>Ga0068877_10001556_pt1 | contig 18817 bp, 15 predicted proteins | sample NOAtaG_FD_66437 | JGI IMG/M metagenome (GOLD analysis project Ga0068877, IMG submission 66437) | Freshwater lake microbial communities from Lake Erie, under a cyanobacterial bloom - NOAA_Erie_Diel6S_1000h metaG | ecosystem: Environmental > Aquatic > Freshwater > Lake | place: USA: Ohio, Lake... | reverse complement strand
TCAAGACCCGATGAGCTCGCTCAACCCGGTGCTCGACGTCGGCAGCCAGCTCTGCGAGCCGCTGATCAAGCACATGGGTCTGTCCAAGGCCGCGGCCTACAAGCGGGCCGAAGAGCTGCTCGGCGAGGTCGGCATCCCCGAGCCCGCGCGGCGCATGAAGAGCTACCCGCACGAGATGTCCGGTGGCCAGCAGCAGCGCGTGATGATCGCCATGGCGCTGGCCTGCGAGCCCAAGCTGCTGATCGCCGACGAGCCCACGACGGCGCTCGACGTCACCATCCAGCGCCAGATTCTCGAGCTGCTCGGCAAGCTCAAGACCACGCACCGCATGAGCGTGCTGTTCATCAGCCACGACCTCGGCCTGGTGGGCGAGATCGCCGACAAGGTGGTGGTGATGCGCCACGGCCAGATCCGCGAGCAGGGCGTCGTGAAGACCATCTTCGAGCACCCGCAGGACGCCTACACCAAGGCGCTGCTGGCCTGCCGCCCCAGCCTGGAGGGCAACCCGGCGCGCCTGATGGTCATCGACGACCACATCGCCGGCCGCGCCGCCCAGCAGCAGACCAAGGCCAAGGACCCGAACGCACCCGTGGTGCTGGAGGTGAAGAGCCTGGCCAAGAGCTTCTGGCTCAAGCAGGGCCTGTTCGGCAAGCGCGAGTTCAAGGCGGTGCAGAACGTCAACTTCAAGCTGCGCAAGGGCCACACGCTGGGCGTGGTGGGCGAAAGCGGCAGCGGCAAGACGACGATGGGCCTGACGCTGCTGCGCCTGCACGAGCCCACCAGCGGCGAGGTCATCTTCGACGGCCAGAACCTGCTGAAGCTGTCGGACAAGGAGCGCCAGGTGATGCGCCGCCGCATCCAGGTGGTGTTCCAGAACCCCTACGCCAGCCTGAACCCGCGCTTCACCATCGGCCAGACGCTGGTGGAGCCGATGGCCATCCACGGCATCGGCAAGGATCTCGCCGAGCGCGAGCAGCGCGCCCGCACCCTGCTCGAGAAGGTGGGCCTCGATGGCCGCGCCTTCGGCAAGTACCCGCACGAGTTTTCGGGCGGCCAGCGCCAGCGCGTGGCGATTGCGCGCTGCCTGACGCTGAACCCCGAGGTGCTGGTGCTCGACGAGGCCGTGAGCGCACTCGACGTGAGCGTGCAGGCCCAGGTGCTGAACCTGCTGAAGGACCTGCAGGACGAATTCGGCCTGAGCTACGTCTTCATCAGCCACGACCTGGCCGTGGTGCGCTTCATCTCGGATGAGGTGCTGGTGATGAAGGACGGGCAGGTGGTGGAGCAGGCGAGCGCGGAAGAGATCCTGGCGGCGCCGAAGCAGGAGTACACGAAGCGGCTGCTGGCGGCGATTCCGCGGGGGTATCAGGCGCAGGTTTGAGGTGATGCTGAGCGGATCGGCTTCGGCTTGGACAGCAGCTTCGAAGCCCGACCACCCCTTGCTCAGGGAGCGCTCAGCTGCATCGTGAGATGGGGCGTGATCTCCGATAGGGCGGGTCTCACGCGGGTACGTGGTTCGAGATACTTGCGGCCCATCACGAAGAAGGGCGAACCCGGGGCGAGTCCGATGGGGTTCGCGGCCGTCGGCGCGGGAATGGCGAGGCAGTGGCTGATCCCGGTGCAGTCGTACGAGATTGCATAGGCATAGAGCGACGAGTAGGTCGCGAGCCGCGGATCGGCCGGATCGGACACGCCCGCGTGGTAGAGCGCACTCTGCTTCGTCAACAGGGGGTCGGCGACAGAGACGATTCCCGAGAGCTTCTTCGTGTCGTAGACCGAGTGATTGACATAGGTGGCCTTCCCGGTCTTCTGGTGATTCACGCCAGCGATGATCAACAGGTCCTTCGGTTTGCCGAAGCGTACCGCCCCTGATCTCGCCGAGTTGACATCGAACGAGTACAGCGCGTCGTGGTTGTCCGCGGCACACCCGATGTTCTTCGCGATGCAGTCCCAGCCGGTCACGGTTGTGAAGGACACGGACAGATCGGAGACCCGGTAGCTCCGGCCGACGTAGCGCGATCGGATGTCCGCCACCAGTTGGTCGAGAGCCTGACGCAGTCCGTCCGGCTCCTTGACACCGGATGCATCAGACGCATAGCCGATCACCGGAGCCGGTGACTGCGCCTGCTGACGCGGGGGTCGAACCCGGACCACGTAGAACGGTTTCTCCTGCTTGTACGCATCGAACTCTGCCTCGATCACCGGCAGCGCGGTGCGCATCAGCAGGTTCATCAGGTTCCCGTTCTGGCCGTATCCCAGCCCGATGGGGATCGGTGAACCCGCCGGGGTGATCGTGAGCGGCAGCGGCAGGAAGTTGATGGCCCACTCGGGTAGCCCGCTGGCGAGCAGCAGCGCGCGAGTGGCTTCATAAGTTGCCGCGTCGGCCGTCCAAACGACGGCCGCGTACTGGTTGAAGACGTTCGTCCCTGGTGACTGTGACCCGGTGGTACCGATCTTCAGTTGATTGAGCGAGTCACTGAGGCTGGCGAAGACGGCATAGTCGTCCCCGGGCCGCTTGACGAGATACTGCGCGAACGAGAAGTAGCGCATCGTCGGCGGCGTCCGGAACACCAGCACCACCGCCTCGCTCGGATTCATCTGGAAGCTGAACGTCGGCGTGCCATCCTGCTTCTTGGCGAAAGACGGGAATCCGTAGGGGGACGTCGGGTTGTTGCCATAGCAGATGCCGGTGGGTGCCGTGAAGCAGGCCTCGGGATCGAAGTACTCCCAGGTCCCCGGGACCGACGTCCAGTCGGCCGGGATCGAGGACATGAACCTCGTCGCAATCTGCTGCACGGTTGCGTCGACAGCCCAGGAGGCCCGAGCGGCCGTGAGCGCGGCGAGTGCGAGGAGAGCGGCAAGAGTTCGTTGGCGTGTGTTCATCTCAGAGCTCCGGGGCATGAGGTTTCTTTGGGGGTGGGGTGCCGCGTAAGTCGGAGGTGGCGGCGCGACAACCCCGCCGCAGCGCCGGCCGCCCTGTTGCGCCGCGGTTCACTTGCTGGTGACCTCGACACCTGCGATCCGGCCCTTGGGGCTGCACTCCCCTCGGGTGACTCCCTCGAGGAACGCGCCGATCGCCTGGGCCGTGCGAGCCTCAGTCCTGCGCGAGGCGCCCAACCCCGCGAAGTTCATGTGGGTCGCGCCGTCAACGACGCCGAGCCACTTGCAGCCGGGCCTCATGTTGCGGAAAGGCTCGGTCCGCACTTCCCACGAAACTCCGCCGAGTTCGCTGTCGCGGGTTCCGGTGAGCAGCAGAACGGGCTTCGTGATGCCCTCCCAGGCGTCGACGGGAAAGATGATCCCGGCCCCTTGGGGCGAGATCGCCACGTAGGCACTGAACGAGTCGCCCCCCTGGATGCCGACCTTGTTCTTCGCGCCCGCCTCCATGAGCGTCGTGGCTGCACCCATCGAGTGACCGATGAGGATGGACAGGCTGGATGCGCAGCGGGCTCGGGCCCACTGCCCGGACGCGGCAATGTCCAGGAACCTGGCGCGGTAGGCCTCGGGTTCGGTGATCAGCTCCTCAAGACCGGCCCTGATGCCGTTTCCGCGTACGTTTTCGAGAACTGCGCGACGGCCGCTCTCCTGGTGCCCCACAACGACGGCCAGATAGCCCATCGAGGAAAGTGCTGCGCCCAGATAGTGGTAGCCCGTCTCCGAGCCACCGGCGCCGGGCGACATGACGGCCCAGCCCTTGCAAGCCGCTCCCGTGGGCAGATAGGCCGAGACCGCCAGGTCCTTCGAGTCCGAGCGCTTGAGCGTCAAGACCTCCTGAGCGCCCGTGGGCGTTGCGAGGCCGTAGAGGACCGCGCAAGCTGAAGCGATTCGAGTCAGTGTCATGGTTCAAGCCCTAGTCGAAGCACAGATAGGCCCAGACTCCATTCACATCGAACAAGGGCTTGCCCGAGACGGCCAAAGGCGTGGAGGTGTCCACGACGGTGATCCCATGGTCACGCAGCGCCGGTGCCAGCGCGGTGCTGGCGGGATTCGGCGCCAGGCCCGTGCGCAGCTGCCGAGAATCCAGCGGCGCCCCGTTCGTGTCGTCGACCAGCAGCGGGCCGGCCGCAGGCCTGGTCAGTCCCATGTTGTCCCAGTGGGCGAACGCATGCGCGTTGGGGACCAGGATGTCGCGGTCCGAGCCGAATCCGAACTGCCTCTCCGAGGGTGTGACGTTGGGCCGGGCCGACGTCCAGGGCGCGGGGCTGTCGGTGCGTTCATTCCAGTCTTCCGGGGAGGAGAAGTACACGGCTCGAGACAGGGTCACGCTCTTGGCAAGAACGCCCACATGGCCTCCGCCTTGTGAGTGGCCTGCCATGACGACCTTGCCCCAGTCGATGGTTTTGTTGGCGAGCAGGTACTGTCCCCAGCCCTCTGCGGGATGTTGCGTGTCCAGCCACAGGATCAACTTGGTCAGCCGATTCACGATGGAATCGGCGGTGGAAACCACGGCCTGGCTGGGAACGGGGGCTCCCGTCCCGAAGATCACGTGGTTGCGCGCAGTCCAATAGCAGGTCGGGTCTAAGCTGAACTGACACAGCGACCCCATGGCCGTCTGGTTCGGATAATTGACGCCCACAGCGTGCAGCCCGCGAGCTGCACCGGCCCGCAGGATGTAGGTGTACTGGCCCGGCACGCCCAGGGTGCCCGGAAGGAACACCAGCAGACGACCCTTCGCCGCCACCGTGGGGGACGGATTGATTGCCCAATGTGGCGCTTCCCCTGAAGCCGGGACCGCCAGGATGCCGCTGTCCGTGGCGGTTGCCAGGATCTGGCGCTCGACGGAAGGCGGAACGGGATCGCTCGGCGGAAGGCCGTCTCCTCCGCCGCAGCCCGCCACCGACAGCCACACCACGCAAGCCACGGTGCGCATCGCGCCGCGCCAGCTGACCGCCTTGTCTGCAATCGCCTTCTTCATATCGAAGTTCACAGTTGGGACCCTCATGCCAATGCTGAAGTTATCGGCGAACACTCAACTGGATTGAGAAGCTCACGGAGCGGCGCGCCTGCAGGATCGATCGGTCCCGACTCAAGCGTCTCTGGCCGCGAAGGCTGTTCTTCGGGGCGTGGTCATTACAGCGCCCGCCCGGGCTGCCCGCTGCGACGTTGCGCGACGAATTGCGACACGGCTGTCGCAATTCGGGTGGCCGGTCTGGCGCCACCTACACTGGCCGCCCATGACAGACACCTGTCCACGGTCGAGGGTGCTGATCGTCGATGACGATCGCGAACTGGCCACCATGTTGGCGGAGCGGCTCTCACAAGAGGGATGGCTGGTCGAGGCGGCGCATACCGGTAGTGAAGGCTCGCGCGCGATCTCGAGGTGCCTGCCCGATGTCGTCCTGCTCGATGTGATGCTGCCGGACGCCACGGGGTGGGACCTGTGCCGGCGCTGGCGCACTCAGCATCCCGCGCTCGGCCTCCTGATGCTCACGGCGCGCGCTGACCCGATGGAGCGCGTGCTGGGACTCGAGATTGGCGCGGACGACTACCTCTCAAAACCTTTCGAGCTGCGCGAGTTGGTGGCGCGCCTGCGTGCGCTCCTGCGCCGACAGGCATCAGGCCGGGACGATGTGGCGGTGCTCAGGTACGGCAGCTTGAGCATCGACCTTCTCAAGCGAGAAGTGCGGGCCGACACGCAGGCGATGGCGTTGACCACCACGGAGTTCAAACTCCTCGTCGCGTTGGCACGCGTCCCTGGCAGGCCGTTGGCGCGGGAAGAACTCAACGAGGCGATTCAGCCGGGCCGCTACAAGCCCCTGGACCGCACGGTGGACGTGCAGGTGGCGCGGCTGAGGCGCAAGCTGCGGGCGGCGACGCCGGGCACCGACTGGATCGATACCGTTCGGGGCGAGGGGTACGTGTTCGTGGCGCGAGGCTGACGCCATGAAGTCCGTCCGCCGACTCGACAATTTGTTCGTGCGTCTGCTGCTGCTGCAGACCTTGCTGATCCTGGCGGTCAGCGTGATCTTCGGCGTGTTGTTCTATTCCGAACGCAACGTCTCGCTGGCACGACTCACCGCTGAACGCCTGGCACCCCGGCTGCTTGAGGCGGCGGGGTTGACCGGGGGCTCTGCGCTGGCAGAAGGGCCGCTGGCGCGCTACGCCGCGCTCCCGCAGGGGGCCGTCACGATCCCGCCTGTTGGTCCGCGCCTCGCCACGCTGCGCGAGGCCCTGATCGCGCAGGGAGTCCCTGTGGTGTCGTTCGCCTTCAGCCGTCCGGAGCCCGACTCCGACAGGCGTACCTTGTGGTTGAAGCTTCAGCCGGGCGAGGCCCTGGGTGCGTTGTGGGTGCCGCTGCCGGGAGAAATCGTGATCTCCCACGTCGGCGTGCGCTTGCTGGCGAACGCAGGGGTTTGCATGGCGCTTTTGGTCGCCGCGTCGTGGTGGTTCACGCGGCGGCTGACACGGCCGCTGGAGCAATTGCGCCTGGCGATAGAGACCCAGGACCCGGCGCAGGCCACGGCGGTCGAGCCCCCTCCGATCGACGAGCGCGCCACGCCCGAAGTGTTGGCCATGGACAGGGCCTGGCGCGAACTGCTTGCGCGCACACGCCAGCACGAGAGCGAACGCGCGCTGCTCTTGGCAGGCGTCTCTCACGATCTGCGCAGCCCGCTGGCCCGCATCCGTCTGGCGGCAGAGATCCTTCCCGATGGCCCCGCCACATCTCCGCGGCGTGAGGCCATCGTGCGCAACGTCGAGACCGCTTGCGCGCTCATCGACACGTTTGTCGACTACGTCCGCGCCGGGGAGTTGCCGCTCGACGAGTGCTGTGACTTGGCGGACATCACGCGAACCGTGGTCAAGCGCCTGGGTCATGGGGAGCAAGCCCTGACCCTGTCCGCGCCTCAGGCCTTGCGGTCATCGCCGTGCAACTCCCAGCTCTTCGAGCGCGCGGTGTGCAATCTCATCGACAACGCTTTCCAACATGGCCGCGGCCCGGTCCACGTGCGGCTGTTCGACGACGGCCGCAGCGCGATCGTGGAGGTGAGCGATCACGGCGAGGGTATTGCACCCGCGTTCCGACCGACGGCGTTCCAGGCCTTCGCCCGGGGCGACCAGAGCCGCAGCCAGCCAGGCGCCGGCTTGGGTTTGGCGATGGTGGGGCGTTGGGTGCAGCGTGTGGGTGGGCGCATCACGTTCGTCGACCCGGAGACTGAGGCGACGCATGGCATTCAACTGCATCTTCCCTTGAGCAGGTGACCCTGGTTTCGCCGGTGCGCACTTCGGGTCCAAAGGGCGGCGCATCCGCCGCGGCAGGCGCCGCGCTGGCACCACCGGCCGCGTCAGGTGGCCGGATCGAGTTGTCGGCGCTGGCGCCACAGCACCGCGGTGGCCCAGGCCAGCGCGCCAGCCATCACCATCACCCCCACCGCGGCCCAGAACTCGCCGATGTGCTGGGCGCGGTGCAGCAGGCCCAGCCGGTCGAAGAGGTTGATCCAGTCGTGGCCGCCGCTCTCGCGGCCTGTCATGCCGTCCAGCAGCGTCAGCTGCGGCTCCAGCGCGTCGTACATGTAGACGCTCATGTCGACGAGCGAAAAACCCAATAGCCAGAGTGCCAGCGCGACGGCGAACACATCGCGCTGCCACCACAGGAAGTGCGCCCCCGCCACCAGCGGCAGCAGATGCTGCCCCAGCGTGCCGCCCAGGATCATCATGAACTCGCCGAACCAGGGGAACAGCAGGTAGTGGCCGGCCTCGTGGAAGGGCAGCAGGATGAGGTGCAGCAGATGGCTGCCGCTCTTGCCGTCCACCAGATCCACGTCGCGCCAGATGAAGCAGGTCCATAGCGCGAAGGCCAGCAGCAGCGCCAGTCGGGCTTGCCAGACCAGCGACGAGACGCGTGGCTCGCCTGGCGGCGGTGTGTGCTCACCTGCCGTGCGCGCGTCACCGACCACGCGGCCAGCCCCGCGGGCCTGGTACTTGGCCAGCACCAGTCCGCAGGCGGGACACTGCGCCGGCAGGGCCTGCTCGGTCGGCAGCGGCTGGTGGTGGCACTTGGGGCACGCACGGTAGACCATGGCGCGCAGGATACGGTCCTTCGGCCCGCATCCGAGGTGCTGCCGGCGCAGGGTGTCACGGCTCCGCAGGCCGTGCGCCAGGCGCTGGTGGGGCCCCGGTCTGCGGCCTGGCCGCAAGGCCAGGTCTGCGCCAGTCAGCCCCCGCCCCGCAACCCCGCCAGCGCTGCCGCGCGCTTGTCCACCGCGCGCTGGCAATCACGCTCGATGGCGCGGTAGATGCGCAGCGCCTGCTCGCCGGTGGCGGTGAGCTGCGCACCGCCGCCGCCGCTGCCGCCGCGCTGGCGCTCCACCAGCGGCTCGGCGAAGCCGGCGTTGAGCGTCTGCACCAGCGACCACGCGCGCTGGTAGCTCATGCCCATGCGCCGGCCGGCCTCGGCGATGCTGCCGGTGGCGGCGATGCCCTCCAGCAGCTCGGCCTTGCCCGGGCCCAGCATCAGCTCGGGCCCGAGGTGCACGCGCACGCGGGCCAGCGGACCTTCTGGTGGGGCGGCGGTGTCGTCAGCCATGGCGCATTGTGTCGGAGTGCAGCGGCGGCCGCCGGTTGCCGGCGTCGATATACTTGCGCAGCGATATCCACCACAGAAGATATCAACCGGAGCCGCCGCCATGATCGACCGCCGTTGCCTGCTCGGGTTTTCGCTGGCCGCCGCGTTTGCCGGCCATGCCCGCGCGCAGACCCCCGTCACGGTGGCTGCGGCGGCCAACGTCAAGCCCGCCATCGAAGAGCTGGCGGCGCTGTTCGAGCGCGCCGGGGGCGCGCCGCTGCGGCTGGTGTTCGGCTCGTCGGGCAACTTCGTCGCCCAGATCCTGCAGGGCGCGCCCTTCCACCTGTTCGTGTCGGCCGACGAGGACACGGTGTTCCGCGTCGCCGACGGCGGCCGCACGGAGGGGGGCCCAGCCGATCGCGGCCGCATCTACGGCTTCGGCCGGCTCGCGCTGCTGGCGCCGAAGAACTCGCCACTGCGAGTGGACCCCGAACTGCGCGATCTGGGCGCGGCGCTGCGCGACGGCCGCGTGAGCAAGTTCGCCATCGCCAGCCCCGAGCACGCGCCCTACGGCATGCGGGCCCGCGAAGCCTTGCAGCACGCCGGCCTGTGGGATCTGGCACGACCGCGCCTGGTGATCGGCGAGAACGTGTCGCAGGCGGTGCAGTTCGCGCTCTCGGGCTCGACGCAGGGCGGCTTGGTGGCGCATTCGCTCACGCTCGTGCCGGCGGTGGCGGCGGCCGGCCACGCGGCGCTGGTGCCGGCGAAGTTTCATGCGCCGCTGGCGCAGCGCGTGGTGCTGCTCAAGGGCGCGCCGCTGGCGGCACGCGCCTTCCACGACTTCATCGTCGCCCCGGCGGCGCACGCCGTGTGGCAGCGCCACGGCTACACGCCGCCCGGTGCTTGAGCCTGAAGCCGCATGATCGACTGGCAAGCCCTCGGCCTGAGCCTGGAGCTGGCCGCCGTCACGCTGCTGGTGCTGCTGCCGCTGGGCCTGCTGCTGGGCCGCTGGCTGGCCTACACCCCCTGGCGCGGCAAGGCCTGGATCGAGGCGCTGGTGGTGCTGCCGCTGGTGCTGCCGCCCACGGTGCTGGGCTACTACCTGCTGGTGGCCTTTGGCGGCGCCTCGCCCTTGGGGCGCCTGTTCAACGAGCTCGGCCTGCCGCTCACGTTCAGCTTTGGCGGGCTGGTGCTGGCCTCGGTCATCTTCAACATCCCGTTCATGGTGCAGCCGGTGCAGCGCGCCTTCGAGGCCATCCCGCGTGATCTGGCCGAGGCCGCCGCCGTCAGCGGCCTGGGTGCGTGGCAGACGCTGCGCCGTGTGGAGCTGCCGCTGGCCTGGCCCGGCATCCTGTCGGCGATGGTGCTGACCTTCGTGCACACGCTGGGCGAGTTCGGCGTGGTGCTGATGATGGGCGGCAGCATCCCGGGCGAGACCAAGACCATCGCCATCGCCATCTACGACCGCGTGCAGGCCTTCGACCTGGCCGGCGCCGACCGCATGGCGCTCGTGCTTCTGCTGCTGTCGCTGCTGGCGGTGGCGGCGTCGTTTTTTGCCACGGCGCGGCTGGCCGGTGGGGCGCGGCGATGAGCGGGTCCGACGCGGGCCTCGTGCTCGAGGTGCAGCAGCAGCAGCCGATGCCGCTGCACGGCCGCATCGAGGCCGCACCGGGCGAGCTGCTGGCGCTGGTGGGGCCTTCGGGCGCCGGCAAGACCTCGATGCTGCGCGTGGCCGCCGGGCTGATGAAGCCGCAGCAGGGCCTGGTGCAGGTGGCCGGCCAGACCTGGTGCGACACCGCGCGCGGCCTGTGGCGGCCGCCGCAGCAGCGCCACGTCGGGCTCGTCTTCCAGCACTATGCGCTGATGCCGCACCTCAGCGCGCTGGGCAACGTGGCGCTGTCGCTGCTGCAGCGGCCAGAGCCCGAGCGCGGCCGCGAGGCCGCGCGCTGGCTGGCCCATGTGGGCCTGACGGACGACTTGATGCACCGCCGGCCGGCGCTGCTCTCGGGCGGCCAGCAGCAGCGCGTGGCCGTGGCGCGGGCACTGGCGCGCGAGCCGCGCCTCTTGCTGCTCGACGAGCCCTTCTCGGCCGTGGACATGATGAACCGCCAGGGCCTGTACCGCCTGATCGCCGACTTGCGGCGCGAGCTGGCCGTGCCGATGGTGCTGGTGACGCACGACCTGCACGAAGCGCGGCTGCTCGCCGACCGGCTGGTGGTGATGGACGCCGGGCGGGTGCTGCAGAGCGGGCGGCCGGAGTTCATCCACCGCTCGCCGCGCACGGCGCGTGTGGCCGAACTGGTGGGCATCGCCAACCTGTGGCAGGGCTGGTGGGAAGGTGGCGACGGCAGCGAGCCAGGCTGGGGTTGGCTGCGCTGGGGCGAGGATGCGGCGTCTGTGCGGCTGCGTGTGCGCGACAAGGGCCGCATGTCGCCACACCGTGCCGTGAGCTTCGTGATTCCGGGCGATGCGATCTCTCTGGCCGACGTGCACCGGGCCGACGAGTCGGGCCACATCGCCGCGCATGTCGACGCGGTGCGCCACCAGGGCGAGATCACGCTGGCCACGCTGACACTGGCCGTGGCGGGTGGGCAGCCGCTGGCGCTCACGCTCTCGGGTCGCGAACGCCGCGGCCTCGAACCCGGCCAGGCCCTGGCCGTGGCGCTCGACCTCGCACAGGTGCACCTGATGCCGCTGCGCGAGACGGGCTGAGCCTTCACACACCGTTCGGGTTGAGCACCCGCGCTCCGTTCGGGCTGAGCCTGTCGAAGCCCCTGCGCCACGGCAACAGCGCTTCGACAAGCTCAGCGCGAACGGAGGTCGGGCACTTCGACAGGCTCAGCGCGAACGGAGGTTGGGCGCTTCGACCGGCTCAGCGCGAACGGTGAGCGAGCGCCCCGCCCGCCCGCCCGCCCGCATCAGCCCGTGGCTGCGGCCTTCTTCTTGAGCCGCCAGGCATGCAGCAGCGGCTCGGTGTAGCCGCTGGGCTGCTGCTCGCCCAGGAACACCAGGTCCAGCGCCGCGCGGTAGGCGTGGCTCGTGTCCCAGTTCCCGGCCATCGGCTCGTACAACGGGTCGCCAGCGTTCTGCGTGTCGACGATGGCCGCCATGCGGCGGAAGCTGGTGTGCACCTGCTCGGCCGTCAGCACGCCGTGGCGCAGCCAGTTGGCGATGTGCTGGCTGCTGATGCGCAGGGTGGCGCGGTCTTCCATCAGGCCCACGTTGTGGATGTCGGGCACCTTGCTGCAGCCCACGCCCTGGTCGACCCAGCGCACCACGTAGCCGAGGATGCCCTGCACGTTGTTGTCCAGCTCCTGCTGCACCTCGGGCGGCGTCCAGAACGGCACCAGCGCCACCGGCACCTGCAGGATGGCGTCGAGCAGCCGCCCCTCGAGCTGCGGCGCGTCGGGCCGCCGCGCGAAGGCTTCCATGCTCTGCTGCAGCGCCGCCACGTCCACCTGGTGGTAGTGCAGCGCGTGCAGCGTCGCCGCGGTCGGGCTGGGCACCCAGGCGGTATTGGCGCCGGCCTGCGGGTGCGCGCTCTTGTCCTTCATCATCTCGGCCATCAGGTCGGGCATGGCCCACATGCCCTTGCCGATCTGCGCACGGCCGCGAAGCCCGCAGGCCAGGCCGATCTGCACGTTGTTGAACTCGTAGGCGCGCAGCCAGTTGGCCATCTTCATGCGCGTCTTGCGCACCATGGGGCCGGCGCGCATGGCGGTGTGGATCTCGTCGCCGGTGCGGTCCAGGAAGCCGGTGTTGATGAAGGCCACGCGGCTGGCTGCCGCGGCGATGCAGGCGCGCAGGTTGACGCTGGTGCGCCGCTCCTCGTCCATGATGCCCAGCTTGACCGTGTCCGCAGGCAGGCCCAGCAGCTGCTCGACGCGGCCGAACAGCTCGCCGGCAAAGGCCACCTCGGCCGGGCCGTGCATCTTGGGCTTCACCACGTAGACGCTGCCGGTGCGCGAGTTGTGCAGGCCCGGCGTGCCCAGGCGCTTCAGGTCGTGCAGCGCAATGGTGCTGGTGATCACGGCATCCAGGATGCCTTCCGGGATCTCGCGGCCCTCGCCCCAGAGGATGGCCGGGTTCGTCATCAGGTGGCCGACGTTGCGCACGAACAGCAGCGAGCGGCCGTGCAGCGTGAGCGGGCGGCCGTCGGCGCCGGTGTAGACGCGGTCGGCATCGAGCCGGCGCGTGAACGTGCGGTCGCCCTTGGCCACCTCCTCCACCAGCGTGCCGCGCAGGATGCCCAGCCAGTTGCGGTAGGCCAGCAACTTGTCGGCGGCGTCGACCACGGCCACCGAGTCCTCGAGGTCGAGGATGGTGGACAGCGCCGCCTCCACCACCAGGTCGGCCACGCCGGCGGCATCGGAGCGGCCGATGGGATGGTCGCGGTCGATGCGGATGTCCAGGTGCAGCCCGTGGTGGCGCAGCAGCACCGAGCTCGGTGCCGCCGCGTCGCCCTGGTGGCCCAAGAAGGCGGCGGCGTCGGCCAGGCCGGTGCTGCGGCCGTCCTTCAGCACCACGACCAGGCGGCCGCCCTCAACCTGGTAGCCCACGGCATCCCGGTGCGAGCCCGCCGCCAGCGGCGCGGCCTGGTCGAGCACCTTGCGCGCGTACTCGATGACCTTGGCGCCGCGCGCCGGGTTGTAGCCGGTGCCCTTCTCGGCGCCGCCCGATTCGGCGATCACGTCGGTGCCGTAAAGCGCGTCGTACAGCGAGCCCCAGCGGGCGTTGGCGGCGTTCAGCGCGTAACGCGCGTTCAGGATGGGCACCACCAGCTGCGGCCCGGCCAGCCGGGCGAGCTCGCCGTCGACGTTCGCGGTGGTGCAGGCGACATCGGCCGGCGGCTCCACGAGGTAGCCGATGCGCTTGAGGAAGGCCTTGTAGGCCGGCATGTCGCCGATCGGCCCGGGATGGGCCTCGTGCCAGTTGTCGAGCTCGGCTTGCAGGCGGTCGCGTTCGGCCAGCAGCGCGGCGTTCTTGGGCGCCAGGTCGCGCACGAGGGCGTCGAAACCGGCCCAGAAGGCGGCGGGGTCCACGCCGGTGCCGGGCAGCACCTCGTCGTTGACGAAGGCGGCCAGGGCGCTGTCGACGTGCAGGGAATGGATGGGGGTGCGCATGGCGAAACTCCGCGGGTCAGGGTTCAGGAAGAAAGGGGGAAGTGGTCGAGCACCGCGCGCAGCGAGCTGCCCGTGAAGTGGGGCGGCGGACCCAGCGCCTCGGCCGGCGCGCCGCCGCGATTGACCCACAGCGTCGTGTAGCCGAACCAGGTCGCGCCCAGCGCGTCCCAGGCGTTGCTGCTGACGAACAGCACCTCGCGCGCCGGCAGCTGCAGCGCCGCGGTGCCCAGCGCGTAGGCGGCGGGGTCGGTCTTGTAGCGGCGCGCCGGGTGCACGCTGATCACGTGGCGCAGCAGCGGCTCGAAGCCGGCGCTCTTCACGGCCACGGCCAGCATCTCGGGATCGCCGTTGCTCAGGATGCCGGTGGCCACGCCGCGCGCGGCCAGCTCGGTGAGCACGCCATGGTTCTCGGCAAAGGCGCTGAGGTGACGGTACTGGTTCATCAGCCGATCTTCGGCTGCGGGCGCGAGCGCCAGGCCCAGCCGGGCGGCGGCGTGGCGCAGGCCGGCGCGGGTGATCTCCCAGAACGGCTGGTAGTGCTCACCGGCGCTCATGCTCACCAGCCGCGTGTACTCGATCTGCTTGTCGCGCCAGGCGTGCGACAGCCGCTCGCCCTGGCCCGGAAACAGCTGCTCGGCGAGCAGGGCCACGCTGTGCACGTCGAACAGCGTGCCGTAGGCGTCGAAGAGAACGGCTTTCAAGCCCATGGCCTGCACTGTATTCAGTAAGCCAACAGGGATTAAGTAGCCGTGACGGCAGAGATTCATGCGCTGCCTGCGCATAATCCAACCCACGATGGACCGCCTCAAGCAAATCGAATCCTTCGTGGCGGTGTCCGTCAAGGGCAGCCTCACGGCGGCGGCCCTGGCCGAGGGCGTGGCGCCGGCGGTCATTGGCCGGCGCATCGACGCCCTCGAAGAACGCCTGGGCGTGAAGCTGCTGGTGCGCACCACGCGCCGCATCTCGCTCACCCACGAAGGCAGCGCCTTCCTCGAAGACTGCCAGCGCCTGCTGGCCGATCTGGGCAACGCCGAGGCCAGCGTCACGGCCGGCGGCGTGAAGGCGAGTGGTCACTTGCGTGTGACGGCGCCGGCGGGCTTCGGCCGCCGCCATGTGGCGCCGCTGGTGCCGGGCTTCCTGGCCCAGCATGCGGAGGTCAGCCTGAGCCTGAACTTGTCGGACCGCGTCGTCGACATCGTCAACGAGGGCTTCGACTGCGCCGTGCGCGTGGGCGACCTGCCCGACTCCAGCCTGGTCAGCGTGCGGCTGGCCGACAACCGGCGCCTGTGCGTGGCCACGCCGGCCTACCTGGCGCGCGCCGGCACGCCGCAGTCACCGGCCGAGTTGACGAAGCACCAGTGCCTCACGCTCAGCAGCGACGCCAGCCAGACGCGCGGCTGGGCCTTCCTGGTGGAGGGCGAGGTGACGCACCTGCGCCCCGGCGGCCGGCTCGACTGCAGCGACGGCCAGGTGCTGCACGACTGGTGCCTGGCGGGCCTGGGCATCGCCTGGCGCAGCACCTGGGAGGTGGAAGGCGACATCACCGCCGGCCGCCTGGTGCCGCTGCTCGAGACCTACGCCGCGCCGCCCAACGGCATCTACGCCGTGTTCCCGCAGCGCCGCCACCTGCCGCTGCGCGTGCGGCTGTGGATCGACTACGTGAAGCACAGCTTCGGCGATCCGGCGTACTGGGCCGCGGCCGCCGCGCGGGGCGCCGGCGCGGGCCCGTAAACCGGTCGGCTTACTTCTTGGCCGCGGCGTCGGCCATGCACTTCTTGATGTGGCTGGTCTTGGCGGCGCCGGCGAGCTTCTTGTCGGCGGCGCTCTTCTCGCAGGCCGGGCTGGCGGCGGGGGCGGCCGCGGCGGCGTCTTTCTCGCACTTCTTGACGAAGCTCGTCTTGGCGGCACCCGCGAGCTTCTTCTCGTCGGCCATCTTGGTGCAGTCGGCAGCGAAGGCGCTGGTCGACAGCAGCAGGCTGGCGCAGGCGACGGCGAAGGTGGACTTGAGCGTGTTCTTGAACATGGGGGTATTCCTCGGTTGATGGGCCCTTGCCCGCTGCCGATTGCAGCAGAGCGCCGCCTTCGCGGCCACCCCGTCAACGCCCGAACCCGCGTTTACGCTGACAGGGTGCGACCCCGCCCCTGGCGCTAGCGGCGCGCGGCCGCGTGTTCCTGCGCCTCGTGCAGCCGCCGCACCAGCACCTTGATGAAGGCCTTGTCGAAGCGGTGGCGCGTGGTCAGGCTCAGGCGCTCCAGGCTGTCGGGTGTGAACGACAGCGTCGTCGCCGGCTGTGACACGAGGATGTCCACCGTGTGCATGCGCAGCGCCGGGTTCGGCGCGAGGTAGGCCATCTCGCCCACGGTGCTGCCGGCGCCCAGGCTGGCGACGTTGCGGCCGTCGCGGTAGACGTCGACCCGGCCCTGCGTGACGATGTGAAAGCTGGAGCCCTCTTCGCCCTTGCGGTAGAGCGCGTCGCCGAAGCCGTGGCGGTGCCAGGCGGCGCGGTGCACCACCTCCCACAGCTCGACGTCGCCGAAGTCGGCAAAGAACTCCAGGCCGCGCAGCAGCGTGAAGCGTTCGGAGTCGAGCACCTCCTGCAGCGCGCCGCGATCGCCGCGGTGTTCGGCGCCGGCGGCCGTGAGCGCCTTGGCGAACTCGTCCCAGCTCGCCGGGCGCAGATTGCGCTCCTTGGCCAGGCACTGCTCCACCAGCGCCACCAGCGCCGCGGGCACGCCGTCGCGCAGCGTGGCCAGCGGCGGCGGCGTGCCGTGGTAAATCTGGTGCATCAGCGCCGCCTGCTGCTGGGCGTCGAAGGGCGGGCGGCCGGCCAGCAGGTGGTAGAGCACCGCGGCCAGCGAGTAGATGTCGGCGCGGCAGTCCAGGGCATCGCCGTCGAGCTGCTCGGGCGACATGTAGGCCAGGCTGCCGACGCGGTAGACCTGCGTGTGCTCGGCGCCCTGGTTGAAAACGCTGCCGAAGTCGGTGACCTTGACCTCGTTGATGCGGTCGCCGTCGAGCGTGACGAGCAGGTTCGCCGGCTTCACGTCGCGGTGGATCAGGCCCTGGCGGAAGCAGTAGCCCAGCGCCATCGCGCACTTGAAGCCGATCTCGATGATCTGCGCCACCGGCAGCAGCCGGTCGGCGCGGCAGAAGCGGCGCAGCGTGACGCCGTCGACGTACTCCATCACCAGGTAAGGCGCCTCGGCATCGGCCACCGCGTCGAGGATCTGCACCACGTTCGGGTGCTGCAACTGGCCGACGAGGGCCGCCTCCGCCGCGAAGAAGCGCTGCTGGAAGTGCTGCTCGCGGCTGTCGGCCAAGAGGCCGCCACGCACGCGCTTGATGGCGACCTTGCGGTTGTTGAACGGGTCGTGGGCGAGGAAGACCTCGCTGGTGGCGCCCTCGCCGATCTTGGCCTGCACCACGTACTTGCCGATGCGCGAGGGCAAGGCCAGTGCGTGGGCCGGGGCAGCGGCCGGGGCGGCCGCCGGCAGGGCCTGGGCGGGGAGGGCGAGACGGGAAGACACAGCCGCGCCATCGTGCCGAGCCGCGCGTGGGCCGATGTGCCGAACAAGCCGGGGAAGCACGCCCTGTTCGAGGGGCCCCCGTAGAATCCCGCCCCATGATCGAAGCCACGCAAGCGCTGCGCGAAGCGCTGCACACGGTGTTCGCGCAGCTCGTGGCCGGCACCGGCCAGGCAGCGCCCGACGCCACGTTCGAAACCCCCAAGCAGGCCAGCCACGGTGACCTCGCCGTCACCGCCGCCATGCCGCTGGCGCGCGCGCTGAAGAAGAACCCGCGCGAGATCGCGGCCGAGCTGGTGCAGCGCCTGCAGCAGCAGCCGGCGGTGCAGCGCTGGGTGGCGGCGCTCGAGATCGCCGGCCCTGGCTTCGTCAACCTGCGCCTGGCGCCCGCCGCCAAGCAGGCCGTCGTGGCCGAGGTGCTGGCCGGCGGCGCCGGCTACGGCACGAGCGCCGCGCACCAAGGTGAACGGGTGATGGTGGAGTTCGTCTCCGCCAACCCCACCGGCCCGCTGCACGTGGGCCATGGCCGCAACGCGGCGCTCGGCGACTGCATCTGCAACCTGCTGGCCAGCCAGGGCCACGCGGTGCTGCGCGAGTTCTATTACAACGACGCCGGCGTGCAGATCAACACCCTGGCCACCAGCACGCGGGCGCGGCTGCAGGGCCTGAAGCCGGGCGACGAGGCCTGGCCCGAGGCCGCCTACAACGGCGACTACATCGCCGACATCGCCGCCGACTTCGCCGCGAAGAAGACCGTCAGCGCCGACGACCGCAGCACCACCGCCAGCGGTGACGCGGCCGACATCGACGGCCTGCGCGAGTTCGCCGTGGCCTACCTGCGGCATGAGCAGGACCTCGACCTGCGGGCCTTCGGCGTGCACTTCGACCACTACTACCTCGAGAGCAGCCTCTACAGGGACGGCCGCGTCGCCGACACGGTGCAGCGCCTGGTGGCCAGCGGCCACACCTACGAGAAGGACGGCGCGCTCTGGCTGAAGACCACCGACTACGGTGACGACAAGGACCGCGTGATGCGCAAGTCCGATGGCACCTACACCTACTTCGTGCCCGACGTCGCCTACCACCTGGCGAAGTTCGAGCGCGGCTACGGCAAGGTCATCAACGTGCAGGGCACCGACCACCACGGCACCGTGGCCCGCGTGCGCGCCGGCCTGCAGGCGGCCGGAGCAGGCATCCCGGCCGGCTACCCCGACTATGTGCTCTACAAGATGATCACCGTGATGCGCGGCGGCCAGGAGGTGAAGATCTCCAAGCGCGCCGGCAGCTACGTGACGCTGCGCGACCTGATCGAGTGGACCAGCCGCGATGCGGTGCGCTTCTTCCTCATCAGCCGCAAGTCCGACACCGAGTTCGTGTTCGACATCGACCTGGCGCTGAAGGCCAACGACGAGAACCCGGTCTTCTACGTGCAGTACGCGCACGCGCGCATCTGCTCGGTGCTGGCGCAGTACACCGGTGAACGCGCCTTCGCCGGCGCCGACCTGTCGCTGCTGACCGCGCCCACCGAAGCGACGCTGATGCTGAAGCTGGCCGAGTACCCCGGCATGCTGTCGCGCGCGGCGGCCGAGTTCGCGCCGCACGACGTGGCCTTCTACCTGCGCGATCTGGCCGCGGCGTTCCATGGCTACTACGCGGCCGAGCGCTT
>Ga0068877_10001553_pt1 | contig 18854 bp, 16 predicted proteins | sample NOAtaG_FD_66437 | JGI IMG/M metagenome (GOLD analysis project Ga0068877, IMG submission 66437) | Freshwater lake microbial communities from Lake Erie, under a cyanobacterial bloom - NOAA_Erie_Diel6S_1000h metaG | ecosystem: Environmental > Aquatic > Freshwater > Lake | place: USA: Ohio, Lake... | reverse complement strand
AGGGGCTCTCGTATAGGCTTCTGTCTCGTTGGGCCGCCCCCTGGGCCGGGGTCTTTTGCGTGACAAGGATGTCAGTCTATGCCGATCCACTCCTGCAGCCTGAGCATCGGGTGTTGTCCTCCTGGTGACTCGTCGAGTCGCTTTGTCAATCGCCTACTGATCGTCGCGTTATTGCTTTTGAGCGACTTTGCCTTAGGTAACGACTGGCGGCAAGAAACGGCTTTAAGCCTTAGACTCCAGCAGCTTCGTCTCGAAACCAAACAGCCCGAGCAGAAGCGCAGCGATCGTCTGGGCGGAGTCGAAGCCTCCTATCGTCGCTACAGGGAAACAGCTGCGCTTACCCGCAATCATGAATGGGGAGTGAGCTATGGCGAAAGTCTCGAGACAGCCTCAGCGTTTCGCATTCTATCCACACGGCATACCATAGGTCTTCGTGAGCGAAATCTGTCTCACACCTTCAGTCTCGGCGCCCTGTACAGCAGCGGCAACGATCCTATCAACCAACCGGTCGAGCAAACGATAGACCTCGATCCCAGGCCCTTTACAAGTCTCCAATTGGGATATGTCCAGCAGCGAGAGCTCGACATACGCAATAGCATAGCATGGGAAGCGGGGATCAGTCGCAATCAGCAAGCGGATACGAAGATCGACACCGCCGACGGACAGGTCGCTTGGACTCATCGTCCCGGGAGAACTTGGACCAGCACCTTGCGCAGCCGAATCGGCAAACAAATGGGAAAGGGTCTTCCCGATAACAGTCAATTCGAGCTCGCCCAGGATAACCTTGTTGCTGTGTCACCTCGCTTGAGTTTTGACGGAGGATTGGGTTACAACGTCAGACGCGAAGGCGAACAAAAAGCTCAGTCTCTTCTCCTGCTCGCCGCCCTGAACTACAGCACCCAGACTCTGTTTCCCATGAACGAGGAGACCGGCGTCCGCATTCCCACTCCCGTAGAAAGACCGGAACTCGAAGCCGAACAGATCGATCGAGGCGTGAGCTTTCTGCGTTTGGGATGTTCTCGCGCCAGGGATCAAAGACGGAACGGGGATCCCTTCTTTATAGCTGATCGCTGCTTCTTCATCACAGCGATGCCTCTGAGTGACAATCAAGGCCTACGCCTGAGCCTATCGAGAACGGAATCACACGATCTCGCCCTAAACAACAGCTTCGGCCGATTCCGAGAACATGCTGGGGAACTGGTGTATCGATGGGATCATGTTTACGGTGCCAGCTCCGGTGCTGAACGTGGGGCTCTGGAGGCTGAGGTAGCAGCCCAACATGCTAACGTAGCCGATGTGGAAAGTCTGAGACAGGTTTATACTCTTCGGTACAGTTTGATTTTCTAGTCAGTCTCTGAGGTGTGGATCATCTTGCAAGAATTCAGACCTGTGACTTTCGGATCACGATGCTGCCTCTAACATGAAGGGCTACCATAAGGTGACACGAGGGTCGATCAACCAAGGAAAGAGCTTACACATCAGACCGATACCCATAAACAGCAGAGCTTGTAAGACAAAGATCCGAAAAAACAAGCGAAAGCTAAGTGCCATCGGTTGATGAGCCAGGACGACACCAGGGATCAAAAGCATCCCCAAGACAAAGAGCATAAGCAAGGTAGCAAACATCACACCCTCCGCGAGTCACTCAGTAGATGTGAATCACATCGCCGCGTTCTAAGATGAAGTTATCCAGCTTGCCCTCGCCTCGAAGGACAGCCTCATACTTGGTTTGAAACTTTTCGACCTGCCCGCTTTTACCGACCCTATGGAGAATAATGACACCTTTCGCGAAGTCCCCAAGCCCCCCTGCAGTCGCGATGCCCTGCAGCAGTGTTGTTCGCTCCTGAAAGTTGAAAACTCCGGGGCGACGAACCTCGCCAGTGATAAAGACCCGGTAGCTTTCATAGCCTGTGACGCCAACGGACACCGTTGGATTTTTAAAAAAGGTCTTATATCGCTCTGTCAGCAGCCTAGCTAAATCCCTCTCGGTCAGGCCACCCGCCCGTTCGGACCCTATAAGCGGCAGACTGATGATCCCATTTTGTGAAACCACAAAGTCGCCCACAATATCATTATTGCCGACCACACGGATGCTCAGCCTATCGTTGAGTCCAATGATATACTCACCCTGAGGCGTAAAGGTGCGTCCTCGTGGGGCCAATTTCATCTCCTGGCCCTCGAAGCGCGCGCTGCAAGCGCTAAGTACTGCGAGTAACCCGAGTCTTTTGCACCAATTCAGTCCCTTGCTGACTTGCATAACGATGCTCCACGATAAGGCGGGCATAGAGGGGGAACACTCCACCCGCGAATAAACCGAGTATCATCAAGGACCGACTTTCGAGCAGTCCCATATCGAAGAAAACATACATCAGCCATTGGCACGTGATCACCAGTGCTAGGAGGCTGATAAGTAATTCGCTTTTGCGAATTGCAAGACGTCCCACCCGCGAGATAACCATCAGCAAGCCGCTGCTTAAAGTGGTCAGAGCGGCGATTCCGAGTGCCCCTCCAAAAGTCCAAAGAAAGTAAACCGTATTGTGAGGGATCGCATCGAAGAGTTCAAATGCGAAGGAGATATCTGGAAGGGAAATAACCGTCGGAAAGCGAGTGCCAAACCCCAATCCCAGCAGCGGCTGATCGATCATCCCCACCATCAAGTTGTAGTTCTCCATATCCCGATAGCTCAGTTGAGTTTCTACGGTCGCTACCGTCCGTAATGCTCCAATGAGACTATGGGGATTCGAAGAGCGGACAGCCAGGAAGCTCACCAGAGCAACCCCTAGCACAAGACCCCACTTATAGGGCTTGAGCACAGTTTTACGCAGACGCTGGGGTAGTATCCATGGCAAGAGCAAGAGGGCAGCGATGGCTCCTGCGAAGGAGGCCCGACGATCATTGAGCAGGTAAGGGAAAGCGATCAGCAGAAATGCTCCACCATAAGTGAGTACTCGTCGAGTCGAGTGCCTTTGATACCACATCTGACTCGCTGCATAAGCCATGCCCCCAGCCAAAAAAATCGAGACCGTATGGTCAATGAGATACTCACGATCCCCAAGTGTTCGACCAAAGACCACCAAGAAGACGTAAAGAGCGTATACGGCACGAATCAGACAGACCACAAAAAGGATCCGAACCACACGACCCAATAGGTGAGGGCGAGTCCCAACGTAGTAACCAATGCAAAGCCAAGCGCTGAGCAGTGGAATGAAATGCAATTGTGTAAAGGCGAGGTCCAGGGTGTTACCGCGCAAAAGGCCCCAAACAGTCGCGAATGCACAGACACCGGGTACCAGAAAAGCGAGAAACACTAGACTCCGCCAGTAACGAGCTGGCTGCCAACCCTTCGTAGCCAGAATAAACCCAAGGATGAGATAGCTGCCGATTTCGAAGGGCGTAAACGGAATGGGGATATCAAAGAGTTCTTTTATACCATGGAAAAAATAGCGACCCACTATCTCTGTGGGCGCGGTGTGCTCATAATAGACCCGCGACGCCGGTACATCGAGCAGCAGAGCAGCTCCAACGAAAGCAGCTAGAATCTGATCCGAGATGGAAAATGCATGCTTCATCTCACGTTCCCAAGGCAACCAGGCCACGAATCTTGTCTGATTCCATATGGGTCAAAGTTCTTTGCAGATCGAAGTAGCTGGTCCGATTTGCGTCGATAAATATAAATGCATCTGTCGCAACGCGCAAGAGAGCGGTGTTTTCAATAAAATGTGAGGCCGGCATGGCTCGGATGAAGATCTGTCGATACCCCTTCGGCACTCGACGCAGTGCTCCCTCGATCGTTTCGGTGCGAAATGAACGGGTCTTTTCCCCACTGAGCTTGAGCATGGGGGGTAGGATGTCGAAGGCGAAATCTTCTGAACTTTCCCGCTTGACAATCAGTTCATCGAAGCGCGCACGTCCCTCGAGGAAGTCAACCAAGTCTGGCCCGTCCTTACTCGGTTTCCGATAGACAGGATCCTGAAGATTAGCATCGATCAGCAAGAAGTCATCCTGATGATCGGTAGCGTAGATATTGAGAAAGTTTTTGATCACCTGAGCTGTTTCATCAAAAGCTCCCGCGTTGATCAAAAGGACGATTTGCCCCCGACAGCTTTGCATCACCGACAATTCTATGCGGCGATAGGAAAGCAGCATGCGTGCTGCATCATCAATTCGACTTACTTTGGAGAGATGGGCCCGCAGTTGATCGGCTAGACGGGGTGAAATATCTGCGAACTCGGTAGCATTTTGCTGCGATATTTGAGCCACCAAGGCCTTACCCGTGCTACGTTCGATGCGCCAGGCATCGCGTGCAAATGGATGACGCATCTCCCGAAGTCCAACCAGCAAAAGTGTGAAGAGTCCCCCAGCCATCAAGGTTCCAAAACGAATGTTTCGCCGTTGGTTCTTGTAGGCGTTCGGTTCGTAAGTTGCAGGAAAGATAATGCGAATGCGGGTTCGGAGCGAGGGGTCTACCACCTGACGTTGTAGATTCTTCTTCTCCAGTTCGATATCCTTGATCCGGTCTGCTACGGCTACATAGAAGCTCCCTTGGTAGATATCAGCTTGGCGAATGTCCACGTCCATGACATCGACGGGAAAGGGTTGTGAGGATCGAACGGCCCACAGTTGACGTCGCACGCGATCGAGTTCACCACTGATCTTTGCCTCACTCCCTGCATATTGGGAGTTGATGGCCTCAACCTCCTTACGCTTTTCGACCACCTGAGGATGGTTGGGCTGGAGTGTCGTCAGCATCCGTACCAGATCACGTTTCACGGCAGCTGAGGCCTGATCCCGTTCAAGACGTACACCGTCGAGTTGGGAATTTAAATTCCGCAGACGGTCCTCCAGTTCTTGTACCTTATCCTCGCTCTTTAGTTTTTCAGCTCGATTTGTCGCACTAACACGGGGTGTCGGCTGCCCTCGACGAATCGGTTCAGGTTGTTTGACAATGTTTTTTTGTAGGAAGCTGAGCTTGATATCGAGACTTTTGATCTGTTCCTCAAGTTCCTTGCGAATAAAGAGCTCCATAGCGGCATTAGCCAAATCCTGGGACAGTTTAGGATCGTGGGTGTAGCTATTCAAGACAAGGACGCCTGACTCCGGCTCAGGGAAGGGGTCTAACTGCTTGCTAAGTACGCGCGAAATAGCGATTTTTTCATCGTCTGGCTCGGCCTTGGGACTGAAGCGACTTTTTAATAGATTGTTTAGCCATAGGCTGACCGGTCCCTCACGAAGAACGACGTCCTTGCCGCCAACTTTAGCTGCAATCTCGGTGAGAAAGTCCTGTGACTCGAAGCGGGCGCGGAATAAGCGAGCCACCGTATTGTAGCGGACCTGAGGACTCGTCCCCATACCCGAACCCGAAACGTCAACGTGGTCAAAAATCGCATAGACACTCGAGCGGTAGGTATTATCGAAGACTTTCGGCAGAGAATAGGCTGCAGCCAAAGAGCAGAGCCCTCCGATGACTAGCCAAGCCCAGTTCCGCTTCAGAACTTTGCCGAAATAGACACGATCGGGCAAGGGCTTGTTTGTATCCCACTGACCGATCAGTTCTTGCTCGAGTCGCTCACCCGGATTGCTCATGCCTGTCCCATCCTTACCTAAACCTACCCCAACGGTAAGAGTCGGCAGATATTGGTTCGCCCTCAAGTCTGTTCTCATTTGCTTGCGCACTCTGTTCTTATTAACGCTCTGATGCCACTGGATAGCTTCAATCTTGTTGTCAATCTATCAATTCATCATACGTGACTATAAACGCTTGTCGATTCCCTACCTGACAAAAAAGAGGCATATTAATGACTGTCCTGAAGGATCCATCCGTGGGTCTAAAGAATGTCCAGAGGCTAAAAAGTGAAGGTCCAAAGACCGACGTGGACGGCTGATCCATGGGGGGAGCAAGCTTTGGTGTCAGGACACAAGGAGGCGAGGTCTGGACCTCCCCACAGCCATTCATTTTGTATCAGGTGGTAGCACCTCCATGAAAAAGAAAAGGAACCGGATTGTGTTGAGCTCCACGAGGACACTCGTTTCTGAAGCAAGGTAGAAATGAGCTTTTTCACAGGTATCAAGCCATCCTTGCAAGGAAAGATGCTGATGAGGGAAGTGCACAGCGAGGCGGAACAGATTCATCGCAAAATTGCCCGAAATATATCGGTGATGGGCCTATCTGTTGCTATAACAATGCTGATTTCCCTGATCCTGAGGATGATGCTACCCCGCGCATTTGGACCCGAAAAAATGGGGATCTTTTACTTCGCAGAATCCTACTCCAATCTCTTCTTTACGTTTCTACCGCTTGGTCTTGCGACCTATATCAACCGGACAATCCCTTCGCGCCCGCAACATACACAAGAGATCCTCTCTACTATTTTGGTTCTCCAGCTCGCCATGGCTCTTCTCCTCAGCGTTCTCATGTGGGGAACCCTTGTTTGGACAGACCGCGACTCCTATACGATACAGGTAACGATGATCATGGGGGCCTGGGCCGCTATGTTCATCTTTCAAAAATCTGTGTTTCACAATGTTTTCATCGCCCTGGACGATGTTTTACTCATCTCGCGTCTTAATGTGGCTATCAAGGTGATTCTGGTGGCTGGTTGTGTCACGATCCTGCAGCTGCATCCAGCTATCACTTGGATCGCAGGTATGTATCTGATCTCAGAAATCTGTGGGGTCATCTACCTGCTGTGGCGAGCCAGACAGCGAGGTTTCTTTGAACAGGGACCGAACGTCGATCAACTGAAAAACATCCTCAAAGTGAGCATGCCCTTCTATCTCGCCAGTGTGCTCAATGGAGTCTATGCTGAGATTGATACCACTATGCTGGCCCATTTTGCCAATCATAAGGAGGTTGGCTATTTTGGGTCAGCCTATAAATTGATAGGGGTCTTTCTGGTTCTGATCCCCATTCTGCAAAATTCGATCACACCCAGCTTGTCCCGCAGTTACGCAGCTCAGGACGGCACCTTTCCCCTTCTCACCCAGCAGCTACTGCGTTTTCTTTTGATCGTCTCCTTCCCTCTGAGTATGGGACTGATCCTCTTTGGCGATTATATTGCGCTCGTGCTCTATGGTGAGGCCTTCCGTCCCAGTTTCAAAGTTGTCTGCTTCCTTACCCCTGTTTTGACCATGATGTATCTCAACACCTTTATGGGTGCCTGCCTCAATCTAGCGAGTTCTGGCCACCGCATGGCTTCCATCTTTATCGGTGGCATCATCCTGAACATCCTTCTCGATGCCTTCCTGATACCTTTCGGACTCAACAGTGGCCCTGGAGGGGCGGCCTTAGCGGTCAGTTTCGCGACCTTTCTGTGTGAGGTGTATACCTTCCTTGCTATGGCCGCGATCTTTCCAGGCAAGGTCTTTCAGCCCCGGCTCATCTATGGCTGCATTGTGATTTTTCTGCCCTGTTGGTTGGGAATGTTCTTCTACGATCAATTCATTCAAATGAGCTTCTGGCAGCGATTACCCATAGCTCTGATGGTTCCTGTTTATGCTTTTGTCCTTCGAGTGGTAACATGGGAAGAATGCAAAGCCTTTATTCGCCTTTTCCGCACGAAGTGAGGAGTACTGGTGGGGTCGATACCAAAGGCGCCCTTGGGCGTTCTACTGACAATGGGAGATTATTGGGGAACGCTGGCAGCGGCTCGGGACTTCGGTCGCGCTGGTTACCGAGTGGTGCTTGCAGATGCGCGACGTTGGGTTCCCACCGCACACTCTCGCTTCACTCAAGAGCAGGTGCCTTGTCCTCAGCCTCAGGATTGGTCTGCTTTCATCTCTTGGCTTTTCGACTACGGTCGCAAGCGCCCTGGACTCCTGCTCTACCCGACTAGCGATGACACAGCATGGCTATTTGCTGAACATGCCGCCGCACTTCAAGATCATTTTGTGCTCTATCAGCCCGATGTGCGGGTCATCTATAACTTGCTCAATAAACAGCTGCTCCACATGACCTGCAAGAAACTGCAAATTGAAACACCCCGCACCTGGTATCCGCAAAGTCAAGAAGAGGTCCAAAATTTTCGGGTCGAGGAGTCCCTGTCTCTTCTCTTGAAGCCAAGAACTCAGATTGGCCTTGAAGTTGGTTACAAGGGGCGTCTCCTGGCACCTCGTGATCATCTAGCGTCTGTGTATCGGCGTTTTCAGCAACAGCTCTCTTATCGCCCCGAATTGTTATCTCACGATCCGAAACTGCAGTGGCCTATGATACAGGAGTACCATCCATCAGCTCGCAATCATATTGTCAGTCTCGCCGGTTATATCGATCGCTCCGGGCACATGTCGGTGCGTTCCTCTCGCAAAATTTTGCAGCGACCCAGGCGACTCGGCATCGGGCTCTGCTTTGAGGCTATTCCTGTCGATCCGAGACTTCTCGATGCCATTCGTAGGATCTGTCTGGAAGTGGGGTATTTTGGGGTCTTTGAATCTGAGTTTATAGCTGACGGGGACAGGCGTCTTTTGATCGATTTCAATCCTCGCTTCTACGGTCAGATGGGCTTCGAGATAGCACGTGGACTGCATAGTCCAGCGCTGGCAGCAGCAGATGCTTTCGGGCAAGAGACGGAACTCTGGGCTCTAGCCAATGCTGGGGATGGAGAGCGGCGTCCGGTTTATTCTACCCGTTGGCTGCTCCGCCTGTCACTGCTCGCGGGGTGGCTCAGCCGTAAACATTCCTGGAGTGAACTCCAGTCTTGGCGACAGTGGCGAACAGCACCCGAACATAGGTACATCGATGCTCTGTATTCCAGAGATGACCCAAGCCCTTACTACATCGATATGCTGATCACGCTCGCTCGCTACGCTCGCCATCCACGGGATACGATTCGCAAGTTCTTTTTTGATACCTAGGAGCGTCGTATGGCTACCAGCGGTTTTCTTAGTATTATCATCCCCACCTTCAATCGTGCGGGCTCGCTAGCTCGTCAATTGGGATGGCTCGAGGCACAATCGATCGATCGGGCCGTATCCGAGCTTATTGTTGTTGACGATGGTTCGAGTGATAACACCTGGGAGATCCTCACGGAGAAGGCCAAAACTTTGTCTTGGTTGAGACCTCTGCGACAAACCAATCAAGGACAGGCCGCAGCCCGACAATACGGAGTCCGAGAGAGTCGCGGAGAGATCCTGCTCTTTCTTGATGATGACATGCAACCGGCGACACACGATTTTCTTGAGTGTCATCGGCAGTTTCATCTCCATCGACCAGTGCGCTCAGTCGCACTGGGCGCTATACATCCTCCTCCAGATGATCCGCCTCGCCCTGCCTTCGAATACTTCTACGAAAAATCGATTCGAGGTCTCTATGAACAGTTCACCCGTGGGACTCTCAAGCCCTCTGGAACCCACTTTTTTAGTGCCAACGTCTCTTTATCCAAATCCCTATTTTTGGAGAGCGGTGGCTTTGATCCGGCCTATCGCCACGCCGAGGATCGAGAGCTTGGGCTGCGCCTTGAGATGAGATTCGCTGCCCCTTTCGCTTTTCTATATCAGGCCGCGGCCTACCACCATTCGCCAACAGCGCGCTACGAGTCCTTCGTTACAAGAGCTCGCCTTTATGGAGAGTATGACTGGAGAATGGCTCAGCTGTACCCCCAACGCCCCGAGATCGACCCGAGACGCATGCTGGACGCCCAACACCCTCTCAAGCGCATGCTCGCCTTATTCAGTTGGAAGTTCCCCAACGCGGTCAAGTGGGGCAATCCCTGGCTCATCTCCCTCGCGAAGCGTCTTCAGACCTGGGGTCTCTTGCGCTGGGCTGTCCTCATGTGTAGCAGCCTCTATGTACTCAACTACGTCAGCGGACTTCGTCAGCATCTCGATCATATGAATTCAAGTCAGGAGTCGGACTCGTATGCAGCATAAGCAGCCAGGCCAATCACTCTGGTACGATCTGCAACAGGATCTTCGCTTGATTCTCGCGTATGAGGGCCGATCTTACACCTGGCGCGAGCAGCTCTGGGGACTTCTCGCTTGTGATGCCTATATGGTGCTCCTTCTCTTTAGGGTCAGGAGTTGGGCACGGCGCTATCGTATTCCCTTTATCAATCGTATCATTCGCTTCTTACAAACAGCTTTGTATGCTATTGAGCTGGGAAACGATATCCAACTGGGGCATGGGGTATACTTCGTCCACACAGTTGGCACCGTAGTGGGAGGCGATGCCCGGATAGGCGAAGGTTGCGTCTTCTTTGGCAACAACACGATCGGGGCAGCTCGCTTTTCGGGAAGTCCCCAGATCGGAGCCTACACAGTGATTGGTGCAGGGGTCCGTATTTTGGGGCCGATACAGGTCGGCTCGGAATGCTTCCTCGGTGCCAATGCGGTTGTCATTGACAATATTCCAGAAAGGCAAATTGCGGTTGGAATCCCAGCGCGCATCGTCCGTGAAAATGAGGAATTAGAAAACATGCAGCGAATGAAGTCTGTCTCCACCCAGCGGGTCTCGTGAGCAGGCAAGGATAAGTTAGGCGAGGAGTCCCCGGGACCTCCCATACCTCCGAACGTATGGTTCCGTATCCGGAGCTTCGTTTAAGCAGACTGAACTCCACGGACCCTACAGGAGTGACTCAAGACTCAGTCGCGTCAGGTGTCGAATCTTCATAGGCCCGCGCATATACGGGGACTGGGAATTCCATCGAGAGTCGCCACTACTGAATGCGGAATCAAGCGCCGGGTTTAACCCGGCGGCGCAGCGCTTCTTACGGCATCGCCTCCCTGGCGGGTCGCCCTGTCGGGCGCAGCACCAAAAAAAAGAGACCAGCCTGAGCTGGTCTCTTTCTTTCTCTCACCAAGCTGCAAGAGCTTATTCGAAGCGGAACGTATAGTTCTGCCCCATCAGGCTATCCCAGGCTCCGTTCCTGCTGCTGAAGGCCAGCTCGATGTCCCACACATTTCCGCCACCGTCGGGCGTCCGAGCGTAGAAAAAGAGGTCAGCCTCGGCAGCAGGAACAGGCTCCACTTCCCACACAAGTCCACCTTCTGGTTCAAAGGTGCGCTTGCAGTTCTTGTAACGCCCATCACCATTCTGCTCACCGCCACCGCCATCCCCATTCACATAACAGAGATAAGGCTTTGGTCTATTCAACCAGACCTGCTCTGTAAAATTGATGTTTGTCAGATTGAACGTACCACTCCGTCCATTAAGCTTAACCCACACGGAGAGTTTTCCCCACTCCTTTTCGAGAAGATATCCAAAGTAGGTGATGTGGAGACGAGGATAGGATCCGTAGTGCTGATTCACGGCACAGATTCTGACTGGACCATTTTCCTGACAGCTGGTCTCGACTTCGTATCCGGGAGGATACCAGCTGGCTTGGGCCGATCCTGCTAACAGGAGCCCACTGATCATCGCAAAGCGTTTGACAGACTCCGTTTTCATATCATTCCTTTCCTGGAAGATCCTCGTCTTAATGACGAGGATTCTAGCACCATCATGGATTTTTGAGAGCACCCACAGCACGACACACTTTCTTCGCCGCGCGGCCATCTTGTGGTTCCACCAAGACAGCAGCGGTACGGCCCGGAACGGCAATCACACCCTGTGAAAGCTTCACCTCTTTGAGGAGACTGTCTGTCGACTCCTGCTGTACGGGGTGCAGGCTAAGCTGTTTCGGATACTCGAGCTCAATCGCCTGCGGCTTCATGTTGAAGATGACGAGTATCTCGCTCCACTTGGGGTCAAGATCGGCCAATCCACAGGCGTCATCACTCAAACGCATCACGATCAAACCGGCTTCGCCTTCGGTACCTGGCAGGAAGTCGAGTCTGTCCGAAATGTCACGACCCTTGTCGAGACGGAAGAGCGGTGAGCTGCCACGAATTCTTAGCAATTCGCGGAAATGATCGAAGGCTCTCGTCATGTCGGCTTTAGTCGGAGCATTCGGCAGAGCTGTCACCACTTCCCTGAGGGCATCAAGATTCGACGCTTCCTTTTCTGCCGGGGGAAGACCGCGATTCCAATTGTGCGTTTCGAGGGAAAAGTCGACTTGGTTGATCCAGTCCCCCGAATCATAGCTGTCCCGAATCAAAGATTTCGACCGGAGAATATCAGTACCCAGCTCGAAGTAAGGCACTCCCATCGCCAGAGTGTTCAGGCTGATTCCGAGATTATGGACGCGCACCCGCTCCGCCATGGTTAGATCGAAGGGGAGCTTGATCTGGTTGATGTCCCAGTAAGTTTGGTTGTCATGATTTTCGACGTAGTTGATCGTTTCGCTGGCATCTTGATTGTAGCCCACACCCTCGAGATTATCTCCGCTCACGACTGTGCCAGCCGCGGTGGTGATTGAATAGGACTTCAACGTCCCGGCGAGACCCAAGCGCACTCGATCCTGCATCGCCAGCGCTGCAGCCTTCTTGTCGGCTACAGGCCGATCGACGTAATCCGTTTTCAGCGCGCAATTGGCGTTCGGCTTAGCCCCACGAATCAACCCACCTCGCTCGTTGTCGTCGGTATAAAGACCATTCACCAGCCCCTGTTGGAAGAGGAGATAACCGCAATCGAAGGCTCCACCACCGCGGACTGCGTCGCGCAGTCGATCGTTGAAAGTACCGATGCCCGTGCCACCCAAATTCACTTGGGTGGCGTTCACACCGCGTTGATTATCAGCGACTTCCCCAAAGTTCCAGCCCTCACCATAGAGGTAGATCGAGGGTCCAAGCACTTCCTTGGCTTTGAGCATGTTGGCTTTCATGTGATGACCCATCAGATCAAAGCGGAATGCGTCGACTTTGTAGTCGTCCACCCAACGCTTGAGGGTATCAATCATGACCTTCTCCATCATCTTGCGCTCGGTCGCGGTGTTCTCACAACAGGTCGAGTTTTCAACACCACCTGAGATGGCGTTGAGTCGATGGTAATACCCCGGAACCACGCGGTCGAGCACAGAGTTATCAAAAAGTCCCGACGAGTAGGTATGGTTGTAAACAACATCCATTGCAAAGTGGAAGCCCAGCTCTCCTAGCCCCTGCACCATCTCGCGGAACTCCAGGATGCGCTGCGCACCTTCCGCCTCGGTTGCAAAGCTTCCCTCGGGTACACCATAGTGAACAGGGTCGTAGCCCCAGTTGTAGCTATCCTTTTTCGCCATGAGAGAGTTCAAGCGGGTCACGGTATCGTCTGTCTTAGGAATCGCCAGGAACGCCTCTTCGATCGTAGCGGAAGCGTATGTCTCACAAGCTTCCTGCGCGAAGTCAGCGCCCTTACAAAGCTTCGCAAAAGGTGAGGTGAGGTCAAGTCGTTGGCTTGGATCCTCATTCACGGTCGCGAAGTCATAAGCCGGAAGAATCTGAATGTGGGTCAGACCCGCTTCACCAAGAGCCTTGAGATGCTTCATGCCCAGCGAAGCCTCGGTCCCGTTTTTACCATTCAGCGCGAAGGCCCGGTATGTACCCCGAAGCGGTGCTGGCACCGACTTATCCGCGACACTGAAGTCACGCACATGAAGCTCATAAATGCTCATATCGGTCGGAGCGATCGGTGCCTTTCTCAATCTCTCCCAGCCCGTGGGCTTGAGATCGCTGGCATTGAGATCGACAAATTGACTGTAGGTTCCGTTACGCGCAAGGCTGATCGCATAGGGATCGGTGACCTCGTAGGATTCGATCGAACCGCTGCGGGGGTGGAACACCCTCATCGCGAGACGATAGTACCAGCGATTAGCAATCCACGAAGGATCGACGGGAGCCGACCAGGTGCCGTTGAGCTCCTTCATGGCTGCAGTAGCAAGCAACTGCTTGTCGGCATTGTACACCTTGAGCACAACGTCCTGGGCTGTGGGAGCCCAAATCCGAAGCTCCGGACCCGGCTCAAGAACTAAGCCGAGCTCTTTGTCGGTGGCATACACGTCATCAAGCACGCCTCCAATCTGCACTCGGGTCGCCTCAACCACGCGCCCCTGGGCATTGAGGGCAGCCACCATCAGCTCGGATCGCACCAGCTCATCGATCGTGGCGGTCTCGATGGCGTAACTATTCAAACGACGGAGATGGGGGAACGCACTTGCAGCCGCGTCGCTGACGGAAGCTCGCGCTTTCAGGTCGATCACTGTCGCCTTGCTCAAGTCCTCATTGACTGTCGAAAAATCCAGGGAACCGTCTTTGCTCGCAATCAGCACGTAACGCTCAGCGCTACTCGCGACGGGACGCCATAGAAGTTCGCTACGACTGACCCAGTGGGCGCTGGCGCCAGAGATCGAGCCCTTCCAACCGCACGGCTTCAAATCCGGCGTACAGTAGATCTGCGAGCTTCCCGCCCCCAAAAAGAGCATGTTGCCGTTGGTGCGAGGGCTGGCGAAAATATCTTCGCTCACCGACTTCTCGTCGCCTCGGTGAACGATCAGTCCCAAGCGAGCGGGAAGCTGAGTGTAAGCTCCAGGAGCCGCCGAGTATCCCGTCTGCGGGGGCAAGGTGAGAGTCGTGTATTGACCGTAAATGGGATGAGTCGCCAGATCTAGTGGCTGCTCCCAGGTCGTCCAGGATACATTTTTTTCGGCATCCCAAACGTGCAGTCCCCATCCTTCGGCATTGTCGGCCTTGGGAGCGAAGTAAACGGCGATTTCCTCAGGGCCCTGAGGAATCAGAGGAGGAGCCTCCTGATACACCTTCGTGCTACCCGCAAAAATCCAGAGAGCAGGAGCTTCGGTGGCGATCGTGTAGCGCTCGAGCTCTTCGCCGCCCTCGTTCAAGACCAGCTCAACGTTGGGCTGCTTGGATAGGATGCGATATCGTAATCCGAAGGCATCTTGCTCCAAGGTCTCGATCTGCACCTGCGGATCAGTCGCTGTCAGGCTGAATTCGCCGGCGATTGGCAAGCGATAATGCAGCACGGTTCCATTCGGCTTCGGTGCTGGTCGATCCTTACTACCTCCACCCGATCCTGAGCAGCCTAGACTAAGGCTCAGAACGATCGAGGCGAGAGCGATGCACCGCCCTGTTCTCGGTCTGACAAAGGCGTTTTTCATGGTTACCCCCCTTTACACTATGTTTGTTCTAAGTCTTTATGCCCTGTATGCAACAAACTCAAGTCAAAAACTTGAATGTTTGTCAGCCGAAACCGGAATGGAACCGGCATGTCGGAATCGGGCCCCGTTCGAGAGCATCGGAGTCTGGTCTCCACTCCGAGTCGGGCGGGAAAGAGTTCAGCTCGATTGCCTATGCGTGCACAGGTCGACAAGCATAAGACGCACCGGCAGACCCACGTCATACGATGCCAGCAGGGCACCCTGGAGCAACGCTTTCCGGTGCCTTCGGATTCCGGACCTCTCTCTCATTTGCGCCATATCGACCCCCACCCCCCCCCTAAAACCGCAGTTCACGCCGCAACAGAGACTGCGTCAAGCACCCAGTGAAAGGGTGCCATCTCGAAACCTGCGATCGGAAAAGGTTTCGCTCCTCCAGTCGGATGGTAAGAGGGGGGATCCTCGATCCGAGTCGACCCGCTGTTGCCAAACAGCTGCTGCAACGGCCCTACGCCCCCCCCTTCTCCTGCCGGGTCGAGCTGTAGCACTGCAGGCGCATCAGCCCATCGAGGAGAATGTGCTCAGGACTCCGAATCCAGTTGACTCCGGCTGTGAAAACGGGGAAAGGATTGCAACGTCGTTTCGAATCATCGTTTCTTAGAGAGTCACCATGAGACATGTCCGAAGTATGTTCATGAAACTTCAGCCGTTTGCAATCTTTGCTCTTGTGCTGTCCGCCTGCGGCGATCCCAGCAGCTCGGAGCTTGCCAATTACAATCAACTCCAGAAAAATCCTGTCGATGCTGGCTACGTCCCGGCTGACCTCTTACTGCCGAATGGTGAATTCAACGATACCCGCTGTCAGGCGGTAGCGCCCTCGCCTGTCTTGACCGTCGGAGGCCGTACCGTCACCTTCCAAGCCGACGGACCAGGCCCACGCTCGGCTGATTGGACGGCGTTGAAACCGATTTTGGACCCTATCGCGCCGTCTTCCGCGCTGAAAGTGACAGTGATCAACATCGTAAGGGTGAACGGCAAGCCCTATTTCCGCTATCTCAGCAATGGCACACAGAATGACACCGTCCAAACCTGGAGTTCGTCCAAACCGCTCGCCCTAGCAGCTATGGCGAGCCAACTGCGGGACGAGTCAAATGGTCTCGTGGGTATCGATGGTAGCACCCGATCGACCAACGGGGATGGGGGCCAAGTTCCCATCGGAGACCTGGTCTCGATCGCCACGGTTTATCGAGAGCGGGTGAGACCGTACAACTCGAACAATATCGGCACCTGGGCCCAAAACGTCTCGGGCCGTCCCCACACGACCCGGTTGATCAACACCTGGCTCAAGCGCCCGAATGAAACGCTTGGTGGTGGGTACGGCGAGGACGGCAGCGGTCTGACTGCTACGTTCCGTTCTCCAGATGGCCGAGAGCATGTCAGCCGGCTGAGTGCCTCGGGTAGCACAGCCAATCAAATCTCAACTTTGACTTTTGCCGATTTCTACCGGCGGATCATTCTGCATCGCGAACTCCGTGAGCAGGATCTTACTGAAAATCGTGACACCTGCGATCCCGAGAGAATGGGCTCCCTCAGCCTCCCTTGTGTCACATGGTCCGACATGAAGACCATACTCTACGGTGCCTCTCGAAACACGACACGTTACTTCAGAGATAAGGCGGTCGGAGGGATGGCCGGTGGAATGTCCACCCTCCTCCATCATGCTGCGACGGCTGGCAACCCCCAAAGTTTGAACCAGCGCTTTCAGGGCAAGTGGCGAATCTTTACGAAGGTTGGCTGGGGAACAAGCAATGGCCTACCCGATACACGCTGGCATGGCTACGGCTGCTTTCCGGTCTTCGATCCAACGACCGGTGCTTCGACGGCCCAAGGCAAAGAATTTTTGATTTCAGTCGCATTGAAGCCTCTGCCTGGCTTAACCACAGCTCAGGCCGACATCATTCTGCAGAAGGCAGTCAGCGCGATTACATCCAAACTTTTAGATGGGTCTCTGAAGTGAGAGCCCGAGCCTAACCGTTCTTTCGACTCTTTCTCAATCTGTGATTCACTGTCGAGCCGCTGATCGCTCGCATTGCTGCAGCGAGCTGCTTGGCTTGCCCTTCGAGTACCATATTTAAGTCTCGACTGTCCCAGTCTTCGCCTTCGGTTGTCGTTTCAGCTTGAAAGGAGCGATGCACTTTCTACAGATAGTCTGTTACATGGATCAGGTGCACGATGATCGTCACGGCAAGTTCACAGCTTTCGATCTGTTTATTGACTCGATCGAACTGATACTTTTGGCCAGCGACTCGCACGGCGCATTCACGCTTATGTTTAGGATCCTATAGACTGGTGCCACCTGAAACATTCCCTTGGTATTCTTCAAACCTGATAGCCCAGAGGTATTGAGACAGGTGGATACCAAAGGTCATGCGCGAAAATCTGCACCATTCGCAGCACCCTGCTCGCCGGGGTGGTCGCAGATGACTATACCGTGGTCGCCGCACAGTTCCCCCCATCCCAGGCTTGCCGCTCGCTCAAGAGCGGAGCACTCGGGCCACCAGAGGCCTATCGTGCCCCCTCCCGAAGCCGACGGCCAGCAGGTGAAATCATCTTCCTTCCCGATCAAGTACCGTCGCCGTTCTTAAGACATGTCACACTACTAACGAGTGCCCCACTGAGGATGGCCAAGAGTATATCGATCGAACTTTAGAAAAAAAGCTGTAGCCCCCATTGAGCCAAGGACGTCCTCGTGCTATCGTCATAGAGGATCTTTCTGATTTTATCGTCAGTTCTACTCGAATCGGACAGCTTCACAATCCATCCGTAGAAGAACTTGTGTCTGCATCGTGAGATACTTTCGCCATCAGGAGATTGCTGGCATGAAAATTCTTGTGATTGATGCTCATAATCGACAAGACAGCTACTGTTCGGCCCTAGCAGCAGAGTACCGGCGGGGGGCCCTGGAGGCAGGGTGTGAGGTCCAGACTCTGAACGTCCGTGAGATGAATCTGGATAAATATCTACGCTATGGCCATTCGAAACCTTATGTCCCCGAAGGAGACGTCGAAAAAGCTCAAAAGCTCATCGCTTGGTCTCAAAAAATGATTTACATCTACCCTACGTGGTGGGCTGGTCCACCAGCGCTCATCCGCTTGTTTTTTGAAATGGTGCTTTCGCCTGGCTTTGCTTTCCGGTACCAGGAGAAGACGGGAATGTTCGTAAGCTGGGATAAGCTCCTGACGGGCAAATCGGCGAGGATCATAGCCACCATGGACGCACCGCCCTGGTACTATAAGTGGATCATAGGAGATCCAGGAGGCAAGATGATGAGGAAGGGTATCCTCGACTTTTGTGGTGTAAAGCCAGTCCAGACGACCTATCTGGGGTCCTTGAAAACCTCGTCCGAAGAGCAGAGAAAGAGGTGGCTGCAAGAGGTTTACACCCTGGGGGTCAGGGAGCGTCGCTCCTGATAGGAGCACTCGTGAGCGCCACTTCCCTTAGCAGACACTATCGTCTCTGAGAGCTCATAGTAGCATCATTCATCGATATGGTCCATTCTGCGCTTGATGATCACGCTTCAACCTCTGCTTTTGCAATCGAGATACCCCTTCGTCTTCGCATATGCAAAAGCAAACCTCTCGTCGTATTGCTGCAGCCGAACCCATTTTTACTGTACTACCGCAATGCATTGAGGTGGGAAAACGAATCCTCGAGGATACTCTCAACATCGGGCGATCCCATGACAGTGCCTTTGCTATTCCTGACTTCAGACTTTTTATCTAGGGCCTGTTGACGTTTGGCTTCGCCAACGTCATCCAGGCCGATCCTTTAGTACCAGAGACTAGCAGAATCTTTCGCCGTTGCCTGCCGATGTCCTTGGCTTTCGCGTTGCCTTTG
>Ga0068877_10001547_pt1 | contig 18896 bp, 18 predicted proteins | sample NOAtaG_FD_66437 | JGI IMG/M metagenome (GOLD analysis project Ga0068877, IMG submission 66437) | Freshwater lake microbial communities from Lake Erie, under a cyanobacterial bloom - NOAA_Erie_Diel6S_1000h metaG | ecosystem: Environmental > Aquatic > Freshwater > Lake | place: USA: Ohio, Lake... | reverse complement strand
CGCCTTGAGGAGGATCGTGCGGCCCATGCGGAATTGGGCGAACTGGTCGACTTCATCCGCGCCAGCCAGCGGGGCATCGCCCGCTGAGAGCCTGTCTACAAACTCAGAGGGGCCCTGTTTCTGAGAAAACCCTTTGGGCGGCGGGTCTTTTGCCGGTGGCCCGCGTTGACTCGGCCGTTGCAGCCCGCTTCGGGGATGCTCCGGCCTCGCCGCCTCGGCCACCGCCAAATCCCCTCGCCGCAGGACCCCTCTGAGTTTTCAGACAGGCTCTGAGCCGGGGGCCTGCGGGCGATGTCGGGCGATTGCCGGGGGGACCGGGCTCAGGCGGCCTTGGCCCGGGTCTCGGATGGGGGCTGTGATCTGGCCTCCAAACGGGATCGGCAGGACAAAGCCTTCAGGGCCGCCTCAACCCCGTCGATCACGGAGTCTGGCGTCGAGGTGCCGGCGGTGATCCCCACCGTGTCGCCTTCCCGGACCCAGGCCGGGTCGAGGTCGGCCGCCGACTGCAGCCAATGCACCCTCCCGCACCGGCTCCGGCAGGTGTCCACCAGGCGTCGGGTATTGTTGCTGTGGGCGCCGCCGACCACCAGCACCACGTCGCACCGGCCCGCCAGCGCCTCGGCGGCGGTCTGGCGGTCCTTGGTCGGCTGGCAGACCGTGTCGGTCCAGCGCACCTCCGAGGCGGGGAAACGTGCGGCCAGGCGATCGACCAGTTGGCGCACCCGCGAGACCGGTTGGGTGGTCTGGGACACCACGCCGTAGCGCGGGCGCTCGGGCAGGCGGTCCACCTCCTCCTCGCTCAGCACGACCTCGCAGCCGGGATGATCCTCGGTGAGGCCCCGGACCTCGACGTGGTCCGCCTGGCCGACGACCACGGGATGGAACCCGGCGTCGACCAACCGCCGGAGCGCCTGGTGGGCCCGGTGGACCAGCGGGCAGGTGGCCTCGAGGACCCGGAGGCCCGAGGCCTTCAGGCCCGCGATGCGTCGGTCGGAGGCCCCATGCGCGGTGATGACCACGTCGCGGGTGGGGACGTCGGCGGGGTCGTGGCGGATGAGCACCCCCCGGGCGCGCAGGTCGGAGAGGACCGTCTCGTTGTGGACCAGGTCGCCGAGGACCGTCACCGGTCCGGCAGCCGACCGTTCGTGTGCCAGCTCGATGGCGTCACGGACGCCGAAGCACATGCCCATCGCCTCTGCTCTCAGGATCGTCATAGGAAACTTTGTGTTACAAAGTGTCTGGCTACGAACCATGGTTTCTGTTCAAAAAGAATCAAGTCCTCGGCGCAGATTTCCGGAATTGGGAGACGATCTGTTCCAGGTGCCCGAGGTATTCGGTGAAGGCGCTTCGACCGGAATCGGTCAGCGCGCAGGTGGTCTGGGGCCGGGTCTCGCCGGAGGATTTGGTCAGCGACACCACCCCCGCCTCCTGCAGGATGCGCAGGTGGGAGGTCAGGTTGCCGTCGGTCATCCCGAGCAGGTTCCGGAGGTCGGTGAAGGTCAGGGAGGGGGTGGCCGACAGCGCGGAGACAATCGCCAGACGGGCTTTTTCATGGATGACCCGGTCCAGGTTGGGGAACGGCTCCGGGTTCACGCGGCGGGCGTCTTCGGTTTTTTCTCCGTCCAGCGCAGGTAGAGACCGTAGGCGAGGTGGCCTCCGCCGAAGGTGAGGGTCATCACGGCATGGGCCATGCGGATGGACGGTTCGATCTGGTGGGGGTTGGCTGCCGAGAGGGCGCTGAGCAGCCCGGCGATCACGAAGCCCCAACCGAAAAGGCGCATTCCCCGGGGCATGAAGAACCCCGCCGAGTGTACCGCACAGCCGTAGAGGACCAGCCAAAGCGGGGGCAGCGCCACGGCGATCATGGCGCCTTCCTGGTGGATGTTCACGAGGGGGCCGACGACGGCGGTGCCCGCGAAGAGGGCGGGCATGAGGGCTGCGGCCACCCGGCGGGCGGGCGGCGTCCAGAATGGCTCGCTCGCCGCGAAGGCCTGGCGGCGCATGAGCAGGAAGGCGGTCGAGGCGCAGGCGACGCCCACGGCCATCCAATAGAAGGCGAACGATCGGGCGGTGTCCCGGACGAGCAGCGGAGCCAGCAGCCCGGCGGTCGTCCCAATGGCCCCCACGGCGGTCATGACCGGGGCCAGCGCCCTCCGGTAGGTCGACGCCCGCTCCATGAGGGTTCGGATGGTCTCGAGCTGTTCGCGGGCCGTCGTTGGATCCACGGCCACGACAGTCGAGTCCGGGCCGGCCGCGTCAATCCCGGAGTCGGGAACCCGGTCCAACGGCCCGAAGTGCGATGCAATCCGACCTTGACGGGATTGCCATGGGCGCCCTACCGTTCCTGACCGTTAGGAACTTTCTGTCGGCCTGTGCCGACATGCACGAGTCGGTTCAACACCGGCTTTTTTGTTACCCCGGTTTCCGGGAACGGCTGACGACTATGAACGCGGAGATTTTGGCGGTGGTGGAGTACTGGGAGAAGGAGAAGGGCATCCCCAAGGATGTCCTGCTCGGTGCCATCCAGGAATCCCTGATGCAGGCCGCCAAGAAGGCGGTGGGCCCGGCACGTGAGCTGCGCGTCTCCATCGACGGCCGCTCCGGCGACATCAAGGCATGGGCCAAGCTGGTGGTCGCCGAGAAGGTCCTCTCCAAGCACGACCAGATCACCGTGTTCGATGCCCGTCGGGCCGGCCATGCCGAGGCCAAGGTGGGCGACGAGATCGAGGTCGAGGTCACCCCGGCCGGATTCGGCCGCATTGCCGCCCAGTTCGCCAAGCAGGCCATGATGGCCCAGTTGCGCCGCGCCGAGAAGGCGATGGTGTACGACGAGTTCAAGGACCGGGTCGGGGAGCTGGTCAACGGCACGGTCCGGCGTTTCGAGCGGTCCGACGTGGTGCTCGACCTCGGCAAGTTCGAGGCCATCATGCCCAACCGCGAGCGCGTCCCGACCGAGGAGTACCAGATCGGCGAGCGCATCCGCTGCTACGTCAAGGCGGTGGAGCAGACCCCGCGGGGGCCGGAGATCGTCCTGTCCCGGGCCGACCCCAATTTCGTCATCAAGCTCTTCAAGGTCGAGGTCTCCGAGATCGGCGACGGCACCATCGAGATCAAGGGCATCGCCCGCGAGCCTGGCTTCCGCACCAAGCTCGCCGTGTTCTCCCGCGACCCCAAGGTCGACCCCGTGGGCGCCTGCGTCGGCCTGCGCGGCCAGCGGGTCAAGAACATCGTCCGCGAGCTCAACAACGAGAAGGTCGACATCATCCCCTGGTCGCCCGACATCCGGAAATACGTCGAGAACGCCCTGGCCCCGGCCAAGCTCAAGACCTTCGACGTCGACGAGGTCCGCAAGCGGGTGCTGGTGCACACCTCGGCCGACCAGCTCTCGCTGGCGATCGGCAAGCGCGGCCAGAACGCCCGCCTCACCTCCCGGCTCACCGGTTGGAGCATCGACATCGAGGCCGAGGCCTCGGTCCTCCCCGGCTTCGACCAGAAGGTCGCCGATGCCGTGCGGGATTTCGCCTCCGTGCCCGGCATCTCCGAGGAGCAGGCCCGAATCCTGGTCACCACCGGCTTCCACAGTCTGGAGGACGTCGTGCAGCAGATCGGCATCGAGGATCTCCAGGGAATGGAAGGGATCGGACAGGACGCCGAGTCCATCCTGGAGGCCATCCGCGGAGAGATCACCCGTCGTGCCGCCGGGGGCGAAGGCCCCGGGGTCCACTGACCCAGAAGACTCCGGGAATGCCCGGAGCACAGACCGGGAAATCCCGGTGGTCCATCACCAAGCCGTATGCCCGTTCGAATCTACGAGATCGCCAAGAAGCTCAACCTTGAGAGCAAGTTCGTGCTCAACAAGGCAAAGGAACTGGGCATCGCCGCGGCCAAGGTCCCGTCGAGCACCCTCGACAAGATCACGGCCGAGTTCCTGGAGGAGCAGTTGGCGCCGCTGGCCAAGCCGGTCGAACCGCCCAAGCCGGTCGAGGTGGTCCCGGTGACCATCATCCATGCGCCTCCGCCCGAGCCGCCGCCGGCCGAGCCTGAGCCCGTGGAGCCCGCCGCGGCTGTCCCCATCGAATCGGCCCACGTGCCGGCGGCCCCGGAGCCTGAACTCCCGCCCCAACCTGAGGCGATCTCCGCGGCCGGCGCCGTTCCTGCTCCCGTTGTCGCCGAGTCCCGGCCCCCGGCCGCCCCGCAGGTGGAGGCGGCGACCGCCGCAGAGCCGGCCCCGTCGGTCCCGGGTGGTCCAGAAGCCTCCGCCGCGCCATCGATTCCCACGGCAGCGGCCGGACCGGCCCAGGCGCCGGCCACCCCGGCGTCGCCTCCTCCCGGGGCGGGCGCTCCCGGCGCGCCCCCTCCCCAACCACCCCCGGTACAGACCGGTCAGCTGATCGGTCGCATCGACCTCAGCCAGTTTGGCTACGGGGGCCGCACCACCCGCGGGGTCAGTTCCCAGCCGCCCGCCCGGCCCGGTGCCCCAGGCCTCCGGGATGATCGTCGTGGGCCCGGCGCCCCGCAGACCGGTCGCCCGGGCATGGGTGGTCCGGCCGGCATGCGCCCCGGACAGCCCCAGCGCCCCGGCATGCCCCCGAGGCCAGGAATGGGCCCGGCCCGCCCCGGAGCCCCCGGGGCGTCCGGTCCGCGACCGGCCCCGGCACCGGCCCGCCCGCAGGTGGCCGCCGACGCACCCACCATCATCATGCGGCCCCCGATCGTCGTCCGGGAACTGGCCGAGCAGATGGGCAAGAAGCCCTTCCAGATCATCGGCGACCTCATGCAGATGGGGGTCTTCGCCACGGTCACCCAGACCATCGACGCCGAGGCGGCCATCAAGATCTGCGCCAAGCATGGCATCCGCTTCGAGACCGAGAAGCGCGACAAGGCGGCCCACGTCGTCAACGTCCCCAAGGAGGAGAAGCTCGAGCTCGACACCGAGGACAAGCCCGAGTCGCTGCGTCCGAGGCCCCCCGTGATCACCATCATGGGCCATGTCGACCACGGCAAGACCTCGCTCCTCGACGTCATCCGCAAGGCCAACGTGGCCTCGGGCGAGGCCGGCGGCATCACCCAGCACATCGGCGCGTACACCATCCAGTACCCGCACCCGAACACGGGCAAGCTCGAGAGCCTCACCTTCCTCGACACCCCGGGCCACGCGGCCTTCTCGGCCATGCGCGCCCGCGGCGCCAACGTCACCGACATCGTCGTGCTGGTCGTCGCGGCCAACGACGGTGTCATGCCCCAGACGCTCGAGGCCCTGTCGCACGCCCGGGCGGCCAAGGTCCCGATCATCGTGGCGGTCAACAAGTGCGACCACCCGAACTCCAACCCGATGAAGGTGCGCCAGCAGCTCCAGGACAAGGGCCTCGTGCCCGACGACTGGGGCGGCGACACGCTCTTCGTCGAGTGCTCGGCGCTCACCAAGAAGGGCATCGACACGCTCATCGACTCGATCCTCCTGCAGGCCGAGTTGCTGGAGCTCAAGGCCAACCCCGACCGCAACGCCAAGGGCAATGTCATCGAGTCGGGCGTCGAGGCCGGTGGCCCGGTGGCCACGGTCCTCGTCCGCAAGGGCACGCTGCGCATCGGCGACGTGATCATCTGCGGCGAGCACTACGGCAAGGTGCGGGCCATGATGAACGAGGAGGGTGTCCGCCTGAAGGAGGCCACCCCGTCGGTCGCGGTCCGCGTGCTGGGTCTCAATGGCGTGCCCGACGCCGGCAGCGAATTCAGCGCGGTCGAAAACGAGCGCGCCGCCCGCGACCTCGCCGAGGAGCGTTCCGACGCGCGGCGCAAGTCCGAGATGGAGGGGGAGCGCCGCAAGACCCGCGCCTCGCTCTCAGACCTTTTCGGCCGCATCGGCGACCTGACGGCCAAGGTGCTCAAGGTCATCGTCAAGGCCGACACCCAGGGTTCCGTCGAGGCGATCGTCGGGGCGCTGCGCGAGATCAAGTCCCAGAAGGTCTCCCTCGAGGTGGTCCACAGCGCGGTCGGTGCCATCAACGTCTCCGACGTCAACCTGGCCCGCGGCTCCAAGGCCGTCATCCTCGCCTTCCACACCCGGGTCGACAACAACGCCGCCGAGGAGGCCAAGCACCACGGCGTCGAGATCCGCCTCTACGCGATCATCTACGAGCTCATCGACCAGGTGAAGGACGCCATGGCCGGCCTGCTCGACCCGCTCCTCAAGGACGTGGTCATCGGCCAGGCCGAGGTCCGGAAGATCTTCGATCTTTCCAAGGGCGGCCGGGTCGCCGGATGCGCGGTCACCACCGGCCGGCTGGTCCGCGGCAAGATGCGCCTGCGCCGCCGGGGCAACCTGGTGTACGAGGGCGTGTCCCTCACGCTCAAGCGCTTCCAGGACGAGGTCAACGAGGTCCGCTCCGGCATGGAGTGCGGTGTGCGCCTCGACGGCTTCGACGATTACCAGGAAGGCGACATCATCGAGTGCTACTCGGTCGAGAAGATCGCCGCCAAACTCGAATAACGCCCACGCCCGTGGCCTCCCGAGTCCCACCGGCGCCGAGTCGGCGCCTGCAGCGTGTCTCCGAGCTCCTCAAGCGCGAGGTGAGCGAGCTTCTGCGCCGCGAGCTCAACGTCGAGGAGGCCGGCCTGCTGTCGGTCAACGAGGTCAAGGTGGCTCCCGACCTCAAGACGGCCACGGTCTTCGTCGGCTTTGTCGGCAGCCGCCAGCAGCGTGCCGCCGCACCGGAGTTGCTCGCACAGCGTTCCGGGCGTATCCAGATGATGCTGGGATCGCAGTTGAGCACCAAGTGGACCCCGGTCCTGACCTTCCTGCTCGACGAGTCGGTCGAGAAGGGCAATCGCGTGCTGGCGATCCTCGAGAACCTTGAGAAAGGCCGGCCCCCGGGGGCCTGAAGCCGTCGGCCCCCCGGCTTGCCCCGACCCACCCAAGACCATGCCCTCCCCGGAGATGCCCAAGGCGGTGGAGAACATCCTGGCGGCCATCGAATCGGCCAGGTCGATCCTCGTGGTCGGCCACATCCGCCCGGATGGCGACTGCATCGGCAGCCAGGTGGGGCTGGCGATGGCCCTGGAGGCGGCGGGCAAGGAGGTCACCGTCTGGAACCAGGATCCCGTGCCCGACAAGCTCAGGTTCCTGGATCCTGACAAGCGGGTCCGCAAGCCCTCCTCCGGCCGCCAGTTCGACCTGGTGATCGCCACCGACTGCGCCGCGATCGACCGCCTGGGCCGGGTGCTCGAGTTCCTGCCCGAGGGTGTGCCGCTGGTGAACATCGACCACCACGCCTCCAACACCCGATACGGCCGCCTCAACTGGGTGTCGCCCAGGGAGCCCAGCACCGGGGAACTGATCTTCGACCTGTGCCGCTGGGCCGGCTGGAAGGTCACCCCGGCGATGGCCGACTGCCTCTTCACCGCCGTCAGCACCGACACCGGCAGCTTCCAGTACCCGTCCACCACGCCGGACACCCTGCGCACCGCGGCCGAACTGGTCGAGCAGGGGGCCTCGCTGGGGCGGATCTGCCAGGAGGTCTACCAGAGCTACCCGATGACGCGGGTGCGGCTGTTGCGTCATGTGTACACGCAGTTCCGGTTGTCCGACGGCGGCCAGACGGCCTACTTCTGGCTCCGCAAGCGCGACTACGCCCGGGCCGGGGCCTCGACGGAGGAAAGCGAGGGGCTCATCGACCACATCCGGGCGATCGACGGTGTGGTGGTGGCGATGGTCTTCGAGGAGGTCGACGAGACCGTCACCCGGGTGAGCTGGCGTTCCAAGTCGCCAAGGGTCGACGTCGCGGCCATCGCCCAGCGCTTCGGCGGCGGCGGCCACAAGGCCGCGGCCGGGGCCAGGATCGAGGGCAAGCCCCTGGGGGTCCAGCGGCGGGTGCTCAACGAGGTCCGCAAGTCGCTCAAGGCCTCGGCCTGAGACCGGTCTCCGTCCCGCCCCGGGTTCCTTCTCCGCCTCTTCGCCTCCGCGCCGGCCGCACGATCCGCACGCATCCAAGATTCCCGCATGGCACTGCCCACCCTCTCACCGCTTGACGGGGCCCTCCTCGTCGACAAGCCCGCCACCTGGACCTCCCACGACGTCGTCGCCAAGGTGCGCAACCACTTCCGCCTGCCGAAGGTCGGACACTGCGGCACGCTCGACCCCATGGCCACGGGCCTGCTCATCCTCGTCCTCGGCAAGGCGACCAAGTACTCGGAGCGGCTCATGTCCTCCGACAAGGTGTACGACGGGGTCATGCGGCTGGGTGAGACCACCGACTCGTACGACGCGGACGGCGAACTGGTCGACTCGCTGCCGGTGCCCCCGCTCACCGTGGACGACCTCAACGACGCGGCCGCGGCCTTCACCGGGGATCTGCTCCAGACCCCGCCGATGGTCAGTGCCGTGAAGGTCGGCGGCACCCCCCTCTACAAGCTGGCCCGCAAGGGGCAGGAGGTGGCCCGCGAGCCCCGGCTCGTCCATGTCTACACCTACCGCTTCGACGACTACGAGGAACCCTTCGCCTACTTCCGCGTGAGCTGCACCAAGGGCACCTACGTGAGGAGCCTCGCCCATGACCTCGGCCAGAAGGTCGGCTGCGGAGCCCACCTGACCCGGCTGCGTCGCGTGGCCAGCGGCCGCTTTGACGTGGCCGATGCGGCCCCGTTGTCCGAGATCCTCCAGTGGGACCTGCCTGCCCTCGAAAAACGTCTGATCCCCTTCCTCAAGCTCAAGTCCTACGAGTAGGCCCCGGGGCGGGGCCGGCGAGGCCCGCTCCGTTGCCCCTGCCCGTCACCCGGGAATCCCGATGGCCCGTCGCCCGTCCACGGAGGACATGCCCGGGGCCATCCTCGCCCTCGACAGGAGGCTGCAGACCGTTGAAACTTGTCCATGTCGCCTATGAAGACCCCCCTGACCCTGGCCGTGGCCTGTGCCGCCCTGGCCTCCGCCCCCGCCCTGCTGGCCCATGACACCGGATCCGCCGCCCACGACCACGGCCCGACGGCCGTGCCCGTGACCTTCCAGATCGAGAAGAAGGGACCGGTCAAGGCGCCGGCGGCCCAGGAGAAGTCGGCCGTGCCCCAGGTCAGCGGCCAGGGGTTCTGGAAATTCGCCCCGGTCGCCTCGGCGATGCCCGTGCCGGCCGAGGCCCAATCCTTCGTCAAGGGGGCCCACGGCACGCTCATCGTCGACAGTGAGCGCGACGTGGTCTATTGGGGCCTCGAGAAGGTCGGCTGGATCGGCTTCAGCGACCGGCTCAAGACCTCCTGGGTGGTGAAGGGCGACCCGTCCATCGCCTCGGGCAACCTGCACGGCGCAGACATCTTCCCGCGCAAGGGCCAGCTGCCGCTGGTGGTCGCCGCCGACAACGTCGAGGGCGAGATCCTGCTCTCCGACACGACCTTCCGCACCGTCGAGAAGCTCAAGATCCCCGATGGCGGCCCGTATGCCGACAAGAAGGGCTGGGCCCCCACCGACGCGGCCTTTGCCGGCGACAAGACCCTCTGGGTGACCGACGGCTACGGCCGCCACTGGTTCATGGACGCCGACGCCAAGCCCATGAAGTACCGGGGCAATTTCTACGGCGGCAACAGCATGAGCCAGACGCCGCACGGCATCACCTTCGACCCCAAGCGCAACGAGCTCTACGTCTCGGCAAGGCCCGAGGCCCAGGTGCATGAGTGGTCGCCCAAGACCCGCAAGACGCTGGCGGTCCACCAGCTGCCCAAGGGCAGCGCAGCCTGCGACACCGACCTCTGGGGCGACTACCTGCTGGTGCCCTGCCTCACCGGCCCGAACAACACCCCGGGCCCGATCTACATCCTGAACCTCAAGACCAAGGCCGTGGTGAGCACCATCAAGCCCAAGGAAGAGCTCGGCTACGGATACGCCCAGCACATGCACGACGCCTGCTGGTACGTGGTGGGCAAGGGTCGCAGCGCCAAGGTGTACATCCTCTTCACCGCGTGGAACCCGGGTGGCGTGGGTGCCATCGAGCTGGTGAACCTCAAGGATTGAGCCCGTCGCCGGCGGTCCGCCGATCCGGACCGTCCTGCGAGCCCCGTCGCCCCGATGCGCGCCTACCACGATCTGCTCCGGCTCGTCCTGGAGCAGGGGACCGTCAAGTCCGACCGCACCGGCACCGGAACCCGTTCGGTCTTCGGGGCCCAGGCGCGGTTCCGGTTGTCCGACGGGTTCCCGCTGGTCACCACCAAGAAGGTCCACTTCAAGAGCGTCGCCTACGAGCTGCTGTGGTTCCTGCGGGGCGACACCAACGTGCGCTGGCTGCAGGAGCACGGGGTGAGCATCTGGAACGAATGGGCCGATGCCGAGGGCAACCTGGGCCGGGTCTACGGCGCGCAATGGACCGACTGGCGCGGGGCCGACGGCCGGTCGATCCACCAGATCGACCAGGTGGTGTCGCAGATCCGCCGGAGCCCGGACAGCCGCCGGCTCATCGTCAGCGCCTGGAACCCGTCGGAGGTCGACGCCATGGCGTTGCCGCCCTGCCACACGCTCTTCCAGTTCTACGTGGCCGAGGGTCGTCTGAGCTGCCAGCTCTACCAGCGCAGCGCCGACCTGTTCCTGGGGGTCCCCTTCAACATCGCCAGCTACGCCCTGCTGACCCACATGGTGGCCCAGGTCACGGGGCTGAAGCCGGGCGATTTCGTGCACACCTTCGGCGACCTGCACCTCTATTCCAACCACCTCGAGCAGGTGAGGGAGCAGTTGTCCCGTGAGCCGCGCCCGCTGCCGACCCTGTCGCTGAACCCGGATCGGCGCGAGTTGCGCGACTTCGTCTACGAGGACTTCGTGCTCTCGGGCTATGATCCGCACCCGGCCATCAAGGCGCCGGTGGCGGTCTGAGGGCATCCCGAGGCGCGGCATCGGCCGCTGCCGCGGGGGTCGTCGTGGTGGCACCCGTCCCGAACTCAAACCCCAACCATGACCAACCATGAATTGTGAACTCCAGGACCGGGTGGTGCTGATCACCGGCGGGGCCGCCGGCATCGGCGAGGCGACGGTGCGGGCCTTCGCCGCCGAGGGGGCGGCCGTCTGGTTCGCCGACCGCAACGCCGAACGGGGGCGTGCCCTGGCCGCCGAGGTGCCCCGGTCGGTCTTTGCCGAGGGCGACCTGGCCGACCCGCTGTTCTGTGCCGGGTTGGTCGCCTCGCTGTTGCGGGAGGCCGGGCGCCTGGACGTGCTGGTCAACAACGCGGGCGTGAACGACGGCGTCTCGTTGGCCGGTTCACCGACCGACTTCATGGCGTCGATCCGTCGCAACCTGCTCCATGTCTTCGCCCTGGCCCACCATGCCCGGGAGGCCCTGTGCCAGTCCCGCGGCTGCATCCTCAACCTGAGCTCCAAGGTTGCCGAGACGGGGCAGGGGGGCACTTCCGGCTACGCCGCCGCCAAGGGGGCGGTCAACGCCCTCACCCGGGAATGGGCCGTGGCCCTGGCGCCGCATGGCGTCCGGGTCAACGCCGTGATCCCGGCCGAATGCGACACCGAGCAGTACCAGCGCTGGTTCGCCGCGCAGCCCGACCCCCAGGCGGCCCGCGAGACGATCGAGCGGATGGTGCCCCTGGGGCGCCGGCTCACCGCGCCGGCCGAGATCGCCGCGACGCTGGTCTTCCTGGCCTCGCCGCGCGCCGGTCACATCACGGGCCAGCTCATCCATGTCGACGGGGGCTACACCCACCTCGACCGTGCCATGACCGGCGGCCACCCGGGATGGTGAGCCTCTTCGAGATCCTCCACGAGGACCCGGACCTGCTGGTCCTGCGCAAGCCCGCGGGCCTGGTCTGCCACCCGACCAAGGGCGACGAGTATTCCAGCCTGGTGAGCCGGGTGCGCATCCACCTGGGCTTCGAGCCGCACATGATCCACCGCCTGGACCGGGAGACGGGCGGGGTGATGGTCTTCGCCAAGACCGACGAGGCGGCGGCCGGGCTGCGGGCCTTGTGGGCCGCCGGCCTGGTCACCAAGGAATACGTGGCGCTGGTCCAAGGGAGGATGCCCGCGGGGGACGGGTTCCTCGATGCCCCGCTCGGGCCCGCGGCGGACAGCGCCGTGGCCATCAAGGACTGCGTCCGGCCCGATGGCGCGGCCGCTCGGACCCGGTGGCGTTGCGAGGGTTCCTTCCGGCGGGGGGATGGCGACTGGCACTCGCTGGTCCGGGTCTGGCTCGACACGGGGCGGAAGCACCAGATCCGCATCCACCTGGCACACCTCGGGCACCCGATCGTGGGTGACAAGATCTACGGCGGCGATGAGCGCATCTACCTGGACTTCGTCGAGGGACGCCTCTCGGAGGCACAGCGCCGGTTCCTCCGGCTGCCGTTCCATGCCCTCCACGCCGAGCGGTTGTGGTTCCCGTGGACGGGCGCGGAACTCGGCTTCCACGCCCCGCCCGAGCCGTGGTTCGCCGGGTTCGCCGCCGGCGACGAGGTGCCCTGGTTCGAGGATCCCTTCGCCCCGCCCCCCGGATCGCGATCCGGCCCGACGCCGGGCGCCGGGCCCTCAGCGGGCCCGGTCCCGCTCGTCCCACGAGCCGATCCCCAGCACGGGTAGGGCGGAGGCGAAGGCCGCGTCGCGCCCGGCCGTGTCGGCCTTGAGGAACACGTCGTAGATCGGCTTGCGCCGGTCGGGGGTCGCCACCGAACCGGGCACCCGGGTCCAAAGGCCCAGCCGCAGGCCGCCCTCGTGGGCGTGGTCGACATGACGGTGCAGGATGAAGGCGTCGATGCCGGGCTCGGCGGCCACCTGGTGCCAGGCATAGCAGTAGGCCGCCGCCTGGACAGCCTCACCGTCCGGGCCGTCCGGGGTGTGGAACCCCTGCTCGCTCAGGATGACCCGCCGGGTGCTTCCCCGGTGCTGCAGCTCCGGCCGGCCCAGGAACTCGCCCAGTGCCCGGAGGTTGCGGAAGGTGATGCGTGGGGTGGTCCGCCAGTCGGGGCGGGCGCTGGCATCGCGCCAGGAGCGCGGCTGGAAGAGGTCCTCCGGGTAGGGGTGGAAGGCCAGGTGCCAGTCGTAGTCGCCACCCGCGCGGGCCAGGCGGCAGAACTCTTCCAGGAAGGGCCGGCCCGGGAAGACCTGGCCCTCCTTGCCGCCCGGATAGGCGATGTTCCAGTGGTGTTCCAGCGAGAGGAAGACCCGGCCATGCTCCGAGTGCCGACGGACCGCCCGGTGGGTCAGCCGAACCGTCCGCTCGTAGTCGGCCGCGAACGCCTCGAGGGTCGACAGCCCGAGGTTGGACCAGAACCAGTGGGAGTTGACCTCGTTGCCGACGATCCAGTTCCAGACCCGCCCGTGGCGTCCGTCGGCCCGGCTCCACCGCTCGGCCAGGAATGCCATGGAAGCCTCGTACCAGGCGCGTCCCTCCGGGGTCACCGTGTTGAAGGCCGAGAGGCGGTTCGGGCAGTTCGTGCTGTAGGAAGGATGGAGAAGGATCCGCCGCACCTCCGGGTCGCCGCTCTCGTAGTTGAGCAGGATCAACGACACCAGGATCCCGCGTTCCGAGAGGGCCCGGATCTGTCCATCCATGGCCTCGAGGTAGCCGCGCTGGAAACGGTGCGTCCGTCCGCCGAGCTCGAGGCCCGGGTTGTTGGTGTCGCCCCTGGGGTCCACCAGTTGGGCGAGGTTGAAGTTCAGGGCGGCATGGCGGATGCCCAGGGCGATGGCGTCATCGACCATCTGCACCTGAAGGCCCTTCTTGGAGGACGGGGCGGGATAAGGCTCCGGGTTCGCCGCGCCAAGCGCGCCCAGGCACAGGCCGAGGGCGGCCAGGAGTCCCCCGAGGGTGATCAAGGGGTGACGGCACCTGGGGCGTCCTGCCGTCATGCGACGGGTCGCAGCCGCTTGATGAGCACCTTCGACTTGCGACCGCTGGCCTCGTAGCGCTCGCGCCGTGCGGGGGGAAGGTCGTCCGGGGTGCCCTCGAGGAAGCCGCCCTTCGAGATGAAGTAGGTGAAGGCCTGCGTGCTGAGGGTGATCAGCTCGGCCAGGCCCTGCTCCCGGGCCCGCGCCTCCACGAACTGGATGAGCTTGGAGCCGATGCCCAGGTTCTCGTGGCTCGGGGCGACGTAGAGGAAGGCCAGCTCTCCCTTGTTCTGGTCCGGGTAGGTGTGGAGCGCCACGCAGGCGACCGGGTTCCTGTCGATCTCGTACAGGTAGTAGTCGCCCACCTGCTTCTCGATCGCGGTCCGCGTCCGCTTGACCAGCTCCGCCGAGGCCACCGAGTTCTTGGTGAGGTTGAGCAGCGCCCGGATGTCCTTCTTCAGGGCCCGACGGATCTGCGTGTACTCGTTGGCGTACACCAGCGTGCCGATGCCCTCGTTGCTGAAGACCTCCGCCAGCAGCCCCTCGTCGACCTCGCCGTTGATGATGTGCACGCGCGGCACCCCGGCCTCGCAGGCCGCCACCGCCTGCCGGGCCTTGGAGATCAGGTTGACCGGCCAGTCCGCGGGCACCGGGCTGAGCAGTTGCTTGAGCTCGCCGACGAGGATCTGCCGGATCAGCGTGCCGCCCCGCGTCAGGCCGTCGACGGTGGTCAGGAAGATGAGCTTGGTGGCCTTGAGCTGGTCGGCCAGCGCGAAGGCGATGGTGTCGGAGTTGACCCGGTAGGTCTTCCCGTCGCCGTCGAACCCCAGCGGGGGGACCACCGGCACGATGCCCTGGGTCAGCAGCGCCTGGAGCATCTCCACGTCGATGCGCTCGACCTTGCCGGTGAACTGGTGGTCCACGCCGCCGACGATGCCCAGCGGGTGGGCGATCACCGCGTTGGTCGACACGGCCCGCAGGTCGTTGGCCGACAGGCCCTCGAGGATCTCGTGGGTGAGCCGGTTGGCGGCGTTGAGCGACAGTTGGAGCGTCTCCGCGTCGGTGATGCCCGTGCCGTCGAGGTTCGAGGCGACCACCCCGCGCTCCACCGCCAGCGCGGCGATCTGCTTGGCCGCCCCGTGGACCAGCACGATGCGGATGTTCAGCGAACGCAGGACCGCGATGTCGAGCAGCAGGTTGGGGAAATTGTCATCGGTGACGATGGATCCGTCGATGGCCAGGACGAAGACCTTTTCCCGGAAGCGTGGAATGTAGCGGAGGATGCCCCGCAGGTCGGTGGGTTTCACGTCGGAGTGTCTCGGGTCGGCGCGGTGCCGGCACCCAAAGAACAGGCAGGACGGGCGGCGCTGCAATGAAGAAAATGGCGCCGCCGGGCCCGGTCGAGGCGCAGGAGGTCGTCCCGCGCCGCGCCGCCGGACTCCCCGGGGCTTGACTTTGGAGGTGTCTGACATTTCTGTATGCGCAGAAATGAAGGCGCTGCACCAACTCTCCAACGCCGAGCGGCGCTTCATCCTGCACTGGGGCGAGATGGGCACCAAGTGGGGCATCAACCGCACGGTCGCCCAGGTCCACGCCCTGCTGTACCTGGCCCCGGGGCCCTTGAACGCCGAGCAGATCCAGGAGGTGCTCGAGGTGGCCCGTTCGAACGTCAGCACCAGCCTCAAGGAACTGCAGGGCTGGGGCATCGTGAGGCTGGTGCATCTTCCCGGCGACCGGCGGGACCACTTCGAGAGCCTCAAGGACGTCTGGGAGATGTTCCGCATCGTGCTCGACGAGCGCAAACGGCGGGAGTTCGACCCCACGATGGCGGTCCTGCGCGAATGCATCGCCGAGGCCGAGAAGGATGCGGCCACCGGCAACTACAGCGAGGACCGCCTGCGCGAGATGCACAACTTCCTGTCCACCACGGCCGGCTGGTACGCCACGTTCCGGGGATGGCCGACGTCGGTGCTGAAGCGGTTCTTCAGCATGGGCGACAAGGCCCGCAAGCTGATGGGCCTGACCCCGGACTGATCCGCCTTGCCCCATGGAAACCCTTTCTGCCATGACCGAAACCATCGCCACCAACCCGACGCCCGCCGGTGCCTGGGTGTTGTATGACCACCAGTGCCCGGTGTGTCGGTCCACGGTCGGCCGTTGGCGCCGGGTCTTCGAGGCCCGCCGCATCGAGTTTGCCGCCCTCCAGTCCCCGTGGGTACGGGAGCGTTTGGGACTGGCGCCGGGCGAACTGCCGGATGAGATGAAGCTGCTGACCCCGGACGGCCGGGTTCTGGGCGGCCCCGCCGCCATCGCCTGGATGTGCCGCCGGGTGGCGTGGCTCTGGCCGCTGGGGTGCCTCATGATCCTGCCCGGCCTCGATGGGCTCACCCGCCTGGGGTACCGCTGGGTGGCGCGCAACCGCTACTGCCTGGGGGATGTCTGCGAACTGTCCCCGATGCGATGGGAACGACGGCGGCACCTGGCGGCGACGACCTTCCTGGAGACCCCATGACGGCTCGGGAGTTCCTTCGGGCCACATGGGAAGTCCTGCGCTTCTCGGCCCCGATCGGCCGTCCGGCGTTCGCACTCGGCCTCGTCGCCAGCCTGATCCTCAAGCAGGCCGTCGACCGGGCCGTGATCTCGTTCCTTGGGATGACGTACTCGGGCCACCTCTGGGGCATCCTGCTCGGAGTTCGGTTGCCCACGGAGGAGGATCTTTCATGGGGCTGGCCGCTGCTGGCCGCCTCCTTGCCGTTCCTCTGGCTGGGACTGGCCTTGACGGTCGCGCGCCTGCGCTCGATGGGGCGTTCGGCGGCCTGGGCGCTGTTGTTCTTCGTGCCATTCCTGAAGTTCCTCATGGCCGTGATGCTGATGGTCGCATCGGAGGCGGCCCCTGGAATGCCCCCGGTGATCCCAGGGCCTGCCCGGGCATCTTCCCGATGGTTCGCATGGATCCCGGCGGGTCGGTGGGGAGCCGCAGCGATGGGGGCGATTCTCTCGGCCCTGTTCGGGGCGCTTTCGGTGTTCCTGATCGCCAACCACTTGGAGGCCTATGGGTGGTCCCTCTTCGTCGCGCTGCCGATCCTGCTGGGGTTCCTGACCACCCTCATCCACAACCATCATGCGCCGCGCCCTCCCCGCGAATCGTTCCTGGCGGTTCTCGCGGCCCTGGCCCTCCTCGGGGGGCTGCTGCTGGCCATGGCCATCGAGGGGATGATCTGCCTGCTGATGGCCTCGCCCATCGCCGTGATCGAGGCGGTCGTGGGGAGCGCGCTGGCGCAGGCGCTCCTTTCCCAACGCTGGACGGGGCGGCTGCAGGGTGGGCGCCTGTTCAGCGCGGGTTTCCTGCTGCTGCCCCTGGCCGTGACGGTCGAGCTGGCCGTGAGGCCCCCCCCGGAGGTCCGTCCGGTGAGCACCGAGGTGACCATCGCCGCACCGCCGGAGGTGGTCTGGCGTCACGTCGTGTCGTTCTCCGACCTGCCGCCGCCGGCCGATTGGATCTTCCGCACCGGCATCGCCTATCCGATCCGGGCGCGCCTCGAAGGCCGGGGCGTCGGTGCGGTGCGTTATTGCGAATTCTCGACGGGCCCCTTTGTGGAGCCGATCGAGGTGTGGGACGAGCCTCGGCGGTTGGCGTTCTCGGTGAGCGCCTACCCGGCTCCCATGAAGGAGTGGAGTCCCTACCGCCACATCCACCCGCCGCATCTCGACGGGTTCCTGGTGTCCCGTCGCGGGCAGTTCGAACTGTTCCCCACCGCGACCGGCGGGACCCGGCTGGTCGGCACCACCTGGTACCAGCACGGCCTGTCGCCCGACGCCTACTGGCGCCTCTGGTCCGATGCCATCCTCCACCGGATCCACGCCCGGGTGCTGGAGCACATCCGCACGCTTGCCGAGGCCGAACCACGGCGGTCCGGAGCCCGAGGGGGCATCGGTCGCGGGAGTCCGGGAGGCGCGTCGGCCGGGTTTCCCGGAGTCGATTGACCAGCATTGCCCGCCCGGCATCGCCTTTTCCGTGGCGAAAGTCCGGTCCGCGTCGATATTCGTCCCTCACCGACATGCCCAATCCTCCCGCCACCGCCTCCTCCCCGGCCTCCGCCACCGCCACGGAGACGCTGCATTTCGAGAATGCCCGGGCGGCCCTGCAACTCCTTGGCGGCGACGAGCGCAACCTCCATGCGCTCGAGAAGGAACTGGGCCTGAAGGCCGCCGCGCGTGACGGGTGGATCCGCCTCGAGGGACCGGCCGATGCCGTCACCCGCGGCGTCCGGCTCTTCCAGTTGCTCGAGGCCGCCCAGAAAGATGGCTCCCCGATCAAGTCCCGGGATTTCTCCCACGCCCTGCACGTCGTGCGGCATGACGGGGCCGAGGCGTTGCAGGCCCTCTTCCACCAGAAGATCAGCACCTCGCTCAAGAAGGCCGTCATCACGCCGAAGACCGTCGGCCAGCAACGCTACGTGGCGGCCATCCGGGAGAACGACGTGACCTTCGGCATCGGTCCGGCCGGCACGGGCAAGACCTACCTGGCCATGGCCATGGCGGTGAACGCCCTCAAGGAGTCCCGTGTGGGGCGGATCATCCTGACGCGCCCGGCCGTGGAGGCGGGCGAGGCGCTGGGATTCCTCCCGGGCGACCTGTACCAGAAGCTCGACCCGTACCTGCGCCCGCTGCACGACGCGCTTCAGGACATGATGCCGGCCGAGGAGATCCAGAAGAACATGGAGCGTGGCGTCATCGAGATCGCGCCGCTGGCCTACATGCGGGGGCGGACCCTCAACCAGTCGTTCATCGTGCTCGACGAGGCCCAGAACACCACCACCGAGCAGATGCTCATGTTCCTGACCCGCCTCGGGTTCGGCTCCAAGGCGGTCATCACGGGCGATCCGTCCCAGATTGACCTCCCACACAGCAAACGCAGCGGCCTGGTCGAGGCCGAGACGGCCCTCCAGGGTGTCGAGGGCATTTCCCTGATCCGCTTTGAAAAAAAGGACGTGGTGCGCCATCCGCTGGTCCAGCGCATCGTCCATGCCTACGAGCGGCACCGGGGCACGCAGCGGACCTGAGCTCACACGGGCGACCCGATGGATCGCTCGATGGATTG
>Ga0068877_10001544_pt1 | contig 18902 bp, 16 predicted proteins | sample NOAtaG_FD_66437 | JGI IMG/M metagenome (GOLD analysis project Ga0068877, IMG submission 66437) | Freshwater lake microbial communities from Lake Erie, under a cyanobacterial bloom - NOAA_Erie_Diel6S_1000h metaG | ecosystem: Environmental > Aquatic > Freshwater > Lake | place: USA: Ohio, Lake... | reverse complement strand
ACGCCCTGCGTCGGCTGGCCCCGCTCGTCCCCCCCGGGCCGCTGCTGGATGTGGGCTGCGGCACGATGCCCTACCGGGGGCTGTTTCCCGCGTCCCACCCCTATGAAGGCCTGGAGATCGACCAGGAGCGCAACCGGGCCAATCCCCGGGTCAACCACTTCTATGACGGGGACACCTTTCCGCTGAAGGCGGATGGCTACGCCACCGTGCTGTGCTCCCAGGTGCTGGAGCACTCCTTCGCCCCCGATCAGCTGCTGGCGGAATGCCACCGGGTGCTGCGGCCGGGTGGCGCGCTGCTGCTCACCATCCCCTTCCTCTGGCCGGAGCATGAACAACCCTGGGATTCCCAGCGTTTCACCCGCTTCGGCCTGCGCCAGCGGCTGGAGGCGGCCGGGTTTCGCGTGGAGCGCATGCTGCGGCTGAATCCCGGCCCGAGCGCCCTGTTCCAGCTGGCGATCGAGTGGAACGAATCCCTGGAGCGCCGGCTGGGCGCCCAGCTGCCCGCGGGCTGGCCCCGCAAGGCCCTGCGGCTCTTCTGGGGCCTGCTCTGGTCGCTGCCCTACAGCGTCATCAACCTGCTCGGCGCGCTGGGGCGCTTCCTCGCTGGCCCGCTCGACGATGGAAGGGCGAATCCGGCCGTCGCGAACGGGCGGGGCTGGGGCGCCGAGCTGTATCTCGACCTGGTGGTGCTGGCCCTCAAGGGCGAACCGAGGGTGCCCGCGCCCCCCACCCCGAACCGATGACGGCGTCCCCCAAGCCGGTCTTCTGCACCTATTTCGATGGCGGCTACCTGCCCCAGGGCCTGGCCCTGCTGGCCAGCCTGGAGCGCCACGCCCCTGGCCACCGGCTGTGGGTGCTGGCTCTGGATGACGCCTGCCACCGACTCCTGAGCCGCCTCGGCCATCCCGCCCTGCGGGTGCTGGCCCTGGAGGAGGTGCACACCCCGGAACTGCGCGAGGCCCGGGCCAACCGCTCCTGGGGCGAATACTGCTGGACCCTCACCCCCTTCCTGCCCGAGTGGGTGCTGGAGCGCGATCCGGAGGCCGAGACAGTCACCTACATCGACGCCGACTGCTGGCTGGCGGGCCCGGTGGCGCCCCTGCTGGATCGCTTCGAAGCCAGTGGGGCGGCCTGCATGATCACCCCCCACGCCTACACGCCCCACCGCGACCGCACCGCCACCGCCGGCACCTACTGCGTGCAGTTCATGCCGTTTCGCCGCGGTCCCGAGGCCCTGGAGATCCTGCGCTGGTGGCGGGAGCGGTGCCTGGAGCGTTGTGGCGGCCAGCTGGGGCAGGGGCCCCTGGGGGATCAGGGCTATCTGGAGGATTGGCCCGAGCGGTTCGGCGCCCGCGTGTTCGTGCTGGATCAGCCGTGGCTCACCCTGGCCCCCTGGAACATCGAACGGTTTTGGGGCCGGAAGGCCGCCCCCTGCCTCTTCCACTTCCAGGGGTTTCGGCTCTACCGGCTGGGGGGCTGGCTGGTGATCCGCGCCTCCGCCGGCGTGCCCCTCGATCGAGACGCCATCTCCCTGCTGCATGGGCCCTACCTGGGCGACATCCTGGCGACGCTGAGCCAGCTTCCTGCGCGCTCCCTGGCGCCCCGCGCCGTGCCGACCCCCCTCCAGGATCCTCGGGGCGTCCTGCTGCTGATCCCCCGGTTGGTCGCGCTGCACTGGGTGGTGTGGCTGCGCCCCCTGCCCCCGGCCCTGCGGGGGGGATGATGGGGCCGGGATCATCCCCGGGAGAACGAGCCGGTCGGCACACGCGGACCGCATCCGGCCCCCCCACCTGAACAGGCATGCAGACCCCCGCCTCCCCGCCCCGACTCTCCATCTGTGTGGTGGTGCGGGATGGGCTGGCGGGGCTGGATCGCAGCCTGCGGGCCCTGGAGCGCCATCACCTCCCGCTTCAGGACCTGGGCACGGAGGTGGTGGTGGTGGATGGGGAATCACAAGATGGGTCGGCGGAACGGGCCCGCTCCTTCGCCCGGGCGATGGAGGGCCAGCTGGCGGTGACCGTCGACAGCCAACCCCCCCGAGGCATCTACGCCGCGATGAACCAGGCCTGGCGGCTGGCCCGGGGAGAGTGGCTGCTCTACCTCAACGCCGGAGATCTGTTGCTGGACGGAGCCCTGCCGAAGGAGGCGATCGAGGCCGCCGAAACGGAGGGAGCCGCCAGCGTGCAATGCCAGATGGCCGTGTTCCCGCCGGGCGGGCGCCGGGCCTACTGGCTGCCGGGGCGGCCGGTGCGAGCCCACCAGGCTCTCCTCTACCGGCGTGATCTGCACGAGCGGTTGGGCCCCTACGACGAACGGTTGCGGGTGTGCGCCGACACCCTGCTGATGGGAGCCATCGAAAACCGGCGCCAACTTGTCTGGCCCCGGCTGCTGGCGGCCACGGATGTGTCGCCCGCCGACGCCTCCCGGCACCCGGGCCCCATCCGTCACGACCTGGCGGTGATCGCCGCGGCCGGCCTGCCCCTGCGGCCCTGGCCCCGGCCACGCCTCACCTTGTGGGTGCTGCGCCTGGAGCGCCTGCTGGGCACCAGCCTGAGCGTGTGGCTGAGGCTGGGGTGGAGGCGCCTGGGCGGTTCCGCCAGGACGGTGCCGCTTGACTGACCGGGCCCGCCCGACGGGAGGAGGGGGGGGCGAGCCGCTGCTGCTGCTGCCCCAGGGGGGCCTGGGCAACCAGTTGTTTCAGGTGGCGCTCGCTCGCGCCCTGGCCGAGCGGTTCGGGCGGCGGCTGGTGGTCGACCCGGTGTTGCTGAGCTCCCGTCTGCGGCGCCTGAGGGGCGTCACCCCCCGCTTCCTCAGCCCCCTGCTGGCCCAGCTGCTGCCCGAGCCCCAAGCCACCCCGTGGCACCGCCAGGCGAGGGCCCGCCTGGCCGCCCGCCTGGCCTCACGCCGCTCGGGCGGGGGCCCGGTCTGGGCCCTCACGGACGCGGGGCTGGCGCGGGCCGCCGCGGAGGGGGATCCCCTGGAGCGGCTTGGGGGGATCCGCCTGCTGCGCACCCATGCCACCCATCCGGCTCTCTACGGGCCGGCCTTCGAGTCCGCCTGGCGGGCCATCGCCACCGCCCTCCAACCGCTGGCGGGGCCGGAGCCCCCGGCCCTGGCCGCCCATGTGCGGCGGGGCGACTACCTCCATCCCCGGGCCGGCTTCTTCCCCCTCCCGGCGGAGTACTACCGCCGGGCCCTGGCGCGGCTGGGGCGGCTCCCTGGCCTGGCCGCCGGGGCCGGTGGGGGGGGCGAGGGCGCTCGGCCCGCGCTGCACCTCTTCACCGACGATCCCGACTGGTGTCGGGCCCACCTGGGCGGGATCGGCTGGGAGCTGCGCGTCGAGACGGGCGGCCCGGAGGACGACCTGGCTCGCCTGGCCTCAGCCCGGGCCCTGATCCTCAGCAACAGCAGCTTCTCCGCCGTGGCGGCCCATCTGGCCCGACTGCGGGATCCCTCCACCCCCGTGGTCTGCCCCGACCGCTGGCTGTTGAGGGAGGATGGGCGCCTCGGTGATCTGCGCGGACCCGACTGGCTGGTGGTGGAGGCCTGAGCTTTGAGCATGGACGACACCCGGGTCAGCATCGTCTGCCCCTATCGCGACGCCGCCGCCTTCCTGCCGGGGCTGATCGCCTCGGTGCGGGCCCAGACCCATCCCCACTGGGAGCTGCTGCTCATCGACGACGGGTCGACCGATCAGGGCGCCAGCCTGGCGGCGGAGGCCGGGGAGCGCGACCCCAGGATCCGGGCGCTCCAGGCGCCGCCGCGGCCTGTGGGGAGCCGGAGCGGTCCCTGGTGGCCCCGCAACCAGGGCCTGGCCCTGGCCGGGGCCCCCTGGGTGGCCTTCATCGATGCGGACGACCTCTGGCACCCCCGCAAACTGGAGCGGCAATTGGCCCTGCACGCCGCCACCGGAGCCGCCCTGAGCGTCACCGGCTACGGCCGGTTCGGGGACGGGGATCCCCGGCTGATCGACTGGCGCCTGCCCCCGGCCCGCTTTGGCTACGCCACCTTGCGGCGCGTGAATGTGATCCCCATGCTCACCCTGCTGACCCGGCGGGACCTGCTGGCGGATGGGTTCCAGCCCTGCCCGCACGAGGATTACCTGCGCTGGTTGGATCTGTTTCGCCGCCGGCCCGACCTGCGGGGCCAAACCCTTCCCGAGCTGTTGGCCTTCTACCGGCTCCACGGCGGCAACCTCACCGCCGCCCGCTGGTCGATGCCGCTGTGGACCTATCGGGTGTATCGCCGCCACGGGGCGGGGCGAGCCGGGGCGACGGCGCGTCTGCTGCCTTGGGGGTGGGAGCAAGCGGCCGCGGCGCTGCGGTCGCGCCGCCGGCCCCTGGGGCTCTCCCTGGAGGACGCCAGCGCCGCCGACCCCCCCCTTGGGTTGCCTCCCCAGGCGCGCGCGCAACCATAGAGTCGCTCGTTCGGGGGTGACCGTCCATGGGCCTGAGAGCTCCTTGGCTGCGGCAGCGGCTTCTCATGCTGGGCCTGGCCCTGTTCGACGCCTGCGGCCTCGCCCTCAGCTACAACATCACCCGCTCCATTCGGTTGGAGGAAGACTCCTGGGTGGGCCTCAACCGGGCCCTGATGGGCTTGATCCTGCTCTGGGTGAGCCTCTCCTATCTCCTGGGCCGTTACTCCGAGCCGGAACGGGACAGCCGCGGCGCCCTGGCCCGGCGGCTGGCCATGACGGCCCTGGTGCCACTGTTGATCTTGGCTCTGGTGCTGGGGCACAGCTGGGTGTTCCAGGTGGCCGACGCTCGCACCCGTTTTCGGGGCTTTCTGGTGCCCGTGCTCGGGATCACCGCCTTGCTGTCCGGACTGGCCCAGAGCGGACTGACCGCCCAGCCCCGGGAGCGTCGCCGCTGGTTGCTGCTGGGCGAGCCTGAGGAGTTGGCGTTGCTGAAAGCGGAGGTGGCCCGCCATCCGCCCTTGGCCCAGCTGCGGCTGTTCTCGCGAACGCCGGAGGAGTTCACCTCCAGCGACCTGAGCACCCTGCCCCCGGTGGAAGGCATCGCGGTGAGCGATCGCATCAGCCTTCCAGAAACCCTCCTGCAATCACTTCTGCGGGAACGGGCCACGGGAACAGGGGTGAGCAGCCTGGTGAACTGGTCGGAGCGGCACCTTCAGCGGGTGCCCCCCGAACTCTTCTCCAACCGTTGGCTGCTCAACGCGGAGGGCTTCGGGCTCCAGCCCCACACCTGGACCTGGCGTCTCAAACGCAGCTTCGACCTCTTCGGGGCGGGAGCGCTGGGGCTGCTCACCCTGCCCCTGATGCTGCTGGCGGCGGCCCTGATCTGGCTCACCGACCGGGGGCCCGTGCTCTACGGCCAAACCCGCACCGGCCTCTACGGCAGACCGTTCAAGATCTGGAAGCTGCGCACCATGCGCATCGACGCCGAGGCGGAGGGGGCCCGCTGGGCCTCCCGGGCGGACCACCGCATCACGCCGGTGGGCCAATGGCTGCGGCGGCTCCGCGTCGACGAGCTGCCCCAGCTGCTGGCGGTGATCGCGGGCGACATGAGCCTGATCGGTCCCAGGCCTGAGCGGCCCGAGCTGGAAGGGGAACTGGAGCGGCTGATCCCCCACTACCGAGTGAGGCACTGGATCCGGCCCGGGTTGAGCGGCTGGGCCCAGGTGTGCTTCCCCTATGGCGCCAGCGTGGCCGACTCGCGGATGAAGCTGAGCTACGACCTCTACTATCTGCGCAACGCCAATCTCCTGCTGGATCTTCTGATCCTGATCAAAACGATCCGTCTGGTGGCGGGCGCCCGGGGGGCGGTGCCCCAGGAGCCCACCCCTTCCCGGACCACCAGCGGCCCCCTCCAGGAGGCGGTGGAGGAGTTGGAGCCGGTCACCTCCGCCGCCGATCAGCCTTGAGCACCCCTTCCCCCCGGGCCGGTTCAGGCTGGTCGCGGCTGGCGCCGGCGCTGCTGGTGGCGGGGTCCACCCTGTTGTCGCTCGGCCTGGTGGAGGTGGCCCTGCGGCTGCTGGGCCAGGGATCCCCCCAGCTCTACACCCCCGATCCCCTCACCGGCTATCGACTCAATCCCGGCGCCCGGGGACGCTGGACCCAGGAGGGGAACGCCGAGGTGCGGATCAATCAGCGGGGGTATCACGATCGCGAGTGGAGCCCTGACCCCAAACCAGGCACCCTGCGCATCGCCGTGATGGGCGATTCCTTCACCGAGGCGCTCCAGGTGGAGCCGGCCGAGTCGTGGGTGCGGCGACTGCCCGCGGCCCTGGCCGCCACCCGGCCTTGTCCCCTGCTGCGCCCGTTCCCGAAGGGCGCGGAAACCCTCAATTTCGGCGTGGGGGGCTACGGCACCGGCCAAAGCTGGCTCACCTGGCGGCGGGATGGCCGGCCCTTCCGGCCCCAGCTGGTGCTCCACGCGGTGTACTTCGAGAACGACCTGCGCGACAACCTGGTGGGGGGGAGCGCCACCGCGGCCGCCCCCACCTTCCAGCTGCGGAACGGAACCCTGGTGGTGGACAACGGCTTCCGGCGGCGGCCGGACTACCGCTTCCGCGTCTCCCTTCCGGGGCGGTTGGCGTCCTGGGCTCTGGCCCACAGCCGCTTGCTTCAAATGGTGAAGGAGGCCCGCGACCGACTGCGGCCCGCCGCCGGGGCGGAATGCCCCCCCACTGGATGTGACGCCTTTCCCCTGGGGAGCGATGGCGGCCGGCTCTACGGACCTGATTCCGGGGATTTGGAGCCCGGTTGGCCGGTGCTGGAAGCCATCCTGACCCGCTGGAACCGGGAGGCCCGGGCGGCTGGCGGCACGCTGGTGGTGACCAGCCTCACCACCCCGCCCCAGGTCTGGCCCGACGGGGCCGAGCGGCGCCGGCAGGCTGAGCGCCACCAGCTCGATTGGATGCGCCCCGAGCGGCGGCTCGCGGGGGTGCTGGCCGCCCATGGCATTCCCTATCTGCCCCTGGCCCCGGCCCTCCAACGGCAGGCCGATGCCCGGGGGCTGGTGGCCCATGGCTTCCAGGGCCAACGGCCCGGACCGGGGTACGGGCACTGGAACCGCGACGGTCACCGCGCCGCGGCCATCGAGCTGGCGCGCCAGCTGTGCGGCCTCAACCCACCGCCCCCCTGAATGGCCACCCCTCGCTCGCTCCCTCCACCCCTGGGCTGGGCCCTGGCCGATGCCGGCCTGCTGAGCCTGGTGTGGGTGGCCCTGCACCTGCTGCGGTTTGGCGGCCCGCCGCCGATCAGCCGGGGCCCCCTGCTGGTGATCCCCTTGCTGGTGGGCCTGCAATGGCTGTTGGGCACCTACAGCGGCCTCGCGCGCCACACCCTCACCCTCCAGGAGCAAACCGACCGCTACCTGCTCGCGGCCACCGGCGTGATCCTCACCATCGTGGTGGGGTACGCCATCACCGGCCTCAGCCTGGATGCCACCGTCGGGCGGGGGTTTTTGATTCCCGTCTTGTTCAGCGGCGGCGTGAGCGGGGTGCTGCTGCGGCAGCTGGAGAACGGGCGCCATCTTTGGCGGCCCCAACAGCGTTGGCTGGTGCTGGCCGACCGCTCCCAGCGGCGGGCCGTGGCCCAGGAGATGGAGCGGGGCGGCTGCGCGGTGCCAGCGGCGATTGAGTGGCGCGACCCGGTGGGCACCCCGCCCCTGCCCCCCATGCTCGCCGACCTGCTCGGGCTGCAGGGCGTCGCCCTGGGGGTGGGGGCCCGGGTGCGGGAGGCGGATCTCAACCTCCTTCTGTTGTGGCAGCGCCGGGGTCTGCTGGTGCTGCCTCTCGATCGGTGGTGCGAGCGCTACCTCCACTCCCTGCCCACGGCGGTGCTGCCCACCGATTGGCCCAGCCGACTGGAGCGATTCGGGCGGCTGCGGGAGGGCCAGAACGCCCGTCTCAAACGCCTGCAAGACCTGCTGCTGGCGGGACTGGCCCTGGCGCCGTTGGCCCCCGCCCTGGCCCTGGCGCTGCTGGCGCTGCGGCTGGGGGGTTGGCGCTGGAGGCCGCGGCGAGAACTCCACGGGGGGCTGGATGGCCGCCCCTTCTCCTTGCTATCGATCGAGGTGACCCCCCAGTCGCCCCGGTGGTGGCGGCGGGCGGGACTCGGACGGGCGCCGGGGCTGTTGGCCGTGCTGCGGGGCGACATGGCCCTGGTGGGGCCCCGCCCCCTGTCACTCCCTGAGGCCGACCAGGCGGTGGGGACGGATCCAGCCTTCGCCATGCGCTTCTGGGTGAAGCCCGGCCTGCTGCGCTGGAGCCCGGGCCGCTCCCAGTCGCTGGCCCATCCGCGGGCGCCAATGGATGAGCTGGCCGAGGATCTCTGTTACATGGCCAGCTGGTCGGCCTGGCGCGACCTGAGCTGCCTGGCCCTTTGGCTGGTGGGACGGCGATGAGGAGGCGCTTCCCCGGGCCAGCCTGGAGCCGCTGGCCCTTCTGGCCGCTCGCCCTGGTGGCCGTGGCGGTGTGGCTCCTGGCCTGGGGGCCCTGCGCCGCCCCGTGGCACACCGCCTGCTTCACCAACGGGGGCTGGGGGGATCACAAGCACCACTACCAGGGCTGGATCACCTATCTGCACAGCCCGGTGTGGCTTCCCCCCACCAGCCGGGCCTTCACCTGGCCGTTCACCAGCAGCGTGATGTTCACCGATTCGGTGCCTCTGGCGGCGATCCTGTTCAAGCCCCTCACCCGCCTGCTGCACCTCGGCGACTGGCAATACCTGAGTGCGCTGTCGCTGGCCAATGGTCTGCTGATCAGTGGCTGCGCCGTTGCGATTGGCCAGGCGCGCCTTTGGCGGCCCGCGGCCACCTTCGCCCTCGGCACCCTCCTGCTCACCCACCCCCTCAGCTGGAGCCGGCTCATCGTCTCCCACGAATCCCTCCAGCTGCACGGGGTGCTCCTGCTGGGCCTCACCTGGCTGATCCAGCGCCGCTCCGGCCTGGTGCCCTGGTGTCTGCTCTGCGGCGCCTCCCTGGGCATCCATCCGTACTACACCCCGATGCTGCTGGCGGCGGCCCTGGTGGCCCAGCTGGGGGATGGGGCCGCGCCCATCGGCGTTTGGCTCCGGGCCAGGGGGATGGTGATCCTCAAAAGCCTGGCGGCCCTGGGCCTCACCCTGGCGGTGGCCGCCTGGCTGTTCGGGTTCCTGCCGGGCTCCGCCGGGTCCGGATCGGAGGTGTGGGGGGCCAACGGGCTGGCCCTGCTGGATCCCCAGAAGCACTCGGCGATCCTGCCCCCCCTGCGGAAGCGGGAGCCTTTCGAGGTGGAGGGCTTCGCCTACCTGGGCATCGGCCTGGCCGCCGGGCTGGTGTTGTGCCAGGCCCAGATGCGCGCCAACCGCCCTGATCCCTGGCCCCTGGTGCCCCGGCTGTGGTGGTGGGCGGCGGGGCTGTTCTTTGTGTTGGCCCTGGGCCCCACCTGGAACATCGGCGACACGCCGATCACCCCCCACAACGCGGTGCTGGCCTTGCCAGGCCTGCGGTGGTTTTACGACATCTTTCGCAGCGCCGGCCGCTTCACCTGGCCCCTGGCCTACACGATCCCGCTCTGGGTGGTGGATGTGCTGGCCCGGCAGCGACGCCACCTCCTGCTGTTCACCCTGGTGGGGCTCCAGCTTCTGGAGACGAGCCTGCCCATGCTGGTGAAGCAGGGTCAAAGCTACCGAAATCGGCTGCGCAAAGAGCCCGATATCGTGCGGCAATGGCGGCGGCGCGACCCCTCCCTGGCGGAGGCCCTGGCCCGCTCAAGCCTCACGATTCTGGGCACCGTGCGCAAGGGCACGGTCCTGCCCCCAGCCTACGCGCCCCAGGTGCTCAACCCCGCCATCGAGAGCAACTGGGGCGGGGAGGGAATCACCCGGCTGCCGCGCCAGACCACCAACAAAACGGCCCTCCAGATCTGGATGGGCGAGGTGGAGGGGCGCCGAGCCCGGGGCTTGCCCGCCCTGGGGGCCGGGGAGCGGGTGTTGGTGATCAGCGAAGATCCAGACGAACGGGCCCGGCTGGTGTCGCTGGCCCGGCGCGTCGGCCTGAGGCTTTCCGAGGTGGGAGATGCCGCGATCGTTCTGCACCGTTAACCCCCTGGACCCATGAGACGCCCCCCCCTGATGCCTGGCGCGCTGGTGATCGTCGGCCTGGTCTGGAGCGGGCTGGCCCTCCACAGCCTGAGCGTGGGCGGGGTGACCTGGGATGAAATGTTCGATTTCGAGGGGGTCAACGGCGCGTTTTGGCACGGCGTCAACTGGTTGAAAGGGGCCCGGCCCGACCTCTCCACGATCACCTTTGACCTGGAGTATTTCGGCAACGCCACCCGCTGGCCCACCTACCTCCTGTGGCGACTCCAAATGCTCCTGCCCTGGGAGCGGATCACCACCCTCAGCCGCACCCAGATCGTGCTGCTGAGCAACTATTTCAGCCTCAATCACCTCAACGCGATGGTGTTCGCCCTGGGGGGGATCGGTCTGACGGCCGGGCTGGCCTCCCGGCTGGGGGGACGGCGGGCCGGGATCTTCGCCGGGGCCCTGTTGCTCACGCTGCCCACCTGGATGGGCCACGGCTGGATGAACTCGAAAGACATCCCCATGGCCACCAGCTACCTGCTCTACACCCTGGGCACCACGATGCTGCTTCGCCAGGAGCGCGGCGGGGTGGCGTTGCGGGTGCTGGGCCTTGGGCTGATGGCCGGCTCCCGGGTGAGCAGCCTGGTGTTCATCGCCATCAGCGAGGGGCCGCTTCTGGCCTTGGCGGGGCGCCGCGCGCCGGGGAAGTGGCTCGGGTCGGTGGCGGCGGGCCTGCTCCTCGGCTTTCTGCTCACCCCTCAGGCCTGGGGAGACCCGCTGGGCTATCCCGTGGAGGCCATGCGGTTCATCAGCCAGCGGCAGGGCACGGGGGATTCGCTGGGGGTGGCGCGGTACCTCGCCACCCAGTTGTGGGACCTGCTGCCCTCCCCCCTCCCGCTGGGGCTGGCCCTGCTGGCGTTGACGTCGTGGCGACGGCCCCGGGGGCTGGTGGTGGTGCCCACCCTGCTGCAGCTGCTGATCCCCCAGGTGCTGCTGATCCTGGGGGGCAAATCGCTTTACAACGAACTGCGCCATCTGTTGATGATCCAGCCCCCGCTCTGTGTGCTGGCCGGCCTGGGCTACGCCCGGGGCCTGGCGGTGCTGGAGGGCGGCCCGGGGCCGCTGGTGCCCCGGCCGCTGATCCGCGCCCTGATGGCGCTGGGGGCGGTGGCGACCCTGGTGCTGGTGGTGGAGTCGCTCCTGCTCAGTCCCTACCAGTACGCCTACCGAAGCGATCTGGCGCGCCTGCTCCAGGGACACCAGGCCCCCACCTTGCGGAGCGATTACTGGGGGTACAGCGGACGGGAAACCCTCACGCGCTGCCTCAAGCAAGCCCCCTGCGCCGAGGCATTGGAGCGGCGTCCCCTGAAGGTGATCGACCAATCGCTCAACCCGGAGCTGATCGAGGCGAGCGCGAATCTGCTGCGGCCCCCTCCGCCACCTGGCCCGGAAGGCTCCCTGGTGATCAGCGCCGACCCGCGCACCCTGGCGAGGCTGGAGCCCCTGGCGGCCACCCGCCGGCTCACCCTGCTGCCCCTGCCGCGCCAGGTGAGCCTGAGCGCCATCGGGCCCAACCCGACGCCCGCGACGGGCCCATGAACCAGCCCAAGCGCCGACTGGCGGTGCTGCTCACCCATCCGGTGCAGTACTTCAAACCTGTGTTCACGGGGTTGGCGGCCGATCCCACGATCGAGACGCGGGTGTTTTTTGGCTGCGACCACGGCACCACCAGGAGCCTGGATCCCGACTTCGGCGTGGCGTTCGCCTGGGACAGCGCCCCGACGGAGGGCTATGCCCACACCTTCCTGAGCCGGGAGCCGCTGGAGGCCCTGAGCCGGCCCGACCCCGGCCTGGGCCTCGCCCGACGGGCCAACCGGACCATCCGTGCCTGGCGACCGGACGCGGTGTTGATCTTCAGTTACTCCCCCCTGTTCATCACCGCCTCCAGCCTGCTCCTGGCGCCCCGGGGGCCGCGGCTGTGGCTGCGGGCGGAAACCACCGATGAGGCGCTGGAGCGCTCCGCCTGGAAGGGGAGGCTGCGGGACCTGGCCCTGCGACGCTTTTACCGCCGGTTCGACCATGTGTTCCCGATCGGGAGCCATTCGGAGGCCCATTACCAACGGCTGGGGGTGGGGCCCGAGCGGCGCACCACGGCCAGGTACGCGGTGGATCGGGAGTTTTTTGAGGGGCAGGAGCGGCACTGGCGTCCGCGGCGCCAGGCCCTGCGCGATGAGCTGGGCCTCCCCACCGACGCGCTGGTGCTGCTGTTTGTGGGCAAGATCAGCCCGGCGAAAGACCCCCTGCTGATCCCCGCGGCCCTGGAGCGGCTCCGGCGGGATCCCGCCACGGTGGATCTCTGGAGCCGGCTGCATCTGGTGGTGGTGGGGGAGGGCGCCCTGCGGGGGGAGCTGAAACACGCTCTGGAGGAGGCGTCGCCAGGGCGGCACCACCTGATGGGCTTTCAAAACCAAGGGGAGCTGGGCCGCTTCTACGCGCTGGCCGACGTGCTGCTGCTGCCCTCTAGGCGGGGGGAAACCTGGGGGCTGGTGGTGAATGAGGCCCTGCAGTTCGGCCTCGGGGTGATCTGCTCCGACCGGGTGGGCAGCGCCGCCGACCTGGTGGCGGGCCGGCCCTGGGGGCGGGTGCACGCGGCGGGGGACGCGGGAGCCCTGGCGGCGGCCATCGCCTCCTTGGCGGGGGCCCCGGCCGCCAGCCAACGGCCTCCGGCCACGGTGGATCTGCCGCACCCGAAGGATCTGGTGGAAGCGATCCAAGGCCGGCTGGCCAGGCTCTGAGCCACGAGGCACAGGGGGGCTCAGCCCCCGAGCCAAGGCGCCACCAAGCGGGCCAGCTGGCTCCGTTGCCGGTCGGGCGAAAACCAGTCCAGGGCGCGCTGGCGGGCCCGCTCGCCACAGGCGCGCACCAGCTCGGGATCGGCCTGGAGACGGGCCAACAAATCCGCCAAGGCCTCGGCGCTGGGGGGGAGCAACCAGCCGGTGAGGCCCTGGAGGATCAAGTCGGTCTGGCCGCCCCGATCGGCGGCGATGGAGGGACGGCCGGCCAGGGCGGCCTCCAGATAGGTGATGCCAAAGCCCTCCCCCTGGGCGGTGCCATCGGCCAACACGCCAAAGGCGCTGGGCATCAACACCAGGGAGCAGGCGGCGTATTCCTCCCCGAGGGCTCCATCGCCGAGGGAGCCGAGCCAGTCGACGCGGTCGGCGAGGCCCAGGTGGCTGGCGCGGGCCTGGAGGCGGGGCTGATCGTCGCCCTCCCCCACGACCCTCCAACGCGGGAAGGGAGCGAGCCCCCCCCGCTGGCGCAGGAGGTGAAGGGCTTCCAAGATGAGGTCGTGGCCCTTGTAGCGCTCCTGGCTGGCCATCCGCGCCACCGTGAGCAGGCGCAACCCCGGCGGTGGCGGCCCGGGGGGGGCTCCGGGGAGGAGATCGGCGCGGGGATGGATCACGTGGATCGGCGGGGTGTCGCCGAGGGCGGCCCGCACCTGGTCGGCGGTGAAGGCGCTGCTGGCGGCCAGGGCGGCGCACCGCCGCAGGTCGGGGAGGAGGGGGGCCAGGTTCGCGCCCCACACCTCGATGCCGTGGAGCCAGCAGAGCAGGGGCTGGCGGGGCCGGCGCACCCCTGGAAGGCCCCCCAGCGCCCGGATGGGACGCAGCAGGAGGGCGTGCATGCTGAACACCAGCTCGGCCCGGGGCAACCACCAGGCGAGCTGGAGCAGAAACCAGAGCTGGCCGACAAAGCGGCCCAGCGGGCCGGGGCCGAGACGGCGGGTGGCGAGGATGAGGCAGGGATGGCCCTCCCGCTGGAGGGCGTCGCGCACCTGGAGGCTGAGGCGTTCGATCCCGCCCCGGCGGCGGATGTCGTACGTGATCAGGAGGATCACAGGAGCAGGGCCTCATAGGCCGCGAGGGAACGCTCCAGGCCGAAGCGCTCCTCGTAGAGCCGGCGGGCTCGCTCGCCCATGGCGGCGGCCCGGGCGGGATCGGCGGCCAGCTGACGCAGGTGGTGGGCGAGTTCCTCCACCTCACCGGGTTCGACGACGAGGCCGCACCCTTCCTGGAGCACCAGCTGGGCCAGGTCGCAGCGGCGCTGGGCGACGAGCAGCACCCCCCGGCCGCTGGCCAGGATTCCATAAAACTTGCTCGGTGCCACGGTGTCTTCCGCCCCGGGGATCAGGCCAATCGCGGCCAGGTCGCACACCCCCAGGCTGAGGGGCAGCCGCTCCCTGGGCTGGAGGGGCTTGACGATCACATGGTCGAGGCTGAAGGCGTCCCGGTAGGCCGTGATCTGGGCCCGCTTGGCGCCGGCGCCAATGAAGAGAAAGCGGATCGGTTCCCCTTGGAGCAAGCGGGCCGCTTCCAGCAAGGTGAGCAACTCGTGGAGGCGTCCGAAATTTCCCGAGTACTGCACGGTGAAACACTCGCTCAGCCCCCACTCGCGGGCGAGGGGATTGAGGCGCTTGGGGGTGTCGAGGGCCTTCTCCACGGCCCAGTTGTGGATCACCTGGAGGGGGAGCGGCTGGCGCAGATCCCGGCGCCAGCGGGTGGCCATGGCCTCGCTGAGCACCACGGTGGCCAGGCTGCGCCGGCACACCCACCCCATCAGGGCCCGCCAGGCGGCCGTGATCGGGCCGCTGGCGGGAAGCACGCCCGTGAGGGCGGCGGAGCGGGGGAAGAGATCTTGGAAGAGAAACACGTACGCCATGCCTTTCAGCCCCCGGAGCGGGGGCCCCACCAAACCCACGAAGGGGGGGTTGGAGACGATGAGCAGCCGCTGGCCGCGGCGGCCATGGCGCAGGCACCAGGCCAGGCCGCCGAGCACAAAGAGGAGCCCATGGAGAGCCTTAGCCATCACCCCGAGGGGGGGTTGGCCGTGGCGACGGGGCAGGCCAAGCCGCACCACCCGCACGCCGGCGTCCTCCCCGGGCCCGGCGGTGGCGGTGAGCACCCGGCAAGGGTGCCCCCGGGCCACCAAGCCCCGGGCCAGGTCGGTGATGAGCTGGGCGGTGGCGCCCGTGCTGGGGGCGAAGTGCTCGCTCAAGATCAGCAGCTCCGGCCGGGCGGGCGGCGACCCGGTGGGGGCGGGGCTCACAACGGCAACCCCCGGCGGCGGCGGCGCAGCTCGATCACCTTCACCACGGTCATCAGGTCGTAGCACGCCATCAAGGAGGCAAAGAGCAGGGCCTGCCAGCCCTCAAGCCAGCCCCCTTGGAGCACGTACTTTTGCAGAAACCGCAACGGTGGCCGCAGGGGCCAGAGCCGGGCGGCCAGGGAGCGCAGGGTCACAAAGCGGCGGGTGCCGAGGGCGGCGGCGTCGCCCCGCAGGCGGAAGGCCTCGATGGTTTGGGCGTCCCAGCTGGCGTAGCGCTGGTGCCGCTCCAGCCAGTCGTCGAGCCCTTTGCTGAACGCGTAGTGCTCGTAGGGCACGGTGATGCGGCCCACGGCGGCGCCGGCGGGGAAGCACTCCCACACGCCCCCCTCAAAGTGGAGCGCCCCCCGGCGCACCAGGCGCGGGTGCCAGTTGGGGTAGCCCTGGGTGCGCTTCAGCCAGCGGCCGAGAAACCAGTAGCGCGGGGTGAGCTCAAAGCCGTCGGGGGCGGCGGGATCGGCCAGCCGCCGGCGGATCTCCGCGGCCAACTCGGGCCCCACCTCCTCGTCGGCGTCGAGAAAGAGCACCCAATCGCTGGCGAGCCCGGCCCGATCGAGGGCCCAGTTGCGCTGCTCGCTGATCCGGAACGGGGGCGGCTGGCGGTGCTCCAGCAGGGGCACGCCCTGCTGGAGGGCCACGGCGGCGGTGGCGTCCACGCTGCCGCTGTCGAGCACCAGCCGCTCATCGCACCAGGCCAGGGAGGCCAGGGCCCGGGCCAGATCCCGCTCTTCATTGAGGGTGAGCACCACCCCGGCGATGGTGGGGGCCATGGAATCAGGCAAGGGAGGCGGAGATTCGAGGGGGAGCGGTTGGTTGCATTAAAGAGGCCGACCCGCCGCGGGCGGGCCGGCGCTCAGGAGGGGCAGGCTGGCGGACAAACCGGTGAGCCAGAGGGCTTTCCATTGGCTGGCCGCCGCGTAGGGGAGGAAGGCCAGGATGGCGCGGGGGCCGTAGGTGCAGCAGTGGCTGGGAAGCACCGCCAGTTCGAGCGTCGCCAGTGCCGCGCCCAGGATGGGATAGCCGGTGCCCGGTGGGGCGGCCAACGCCCCCGGGCCGCTCGCGCTCGCTTTCGCCCGGCCCGGATGGGCCAGACAGATCAGGAGGAGGCCGACGCAGAAGAGCATGGCCAACCAGCGGCCGTAGTCGATGGCGGTGAGAAAGACGGGCAAGGCGACAAGCAGTTGCAGGGCCCACAGGCATGAAGCCTGGCGAAAGGAGCCAAGCCAGGTGGGGTGTGGGCGGAGGCAAGCCAACACAATCGTGTAGGCCAGCACACTGACCAGGGACATGATCAGGCCATGGGCGAGGGACCAGGCCAGCTCGGAGGGCTGGAGGTTCCAGGTGAAAAACATGGGCCGTGATCGGGCCAGCTCCATGATGGAGGAGCCAGGGAGTTCTCCCTGGGCGAGCAAGCCCAGCCGCTGAAGATCGGCCCGCAGGCAGGCCACATCGAGCGGGCTGCCCTTGCGAAGAATGGCGACCGCCAAGGCGGACAGGCCTGGAAGGATCGCCAACAGGGATCGGGGAAGGCTGGCCCTCTCCCAGAACCGGGCGATGGCAAGGGTTGGGAGGATGAGAAGGGCGAAAGGTTCGTGGATGAACACGGCCGCGATCTGAATCGCGACGATGGAGAACCAGGCCAGGGGTGAGGCGCCCCAAGACCTCCCCCGAGCGTGCTGGCTCCACAGCAGAAGAAGCACCCCCCCCAGGAGGATCTGCAGGGCGTCTTTTCGAAAGGTGGCCGCGGCGTGGGTCATGAGGACGGGCCAACCAACGGGTGCGGCCAGGATCAGCAACCCCAGGCGCCATCCACAGGCCCGTCGCAGCAGAACGCACAGCCAGAGGCCAAGGGCAAGGGTCGCGGCGGCCATCGCGAGGGTCAGGAGAGCCACGTAGTTCTCCTGACGTGCGAACCAACCACTGCCCCACCAGGCCAGCTGGCCCAGAAGGCCACGGCGCACAAAGCCGGCGCAGTAGCGAATCGCCAGCTCAGAGCCCCACCATTGCCGCACGGACGTGTTGGCTGGCAAGGCGAGCAGATTGGCGACATAGAGTGCCAATGAATAGGCCAAGGCTCCAAAGAGGGCCAACCATTGAAGAAGCCGTCCAGACCGTGACAACCAACGCCGCGGTTGAGAAAACGTTTCAGACATGGGCACACGACATGGCCAAAGCGCTTCGCCACCGGGGTGTGAGACGCATTTTGCCGCCAAGGGACGCCATGGCGGAACCGATCGCCTTCCTGGACCCCCAAAACAACGAACGCCGGGATCGTGATCGTGTGGGTCTGTCCTGGTGGCGCCCCTTCGAGTGGTGCGACTCGGGAGATCCTGTGACCCTCTCTGGAGGCCGTCGTGGTGGGGGGGCTCACTCCTGAGGGCAGCGCTCATGCCGTGGCGCGCCGATGCCGGCGGACACCCCGACTTCCAGCAAATCCAGGAAATCCCGGCGCACGATCTCAGGGATCAGGGCGCCAGCGGTGATGCCCTCCATGAGCTGGGCACGCTCGGAGGCGTCAGAGTGGGTGAGGGTCTTGGCGTGTGATCAGTGTGTTGGTCGTGCTCCAAACAGAGTCACAGGCCGGGCCATTCCTTGCCGGAGCTGAAAAATGAGGGTGACGAACCGTCAGCCCCGGCCATGCCGGACCTGCTCCTCCCGAGTTATCCCACTCCATGGGACGCTGCCCAGACCGGCCGACCAGCTGTAGCAGCCGCTACAAGTGGATATCGGGTCCGATAACCACTTTTTGCGATGAACCCACTGACTCGAAAGCACCTGAAGTTGCTTAATTCTGCGTGATCGTGAAGGAGTTGTTCTCAGAAAAAACAAGCAGCGGTCCCGGCGGTCCCCAGAAACCACCAAAGTAAAAATTAGGCCTTAATCATGATTTCCGATGGATCGATTCTAAGAAGACTTCCCGCCAGCCTAGACAGGAAGCAAGTTCTCTTCCTCGACGGAATTCGGCATGCCGTGGAAATCATCGATTTCGCGAATAGAAGACTTACCCTTCAACTGACCAACGTGGTCCTAAAGAACCAACCTGGCCCAGTGACACGAGATCTATTCTCCGGCGCATTCTTGGATGCATGGGCGCTCGTCGACGCGACAGATCGCTTTCGGTGCCTCTGGCAGCAGTTCCCTGGAATGCACCATGCACCGCCACCAGAAGGGAGTCCAACACTGAGCGAGGCGACACAAGAGATCCGGAACATTAGAAATGTCGCAGATCACATCGCGCAAAGAATGGATTTCGTTCTTGCGCACAACGGAACAGCGTTGGGGTCTCTTACGTGGTGCACGCTTGATCCCCAAGATCCGGCCGGAGTCTACACCTGCGCCCTCATTCCGGGAACCCTGGGTGCGGTCCACACGGTTTTGGTAAACCCTACCGACCTACCCTTCCTGAACGCCCAATCCGGAAACATTCACTTGGCCGCTGGTGGCCACCGAGCCAACTTATCCGCTGCACTGCCAGAAATTGCCTTGCGAATTCGGCAGCTCGAAGAAAACTTAGAGTCGGCGTTCGAAGAAGCAGGGTTGAAGGGAAATCAAGCCGGCTCAGACCAATATATCGCCTTGAGAGCTACTTCAGGGCACCTCGAAAAATCAAAATGCTGCTTGGCCTTGTCGCGGCCCGGCGTATAATATGGTTGGAAAATATCGAGCCAACTGTGGGTCAGAGAGGCTTCTGGGACGAACAAGAGAGAAT
>Ga0068877_10001543_pt1 | contig 18919 bp, 28 predicted proteins | sample NOAtaG_FD_66437 | JGI IMG/M metagenome (GOLD analysis project Ga0068877, IMG submission 66437) | Freshwater lake microbial communities from Lake Erie, under a cyanobacterial bloom - NOAA_Erie_Diel6S_1000h metaG | ecosystem: Environmental > Aquatic > Freshwater > Lake | place: USA: Ohio, Lake... | reverse complement strand
AAATTACTTGCATCGTTTACGGACGCGCGTGCGCCCGATCGAAATCGCAATGCTGTTGTTTCTCAGCTGCTGCGTATTGTTGGCGGTGACACTGTTACTGTAAACCGCAAGAACAAGGAGTCGTGGAACGGTTACCTGCCGACCAGGATCGTGATCTACTCCAACGAGGTCCTGCAGCTGACAGAAAACTCAAACGCGCTCACCGGCCGCATGGTCGTGCTGCGCATGACTAAGTCGTTCTACGGCAAGGAGGACACGGACCTCGCGAGCAAGCTCATGCGCGAGCTCTCTGGCATCTTCAACTGGGCCATGGTCGGCGAGCACCGGCGCGTTGCGCGCGGCGGGCACTTCCTGCAACCCAAGAGCGGCCTGGAGCTGCTGGAGGTGATGGAGGAGCTGTCCAACCCGCTCAAGCCGTTCATTGAGGACGTCCTGATATTCGAGCCGGGCGGCATGGTCGACAAGGACGAGCTGTTCGCGGTCTACAAGCACTGGGCGCACAAGAAGAGCATCCACCCAGGCAACGACCTCTCGTTCAAGAAGAAGTTTTTGGCGTCGGTGCAGGACAGGCCGATCGAGAACACGGAGATCAGGACCAACGGAGAGCGCAAACGTGTATACGTCGGGATACGATTGACGGACAAGGCCCAGCAGTACGTCAACTCGCTGGGCGAGCTAGAGGGAGAGATATTTTGATCAGGGGAATCGGAACGGACATACTCGAGATCAAACGCATCTCCGACATGTCGAAGAAGATGGGGTGGGCACTGGCGCACCAGGTCCTGGGCCCGCGAGAGCTGCAGGTGTACGCAGAGCTCACGGACGACAGGCGGCTGGCCGTGAATTACCTGGCCAGGAGGTTCGCGGCCAAGGAGGCATTCGTCAAGGCCAGCGGCATCGACGGGCTCGACGTGCGCCAGGTCGAGGTCCTAAACCACGACAACGGCGCGCCGTACGTTGCGCTCTCCGGCAGGGCATCACTTCAAATGGGCTCGATGGATTGGGCCCACCACGTAACTATATCCGACAGCGACAGCTACGTAGTCGCGACCGTGATCTGCGAAGACCGCGGCTAAAATTGAAAGGAAACGCATGAGAATCATTCTTATCGGCATGATCGTTGGCCTGGCCTACTTTCTATTCGACAACGCCATGGACCGCCAGTACAACCGCGGGTTTGCGGAAGGCCGCGGCATGGCGCTAAAGACCAACCCACCAAGCGAAGAATTAGAGCTAGTGTGCGCCGGGCTCTGGATCGGGCAGCAGAATAAAAAGTACTGGGAGAAGCAATGACAGACATCGTGAACCACCCACCGCACTACAAGTCCGGCGGGATCGAGACCATCGACTTCATCGAGGCCAAAGACCTCGGGTACCACCTCGGTAACGTGGTAAAGTACATATCACGTGCGGGGATCAAGTCGCACTGCCCCATCGAGGACCTGAAGAAGGCACGGTGGTACCTGGACCGATACATCAACCAACTGGAGAGCCAAACATGATGCACCCATCCGGAATGACCCAGGAACGCTGGGACTGGCCGTTCAAGACGCCAGAGGAGCGCAAGCTGGTCGTGAAGTACTACGAGAAGCTCAAGCGCCAAGAACGAAAAGAGAAGAAAGAGCAAATTCACAACTTTGAGGAGGCGCTGCTATGACGGCAGAGATCAGACGCATCGGCAGGTGGACCACCATCTCCGCGCTTGAGGCCGCGAGGGAGGAGCTCAAGGACGAGGACACGCTTTTGATCGTGGCCATTACCAAGGAGGACCAGATGATGAAATACTGGTCCGCCAACGCGACCAACATGCAGGTCAATTGGATGGTGGACAACGTCAAGTCGGACATAATGTTCGGGAGCCTGTGATGCACCAAGAGATCGCGGCATTCAAAAAATTCGTCCGCAGGTACTGGTCCAAGGCACTTGCCCCGATTTTTGCATTAGTAGTGGGAGCGGTCATGGGAAACTTCCTGACCGAGGGCCGGATCCTGGACGACTGCAAGTACAGCTCCTCGTTTCGTATCGGGACGCAATCATTTAACTGCGGGAGACGTATATGAGCAACCTGCTAGATTTCTGGCTGTGGATGATGCTGGTCGTAACGCTGGCCATCGTCGTGGGCATCAGGGAGGACAGGCATGGCCGGGGCAGGTAAGGGATCCCGCCAGAGACCGGTCGAGGACAGGGAACAGTTTGACAAAAACTGGGACCAGATCTTCGGCCGGGTCGAGTCCCCATGCGTTGAGATATGCGTCCTGGACTACTTAAGGCAGCAGTGCCGCGGTTGTCACCGCACGCTGGAGGAGATCGCGGACTGGGCCTACAAGAGCAACGACGAAAAGCGAACGATACTTAAAAAGGCAGAGGAGCGCGGGTGGGATGAAAAAAGTCTTAATAATTAACTCAGACGAGGACCAGGAGTCGATGGCCCAAGACTTTGCCGAGGCAATCTTCGACCGCGCGCGTGAGCTGGTGAGGGAGCACGGCGTGTGCTACTTCAGGTTCACCAGGGAGGACGGGATGCTGATCATCCACCCCAAGCACAACAAGCAAATAACCGGGGTCATCGCAGATGCCTAAAAACTATGGCTACTACCACGTCGACTGCGGCCACTTCCCGGCCCAGATCAAGCTTTGTTTTTCTAACGAGATGTTCCAGAGAATTTTGCTCGACCACGGGATTACGCAGAAAGCGTCCGCACTTGACGAAGGGATCGCGGAGACGCACTACCTGACGGACGGCAAGGAGGGCATCATCGTCTTAGCGTTCGACTTGAAGGAGTGTGTCGACGAGGACCCGGCGTACCTGGCCGGCGTGATAGCGCACGAGGCAACGCACTGCGTATGCCGCGTGTTTGAGCACATCGGCGAGCCCGCGGAGGAGATCGGCGAGGAGTCACGCGCCTACCTAACGGAGCACATCGTCAAGCAGATCACGACCGGGATACGGATGGAGATGGACAAAAATGCTAGAAAAGCAGATCGAAAGCTATCTAAGCAAAAAAGTAAAAGAGATGGGGGGACTGAGCCTAAAGTGGATCAGCACGGTGACGGGGGTCCCGGACCGGATAATCTTCCTAAACAAAAGGGCGCACCTGATCGAGCTAAAAACAAAAACCGGCGCGCTGTCTGCAAGGCAACTCTTAATGTTTCAAGAGTTAGAGCTGCAGGGATTTCCGGTGACCGTATTGAGGTCTAAAACAGACGTCGATGACTTCCTTACAAAATCAAAAACAGCGCCAGTATAGGTCCTCCAAAAGTGGACAGATAACTAACCTTTTGTTTGCCGCAAAAGCGAGGGCAAGAAAACGAAAGGTGCCATTCGATTTGACCAAGGAATACCTCATGTCGATCGCCAACAAGCCGTGCCCTGTATTTGGCGTTGAGTTTGAGTGGGGCTGCTCCGGCCTCGGCAGCGGCAGATCAAAAAGCCCCAACTCGCCATCCCTGGACCGAGTGATACCAGAGCTTGGCTACATAATTGGAAACGTGGTATTTATTTCTCGCCTTGCAAACACGATAAAGTCAAACGCCACGGAAAAAGAGCTGTACGCCGTGGCCGACTGGCTGCACGACAAACGAAAAGAGGTACTAAATGCTTTCAAAGACAGACCTACACCACTACCAGCGCCGCCTGATACACCAGGCAAAAAGCCTTCCGCACGTTGGCCTTTTCCTGGAGCCGGGCCTGGGAAAAACAGCAACCGCGCTGACGATCGTCAGGGAGAGCTCTTTGGGGCGGACCCTGGTGATAGCTCCCAAGAGAGTCGCGGAGTCAGTATGGGCGCAGGAGTGTCAAAAATGGCAGCATCTGCAAGACCTCCGAGTGGCGCTAGTGATGGGGACGCCAGAGCAACGTTTGAAAGCTCTCTACAGTCAGTCAGACATTTACGTGATCAACGTGGAGAACGTCCCCTGGCTGGTGGAACATTGGCCCGCTGGGCTGTTCGATTATTTAATAATCGACGAAAGCAGCCGGTTCAAGGACCCCAGCACGAAACGGTTCAAGGCGATAAAGAGAGTGCTAAAGACGTTTAAGCGACGCATCATCTGCACCGGCACGCCCACGCCCCAAGGCGTTGGCGACCTGTGGTCCCAGGTTGGCATGCTCGACCTTGGGCAGCGACTGGAGCCAACGCTGACAAAGTTTAGAGACGTCTACATGTACGCCGCCGAGCGCAACCGGCACACCAACGTCGTCTACAAGTGGGCGCCGCGCCCTGGCATGGACCGCCAGATACTGGACAAGATATCTGACATCTGCTTTAGCTTGCGCGCGGAGGACTACCTGCAGCTGCCGGCGTTGACCAAGCTCTACCACAACATTGAGCTGGATGATTCGACAATGAAAAAGTACAAACAACTTAAAAAGGAGATGGTCAGTGAAATCGAAGGTAAGACTATTACGGCGGTTACTGCGGCCGCGCTGGCCAACAAGCTTTTACAGTTTACCAGTGGCACCCTTTACTCCGAAGATGGTGAAGCCGAGGCTCATAAAGCTAAAATTGAATACCTTGAGTCTCTTGTTGAAGAGAACCAACACCCTACCCTGGTTTTCTATCATTATAAAACGGCGCTACAAAAGCTAAAGGAAGCCTTCCCCGAGGCGCAAGAGCTGAACGCTAACAACATGGAGGACTGGAGAAACGGAAAGATCAAGATACTACTAGCACACCCGCAGTCTGGTGGCATTGGGCTGAACCTGCAGTGCAACGTCGGAGACGTGGCGCAGATGGTATGGTACGACCTGCCGTGGAGCTCGGAGAATTACATCCAGGCAAACGCGCGCGTCTACCGGCAGGGCCAGACAAAGCCTGTAATCATCCACCACCTCGTCGCGAGCAACACGATTGACTGGCAGGTGGTTCGTGTCCTGGATGGAAAGATCGACGCACAGGACGCGGTACTTGACGCACTGAAGGCATGATAATTCTAAAATATAAAAAGAACTGCGCCGCTCCTCGTCTGTCTGACGAGGAGCCGGATTTGATGGAGCAGGAGGACATCGAGGGCATATCGGGCATGCAATCCGATGGGTGGCTGCCCTGGAGCTATGAGGACATGATCGACATACGTCGCGTCATTCAAGACCGAATGCCTCAAAAGCAGCGCGAGGTCATGGAGGCATTTCTGATGGGCAGCAACGCCTCCGACCTTGGCGTGACGGAGAAGTATTGGCGGTACCACTTTAAGCGAGCCGTAGAGTTTATTAAGAGGGAGATGGGTGTATGAGGCACTACCATGATTTAATTGAGATCGAAAACGTAAGCATCGACCTGGACGTCCTGCAGAGCACTGTCCGTGTCCTGACGTACGGCATGCCAGAGGCGAACAAGAAAGATGTCGAGTACGCCATGCACAACGTCACGGACCGGCTGGAGGAGCTCAGCTCGCGCCTGCGAGATAGGTTTGACACACTGTTTAACGCCATACGAGACGAAGAGGATGAAAATAAACGTGAGACTAAAAAACGAGCCAAGAATGACAAGGTTTAAGCTGGAGGATGCCCTGATGCGTTTGTGGGGCACCGCCGAGGACGTGGAGACACTGTTTCAGTACTACTACGAGCGCCACGACAGTATAAACCCCGAGGACGTGGCCAACGCATTGCTTGGGATCAAGCAGATGATACAAATGCGCGGAGAGCTGGCGTTTGAATTATTTGAACGACTCATAAAGGAACAGGCAGAAAATGAAAATACCTAAAAAATTACTGGAGCCATTTAAGAACCCCTTCGTCGAGGCCAAGCGCCAGGAACTTGCCAGCGCCATGACCAAGACGCTGCTAAACGAGGCCCTGAGGGACCGCAAGAAGGCCGAGCTTGCCAAGCAACAGGCCAAGGGCGAAAAGCCTCCCGGTTCTGCATAAGTAGTAGTAGGCACGTCGGGAGACGCCCGCAGGCCGGTGAAAGCCCGGCACAAACACAAACCAGGAGAGACCATGAAAAAGTTTATCAGCGCCGCGGTAGTGGCACTCTTGTCCATCGCCGTCCTGCCGGCCCATGCCGCGGATAAAAAGGCCGATGCCAAGGTAGAGAAAAAGGCCGAGAAGAAGGCAGAGAAGAAGAAATAAGGGGTTGGAATAGCTTCGACGTGGGCCAAGGCCTAAGCGGCAACCTCGCGGACCTGGGTGCGATTCCCAGCAACTCCACCACACAAAGGAAGACCATGGACGACTTTAAGTGCATGCCCAAGATGGCAGCAGGCGGATCGGCAAAGCCCGGTCTCTACGCCAACATCCACGCCAAGCGCGAGCGCATCGCCAAGGGATCTGGCGAGAAGATGCGCAAGCCAGGGTCTGAGGGCGCCCCCACGGCCAAAGCGTTCAGGGAGTCCGCCAAGACGGCAAAGTAATGGCAACCAAGAAACACGTATTTAAGCCCGAGATGTGCGACAAGCTTATCGAGATGGGCAAGCAGGGCGCGTCACAGAAGATGATGTGGTCCGAGCTGGGCATATCGCGAGAGGTGGCAAAAAACTGGGAGAAGAAACACCCCGAGTTTGCCGACGCGCTAGGCGTTGCCTTGGTACACAGCCAGGCCTTTTGGGAGCGCGAGATGCTGGCCAACGTCGGCAACAAGGCATTTAACTCCCGCATCGCCGAGATCGCGCTTAGGGGCCAGTTTCCCCAGGACTACAAAGAGACCCGTGAGCAGAAGATCGACGTCAAGGCCGACGTCGTGGTCGACTTCAAGGGCGCGGTAGATGACCTTATCAAGCAACTAAAGGCGGCAAAAGACTAGCACGGTCGTACCAAAAAATAGCACGGTCGTACCCAAAAAGGGCACCCAAAACGGTGCCCTTTTTGCATTAGTAGATATACGACAAACCGTTGAAACAGGAAAAACGACATGACCGCCCACGCCGTCCTATCCGCCAGCGCATCCAAGCGATGGCTGACATGCACCCCAAGCGCACGCCTGGAGGCCAGCCTCCCCGAGCTCAAGCGAGCCGCTGGCGACTTCGACTACAGCCAGGAGGGGACCACGGCCCACCTGCTGGCAGAGATCATGCTGCGCCACCACTACGCCGAGATCGGCACCGAGGAGTACCAGCGCGAGTACACCATCATCCGACAGTCCCAGTACTACACAGAGGAATTTGAAGACTATGTTACAAACTATGTTCTATACGTCCGCAGCCAGATTGGTGAGGGCGACCGGCCGCTATTTGAGCAGCGTGTGGATTACTCTGACTGGGCTCCTGACGGATTTGGTACTGCTGATGTCGTCATACTTTCCAAGCACAAGGTCAGAGTCATCGACCTCAAGTTTGGAAAAGGCATCCCCGTCGAAGCCAAAGACAACTCGCAGCTCCGGCTCTACGCGCTCGGGGCCTGGAGCAAATTTAAAGAAGAGTACCCAGACATCAAAGAGGTCGAGTACACCATCGTCCAGCCAAGGCTCGACAGCATCACCACCGACGGCACGTCGCTCGCGCGCCTCGTCGACTGGGCAAACTACTTCGTAAAACCGAAAGCAAAGAAGGCATGGTCTGGGACTGGCGAGTTTGTCGCCGGGGACCACTGCCAATTCTGCCGAGCCAAGCACACCTGCAGGGCACGTTCCGACTTTGCAAACGACGTCGCGTCGTTGGAGTTTCGGGAGCCGGCCCTGCTCACCGACGACGAGCTCGAGCTGGCACTATCCCGCGCCAGCCAGCTCAGGTCCTACGTGTCTGACCTGGAGTCGTACTTCACCGAGCGCGCCATCAACACCGGCAAGACCCCCCGCGGGTACTCACTGGTGGCAACCAAGACCCACCGCAAAATATCCGACGAGCTACTGGCGACGCAGGTCCTGCTTGACAAAGGGTTCAAGTCGGAGGACATTATGGAGCCGGCGTCTCTCAAGTCGATCGCAAAGCTTGAGAAGCTGGCAAAGAAGGGCTACGTGGCCGACGTTCTCTCGAGCCTGATAGTAAGGCCCGAGGGATCGCCAAAGCTGGTCAAAGACGACAACACGGCACAGGAGGACTTTAAGTGAGCAAGCGAGAGCAGATATTTGACAACTACGTTGGGGTCGAGGAACTGATGTTCCTGGAGCCGGAGTATTTTGACGAGGCAATCATCGGCGTCGCCAGCAGCGCCAGCGGCGTCATCGCAGTCGCATATAGCGAGCCGCAGATCATCAAGCTGCTGATGCAGCACGACAAGATGGACCCGGACGAGGCCATGGAGTGGTACCAGTTCAACATACTGGGGTCTTTCATGGGCGAGAGCACGCCAATCTTTATAGACGACACGGTGCTGGAGTGAGCCCTCACATCTTTTTAAGCCTGGTGGGGCTGATGTACATCATGACCACCCTGTCCTACCTCAAGGTCCGACGTATAGGGATGATGATCGCCTTCATCGGTTACACCATCGGCCAGGTCGGGCTTATAATCGACTCATTTGAGATCGGTGACAGGTCAGAATGATTTCAGGATGCGAAACAAAAACGGCACCCGTTTTTGTATTAGTAGTTGTACGGGCATTGAGCCAGCCCGGTAAAACGGCTCTTACGTCAAAAAGGAAGCCAAGATGGCAAAATCAGCAAAGGTAGTAACAGGCAAGGTACGTTTCTCTTACGCCCACGTCTTTGAGCCGCAGGCGGTTCAGGAGGGTGGCGCACTGAAGTACTCCGTGTCGCTCATCATCTCGAAGAACGACAAGGAAACGATCGACCGCATCAACAAGGCAATCGAGCAGGTCAAGGAGGACAACAAGTCTGTCTGGGGCGGCAGCATCCCCAAGGGACTCAAGGGTGGGCTCCGCGATGGTGATGCAGAGAAGGACGACCCAGCGTACAAAAACTCGTACTTCATCAACGCCAACTCTGCACAAAAGCCTGGCGTGGTCGACGCAGACCTCAACCCGATCATTGACAAGACCGAGTTTTACTCGGGCTGCTTTGGCCGTGCGTCCGTAAGCTTCTTCGCTTACAACAGCAACGGATCCAAGGGCGTCGGTTGCGGGCTGAACAACGTCCAGAAATTGGAAGAGGGCGATCGTCTTGGCGGCGTTACTACCGCCACCGAGGACTTCGCAGTTTAATCAGGAGAAATGTATGTCAAAAGCAATCACGTTGGACTTCTCAAAGTTCTTCCCCGTCGATCACTCGTTCGTAGCCGTCAAGGCACGCGCAACGAGCGGTGACGACTTCTTCGTCAACATGTCGTTCGGCGACGGGGATAACAAGGTCACGTACTTCATCGACGAGTACAACAGCCGAGAGGCGCTCAAGCAGGTACAGTTTATGATGGACATGCTTGGCAAGACCTCTGAATTTTTAGAGAAGGCGTTCGCACTACCCCCGGCAGAAAAGATGTTGAAGGAGTACAAATTCCTCAACGTCGAGCCGGCCAAGAAGGCAGCCCCCAAGAAGAAAAAGGCCGCCGCCAAGAAGTAATTTCCTTGCTGTTGTGTACTAGGGCACCCCCGGGCGAAAGCCTGGGGGCTATGCCTCCCATTCACCATTCACCTGATAAAAACAACCCATGGACCAATACCAAGAATACATCGCCGCCAGCCGCTACGCACGCTACCTTGACGACAAGGGAAGGCGCGAGCAGTGGAGCGAGACGGTGTGGCGCTACGTCGACTACATCTTCAGCCGCACGCAGGAGATCACCAACAACGTGGAGCTGAAGGACCGTATCTACAAGGCGATTTACAACCTGGAGGTTATGCCATCAATGCGCGCGGTCATGACCGCGGGAAAGAGCGCCGATCGTGACAACACCTGTGTTTACAACTGTTCTTACCTACCGGTTGACGATCCCAAATCGTTCGACGAGGCGATGTTTATACTGCTCTGTGGCACTGGTGTCGGGTTTTCTGTCGAGGGGCGGTACGTATCACAGCTGCCCGAAGTGCCGGAAAAACTATTTGACAGTGACCACGTCATCGCAGTCCACGACTCAAAAGAAGGCTGGGCCAAAGCCCTCCGCCTCCTCATTGCGCACCTCTACGCGGGCGAGATCCCAAAGTGGGACGTCAGCAAAGTTCGACCCGCCGGGGCAAGACTCAAGACCTTTGGCGGAAGAGCCAGCGGACCAGAGCCACTCGTCGATTTATTCTCCTTCACCGTCAACACTTTCAAGAATGCGAAAGGTCGGAGACTAAACTCACTGGAGTGCCACGACCTGATGTGTAAAATAGGCGAGGTAGTGGTAGTGGGCGGCGTGCGCCGCTCTGCCATGATCTCGCTGTCAGACCTTGACGATGAAAGGATTCGCCATGCCAAGTCCGGACCCTGGTGGGAGACCGCGCCGCATCGAGCGCTGGCTAACAATTCCGCTGTTTATAATGAGACACCAACCGTTGGTAAGTTTATGGAGGAATGGCTTAGTCTTTACAACTCTCATTCTGGGGAGCGTGGCATATTTAATCGTGAAGCTGCTAAGAAAACTGTTGCCAAGTATGGCCATCGCGATCCTAATTTTGATTTTGGTACAAACCCTTGCTCCGAAATTATTCTGCGACCCTACCAGTTTTGCAACCTTACTGAAGTGGTGGTGAGACATGACGATACGCTGGAGACTCTTAAAGATAAGGTTGAGGTGGCGACGATACTGGGAACAGTTCAGTCCACCTTTACAAAGTTTCCGTATCTGCGAAAAGTGTGGCAGCGCAACACCGAGGAAGAGAGACTGCTGGGAGTGTCCTTGACAGGCATCTACGACAACATGAGAATGGTCACACTCGGTCAGGACCTTGACCGTTTACTGGGCGAGCTGCGAGAGCACGCCAGAAAGGTAAATCATGAGTATTCGGAAAAATTTGGTATTGCGAAATCAGCTGCAATTACTTGCGTCAAACCATCAGGTACGGTCTCGCAGCTTGTTGATTCCGCTTCAGGGATCCATCCCAGGCACTCCAAGTTCTACATCAGACGAGTCCGAGGGGATATTAAAGATCCACTATCATCCTTCCTTATCAACCAGGGAGTTCCGTCGGAGGCTTGTGTCTACAAACCATCTCAAACCGTTGTCTTCAGCTTCCCGCAAAAAGCCCCCGACGGCCTGACGCGCGAGGACGTGACGCCCGTCAGCCACCTCGAGACGTGGCTGGCGTACCAGCGCCAGTGGTGCGAGCACAAGCCGTCGGTGACCATCTCCGTGGAGGAAAAGGATTGGCCATCGGTCGGCGCCTGGGTGTGGGAGCACTTCGATGAGATCTCGGGCGTCTCGTTTCTGCCGTACGACGGCGGCACCTACCGACAGGCGCCCTACGAGGAGTGCACGGAGGAGCAGTACAACGAGCTCAAGGCCAAGATGCCCGTGCTGGATTGGAGTCTGTTTAAGGAGCAGACCGACAACGTGGAGGGCGCTCAAATGCTCGCCTGCGTCGCCGGGGTGTGTGAGGTATAGTTGGTTGGTTGTTGCATGGTGAAGTAGCTTGGGGAGGGCGTCAGGCAGGCCCCAGAGGATGTGGCAAGCGGTGTATTTTCCTGCCTTCATAACCGCGTGATGTAGCCACCAAATCTGGCCCTCCGCTTTTTTGATATGTTTACAAATGTCCGAAATGTGTACACGTTTTTTGGACACGTTTACGTTATTAACACGTTTTTTGTCATGTAACATTAAAATTGTTACAAATTCAACCGCCGATACGTCGGCCCGCCACAGGAGCACGCATGATCGTAAGCATCGACTTTGAGACCCGCAGCCTTGTAGACCTCCCAACCCACGGCCTTGACCGCTACGCCCGGGACCCAAGCACGGAAGTGATCTGCATGGCGTACTCAATCAGAGGGTCTGACCCCATTATTTGGCTGCCAGCAGAACAGCCAATGCCGGACTTTATGTCGGACGAGACGACCAAGTTCCAGGCCTGGAACGCCGCGTTTGAGTACAACATCATGCGGCACGTGCTCAAGCTGCCAGTGTTTTTGGAGCAGTTTATCGACTCCATGGCCATGGCCGCCGCGGCCAACATACCGCAGGGCCTGGAGGACGCCGCGATATTCCTGGACGTCTCGCAGCAGAAAGACGCCACCGGCAAGCGGCTGATACAGAGACTGTCCAAGCCAGGACGTGACGGCAAGACCTTCAACCGGGACCCGCACCTGCTGTCTCAGATGTACGAGTACTGCAAGCAGGACGTCCGGACCGAGATGGCCGTGGTGAAGGACCTGCGACGCATGACATCGCAGGAGCAGCGGGTGTGGGAGCTGACGCAGAGGATCAACGACAGAGGGGTGCCGGTCGACCCGTCGGAGCTGAACCATGCCATAGCCGCGGTCGAGATCAACAAGGCCAAGATACGCTCGGAAATAACCCTACTGACGGGAGGGTTAACCGCCAACCAGCCGGCCAAGATAGGGGAGTGGCTGCGCTCCGCTAAGATCGTTGTGGATGACCTAACGGCCGAGACCGTCCACAAGCTATTGGCCCGCAAGGACATACCGGACAAGATACGGCGCGTGCTGGAGCTGCGCCGGCAGGGGTCGCTGACCAGCGTCGCCAAGTACGAGAAGATGCTGGAGGTCCAGGTCGGTGGCAGGATACGCAACACGCTGGTCTACCACGGCGCATCGACCGGGCGATTCGCCTCCCGGGGCGGGCTAAACCTTCAGAACCTGGCCAGGCCTCACATCGAGGGCAAGGAGCTCCAGGGGGCCATAGAGCGGGTTTTAGAGAGGGGTGAGGGTGGTACCATGGACGAGCTCTCCAGCCTCGTCAGGAGCTCCATAAAGGCCCCTAGGGGGTATGTATTCGTGGACGCAGACTTCTCCAGCATCGAGAACCGGGTCGCGTCCTGGGTGTCGGGCCAAAAGGACAAGGTCGAGATGTTCCGCGATGGGCTGGACGAGTACAAGATATTCGCCTCAAAGAGCCTTTACAACGTCCCGTACGAGGAGGTCACGAAGGACATGCGGCAGGTGGCAAAGTCTGCCGTCCTGGGCGCCATGTTCGGCCAGGGCTCAAAGGGGCTGGTGGAGTACGCCGAGGGGATGGGGGTAACACTGAGCGTGATACAGGCAGAGGCCGCCGTCAGGGCCTACCGACAGGAGTACCTGCGCGTTAAGGAGAGCTGGTACGAGTACGAGCAGGCCGCGATTGAGGCCGTGAGGGTACCGTGCACCTCGGTGAAGTCAGGCAAAGTCCTGTTTAATTTTTCTAAAGGCGCTCTCTTCCTCAAGCTCCCCAGCGGCAGGTTCATCTGCTGGCAGGACCCCAAAGTGGAGGAGCAGCTGACTCCCTGGGGAGAGATCAGGGACGGCCTGACCGTCCGAAACCAGAGCACCTTCACCCGGAAGTGGGGCAGGAACAAGCTTATTGGTCCGAGTATATTTCAGAGCGTGGTCCAGGGTACTGCGCGTGATTTTCTTACCGAGGCCATGCTTAGGCTTGATCAGGACGGATTTGAAGTGGTCAACAGCATTCACGATGAGTTGCTCCTGTTGGTTCCCGAGGATCAGGGTGAGTCCTCGTTAGATCGTGTGGTCACGGCCATGACCACACCACCTAACTGGGCTCCGGATTTTCCTCTCGCCGCAGAGGGATGGTTCGGGAGGCGCTACCAGAAGTGATTACTCAGGCTTTTTGTATTCCTTAAACATATCTTTAAAAAATTCTGCGGTCTTGTTTTTATCACGGGACCGCAGAATTGTTTCTGGATCTACGTATTCCCTGGGGATAGTAAACTCCTGTCCTGTTTTTGTACGACCGAAGAACACATTTTGCTCTGGTGATGTAAATCCAGAAAGCCTAGCTTCATCGGCTAAATGCAATGGGTTCCGCAGATAAACACTTCCCGTATCTGCAGGAGCTCGTTCCTTCAATAACCAGGATGCTGCGTAGCGGAGAGGCGTTGTTTTTCCTCCCCCTGCCAATCCGATAAGGCCGCCTTCTGCACAATTCCAAGCTCTAAGTGATTTGTTAATGCGGCTGTCGGGATCGTTCGCGGTCTCGGCAGACGTCAGCTTTTTCTTCATGCCTTTCATGCGGGCGCAGAACGAGTCGCGCCTGGCGCCACCTTCTGGCTGCGGGCGTTTCAATGTGCCGCCAGTCTCAGCTTTGTAGGATGCGCGGCCCTTGGCGTTCAATCCGCCCTCGGGGTTCTTACCTTCTGCGCGCTGCCATGCCGGCGTCTTGCCGCCCGATGCCAGGTACGCAAGCCCGCCTTGGCTGTATGCAAACCCTTCTTTTGACGCGTACTTTGGTTTTTTAACCAGCACCAGCGGACCAACTTGCAAAGCTTCTTCGCCGGCCACAATGGGCTCCATGCTTGCTCTGTCGTAGAAGTAAGAATGGCGTTCGGGGTCCATCCCGGCTTGCCGCCAGTTTGGGTTTCGTAAATAATCTTGTGCGCGATCAAGAGCTTCTTCTTCAGACATCGGGTTCCAATTGCCTTTGATGGTTGCAATTGTGCCCTTTGGCTTTCCGGCTGCAATACTTAGCGCGGCTTTCTCCGACATACCAAACGTTGGATCAGTTACGGCGGCAAAGCTTTCGTGTCCAATTTTTTTACCTGCCCCAAATCCTGCAGCCTGTTCGTGGATTGTTGGGACCCACACCCCGTGCCGGCTGTACGCAGGAATATCAAGCCTTAAGCCGACCGGGCGGCCCTTTTGCAGCATCTGGGACGGCAGCCCAAACATTTCCTTGTCCTCCAATGCACTTATAGCCTCTTCCCTTGTTGCCGGTTTAGGAACAAAGTCATAGGGCCTTACTGGTTTATATGCGTTAACCAGCATCTCATACTCTTCCCGCGTAATAGGCTCGCCGGATTGTAATTTCTTTGCCGCTTCCTGAAGCTGAGGTATGCGCTTTGTTACATCTTTATAGTGCATATCAACTCGATTAACTTGTGGCCTCAAAAGATTAAGCGCTCCCTTGCCGACGGCCATCGCGGCCTGGGCCTTGTTTCTGGGTGGCGTTCCGCCGTCAGACATGTTTACTAAACCGCCGCGTGCCTTCATAAAGTCTGCGCTCTCTGCGTGTTCGGGGTTGTACTCGGCAAACTTGCCGCGTATGTTTTTGGGGTTGAATACTCCAACGTTTTTAGTGCCCATTTCGCGAACTGAAAACGTGTCAAATCCTTGATTTTTTAAAAAATCCATAAAGCGAGGGTCTTCAATAACATCCCAAGCTCCGGTTTTTAACGCGTCTTCCGTCTTTGACGGTATTTTGTTTGTTTTTACATATTCTGAAATTAAGGAAAGACCTTCTGGTGTCTCGTAATCAAAATGTTTGCCAAGGTTTACAGAAAGAGGATATACAGTAGCACCGGGTTGATATAAAATATCATTTGATTTTTGTAAATCCATTGCCGCCTCATCAATAGGCGCAAAAGAATTTGCAAACCTTGGTTTTTTCGTTACAAAAGTTGCACCTCTTGGGCCTGGCGCAAACTGTTCTATGTCGCGCGAACCAGTGCCATGGTAGAACCCAGGCGTGAACCTGGCCCGGAACTCCTCCTGGGCCTTTTTTAGCAGGTGTGGCGGAATCTTACCCGGCACTATGCCAGCCCTCCACCGCGGTACCCGCTTCGTTGAAGCTCTTTAATCCAATCCTCTGTAATTTTCTGGCGTGGGTAAACACGCTCAGAACTTCCTGCCGGTGTGTATCCCACGGTGTGCTCGTAGTAGCCAGGTTGCGGCAACGCACCAGACTTTAGTGGCATGGTCTTGCCGGTGTTCTGGCGCCATTCGCGTTGAAAGTCCATCAAAGATAATTCGCTAGGCGTTGGTTTATAGGTCACGCCTAAATCAGAACCCTTTAACATATATGGAAACGCTGGATTTAAATCTGCCCGCGGCACGTCTAACGTTTCGCCAGATAATTTAAAAGCCCTCGGCCCCACCGAAAACGTTGGCGCGCCTAACACGGTAGGGTCCGTCGTTTCTTTTAGTATTTGCTCGTATGGAATAATTTGTGATTTACGGCCGCCAATTCCAAGTCCGCCAAATGCGTGTTGCGCTATGGTCTTCCTGTTGTCAAATGTTTTTCCAAGTGACTCAACCATCTGACGATCGGCAATGTCAAACCCTTCAATCGGGTCAAAGCTTTTTTGTTTCTTTGCGCCGCCTACGGTCAACCCGCCGCCTTGTATGTATTCATTTATCTTTTGTCGTAATTCGGGCGTAAGCTTTTGTGGGTTTTTAAAAAAGTCTTCAACCATGCGGTCGAATATCATTTGATTTGACTGGTGCATCTTTGCCTCGCCTAGCAGCGGTGCAAATATCTGATTTTCTACTCCGCCAAACCTGGGATCTTTTGCAAGGTTTGCAATCCCGGTTGCTGTATTAGATTTACCAGAGCCCCACACATTTGTTTTATACTCAGGGCGCGCTAATTGATTTGCAGAAAAACTTGGACCGCCTACAAAGCGCATGCGATCAGACTGGGTCGGGACGAGGTAACTATTGATGTAGTCCTGAGCCCAGTCAGATAACTTTCCCAGCTGTTTCCCTCCGTACTCAAAGGCTTCTTTTACTTGTTTGCCCTTTGACAGATGCGCAAGACCGCCCTCTGCTCGGCCGGCAATTGTCTCCGACACCGAAGGAACGGCGGGGGCCCCGCTCGGTTGTCCGGGGGCGGGGTACCCCCTTTGAGATTGCAAGTAGTTGTAGAGGGTCAGACCCGCCGCTGGAATGGCAAGGGCTCTTCCTCGAGGAGTTTTAGATACGGTTGCTGCGCCAGCTCCAGCCGAGCCAACTCCACTGGCAATTGCCATGGATTTGTAATAGTTTGCGGCTTCTGTGTCGCCCCTGGCCTCTGCTTCTTTGGCCAGCTCGTTGTAGTTGTAAGTATCTGCCCCAAGCGCGCCAACTGAATATCCGCTGGCAATCCTTGCCCCGGGCAAGTTTCCGGCGCCACGAACGGCAGCGCCAGGTAGATTTTTAAGACCCTGTGCAGCTGCGGCTGGGGTTCTGCTAAGCATGGCCGACGCTCGCTGTGTTGCGGTAAGTTTAGGTGGCGTTGTTTGACCGTATCCTATAAGAGCGTCTCGGTTTGTGACAACTACCCCCGCAGGAGTTGAGCCAGCAACGTTTGGAATGTTTGGATCCGTAATTATTCCGCGACGTTGTAATGCCTCAAGCTTGTTCTTTTGAATTCTTTCTTGTTCCGCCCTCTCCTCGGTGCGTATATTTTTTACTGTCTCTCTTGCATACCCAGACCCACCAACGCCGCCGGTACCCTGCATTTGTCGATCTATGTCTGCTTCAGTTAATCCACCAAGCCCTGAAGCTGGCAGGTTTGACTTTGGTGCCTCTGGTAAGGGAGTCACAGCTGCCTTGGCCATACGAAGCGCGGCGCCACCAATTGCTGGCACCGCCGTAGCAGCACCAAACAACGCCGGAGTTGCTAGGCTTGCCTCATATTCTTCCCCTTGGCCCTGCGACTCCAAACGTCTAATAGTGTCAGCAATCTCAAAGGCATCTTTTTTGGCCTGCTCATCGCCACCCTGAGCCCTTCGGTCTGCCTCCTCAAGGGCCTTGTACCATTTTTCAAGTTCGGAATTCATTTAGGTCCCTATTTAGTGTACTTGTCTCTGAGGCTGGTGTTGGGGGTAAACCTTTGAGTTGAAGGACGACCAGACGTAGCGGGAGCGGGACCTCCTGCAGGCAAATTGTTCAGGTCGATTGTGTCAGCGCGTCTAAGTACGTCACTTGGAAAAAAGTCGTTAGCGCGCTGCTTCTGATTTTGAATCATGGTTTGGTAACGGGGGTCTCGTCTTATTGCAGCAAAGGAAACGTAGTCTCCCTTCTCATTTCTAATAGCCTCCATTACCGCGCCAAGTTCCTTGTCGTTCTGCGCCTTCATGGCGTACCACTTTGACTTCATCGCAATCAAGCTTGCGGGGTCAGACGTGCTTCCGGCAATCGCGGCAACGATCTTGCGCTCATAGTCAGACACCTGTCCCTGGCCCTTGTAGGCTTGCGACGCAGCCAGTTCAACCTCATGCAAGTAACTTGCAACCTCTTTAACCTCAGCAAGTTTTTGTTTAAATTGTTTCTCGTCCGGAAATTCACGTCGAAGCTGTGGAGACATTTTTCTGACCATGTCCTCAACGCCGGGCATAGCAAGCTGTCCGTTGGCACCAATTTTAATTCCAGTCATGGCTGCGCCAATTAAGGCACCACCGGCACCCGGAGTATCGGACAATCCGTATAGGCTTGGAGCAGACTCAACAAGGGATTGCATGCGTTTCATCTTAACCAAACGATCGTCTGCATCTCTGGCCGCCGTGTCGGCGCTGATTATTCTCTTGCTATCCTCTTCTTTTAAGGCCTCTATTCTTTTTATTTCGGTGGTTTTTTCAATCTCCGCGGCAGCGCGAGCCTCGGGGATTGTTGGCCTGGTAACGGGTGTCGTCCGCGCAGGCACTGGCGCTGGAGCGGCTGGTGCAGGGACTCGTCCCGTGGTCGGCGCCGACACGTCGGTCATGGTGGCGCCGGGCGCGGCCGCTAACTGAACAGGCGCGGAGGGTGCGCGCTGTCCGCTCTCAAACTCGGTGATTGCTTTGGCGACTTTATTCAAAGCCTCCGGCGTGTTTGGAATTGTGTCGCCGACGCTGATGCCCAACGTGTTTGCTATGTGCTTGGCGTAGTTAGTGGTCGACTCCAACGAGTTGCCGGGCGCGTTTGCTGGGGCCCAGGTCTCTGCCAAAGTAAGCGGCGACACGGGGGCATCGCCAAACTTAGACTTGTACGCGGGGCTGGTGCCACTAAGCTTGCCCGCGAGGTCCTGCTCCAGCGCCGCCTGTCCCTGCTCCGGCGTATCAAACTTGCGTATCTGTCCGGTCCTTGGATCGACCAAGTTGCCGGGGTTGTTGTTTCGCACGCTGACCGGCTGCATTCTGCCTTCCGGCGGTGGTAGTGGCGGTGGTAGTGGCGGTGGCGGCGGCGCTGCCGGAGGTGCTGCTGCCGGAGGTGCTGCTGCCGGAGGTGCTGCTGCCGGAGGTGCTGCTGCCGGAGGTGCT
>Ga0068877_10001541_pt1 | contig 18927 bp, 12 predicted proteins | sample NOAtaG_FD_66437 | JGI IMG/M metagenome (GOLD analysis project Ga0068877, IMG submission 66437) | Freshwater lake microbial communities from Lake Erie, under a cyanobacterial bloom - NOAA_Erie_Diel6S_1000h metaG | ecosystem: Environmental > Aquatic > Freshwater > Lake | place: USA: Ohio, Lake... | reverse complement strand
GGCGGCGGGGGCGGTGGGGGTGGGGGTTGTGCCGTGGGTTTGGTACGACAGCATGTACGAGCCGGGGAAGGCGATGGCGACGGTGGAGACGACCTTCGAGCAGGCGGCGGGAGTGCTGAGTGAGCTGAGGCTTGGCGGCGCGCGAGAGATGCGGGTAATCGCGGTGAGCCGGGACTATGGCATGTTCGATCGCGACGACGCGCCGCAGTATCACACGCCGATTTCGCCCAAGAAGTCGTAGATCGACGACGAACGTGTTGACACACGGCGGCGCGGGGTTGGTGCAACGGGCCATGTTGTCGGCGGGGGTGTGGTGTGTGCGCGACAGCGCGGTGCGTCGTCGGGCGAGGTCGTCTGGTGTGCGGACGGTGTGTCGGAGGCACGGTCGCGGTTGATGTTGCCAAAAAGCCACAACGGGGCTGAAGAGCGGGTGTTTCCGTGACGATGCAATGGGCATGAACGTCCCGGAAGACGGAGCGCGCCCGCACAACGGGGGCGATGAGCAGCAGCGGCGAGGCGGCGGCGATGAGAAAAGTCAACGCCGCCCGGGCGTTGTTCGTGTCAGCGCGCTGACGGGGACGCTCAAGCACTCGGCGGTGTCGAAGAGCGACCCGGCGTGCGTGGCGGATCGGCTCACGGGGTTGGTCCATGAGCTTTCGAACCTGTTGGACGCGAGCCTTCGCCAGGTTTCGCTGGCGGGCGGTGACCTGGGCGCGATCGTCTCGGACGTGTCGCGCGTGGGCGATGTGCAGCGCAGGCTGGGGATCGTGCGCGCGGCGCTGGAGCAGATGGGCAGTGCGCTCAGCAGTGCCGCGGCGGCGGGGAGCGCGATGAGCACCACGCGGTCTAGGCTGGGGATCGGTGAAGCGCCGGGGAGCATGAGCGAAGCGGTGCACTTTGCCGCCGCGATCATGGAACCGATGGCCACCGAGAACTCGGTGAGGTTGGAGGTTCATCTGGACGAAGCGCTCGACACGGCCGCGCCGATGTGCGTGTATTCGGTGGTGGTTAACGCGGTGCGCAACGCGGTGGAGGCTATTACGCTGCAGCGGCGCACGATCAGCGGCGGCCCTGGTGTTGGCGGCGGTGTGAAGACGGTCGGTTCGCGCGTGACTGTGGAGGGGAAGATCGAGCAGACCGGCGCCGGTGCGCGGGCGGTTGTGCGGGTGATTGATGACGGCCCGGGGCTCGGGCTGAAACGCGGGCTGGGTGCGCAGGGCGTTCGCGGCGTGAGCACGAAGCCGGGGCATCTGGGGATCGGGCTGGCGCTGGTGCGTGAGCTGGTGGAGAAGTGCCGGGGAACGCTGGAGTTGTTTGACAACGAGGGCGCGGGTGCGCGGGGCGCGTGCCTGCGGGTGACGCTGCCGGTTGAGCGGATCACACCCGGCACGGGGTTGAACGCGGAGACGGATGAGCGATCGACAAAGACGCCGGGGACGCGGGGGGTGGACGCATGAGCCTGAAACTGACCGAAGGCGCGGGCACTGAGAAGCGGCACCGCGTGCTGGTGGTTGACGACGACCCGATCGTGGCGGAGTCGATGGCGGAGTTTCTGCGTGCCGAGGGGCTCGAAGCCAGCACGGCCCTTGACGGGCAGGAAGCGCTGCAAGCGCTGGCGATGGCGGAGACCGGCGGCGGGGCGGCGCAGGCGCGCCGGGCCTTCGCGGTGGTGATCAGCGATGTGGCGATGCCGACGATGGACGGCATGCAGCTCTTGCAGCAGATCAGCGAGAAGCACCCCAGCACGGTGGTGCTGATGCTCACGGGCTACGGCACGATCGAGAACGCGGTGAAGGCCGTGCGCTTGGGTGCGGCGGACTATCTGACCAAACCCGTGATCGACAGCGAGCTGCGGATCGCCCTTGAGCGTGCGCTGCGCCAGCACGCGCTGCAGGAGGAGAACCGCGAGCTGAAGCAGCGGCTGCAGAGCAAGTTCGGGCTCGACGCGATCATCGGCTCCGACGCGCGGATGACGCGGATCTATGACTTGATCGAGGCGGTGGCGCCGACGAAGACGACGGTGCTGATGACCGGCGAGAGCGGCACGGGCAAGAGCCTGATCGCGCACGCGATTCACCACCGTTCGCCGCGGGCGAGCAAGCCGTTTGTTGAGTTGGCGTGCGGGAGCATTCCGGAGACGCTGCTGGAGAGCGAGCTCTTCGGGCATGTGAAGGGGAGCTTCACCGGTGCGCACGCGGACAAGGTGGGCAAGTTTCTCGCGGCCGACGGCGGGACGATTTTTCTCGACGAGATCAACAGCGCAAGCCCGGGGATGCAGCTCAAGCTGCTGCGCGTGTTGCAGGAGCGGAAGTTCGAGCCCGTGGGGAGCAACCAGACGGTGGAGGTGGATTGCCGGGTGATCCTGGCGAGCAACCAGCCGCTGGAAGAGCTGGTGGCGGCGGGGCGCTTTCGGCAGGATTTGTATTACCGGATCAACGTGGTGAAGATCGAGCTGCCGCCGCTGCGCGAGCGGGTAAGCGATATCCCGATGCTGGCGGAGCATTTTCTGAAGATGCACAGTGCGGCGGTGGGTCGCGTGGTGACGGGGATCGACGCGGGTGCGATGGATGCGCTTCGGCGGTACGCGTTCCCGGGCAATGTGCGTGAGCTTGGGAACATCATCGAGCGTGCGGTGGTGCTGGCGCGAAGGCCGACGGTGACGGTAGAGGATCTGCCGCCGCAGGTTGTGGGCGGTGGTGGCGGGCTGGTCTTTGCGCCGATGGGCGCGCCGGGAAGTATGGGCGGCGTAGCGGCTACCACAACGACGAACGCGGGTGCGGGCGCATCGGTGGCAACACCGACGCCGACGGCACAAGGCGCAACGCTGGAAGACGCCCTGCGCGAGCCTGAGAAGCGGATCATCCTGGAGGCGTTGCGTGCATCGGGGAACAACAAGATGAAGGCGGCGGAGAAGCTGGGGATCAACCGCACAACGCTGTACAAGAAGATGAGGCAACTGGGGATCGACCCGGGGCGCGACGCGCTGGCGGGGTGAGTGGGCAAAGCTCAAAGCTCAAAGCTCAAGGCTCAAAGCTCAAAGCTCAAAGCAGAGCTTGCACGCAGGCGATCTTCTGCGATTGCCTCTTCCCAGTTCCCGGTCTCTCTCTGTGCTCTCCGTGACTCCGTGGTGAAGAACTCTTTGCTTGGCTCAGCGGCCGACGTAGCCGTGCTTCTTCAGGAAGCCCGTGATCGCGGCGGTGTACGCGTCGAAGTCGTTGGGGCATTCACTGTGCCCGCCGGGCATTTCGAGGAGCTGCGCGTCCTTGGCGAGGTCTTTCAGCGTGCGTGCGTGGCTGATGGGGATGAGCGCGTCGCTGGTGGTGTGCATGATGAGCACGGGGATGCTGAGCGTTGGTATGACCTGATCATTTCGCAGCGGGTGCTTGCACAGAAAGCCCGGCACGCCCACGCGCGTGCTGAACGAAGCGATCGACGTGAAGGTGCTTTCGAGGATGAGCAGGGCGGGTGCGCGGTAGCGTGCGAGATCGCAGGCGAAGCCGCCGCCGAGGGAGCGCCCGTGGAAGACGATTCGGCTGGGGTCGATGCGTGGATCGCTGGCGAGCGCGTCGTAGAGCGTGACGAGGTCGCGGGTAATGTCGTCTTGCGAAGGTTCGCCCGGCGCGAGGGGCGAGTAGCCGCGATACTCAAGGAGTGCCACCGCGAAGCCGAGGTTCTTGTAGGGATCGGTCAGTGCGCCGGCGCGGGTGTGTTCGATGCGCTCGGCATTGCCATGAAGATAGATGAGCGCGGGGATGGGCTTCTGCCCCGGTGCGAGGGTGGACTTGCGTGAGAGGTCGCCGGGCATCCAGAGGATGACGCGGAGTGGTGTGCCGTCGCGCGAGAGGCTCATGAGCTGCTCACCGATCTGCGGCTGCTCGTCCTGGGGTGAGACCGGGGCGACGGCGGACCGCGGGAAGATCAGGGAATCTTGCTTCACGTAGACGATGCCGCACCACACGGCGTAGGTGACCAGCAGAAGAATCAAGATCCGCAGGGCGATCTTGATGGGCTTACGCGTCGGTTTCTCTTTGAATGTGGAAGATGTTCTCACGGGGTTCATGCGGGTGGAGCGTACGCGTTGGCGGATCGGGGCATGACCAGTGGCTGCCCATCTGGCAGGTTGGCGGGCGGTGCCCGGTGGTTGGGGGTCCAAAGCGGCTGTCTGCTTGGTTGGAGTAAGGCGGTTGGTGGGTTCTTGGGGGGCGTTGGGAGCGCAGAAATGAGCCTTCGCGGGGTCTCAGGGGCCGTTGGGCGGGGAAATATCTGAAACGGACGAACGGCACGCCGATCGCTGCCGATATCTCTTGTCCGAGTTGTGTGAAGATCGGCGTGTGGGCGACGGGCCAACGACCGAGAAGATCACGCGAATCGGAGGACCTTCCGGCAACGTATCCACGTATGGGTTGTTGGGAGAGTCTCGCAGGGACCCGCTGAACCCCGTGTGGGGAGAGCGACGGGTCAGAACCTTGCCGGATGGACGAGCGATCGTTCACCAACGGCGGGGTTCAAGGTCGCGGGAAGGGCCGGTGCGCGGATACGCTGCGTCCGGTTCAACTCGCAAGGAGGTTGGAAGATGTTTGAGCGATTTACAGACCGTGCCCGCAAGGTGATGGCCCTGGCGAATCAGGAGGCCCAGCGTTTCAACCACGAGTACATCGGGACCGAGCACATCCTGCTGGGTCTTGTGAAAGAGGGTTCGGGCGTTGGCGCCAACGTGCTGAAGAACCTCGAAATCGATCTGCGGAAGGTCCGCCTGGAAGTTGAGAAGCTTGTCAAGCCGGGGCCCGAGATGGTCACGATGGGCAAGCTGCCGCAGACCCCGCGCGCCAAGAAGGTCATCGAGTACGCCATCGAGGAAGCGCGGAACCTGAATCACAACTACGTCGGCACCGAGCACCTGCTGCTGGGTCTGCTGCGTGAGCACGACGGCGTGGCGGCGCAGGTTCTGATGAACCTGGGCCTGAAGCTCGACCAGGTGCGCGAGGAGGTTCTCAACCTGCTCGGCGCCGGGACCGAGACCGACGACGGCGGCGCGGCCCCCGGCTCGGGGACGCGCGAGGGCGGGGCTTCGTCTTCGCGTCCGACGGGCGAGAGCGCCGGGGCCGAGGGCGGCTCGGGCGCACGCGCCGCGGGCAAGAGCAAGACCCCCGCTCTGGATTCCTTCGGGCGCGACCTGACCGAGCTGGCCCGCGAGGGCACGCTGGACCCGGTGATCGGTCGCGCAACCGAGATCGAGCGGCTGGTGCAGGTCCTGTGCCGGCGGACGAAGAACAACCCGGTGCTGCTGGGCGAGGCGGGCGTGGGCAAGACCGCGATCGTCGAAGGCCTGGCGCAGCGGATCATCGCGGGCGACGTGCCGGACATCCTGCACGACCGCCGCCTGGTGGTGCTGGACCTGGCGATGATGGTCGCGGGGACGAAGTACCGCGGCCAGTTCGAGGAACGCATCAAGGCGGTGATGAACGAGGTTCGCCGCGCCAAGAACGTGATGCTCTTCATCGACGAGCTGCACACGCTGGTGGGCGCGGGCGGCGCGGAAGGCGCCATCGACGCGAGCAACGTGCTGAAGCCCGCGCTGGCGCGTGGCGAGATCCAGTGCATCGGCGCCACGACCTTTGACGAGTACCGCAAGTACATCGAGAAGGACAACGCCCTCGCCCGGCGGTTCCAGCCCATCCCGGTCGATCCGCCCAACAACGAGCAGACCATCGAGATCCTCAAGGGTCTGCGCGAGAAGTACGAGCAGCACCACAAGGTGCGCATCACCGACGACGCCCTGGTGGCGGCGGTGGAGCTGTCGGGCCGGTACATCACCGGGCGCGTGCAGCCGGACAAGTCGATCGACGCGATCGACGAGGCCGGTGCGCGGGTGCGGATCAAGAGCATGACCAAGCCGCCGAACCTCGCGGACATCGAGGCGGATATCGAGAAGCTGACCATCGAGAAGGACGAGAGCGTCAAGGCCGCGGATTATGAGCGGGCGGCGGAGCTGCGCGACAAGGCCGAGCAGCTCAAGAAGCAGAAGGAACAGATCCAGAAGGAATGGCGCGAGAAGACCACGCAGGCCGCCGGCGTGGTGGACGAGGACGTCATCAGCGAGGTCATCAGCAAGATGACCGGCGTTCCGGTGAAGCGTCTGAAGAAGGAAGAGGCCCAGCGCCTGATGGAGCTGGAGAAGGAACTGCACAAGAAGGTCGTGTCGCAGGACGACGCGATCAAGGCCATCAGCAAGAGCATCCGCCGTGCGCGTGCTGGGCTGAAGGATCCGCGCCGCCCGGCCGGTTCGTTCATCTTCTGCGGCCCGTCGGGCGTGGGCAAGACCCTCGTCGCCAAGGCCCTTGCGGAGTTCATGTTCGGCGATGAGGAAGCCCTCATCACCCTGGACATGAGCGAGTACATGGAGAAGCACAACGTCTCCCGCCTCGTCGGCGCGCCCCCCGGGTACGTCGGCTACGAGGAGGGCGGGCAGCTCACCGAGCGCGTCCGCCGCCGCCCGTACAGCGTGATCCTGCTCGACGAGGTCGAGAAGGCCCACCCGGACGTCTTCAACATGCTGCTGCAGATCATGGAAGAAGGCCGCCTGACCGACTCCTTCGGTCGCAACGTCGACTTCCGCAACTGCATCCTCATCATGACCAGCAACATCGGCGCTGACCTGATCAAGGGCGGCGGCGGGTTCGGCTTCGGCACCGGTGTGAACCGGACGGCCGATCAGAACTTCGAGAACATCAAGACGCTGCTGATGAAAGAGATCGAGCGGTTCTTCCGCCCGGAGTTCATCAACCGCCTCGACGACGTGATCGTCTTCCGCCCGCTGACGAAGGAGAACCTGATCAACATCGTCGACATCGAGTCGGCGAAGGTGATCAGCCGCGTGAAGCTGCAGGGCATCACGCTGGAGCTGGATCAGAAGGCGAAGGACTTCCTGATCGACAAGGGCTACAACCCGGACTTCGGCGCCCGCCCGCTGCGTCGCGCGGTGGGGCAGCACCTCGAGGACACCCTCAGCGAGATGCTGCTGCTGGGCGACATCAAGACCGGGCAGAAGGTCACGGTCACGCGGAAGACCGACGCCGACGGGAAGGAGCAGGACCACCTGTTCTTCGCGGTTTCGGACGAAGCGCCCGCAACCGCCCCGGCCTCGGGCTCGAAGAATGAAGGCGAGAAGCCCACGGCCGCCGCGGGCGCCGGGACCACCTAAGCCCCGCAGATTCGGACCTCTCGACCTGACAGAACCCAAGCGACTCCTCAACCGGTCGGGTGCCTTCACGGGCATCCGACCGGTTTTTCGTTGTTCCCGGCGCAATCATGGCGAATATTCAGCGTGGCGGGCGTATGGAACCGCCTCGGCGGTGTTGTTCAAATCAGTGGGGTTGTCCGCGGGCGGCGGGCGGCGTCTCGGATCGGTTCTCGATCCGAACAGGTGCGAAGAAGGATCAGCTCAGCGTGGAACAGTTCGACGATCGGACACTGCTGCTGCGGATGCACGCGGGCGATGAAGCCTCGGCGCGGTTGCTGTGGTCGCGATGGGGTTCGCGCGTGCGGTCGTACGCCTTGGTGCTCAGCGGCAGCCCCGACCGGGCCGAGGACGTGGCGCAGGAGGTCTTCTTGAAGGTCATGGCCCTGACCAAACGCGAAGTCGGGGACATCCGCCAGGTCGGCGCGTGGCTGCTGCGCGTGGCACGCAACGAGCTCTACAACCAGGTCCGCGGCGAGGGGCGCTTGCGAAGGCGCCAGCGCGCCGCGGGCGAGGAATCGGCCCGCCGAGTTGGCGACGGTGGCGGCGGCGATGACTGCGGCGGATCGGGCGGCGCGGTGCGCGTGTCGCTGGGTGATCTGGGCTTGAAGCTCGCGCAACTGCCGGGCGATCAGCGTGAGGTGCTGGTGATGAAGCACGTGGCGTGTCTGACGTTTGATCAGATGGCCGACGCGCTGGACGAACCGCGGAGCACGGTGGCTTCGCGGTACCGCAGCGCGCTCGGGGCGTTGCAGGCGCTGCTCGAACCGGGTGAACACGCCCGCAGCGAGCGTGCGTCATCGTCAGAGGAGCTCTGCGAGCCGCGCGCGGTGATCCGCACGATCGGCCCGGGGAGCGTCGCGCATGGCGGCGGCGGCAACGCCGGGGGGACTCACTCTCGTGGAAGGGTTCAGCCGTGAATGACCACTTGATCAAACAGCTCGACGAGCTCGGGATGCGGGCGCGGTGCGCCTGGCCCGACGAGGTCGATCACGAACCGCCGGCGGCGTTGCTCGAAGCGGCGCAGCAGGCCCGGCGCGCGCAGAAGATCGCCCACGCAGGGCGCGTGGGGTTGATCGCCGCGGGCGTGATGCTCGCGGTCATGGTGGGCGTGGGCGTGCACCGCTCGCTGCAGATCGCCGACGCGGTCCGGATTGACAACCGCACTCGCGCGCACCACGCCGATCCGAGATTCACCGACCCCGATCACCACGATCCGCGACTGAGCACCGCGCAGCCGCCGAGCACCGCAACGTCCACGCTCACCGTCGACGGCGGCGTGTCGGTGCAGCCAGCCCGAAGCGTGGAGCCGATGCCCATCTCAACCGAACCGGCACCGACACCGATCACGGTCGTACCGATGGGCCCGAAGCCCAAACCGGACGAACCCGAGACGGAGCCGAAGCCGAACACCCCGCAGCCGCCGCCGCCCAACAGACTGTGGTGAGCACGCGCCGAACCCGGCGGTGACGTCTCACCGGCACGAGTCACGAATCACTGACCACGGCTTCTTTCTCGCTTCGTCCTTCTCACCGACCATCGGCCGTCGGTTGAAGATCAAACGCGAGCCACGTCTGCCCGCGCTCGCCGGGGCCATCGGCCCGGCGCGTGGTGATCTGCCAACCGTCAAGGACCAGCGTGAATCGCTCGTCGGTCGGGGCGTTCGCCGCACGTTCAAAGACGCGCAGCGCCAGCACGCGGCGCTCGGCGCGGTCGCGCTCGCCCGTGCTCGTGATATCGATCGGCGGCGGGCTGCGTTCTGCGCGTGCCTGCGGCGGCGGCGCGGGCGTGCGCAGCAGCTCGTTGATCTTCACGCGGGTTTCCTTTCGAAGCGTCAAGGCCCGCACGTTGAGCCGAGCCTGCCCCTGACGATGCATCGCGCCGATGTCGATCAGTTGCGATGCGGCCTCGGAAATGCCGACGATCTCGCCCGAAGCAAGATCGACGTGCACGCACGCGTTCTCCGCGACGCCAAGCCCCAGCCGCAGGTTGCTCGCCTCGAGCGCCGCAACCAGACGCCCGATCCGGTTCCGCTCGACGAAGTGCGAGTCGGTGATCAGCGTGCGGATCAGGCCCATCCCGGCGCCGATGTTCGGGCCTTTGCCCGGCGGCGGTTCGTCGGCGTTCGCGGGGTTGTCCGGGTCGTCGGTGGGCGTGCCGCGTGCCGGTGAGTTGCTGCCGGGTCGCGCATAGCCCAGCGCATCGACGGACCGCCCGCCCAGGAACATGACCTCGGACATCATGGCCGCCCCGGCGCTGGTGCCGGCGATCACGCCCCCGCGCTCCAGCACCGCGCGAAGTGCCGCGAGCTCAGCGGAAGGCGGCGCGCTCGGCTCGGGTCGGTACCGGGTGGTGATGCGTTTCTGGTCGCCGCCGGTGAAGAACACCGCGTTGGCCCGCGACAGCAGTTCAACGGTTTCACCCTTTGGCGTTTCGCGCGTGATGCAGCCGATGACCGCCCCGGCGTCGTACATCGCCAGCGCGGCGCGGGCGCTCTTCTCGCTGGCGGATTCGTCGCCGCTGGCGGCCGTGGCGATGACGACCCGCGCCACGCCGTCGGGTGCCGCGCTGCGAGCGAGCTCCAGAAATCGCCGATAGACCGGCGCGTTGTCACGCTCCAGCCCGCCGCCGATGACCAGCAGATGCCCGCGGCCATCCTGTTCGTTGGTGCTCCGTGCGCACCCGCCGACGGAAACGCTCGAGATCACGGCGCACAGAACGCACAGCAACGTGAGCACCGTGCGGAAGTGCGAAGAAGGGTGGATGTGCATGGACGTGGTCATGGTGTCTCTCGGCGCAGTGTTCTTCGTCGTGCGCCCGTCGTTCACTCATCCTTGAAGATCCGCACCGTCGACGGTATCAACGACGTCGCCCAGCCGCGGTACATCCCTTCCGTCGAATACGGCATGGCGATGTTCCCGCGCGCGTCGACGGCAATCAGCCCGCCGTCGTCGGGCTTGAGCGTCGCGTGGATCAGCGCGTTGGTTGCCTGCTCAAGGGTCTCGCCCTTGAGCTTCATCCGCAGCGCCACCGCCCGTGCCACGCCGTGACGAATGAACTCCTCACCCGTCCCGGTGCAACTGATCGCCGCCGTGTCGTCGGCATACGTCCCCGCGCCGATCACGGGCGAATCACCCACACGCCCGAACTTCTTCGCCGTCAGCCCGCCCGTGCTGGTGGCGGCGGCAAGCTCGCCCCGCACATCCAGCGCCACGCACCCAACCGTGCTGTACCGCAGATCGCCGCGCAGACGCTCCGTACGCGGCAACTCGCTCCGCGGCGACGACCGACGCAACTCCTCCAGCCGCTCCTCCAACATCCTTCGACGCTCCGGCGTATCGAAGTACGAGTTCGGAACACGCTCAGCACCCATCACCCCAGCAAACTCCTCCGCCCCATCGCCCATCAGCAAAACGTGCGGCGTGCGCTCCATCACCAGCCGAGCCAGCGACACCGGGTTCTTCACCGTCCGCACACCCGCCACCGCCCCGCAGCGCAGAGTCGCCCCGTGCATGATCGACGCGTCAAGCTCGTGCGCGCCCTTCTCGTTGAACGCCGCCCCCTTGCCCGCGTTGAACTTCGGATCGTCCTCGAGCATCCGCACCACGCTCTCGCAGACATCCACCGCGCTCTCCCCCTTCGCCAGCCGAGCGGCACCGTGATCCAGCGCCGCCTGAAGTGACGCGCGGTACGCCCGGAGCTGCTCGGGCGGTGCGCTCCGGCTCAGCGTCCCCGCGCCGCCGTGGATCGCAATCGCCCACGTCGGCGTGTGTGCCGGCGCGCACGCGCCCAGCGCAAGCGTCATCACCGCGAGCGTCACCACCGCGCCGAGCCGCCGCAGCATCAACCACCCGCCACGCCCGAACAACTCAACGAACGCCGATTGCCTGACCATGCGTGTGCACCTCGCGGGGTCGAGTGTACCGTCGCACGCCCGCCCCGCTACGCTCTCCCCATGAGCACAAGCACGATCCGAGGCGAGCTGCTGGCCGAGGCGGTCCTGAGCACCAAGATGTTGCTGGCGCGATACCTCGCGGGCTTCAACGACGTCACCCACGTCCGCCAGACCCCCGACCTGCCCAACCACGCCGCTTGGTCTCTCGGGCACCTCGCCCTCACCATGCACCGCGTCGCGGGGATGATCGACGGCACCACCGACCTCCCAGCCTCAGATTTCCTCAAGGGCGACGCCTTCTCCGGCTCACGCGACAAAGGCCTCTTCGACGCCGAGGCCGTCGCCTTCGGCAGCAAAGTCGAAGAACGCCACGACCGCTACCCGACGCTGCAACGCTGCACCGAGATCTACAACAACGCCTGCGACCGCCTCGCCAAAGCCTGCCGAGAGGCCAGCGAAGACCAGCTCAACAAAGTCGTTCCCTGGGGACAGGCAACCACGCCGATCTGGTCGCTGGTCATCCGCATGGTCTTCCACAACGGCTTCCACACCGGCCAGATCGCCGACATGCGCCGAGCACTCGGCTTCAAGTCGATTTTCTAAGCCCGCAAAGGGTCAAAACCAGCATCAAGCCGGCACGCTTGCGCACTTCAAACATCTGTTTTGATAACATACCCACCCGATTCAACCCCCGGGGGGCAGGGTTGGGAGGCATGGATGTGCGAAGGGTGGCAGGTGGTGGGGGGTGAGGGGGGGGAGGGGTACGCCATCACGGTCGGTCGGTGATCGCGGTGAAACCCGTATCCCCTGTTGCCCTTTTCCACTGGCGGCAAACCCCACTCGGTGGTACGATTTCCTGACCTCACTCGAGGTTCTTTGCCCCCGGTGCCTTGCGGGCGGGTTTTCATCGGCGATTTCAGACCTCCCAACTGGTTTCCGGGTGTCGCGCGGTTGGTCTTTGTCTTTGTTGCTCATCACTTTGTTCCCGGCGCGTCGTGCTCTTGATCGTGTTCTCGTGGTCATTTCATCTGACCAAACCAACTCGCGGCCAGGACTTCCAGCCATGTTCAGATCGCATCAACTCACCTCGAAGTTCGCAGCACGGGCCTCACGCCCCGTGCGCGGCTTCACGCTCATCGAGTTGCTCGTCGTCATCGCCATCATCGCCCTGCTGGTGAGCATCCTCCTGCCCGCCCTGACCAAGGCCCGCAAAAACGCCAAGCAGTTCCTCTGCGCCAGCAACCAGCGCCAGCTCAACGTCGCCGCCTTCACCTATGTCACCGACTTCAAAGACCGCATCCCCAGCTTCTCATGGACCCGCGGCGGCGGCGTCGGGGCCGAGGCACTCGCCACCACGCCCAAGACCTTCACCGACGATCTCAACGCCGCGTCTTGGCAGGCCGTCGACATGATCCGCCGGCGCAGCTCGCCTCAGAATCCCACCTTCCCCTTCCAGGCCAACTGGATCCCCCACATCCTCTATAGCCACCTGCCCCTGCTGGATTACCTCGCCGGCCGCTTGCCCGAGCCCATGCTCACCTGCCCGGAAGACTGGCGCCGTCAGAACTGGCAGAAAACCCCCCAGCTCTCCGTCAACGGCAACACCCGCCTGCCCTACTCATCCAGCTTCATCTACACCCCGACCTTCTACGCCCCCGATCGTGAAACCAGCGACGGCGGGCGCCTGCGCCAGGGTGGAACCCACGGCACCTTCACCTTCGCACAAGGCTCTTCAAACATCTACAAGTTCGGCCGAAAGAAAGCCAGCGATATCAAGTTCGCCTCGCAGAAGATCTGGCTCTACGACGAGTACGACCGCCACTTCACCAAAGACGCCTACTTCACCCACCCCACCGCCCGCAACGTCGTCACCGTTGCCGACGGCTCCGTCCGCATCATCGCCACCATCGACGCCAACGTCGGCGGATACTGGCTCCCCACCGGCGGGTTCTTCACGCCCGCGGCCGTCAACTACAGCGCCGCCGCCTCCGCACAAGGCATCCCCTGGCCCGACGCACGCCCGACGACCCAAGACGGCCGCTTCCGCTGGACGCTCGGTGGGCTGAAGGGCATCGACTTCGGCGGACGCATCCCCTTCCAGGGTTTCTAGAACGTTTCGATCGGTGTTTTTCACCGGGTTTGCAGGGTCAGCACAGCCAATCAGCCGAAGTACGGAGTACGCGGCTTCACACCAAGGGCAGGACGCACAGAGCCGACAGCAACCACAGGTCAACTGTTTGCGGAGAAGACCATGACCGGTTCAACAAGGCGGATGCACACGGGTTCGGATCGTCGCTTTGGCTTTACCCTCATCGAGCTGCTGGTGGTCATCGCCATCATCGCGCTGCTGGTGAGCATCTTGCTGCCGGCGCTGGCCAAGTCGCGCAAGTTCGCCAAGATCGTCCTCTGCAACAACCAACAGCGGCAGATGTCCATCGCGCAGTTGACATACTCAACGGACTTCAAGGACGCGCTGTCTGCGTTCAGTTGGCTCTACGGCAAGTGGGGTCCGGAAGCAGCTCAAGCCGGAATCCCTTTCAACCCAACCGCAAACGACCTGGAGGCCGCTTCAGCCCAGGCCGTCGCGTGGATGCGATTGTTCAGCGCGCCCCGGAACACGGCGATTCCAGTCCCCGGCGGCTGGGTGCCCCACATCCGCTACAGCCACATCCCCCTCTACCACTATCTGGCCAAGCGCCTCCCCGAGCCGGGCTTGGTCTGCCCAGAGGATTACCGCCAGATCGGCTATATCAACAATCCCTCCGTTCCCGCGGCCATCGGCGGCGTCCACCAGGTCTACGCCTCCAGCTACAACTTCACCCCCGCCTTCTACACCCCAGACAAAGAAACGCCCGACGGCGGACGCTTCCGCCAGGGATCCTCTCACCGCATTTTTGATTTCTTCCCGGGTTCAGGCCCGACTGCGAACCAGTTGTACAAAGTCGGCCGCCGGCGCTCGTTCGAGGTGAAGAACCCCTCACAGAAGGTCTGGATCTTCGACGAGTACGACCGCCACACCCAGAAGGTGGACACGTACTTCACCCACTACCGCGCCCAACCCACGGTCATCATGGCCGACGGCTCGACCAGAACCATCCGCTCGCACGAGGCAAATCTCGGTGGGTACACGACTTCCGCAGGTTTTCAAACTGCCAACGCCGCCATCTCCTACGCCCCCAACGAGTTCCCGCTTGTTCCCTGGCCGGATACCTCCAACATGGTGCAAGACGGTCGCTTCCGCTGGACCCTCGGCGGCCTGAAAGGCCGAGACGTCGGCGGCGCACGCGGGTTCTAATCCCGAGCAAACAAAACCCTGAACTTCTCTCACGCCGCCCGGCTTGTCCCGGGCGGCGTTTTTTCATACGCTCTCCCCGACCCCCTGAGTAGGGGCACGGACGCCCACATATATGGATCGGTCGGCGCTTTCGCCCCGGCGGTTCTCGATTCCTCCTCATTCCCCGTTGAGGAATCCTCGCACAGTTCCGCCGCCGCACCCGCGACTGTTTCCCGTGCCCTCTTCGTGGAGTGTCCACCCTTGTCAGTGCTCGGCCGGTATCTTCATCGTCGCATCGTTCCGCATTCCGCGGCACCGCACAGACGATCAATCACCCTCATCGCCGCCGCCACCGTCTCCGTCAGTTTGACCGCCGCCGCGGGTCTTCACGCTCAGGTCACCCTGCCCTCCACCGGCACATTGAGCGCCGTCACCACCTGGCGCAGTGTTCAGTTGCCCACCGACGCCATCCCCGCAAACACCGGGTACGCCGCGTACCGCCTGCAGCTCTCGTGGACCAACGCCAGCGGCGCGACTTCCGCCGGGGCCCGCTTCATGCTCACCAACGAGCCCGTCACCGGGGGCACGCTCGTCCCCACCGGTTCGTCCGCCTTCGCCTACGCCGCCCCGACGAGTTCGATCTGGTTCAGCGGCTCGCGATCGGATTCTCTGCCCGCATCGCTGACGAGCATCGGCGCGTTGAGCGTCCCGATCATCCGCGGGCAAGACGCCCCGCCAATCTTCCTGTGCTATCGCCAGACCACCGGCAGCGCGACCTGGTCGGTCGCCAGCCTGACGCTGCTCTCGCCGATCGTTCCCGTGGTCAACGACCAACCCGCCGGCGCCATCGAGATCGCTGATCCCGCATCACCCGCCGCGAGCTTCCCCGTGCAGGGCACCGTCACCGCCCTGACCAACGCCTCGGCGCTTGCCATCGATGAGCCCCTCCCCGCCTGTGTCGGCGTCCCGCGCCGCGTCGTCTGGTACCGCTTCACGCCCAGCAAACGCGGCAGCTACCGCATCTCCACTTGCGAGAGCCTCGTCACCACCGCGCAGATCACCCGCGCCAGCTTCGTGGCGCTCTTCAGCTCCTCCGACGCAACCCCGAACCAGCTCACCCCGATCGCCTGTCAGAACATCGGCTGCGGCACAACCGCCACCCGCGGCGAGGTCACCGCAACCCTCGAACCCGCAGTGACCTACTTCATCGCCGCGGGGTTAGACGGCGTCGGTCAAAGCGCCGCGATCCCCCCGGTGCCGACGGACCAACTCGCCGTGGCGGTCGATCTCGTGCAGCCCTTGCCCCCGGCGCCGACCAACCAGTCGTGCGGAGTGGCGGTTGTCCTCCCGCCCGAGCAAATCGAATCCGGCGCAAAGTGGACCGACGCCCGATCGATCCGCTCGGCGCAGGCAAACCGCGCTCCGCTGCAATCCTGCGGCGAGGGCGAGTCGTTCTACGCCCTGTGGTACAAGCTCACCCCAAGCACCAGCGGCAGCTACCGCTTCTCAACCTGCACCAACGACGCAAACGCCGGCAACCTGGTGCGCACGCGGTTGCAGGTTTTTACGGGGAGCTGCGAGCAGGACATGCTCACGCTGATCGCCTGCAGCGACGGACCCACCGCCCAGCCGTGCGTTGACGGTTCAAACCAGGCAACGCTGGAGGTCTTCCTCAGCGCCGCCGTGCCCGTGTACATCGCGCTCTCGCGTCCGGGGTCGACGGCTTTGCAGCCGCAGGAAACCGTCGCGCAGCTCGCGGTGCAGAAAGTCGCACAGTCGCTGCGGTGTTCACCGGCCGACATCGCCGACGACGCCGGCAACCCGCTCCCCTCGGGCCTCAGCAACAGCGGGGTCAACGAAGGGGACTACAACGCGTTCTTCAGCGCCGAGGGCTTCTTCGCCGGCGGTCCGGTCGCGGACATCGCCTTCGACGACGGCGAGCCCCTTCCGCCGTTCGGGCAATCTCAAGCCGCGAACAACGGCGTGAACGAAGGGGACTACAACGCCTTCTTCAATCACCTCTTCCTGCCCTGCCCGTAAGCCCGGTTGACCTTCCCGCTGCCGCAAGCTCCACCTGCCGATCGCTTCAGTCCGCCGCCCCCGGTCACGGCCGGGAGCGGGACGTCTGCGTGGCCTGAGAAGTCACCCTGGACAGGCGAAGAGGGCTGGTGAAGATGTTTGGTTTATGTACGTTATGGCCTATGGGAATCACTAAGTTTCGAGTCCATGTATGTGGAAACCCTTGGTTCTCATGGCGATTCCAGTTGCAGTCCATCCGTTTTCACGTAGATTTGTTCCATGTCGTGGGGATATTCCGTATGTGCCAGTCCTTAAAGATGGACGGCAGATACGGGGTGTCCCTGGTTTTGCTGATTCTGAACCATCAGAAGTCGTTGATTCAGCGTCACACCCGTCACCACTTTCCAGGAGTTTGAGGAATGAAGATGCGTACTGCTGCTCTGCTCGCGTTTGCCGGCCTGGCCGTTTCCGCCGCTCAGGCCCAGAACATCACGATCCCCGGTCCGATCAACGTGACGGCGACGATCGCCACGCAGGACCTCAACGGCGCGGGCATCCCCGCGGGCACCTACACCAAGATGACCCTGTCGATGGACTGGCTCGCCGGCGCCGGCGATCCGTACTCCAGCGAGGCCGTCTGGGCCCTGCTCAACCAGGCCACCTTCGCCGGCGCGACCCAGTACGCCAACCCGGGTGTGGCGTTCGGCGCATTCGCCGACGGCGACCCCCGCACCGGGATGCAGTGGGGCGTGGCGCTCAACCCCACCTACTCCGGTGGCGACCCGCTCTTCCTGGGTACGCAGCAGACCTTCGCTGGCTCCAACGCTTTCTGGTCGAACATCAGCATCTCGCTGACCACCGGCGCGATCGCTCCCCCGGCCTTCACGATGTCGCAGACCGTGACGTTCCCCGGTCTGGCCGCTCCGTACAACAACTACACCGTCTCGGGCGACCTTGCCGCCAACACCGTCACCTGGATGAAGATCACCATCCCCTCCGGCGGCGTGACGGTTCCGAACGGCCGCTTCCTCGACATCAACCTTGAGAACACCGCCATCGCTCCCGACGGCGACTCCTTCATCATCCTCTACGGCGCCGACGGCGTGGTCATCGCCAGCGACGACGATGACGGCAGCGGCTTCCTCTCCGCCCTCAGCTTCGGCGACGCGTCCACGCCCCGCGCTGCGGTCGGCTCCGGTGTGGTCGGTAACGGCCGCGACGGCACCCTCCCCGCCGGCGACGTGTACCTCGCCATCGCGGGCCTCGGCGATGACCCCGTCACCCCCCGCACCCGCTTCTACCGCGGGTTCAACGTCTTCTCCGGCTCCCCCGACGCCACCACCAACCCCGGCGACCTGAAGGTCAACATCCAGACCGGCACCGTCCCCGCCCCCACCGGCTGCACCGGTACGGCCGAGACCGAGCCCAACGATTCCAAGGCTCTGGCCAACCTCTTCACCCTCAACAACGGTGACGCGATCTGCGGCAACAGCACCGGCAGCGGCACCTCCGGCGGCGGCGCTGCCACCTTCGACTACTACCTCGTCCAGGGCGTCACCCCCGCCGCGGGCCAGATCCTCCAGAACCGCATCCTCTACACCTCCAGCACGCCGACGAACACGGTGACGCTGCGCGGTCTGAACCAGACCGGCACGGGCCCGGGCGTCGTCGGCACCACCGACACCACCCTCCAGACCTTCTCCACCACCACCTCCCCGGCACGCTTCGTCCAGTGGTTCTCCCTCGGCAACGACGCCGACGCCAACGCCCGCCGCATGTACGTCCGCGTCGCGGGCGTCGCCGGCTCCGCTGGTGACTACCGCCTCGAGTACCAGTCCACCCCCGTGACCCCGGTTGAATCCGGCGTCTCGCTGGCGGCGGGCGCCGTGACGGTTTCGACCGTCGGCTCCACCACCACCGACACCGACTTCTGGGTCTACGACCAGAACCTCAACCCCATCGCCGACTTCGCTTCGGACGACGAGGTCGGCGGCGTCGCTCTTCAGGGCAGCGCCACCAAGACCCTCGCCGCCGGCACCTACTACGTCGCCATCTCCAACTGGAACATAGCCAACAACCTCCCCTCGCCTGCTGCTGGCAACAGCTACTTCGGTGGTGCGCTCACCGACTTCCCCGGCACGCTCACCAACTCCTCCACCACCGCCACCAGCGACCTGACCATGCTCCTCAGCGTTGACGGCGGCACGCCGACCTCCGTCGTCGTCGCCAAGACCGGCGCCTTCGACATCCGCTTCGTCAAGTTCACCGTCACCGGCGGCGCCGCCGCCGGCTGCAACCCCGCCGACATCGCCTGCGATGACGGCACTCCGCTGGTCAGCAACCCCGGTTGCACCAACAGCCCCACCGGCCCGAACGAGGGTGACTACAACGCCTTCTTCGCCGCCGACGGCTTCTTCTTCCAGGCCGGTCAGGGCCCCGCCGGTGTCGGCGGTACCTGCGACATCGCCTGCGATAACGGCGACCCGCTCGCGGGCAGCCCCG
>Ga0068877_10001540_pt1 | contig 18933 bp, 16 predicted proteins | sample NOAtaG_FD_66437 | JGI IMG/M metagenome (GOLD analysis project Ga0068877, IMG submission 66437) | Freshwater lake microbial communities from Lake Erie, under a cyanobacterial bloom - NOAA_Erie_Diel6S_1000h metaG | ecosystem: Environmental > Aquatic > Freshwater > Lake | place: USA: Ohio, Lake... | reverse complement strand
TGGGCCGCGACCGCGTCGCCACCGAGGACGAGGTCAAGCGCCGGGAGTTCTCGCTGGCCACCGCGCGGGCCCGGGCCCTGGCCACGGCCGCGGCGGTCTCGGCGGCCGCGGAGGCCGTCCGCCAGGCCGGCACCGACCTCGACATCCTGACGGTGCGTTCCCCGAGGGACGGCCGTCTCCTGCAGGTGAACCTGCGCGAGGGCGAATTCGCCGCGGCGAAGTCGGCCGAGCCGTTGATGCTGCTGGGCGACGTCGACCGCTTCCAGGTGCGGGCCGAGGTGGACGAGCAGGACGCCGTGCTCATCCGGCCCGACCAGCCGGCCGTGGCCTCGCTCAAGGGACATTCCGAGCTGCGGGTGCCGTTGCAGTTCGTCCGCATCGAGCCGTACGTGGTGCCCAAGCGCAGCCTCACCGGCGACAGCCTCGAGCGGGTCGACACCCGGGTCCTGCAGGTGGTCTACGCCTTCGAGCGGCCCGCGTTCCCCATCTACGTCGGCCAGCAGGTCGATGTGTTCATCCAGCGACCCGAGGCCTCATCCTCCCCATCCGCCACTCCCGAGTCCGCTCCACCCCCCGCCGCCCGCTGACCTTCCATGAGACCGCCGATCCTGTTCTGCCTGATCCTCTGCCTGCGCGTCCTCGGAGCCGACGGGAAGTCGCCGGGAGTGCCCCTTCCGGCGGCGCCGATCACCCTCGAGCAGGCCCTGGAGCACGCGCTGGCGCACAACGTGACCCTCGCCAAGGGACGGCAGGACCTGGAGGAATCACAGGGGGTGTCGATCCAGCAGCGGACCGCCCGGCTGCCCCGGTTGGCCACCACGGGCAGCTACCAGCAGCTGGACGAGGCTCGCATCGAGCGGGTCCAGTTCGGCCCGGCCCAGCCCGCGACGCCCTTCTTCAACAACCAGAGCTGGAATGCCAACCTGGTGGTGACCCAGCCGCTCTTCGCCGGTGGCAAGTACCGGTCGATGGTCCGCTCCTCGCGACTGACGCGGGAGGCGGCACTGGCGTCGTACCAGGCCCTCGTCGCCGAGACCCTGCTGCAGGTGCGCATCGCCTACAGCGACGTGCTGCTGGCGGTGGAGCAGATCGGCGTCCAGGAAGCCTCCAGGAAGCTCCTCGAGGAGGAGCTGCAGACGGCCCGCCGCAGCCTCGAGGCCGGCACCGTGCCCCGTTTCAACGTGCTGCGCGCCGAGGTCGAACTGGCCAACGCCCTGCCTCCCCTGATCCGGGCCCGCAACCAGGAGCGCATCGCCCGGAACACCCTGGCGATGCTGCTGGGTTGCGACGTGCCTGCCGATGCGGGTGTCGACGTGCCGCTGCGCACCGCCGACACGCTCCGGGCCGAGCCGCTCGAGGTCACGGTGGGAACGGCGTTGAATGCCGCCTGGGTCCGCCGCCCCGAGATCCGGGCCGCCGAGGCCGCGACGAAGCTGCGCCATGAAGATGTGCTCCAGGCACGGTCCGACCTGATGCCCTCGGTCTCGGGGACGGCCGGCTACGGGGTCCAGAACCGCAACTTCGTCCGGGACCTCGACCGCACCCTCGACGGGTGGACCGTGGGGGTCCAGGCCAACTGGCTGCTCTTCGACTTCGGGCAGACCCGGGCCAAGGTCGGCGTGGCGCGGGCCCGCGAGGAACGGGCCCGGCTCGAGACCGAGGATGTCCGCCGCCGCATCGAACTCGAGGTCCGCACGGCCTTCTCGCAGTTCGTCGAGTCCCGGGAGGTGCTGGTTTCCCAGGCACGGGTGATCGAACAGGCCGAGGAGGCCGTCCGCCTGGTGGGGGCGCGGGCCCAGGCCGGCAGCAGCACCCAGTTGGAGGTCCTCTCGGCACAGACCGCCCTCAAGCTGGCCCGCACCCAGCAGAGCCAGGCCCTGCGCGACTACACGGTGGCCAGGGCCCGGTTGGAGCGCGCGATGGGCGAGGGCGTGAGCCTGACCGGCCCCGGCCTGCAACGGTAGTCCGCCGGCTGCCCGGAGGATCGGTCGGGGCCCGGGCGGCGCCTCAGCCCGTGGTCCATGAATCCAGGAGTCGCCCCAGCCCCCGGTCCGACGACCGCGGGCTGACCAAGGCCAGCGACAGCCGCGACGCCCGGAGGAAATCGCGTGCCACGGCGCGCACCTCGGACGGGCTCACCGACGCCAGCCGCCGGCGGGTCTCCTCCGGCGGCACGACGCGTCCGTGGCCGAGGATCTGCTCGCCCAGCCACATCATCATCGGCTCGGAACCCTCGAGCGAGAGGTCGCCCTGGCCGATGGCGTAGTCGCGGGCCCGCTCGAGCTCGGCCTTGCCCGGGGCCCGCTCCACCAGCCGCCGCACCTCGCGGAGCACCAGCCCGAGCGCCCGCTCCAGATTCGTGTCGTCCAGGCCCGCCGAGATCACGAGGTCGCCGCAATCGCTCCAGGCCGTGCCGGTGCTTTGGATGCTGTAGGCCAGCCCGTGGCGCTCGCGGATCCCCTGGAAAAGCCGGGAACTCATGTTCTCGCCCAGGACCACATTGAGCAGGCGCAGGGCGAAACGTCGTTCGTCGCGCCGGTGGGTGGTCCGGAACCCCAGGGCCAGCTGCGTCTGCTCGGTCTTCCGGGAGTGCAGCAGCCACCGGGGCGCGGACGGCTCGGGCGGGGCCGACGGCCGCGGCGGCTGCGGTCCGGGCCGGAACCGGGGCGTCCAGCGACGGAGTTCCTCGAGCACGGCCTCGTGGGTCAGGTTGCCTGCGGCGGCGATGACCGTGGCACCGGCCACGTACCGCCGGTCCAGGAAGCCCAGGAGTTCCCGCCGGCCGAGCCCCCGGACCGAACGCGCCGTCCCGATGACCGGTCGACCGAGCGGGTGCCGGGGGAACTGGACCCGGTTCAGCAGGTCGTGGACGAGCTCGGCCGGCTGGTCCCGGTACATGGCCTGTTCCTCGAGGATCACGTCGCGCTCGCGCTCGATCTCGCCCGGCAGGAAGCGCGAGTCGAGGAACATGTCGAGCAGCACGTCGATCAGCTCCGGCAGGCGCGAGGCCACCGCGCGGCTGTAGAAGCAGGTGTGCTCCTCGTCGGTGAAGGCGTTGAGGTAGCCGCCGATGCCCTCGATGTCCTGGGAGATCCGCGCGGCCGACCGGCGGCGCGTCCCCTTGAAGAGCATGTGCTCGATGAAGTGGGCCGCCCCGTTCTCGTGGGCCGCCTCGTGCCGCCCCCCGGTGTCCACCCAGACTCCCACCGAGACGCTGGCCAGGTGGGGCATCGCGGCCGTCACCACGCGCAGACCGTTCGGGAGCTCGGAGAATCCGTACATCGATGGCCAAGAGGCTGGTGTCCTGCGCCCGGGACCGCAACCTGCAAGCGCCCTCCCCATCACGAACCTCGGGGTCGACCGGCTGAGCCGGGTGGGGGTCAGGGGTTCAGGTCCAGCCAAGACAGTCCCCAGCGGATCCACAGGGGGATCGTCACGAGGCTCAACAGCGTGGTGCCGGCCACGATCCGGACGGCCGTGGCCGGATCACCACCGTAGAGGCGCGACAGCACGATGGGGAAGACACCCGCGGGCATGGCCGCCTGCACCACGAGCACCCGCTTGAGTTCCACCGAGCAGGGAAGCACGCGGGCCAACCCCAGCATCACCGCCGGGATCACGCCGAGGCGGAACAACGCCGACCAGGCGATCGCACCGGCCGCCCGCGAGGGGTGCAACTGCCGGACCTGGTCAGCCACCATGGCACCGGCCATCATGATCCCGAGGGGAAAGGCGCACGCCCCGAGCATCGAGGCGGTGATCGTCAGCGGGCGCGGGATCCATCGGCCGGCCCCAAGGGCGTTGAGCAGCAGCGACAGCAGGATGGCGACCAGCGGCGCATTGACCAGTTTGCGCCATTCCCCGGGGCCGGTGGCGTGGCCGAGCGTCATCAGCCCCAGCGTCCACATGGCGATGTCCACGCCGAGGTTGTGGACGAAGAGCACCCCCGGGGTGTCGGGATGCCCGGCGAACAGCACCAGGACCAGCGGGAAGGGCACGTATCCGTAATTCTGCAGGCCGGAGACCAGGGCGAAGGTGCGCTGCTCGGCCTCGGTGCGGAGTCCCACGCGGCCGCGGACGACCCAGCACAGCCCGATTCCCAGCACGATGCCTCCGAAGCCGACCAGCGGGGGCATCAACAGGTTCTCCGGTCGCTGCAGGGCCTGGTTCCCGAGCACCTTGTCGAAGATCAGGCAGGGTGTCAGGACATTGACGACCAACCGGAGCAGCGGGGTATCGGCCTCCTCGGTCAACCACCGCACCCTCCGGAGCCAGACGCCGACCACCGCAAGGCAGAACACGGGCAGCACGGCCGACAACACATCGCTCAAGGACATCATGATTCCGGGGCGGGGACGCTACCCGCCCCCGTCACCCTTGGCCATCCCCAGGGGGACCGGCCTTCGGACGACGATGTCAGCGCCCTTCGCCGCCGCGACCCCCTGAGGCCTCTCTCGAGGGACGGAGACCGTTTCCCGGGCCGGGACATCTGGCGGGCTCGGGAAATCCCGTCAGGCCAGCAGGTGCTCGACCAACGCCGCGAACTCGAGGTGTTGGACCTTCCGCAGGTAGGCTTCGGATCGTGCGCATGGCCGCTCGGCCACCCGCCGGCACTCCTGCACGAAGGCCAGCGGATCGAGGTCGCCCGACAGGGTCAGGTTGCCGAGGACCACGCGGGCTTCGGCGTCCTGCGCCGCCTGGATCGCCCCTGGGGTGAGGGACCGGTAGATCGGATGCCCGGACACGCGGCGGAACCAATAGGCCGCGTTCCAGTGGTCGGGCTCGCGCCGGTGGAGGATCGCATGCAGCAGGCATCCGTCGGCATCCGTCCGGTCCTGGACCCGGTTGTGCGCGCCGTCGTGGTGATCGTGGTAGAGCAGCGCCAGCGCCGTGATCAACTCGAGATCACGCTCGGGCAACCCGAGATGCCGCGTTGCTTCCAGCGACCGCAGTTCGACCAGCGTTTCCGGGAGGATGCCCTCCCTGGGACCTGGTCCGAGGTCCGGGACTTCCCGGGTCGACAGAAGTTCCCAGAACCGGACGGTGGGATGGGGCAGGGCGGGAGGGATCGGCATGGGGACCGGCGAAGATTCGCGGCGGCGTCCCGGCTCGTCAAATCGCCTTTGCTGGTCCGCACCCCGGATCGTGGGTTCTGCTGGATGGATCCACGCCGGGGCCTTTGAGGGACGATCCGCCCGGTCTGGCCGGCCGCCGCAATCCCGGCCAATACCGCCTTGAAAGGCCGGTCGTGGCCGCGTTACCAACAGTCCGATGTCCCGATTCGACCTCGCTTCCTGGCTCACCGCGCGAACCCGCGACGTGGATCGGGCCCTCGACCGACTGCTGCCGAAGGCCGTTGCCAAACCGGCGACGATCCACAAGGCCATGCGCTACTCCCTGTTCGCCGGCGGAAAACGCATGCGTCCGGCCCTGGTGCTGGCGGCCGCCGAGGCCTGTGGCGGCAGTCCGGAGGCGGCGATGCCGCTGGCCTGTGCCGTCGAGTGCATCCACACCTACTCGCTCATCCATGACGATCTGCCCGGCATGGACAATGACGACATGCGCCGGGGCAAGCCCACCAACCACAAGGTCTTCGGCGAGGGCATCGCCATCCTGGCCGGTGACGCCCTGCTGACCCAGGCCTTCGAGATCGCCGCATCCGCCCCGGGGACCAAGCGCTACGGCCCCCGGGAAATGGTGCTGGAGATCGCCCGTGCGTCGGGTTCGCTGCAGCTCATCGCGGGGCAGGTGGCCGACCTCGAAGGCGAGGGACGCAAGATCTCCCGGGCGCAACTGCGATACATCCACGAGCGCAAGACCAGCGCCCTGCTGGCCTGTTCGGTCCGTCTTGGCGGCATGAGCGCCAACGGCACCCCCGCACAGCTCGAGGCCCTCACCGACTTCGGTTACCATGTCGGCCTCGCCTTCCAGGTGATCGACGACATCCTCGACGTCACCCAGACCTCCGAGCAGTTGGGCAAGACCGCCGGCAAGGACGTGAAGGCTGGCAAGGCCACCTACCCGGCGATCGTCGGCCTTGAGAAATCGCGGGCCATCGCCGCGGAGCTCACCGCCAAGGCCGAGGCGGCCCTCAAGCCGTTCCGGGGCAGGGCCGTCGCGCTCGAGGCCATCTCGGACCACCTGCTCCGCAGGCAATCCTGACCGGTGGAGGGCGGTCCGGCGCGGGTTCGCCCCGGGATGTTCCTGCCCGATCCCGGAAAATGGGCTTGCGATGGGCGCTGAGCCTCCGTGAGCCTCCGGAGGCCTGACGGCCCGTCATCCGAGGGGCCGTCCGGATTGTTGTCACCCATCCTCGTGAAAGTCTTCTCCGGCAACTCCAACCCCAGCCTGGCCAAGGCCATCTGCGACGCGATCGGGATTCCCCTCGGGCGCTCGACCGTCAAGCCGTTCCCGAATGGCGAGACCTTCGTCAAGATCGATGAAAACGTCCGCGGCACGGATGTCTTCGTCATCCAGTCCACCAGCCCGCCCGCCAACCAGCACCTGATGGAGATGTTCATCATGATCGATGCGTTGCGGCGTGCCAGCGCCTCGCGCATCACGGCGGTCCTTCCGTTCTACGGGTATGCCCGGCAGGATCGCAAGGACCAGCCCCGCGTGCCCATCACCGCCAAGTTGGTGGCCAACCTGCTCGTCGCCGCCGGGGCCAATCGGGTGTTGACCATGGATCTGCATGCCCAGCAGATCCAGGGCTTCTTCGACATCCCGGTCGACCACCTGTATGCGGCTCCGGTCCTGCTCGAGCACATCTCGCGGCAGCAGATCCAGAACCTGGTGGTGGTGAGTCCCGACCTGGGCGGATTGAAGATGGCCGCGGCCTACTCCCAGGCCCTCGGCGCCGAACTGGCCATCGTCGCCAAACGCCGCAAGAGCCCCACCGAGACCGAGGCGATCTCCGTGATCGGCGAGATCGAGGGAAAGAACATCCTCCTGGTGGACGATCTCACCGAGACGGCCGGAACCCTCGTCAACGCCGCCTCGCTGTTGAAGCAACGGGGAGCACGGCGGATCCAGGCCTGCGTGTCCCATGCGCTGATCAACGAGTTGGGCATCGAACGCCTCCGCAAATCGGAGATTGACGAACTCATCACCACCGATAGTGTCCTCCGCCCGTCCATCGAGGGGGTGCGCATCACCACCCTGTCCGTGGCGGGTCTCCTCGGGGAGGCGATCAAGCGAATCTACACCAATTCGTCGGTCACTTCCCTGTTCGAGTTCAAGGTGTAGGGATCCCGTGACACGGGTCCCGGGAGGGATCCTCCCCAAGCGATCCGATGGAGGGCCCCACCCGTCGCGATGAACGACGGCGAAAGGTCCGCTGGTTAGAAGGGCCGAGACCTCGCGATGCCGAGGTGCGGCAGATACGACTGGAAACGACATCATGAAATCACTGAAACTGAAAGCCGAGCCCCGCTCGCAGACGCGGCGCAAGGGTTCCAAGGCGCTCCGTTCCGCCGGGCGCATCCCCGCCAACATCTACGGCAAGTCCATCGCCCCGCAGAACCTGCAGGTCGATGCCGAAGCCTTCACCGACCTGATCCACTCGGCCCACTCCGAGATCGTGCTGGTCGACCTCGAGGTCTCCGGCGACTCCAAGGCCCGGTTGGCCCTCGTCCAAGACGTCCAGCACCACCCGCTGAGCGGCGAGGTGCTCCACGTGGATTTCCACGAGGTGAAGGACGACGAGATGATCACCATCCGCATCCCCGTCGAGGCCACGGGCGAGGCCGAGGGCGTGAAGACGGGTGGCGGCACCCTGGAGCACGTGCTCCAGAAGGTCCGCGTGAGCGCCCTTCCGAAGGATCTCCCCGAGCAGATCGTGGTCGATGTCTCCGCCCTCGCGGTGGGGCAGGCCATCCAGATCGGCCAGATCCAGGCGCCCCCGGGCGTCAAGATTCTGGGCGACAAGCACCTGCGCGTCTTCGCCGTTGCGGCGCCGGTCACCGAGACCGAGGCGGCCCCTGCCGCGGCGGCCGAGGGTGCCGAGGCCAAGCAGCCCGAGATGATCAAGGAGAAGAAGGAAGAGGCTCCGGCTGCTGCGGCCGCTGCCAAGAAGAAGTGACCTGACGCCTCGTCCCGTCGGGGGAAGCGCCCATGACCCCTCCTGCGTTGATCGTGGGTCTTGGAAACCCCGGGGACGAGTACCTTCGCACCCGGCACAATGCCGGGGCGATGGTGGTTGATCGTTTTGCCGCCCACCGGTGTTCCGGTTGGCGGAAAGAGCGGAAGTTCTTTGCAGAATTGGCGACGGGTGAGTGCGGGGGGCAGAAAGTCCTCTGCATCAAGCCGCTCACCTACATGAACCTCAGCGGCGAGGCGGTGGCGTCGGTTTGCCGATTCCACCGCATTCCTGGTGAGCAGGTGCTGGTGGTGGCTGACGATGCCGACCTCCCGCTGGGTGCCCTGCGACTGCGTCCCTCGGGAGGCTTCGGTGGGCACCACGGCTTGGAGTCGGTCATCCAGCACCTGGGAACCCGCGAGTTCCCGAGGCAACGGATCGGGGTGGCCCGTCCCGAGCAACCGGTGCGGGACATCGCCTCTCATGTGTTGGGAGAATTCTCGGCCCAGGAGATGGTGGTCTTGCCGGAAGTCCTCGAACGGGCGGAGCGGCAGATCGTCTGCTGGTTGGAGGAGGGATTGGCCAAGGCCATGAACCTCTTCAACCGCAACCGGTGAGCGGTGAGCGGTGAGCGGTGAGCGGTGAGCGATGAGCGATGAGCGATGAGCGGTGATCGATCATCTCCCACCGACGCCAACGCGGGAACCCCGACCAAAAAACAAAATGATTTTGAGAGAACGTCCGATTCGCAACGAAGACTGAAGGTAGAGAGAGCGCGACATCGCGACCAACGGCACACAAAGACAGACAACGGCAAAGACAGACAACGGCGAAGACACAACCATGACTCACTGAGCATCCGTGGAATCCGGTGGTTCCGCCCCGCGAAGGGCCCTCCGGGCCTCGGGAGGCACGCCTGATCAAAGAATCCGACCACCGGACCCATCGCCCCCAACCAATTTTCAACCCACAACCCACCATCCATCAGACCATGAAACGCTACGAAGGACTGTTCATCCTCGATTTGTCCGGCAAGGAAGAAGGCATCAAGGAACTCGTCGACAAGTTGTCCGCCGAGATCACCTCCGTCGGGGGCAAGATCGAGACCGTGCAGAAGCTCGACAAGAAGACCTTCGCCCGGAACGCCCGCAGCGGAGAGTCCGCCGGACACTTCGTCAACATCATCTTCGAGGCCCAAGGCAAGGCCATCGCCGAATTGCGCTCCCGCTTCAAGCTGGCTGCGGATGTCGTCCGGGTGCTGTTCACCGAGGCTCCGGCGCCGGTCGCCCCCAAGGCGGCCTGACCTGAAGGCCTCTGATCGAGCCGTTCCCGAGGACCTGAGCGGCCCCAAGGCCCTGACGACTCGCTGCGGCTCCGAACCATCCCCAATCCCAACCCCGAACCCGTCTCATCATGGCCAGCTTCAACAAGGTCATCCTGGCAGGCAACCTGACCCGCGATCCCGAGTTGCGGTACACCCCCAAGGGTACGGCCATCGCCAAGTTGGCGCTGGCGGTCAACCGTCGCTGGACCGGGGAGGACGGCCAGACCCGCGAAGAGGTCACCTACGTCGACATCGATGCCTTCGGCAAGCAGGCGGAGGTGATTTCGCAGTACCTTCGCAAGGGCGGCGGCCTCCTCCTGGAAGGTCGCCTGAAGCTCGACCAGTGGGACGACAAGCAGACGGGGCAGAAGCGTTCCCGCCTGGGCGTGGTTCTCGAGAGCTTCACTTTCCTCGGCGGGAGACCCGAGGGGGCGGGTTCGGCGCCGTCCGCGCCGCCGGCCTCGGTGCCTGGGCGCGTCTCCGGCAACCGGCCCGCGTCAGCGGCCCCGGCTCCGGCCGATGCCGAGGGGGGGCCTCCGGACGATGATGATGTGCCCTTCTGACCCGACGCCCATCCTTCAACGCCTCACCATCACCGTCCGGCACCTTCTTCGGGGTGCCTCCGGAAACAATACCTACCGAAACCCACGAACCACCGCGGATCATTGGCGCATCAAAAACTGTCCCTGATCCTCCCGACACGATAGCATCCGGTTTTCATTCGATACGTACCGTTCACCACAACCCCATTTTCCCATGCCAAAGACTGAAGTCCTCCTCATCCAAAACGTCGTCGGCCTCGGCGGCGAGTCCGATCTGGTCAAGATCGCCTCCGGTTACGCACGCAACTTCCTCATCCCGCAGGGATTGGCAGTGCCCGTTTCTCAGGGCAACAAGCGCCGCATCGAGGCCTTGCGCCAACGCCGCGCCGAGCGCGAGGCCAAGGAACTGAGCTCCATGACCGAGTTGGGCAAGAGCCTGAGCAAGGTGACGCTGACGATCTCGGTGAAGACCGGTGACGACGGCAAGATGTTCGGCAGCGTGACCTCCGGATCGATCGCCGACGCCATCAAGACCCAGTTGGACGTGGCGCTCGACAAGCGCAAGATCCACCTGGAGAAGGCCATCCACGCCCTTGGCGAATACGAGGTCGAGCTGCGCCTGCACCCCGAGGTTCGTTCGTCCATCAAGCTGGTCGTCAAGAGCTCGAATCCGCTGCCTCCTCCGCCGGCCGAGCCGGTCGCCGAGGCGCCCAAGACCGAGAAGCGCTCCTACAAGGGGGCATCCCGTTCGGCGGGCGACGCCAAGCAGGGCTGAGTTTTCCCGCATCCGGGCCTTCCGGCCTCCCGGTTGGGGGTCGCCGGGTTTAGATCCGCTCTCCGATCCACTGGCAACACCCCATGGAGTGATTTCTCCGTGGGGTGTTCCCGTGTGCGGATCCCCAGCCTCGACTCCGCTCCGACCATCCGTTTCCACCCACCGTTCCAGCGCCTCCGCTCGGATCAACCGTTTCGAGCGCCTTGGTCTCCGGTCTTGGGCGGTCCAGTGGGGCGGGTGGGCCCCAACCCGGAGGCCAACCGATCCAGCGCCCCTCCTGCCAACCGGCACAGCCTCCAGTCCGGCAGCACGTCTGAGCCGAGGCTTCGGTAGAATCCGAGGGCTGTTTCGTTCCAGTCCAACACCGTCCACTCGAGGCGTCCGCATCCCCGCTGCACGGCCAGCATGGCCAGGTGGCGCAGCATGGCCCGCCCGTGGCCCCGGCCGCGATGCTCCGGTCGGACGTACAAATCCTCCAGGTGGAGCCCGGGCTTTCCGAGGAAGGTTGAGAAGGTCGGGTAATGCACCGCGAAGCCCACCGGAAGGTCGCCCTCCAGCGCCAGCAGCACCTCGGCGGCGGGACTCGGGCCGAAGAGCGTCCGCATCAGGCGCTCCCGGGTGGCCTCCACCTGGTCTGCCAGTCCCTCGAACACGGCCAAGGCACGGATCAGCTCGAGGATCAGGTCCACGTCCGCCACCGTGGCGGCGCGCACGACGGTGATTTCCATGACTGGAGCCTCGGTGACCGAGCCTCGGAGTGGCAACGTCCGAGTGAGGCCCCGGGTGGTCCTGGGGCCGGCAGGCGGCGATGAGGCGCTCGTGTTGCACCGGTCCATTCCGGTTCGCCCGCGTTTTCCATCCGCGAGGTCCCATTCGGGGATTGAGCCGGCGGTTCCGTGCGCCCGAGACTGGCCCCGACATGGCGACCAGCGTGGAGGCTCAATTCAAGGGATGGACCAAACCGGGGCCCGTCCCGCCCGGGGCCCTCGGGAACGGTCCGGTGGTCGAGCCTGGGGAGAGCCTGGATGCCATCAGCGGTCATTATCGGATCTTCCAGGCCATCGACGGGCATCGCTTCTCCTCCGACGATGTGTTGACGGCATGGTATGGCACCCAGGGATGTCCCTCGGCCGGGACCGTCCTCGACCTTGGCAGCGGCATCGGCACGGTGGGCATGATCGCCGCCTGGCGGCTGCCGCATGCCCGGTTCGTCACGGTGGAGGCCCAGTCCGAGAGCGTCCGGCTTGCCCGGAAGTCGGCCGCGTGGAACGGATTGACCGGGCGGTACGAACTCCGTCAGGGCGACCTGCGCGACCCGTCCATCCTGCGGCCCGACGAGTTGTTCGACCTGATTCTCGGCAGCCCGCCCTATTTTCCCCTCGGCTCGGGGGTCGAGAGCGAGCATCCGCAGAAACTGGCCTGCCGTTTTGAGCTCCGGGGAACGGTGGCCGACTACGCCGCGACCGCCGCACGCCACCTCGCCCCCGGCGGGGTCTTTGCCTGCGTGTTCCCGATCCGGCCGGCCGATCAGCACGAGCGTGTTCGATTGGCCGCCAGGTCCGCCGGCCTGGCTATCCAGCGGATGAGGCCGGTGATCCTCCGCGAGGGCGACGATCCGCTTCTTGGGCTGTTCCTGATGAACCGGGCCGTGGACCTGCCCGAGCGCTTGCGCGAGGGCCCGTGGATCGAGCCCCCGCTGGTGATCCGCCGCGCCGACGGCTCGATCCACCCCGAGTATTCCGTGGTGAAGCTTTCCTTCGGATTCCCGCCGTGATGCCGGGCTCGCCTCAGTGTCCCTCGTGGTCGCGGATGTATTCCTGCCGCAACCCGAGGGCCTCGGGCGCATGGAGCACCAGCATCTTCATGCGGATGTCCGACGGAACCGTGGCCGCCGTGAGCCTCGAGACGCCCACCATCAGGCCGATGGCCATCGGCACGCACCAGATGGCCGGTTGCTCGCAGAGGATGCGCAGCAGCGGGTGAGCCGCCCAGAATCCGGCCAGCGGCAGCCAATTGAGGTCCGAGAAGTTGGTCAACGCGACCGTCAGCAGGGCGCAGATCCCGCCGGTGAGCATGCCCGTGGCGGCTCCCGCCATGGTCATGCCGCGCCACCAAACACTCATGAAGAGCAACGGGAAGTAGCTCGCGGCCGCGATGGCGAAGGCCTGGCCGACCATGAAGTTGATCTGCAACTGCTCGACGAAGCAGCCCAGCAGGGTCGACACCGCCCCCAGCAGCACCGCGCACCACTTGAACATCCGCATCCGCTCCTGTGCGGTGGACTGCGGTCGGAGGATGCGGCCGTACACATCGTGGGCCAGCGCCCCGGTCATCGAGACCAGCAGGCCGCTGAAGGTGCTCATGAAGGCGGCGAAGGCCCCGGCGCAGGTCATGCCCGAGAGGATGGAACCCCACGGCAGCGATCCGGATCCGCCCAGCGCCGTGTCGAGGGCCTTCGGCAGTTCGAGCACGATCTTGTCGGTTCCCTTGGCCCCGCTGCCCTCGTACAGGGCGGGCAGGAGATTGCGCCCCATGGCCCCGAACACCGGTGGGAAGACGTAGAAGATGCCGATCAGGATCATCACCCACATGGTGGTCCGCTTGGCCGCCACCCCGTCGGGATTGGTGTAGAAGCGCACCAGGATGTGTGGCAGTCCGGCCGTCCCGCAGACCAGGGCGATGATGAGCGAGTAGGTGTAGAGCAGGGCGTATGGCCGCGACGCTTCCGGGTCCAGCTTGGCGGCCTTCGCGGCCTTGCTGGTCAGCGGTCCGAAGGGATTGATCCACGCCGCATCGGCGGGGGCCTTGGCGGGCAGCGGGGCGCGTTGGAGTCCGGCCGGATCCGTCCGGGGGGCACCATCGGCCGATCGTCCGGCAAGCTCCGCCGGAGCCGACAGCGCTGCCGCCGCCACGCCGGAGGCATTGGCCTCGAGGTGCCGGCCGTAGTGCCCATGGACGGCCATCAGCACGAACACGGGCACCGAGATGGCGAACATCTTCGCCCAGTATTGGAAGGCCTGCACCAGCGTGATGCCTTTCATGCCGCCGAGGGCCACGTTCAGCGTGATCACCGCCCCGACCACCACGACCCCGGCCCAGTAAGGGAAGCCCTTCAGGATGCCGCCGTCCGCGCCGTGGGGCGCCAGGAACTCGAGCGGGCCCCCGCGGAAATCCACCTCCTGGAAGACGTAGGCCAGCGTGGTGCCTGCGCCCTTCATCTGGGGCATCGTGTAGAAGAACCCGATGAAGAGCACGAACACCACGGCGATCTTCCGGAAGAGCGGCGAGTCGTACCGGCCCTCGGCGAAGTCGGGGATCGTGTACGCCCCGAAGCGCCGCAGCGGGCCCGCGATGAAGAGCAGCAGGAACAGGTACCCGCAGGCGTAGCACACCGGATACCACAACGCGTCATAGCCGCTGGACATCACCATGCCGGCCACGCCCATGAACGAGGCGGCCGACAGGTACTCGCCCGAGATGGCCGAGGCGTTCCAGCCCACCGAGACGCCGCGTCCGGCCACGAAGAAGTCCGAGGCGCTCTTGGCCCGGCCTGCCGCCCAGAACCCCATGCCGACGGTCACCAGGACCGTCAGGGCACTCAGGGAAACGATCCACGGGTCGACCGCGGCAAGCAGGGGCAGGAACATGGGAAAGTGGGTGGGAGGAACGTCGGCCGAAAACCTATCGACCGGCCTTGACGCGGGTCAATCATTGGCCGCCCCCGGGAGCGCGCCCCTGCTCAGGCGAGGATTGGCCGGATCACCTCGCCGTGGACGTCGGTGAGGCGGCGATCCACGCCGTTGTGCCGGAAGGTGAGCCGGGTGTGGTCGATGCCCAGGAGGTGGAGGATGGTCGCGTGGATGTCGTACACCTCCGTGACGTTGGAGCGGTCGGCAGGCTTGTAGCCCCACTGGTCGCTTTCGCCATGGGTGATCCCGCCACGGATGCCGCCACCGCAGAGCCAGTTGGTGAAGACGAACGGGTTGTGGTCGCGTCCCTTGCCGCCCTGCGCGCAGGGCATGCGGCCGAACTCGGTGGTCCACAGCAGGATCGTGTCGTCGAGCAGGCCGCGCTGCTTGAGGTCCTCGATGAGGGCGGCGATGGGCTTGGCCATGCCCATGGCCAGCGGGCCATGGTCCTGGGCGATGTTCTCGTGCGAGTCCCAGTTGCGGCGGGGGAAACTGTTGTCGTTGCCCGACCAGATCTGGACGAATCGGACGCCGCGCTCGAGGAGGCGCCGGGCTGTCAGGCACTTCCGACCCATGATGTCGATCTCCTCGGCCGCGTTGATCTCCGCGGGCCACTTCCTGGTGGTGTTGTCGATGCCGTAGGCCTCCTGGATCCAGGCCGGTTCGCGGGAGATGTCCAGCGCCTCGGGCGCGGCCAGCTGCATGCGGGCGGCCAGCTCGTAGGTGCGGATGCGGGCCTCGAGCCGCTGGTCCCCGGGGCGCGTGGCCGCGTGGAGGCGGTTGAGCTGCTCGAGGGTGGCCAGGCCGTCGGCCTCGGAACGGGCGGTGATGAAGCCGCTGTCGGCCGGGGGAAAGAGCGCCTCGATGGGAGTGTCGGATCCCACCCGGATCAGCGTGCCCTGATGCTCGGCGGGCAGGAAGGCCGAGTCCCAGTTCTTGGCTCCGTTGGACGGCATGCCCCGCAGGTCGGGCATGACCACGAAGGTCGGGAGGTTCTCGTTGAGCGAGCCCAGCCCGTAGCTGGTCCAGCACCCCATGCCCGGGAACCCGGGGGTGAGGAACCCGGTGGCCTGCAGGAGGGTCGCCTGCGAGTGGACCCCGCTCTTGCCGACAAGGTTGTGGATGAAGGCGATGTCATCCACGCAGCGCCCAATCGGGGCCACCACCTCGCTGAGGTGCTTGCCGCACTGGCCGTGCGGCCGGAACTTCCACGGCGAGGCGAAGGTCGCCCCGAGTCCGTCCTGGAAGAGCTCCACCGATTCGCCCGGATCCCATTTCTCGCCGTGGTGCTTCTCGAGGAACGGCTTGTGGTCCCACAGGTCGACGTGGCTGGCGGCCCCGGCCATGAAGAGCTGGATCACCCGTTTGGCCCGGGGTCTCGCCGGCGGGGACTTGGCGGCCGAGGTCGCGGCCGCCGGACCGGCCAGAAGCGCATCCTGCCTCAGGAGCGATGCCAGGGCGATGCCGCCGAGGCCGCCGCCCGAGCGCCAAAGGAACTCACGACGCGAGACCGGAGCGTTGCCGGTTGGGCGATGCCAGGGCGAGGGGTGGTTCATGGAAAACGAGGCGTTGGTTGGTCCGAGGAGACATTGGCAATCATGCCCGCCATCGATGCCGTTGTCGACGCTCCGGGGTTGCCAGGTGCCGGTTGCTGCCGAGTGGTTCGATGGGGCGGAGACGGGGACCGTCCCTGGTCTCCTCCGGGAGCATCCGAGGACCTGGGACGGAAGGAGATCCCATGGGGCAGACCGCGTTGGAGTCCCTGATTACCCCGGCAAGGATTGCCGGTTTTGGTGCAGAGAGAGGCGGAAACGTTCGGGAAAACCGCGTTTTGAGAGGTTGGACCGATACCTGCTTTCGGGAGAGGGCTGAAACGGACGCGATGACCAAAACCCAGGACAGTTGGTTGGTGAGATTGAGCCAGATGGACCTCTGGCTGGTGGCCGGCGTGTTCGGCACCGTGCTGTTGCTCATCCTGCCGGTGCCGCCATTCCTGCTGGATCTGCTCCTGGCGGTCAGCATCGCCTCGTCCCTGCTCATCCTGCTGGTCATCCTCTACACCGACGATCCGTCGGAGTTCACCGGATTCCCGTCGTTGCTGCTGTTCGTGACCTTGTTCCGATTGGCGCTCAACGTGGCGACCACCCGGTTGATCCTCATTTCCGGAGACGCTGGCCACATCATCGAGGCCTTCGGCAACTTCGTGGTCGGCGGCAACTACGTGGTGGGCATCGTGATCTTCGCCATCCTGGTGATCATCAACTTCGTGGTCATCACCAAGGGTGCGGGCCGCATCGCCGAGGTGGCCGCCCGCTTCACGTTGGACGCCATGCCCGGCAAGCAGATGGCCATCGATGCCGAATTGGGCGCGGGCATCATCAACGAGCAGCAGGCAAGGGCCCGTCGCCGCAAGGTGGAGCAGGAGGCCGATTTCTACGGAGCGATGGACGGTGCCTCGAAGTTCGTCCGGGGCGATGCCGTCGCGGCGGTGATCATCACGGTGGTGAACGTGGTCGGCGGCTTCGCCATCGGCATGGCCCAGCGCGGCATGAGCTTCACCGAGGCACTCTCGCGCTACACCCTGCTGTCCATCGGTGACGGCCTGGTGTCGCAGATCCCGGCGCTGGTCACCTCCATGGCGGCCGGCTTGCTGGTCACCCGCGCGGCTTCCCGGAACAATTTCGGCGAGGAGCTGGGCCGCCAGCTCACGTCATACCCCCGGGCCCTGTCCATCCTGGCGGCCATGCTGGCCCTGTTGTCGTTGGTGCCGGGCCTGCCGATGGTTCCGTTCCTGGTGCTCGCGGTCCTGGCTTGGTTCATCAGCCGGAACATCAAGCCGGAGGCGGCCGCCGGCGACGCGGCGCGCAAGGCCGACGGCAAGGTCTCCAGGGCGGGCGATGGGCCGGCAGGCGCTGCCGCCGCGGGTGCGGCCCCCGGCGCCGCCGCGCCGGCGGGCGACAAGCTCGAGACGCTGCTTGGCGTCGATGCGATGCTCATCGAACTGGGATTCGGGCTGGTCTCGCTGGCCGATCCCCGCAAGGGCGGCGACCTGTTGGAGCGCGTGACTGGGGTCCGGCGCCAGTTCGCCCAGGACATGGGGGTGGTCATCCCGCCGATCAAGCTGCGCGACAATCTCCAGATCGGTGCCAACGAGTACCGCTTCCTGCTCAAGGGCAACCCGGTGGCCACGGGCAGCCTGATGCCCGGCTATTCGCTGGCGATGAATGCCACCAACAGCCGCGTCACGCTCAAGGGCATCCCGACCACCGAGCCGGTTTTCCAGTTGCCCGCCACCTGGATCACCGAGGTCGAGCGCAAGACCGCCGAGATCGCCGGCTACACGGTGGTCGACGCCTCCAGCGTGCTGATCACCCACCTCACGGAGGTCGTGAAGCACCAGAGCCACGAGATCCTCTCCCGCCAGGATGTCCAGCAGCTGCTCGACAACCTCAAGACCACCCATCCCACGGTGGTCAACGAACTGATCCCGGCCCAGCTCAACGTCGGCCAGGTGCAGCGCATCCTGCAAAACCTGCTGGCCGAGGGCATCTCGATCCGGAACCTGGCGAGCATCCTCGAGAAGGTCAGCGACTTCGCCGGGGTCACCAAGAATCCCGACGAGCTCAGCGAGCAGGCCCGCCGTGCCCTGGGGCCCCAGATCGTCAAGCCCTACCAGGACGAGCGGGGCGTGCTCAAGGCCATCACCCTCGATCCCCGGCTCGAGCAGGAGATCGCCAAGGGGGTGCGCCAGTCGCAGAACGAGATCGCCCTGTTGCTGGAGCCCCGGTTGGCCCGTCATCTGGTGGAGAGCCTCTCCAAGATGATCCAGGGTCTGCTCGCGGCCGGCCAGGCGCCGGTGGTGCTCTGCGGTCCCCACATCCGCCTGGCCTTCCGGCGGTTCTTCGAGGCCACCTTCAGCGACCTGACGGTGCTCAGCTACTCCGAGGTGCCCAGCAAGGTGGACATCCAGAGCGCCGGGACCCTCGTGGTGCCCGAGGGTTGATGACCCACCGGGGCCTCCCGGTCGCGCCGTTCCGGCGGCCGGCAAAAACAAACAGGGACCGTGTCTCCACGGTCCCTGGTCGCCACCGATTCCAAAACAATCCCGGATGCGGCGGGATCTCGTGCGCGCCTCAGAAAGTCCGGGACACCGACAGGGTGACCAGATAATCGGCGAAGGCGGCATCGCCTCGGGTGCCCTTCTGCAGGTTCCAGTAGCTGCGCTCGCGCTGGGCGGCCACGCGCCAGGGGATGTTCACCGACACATTCCACTTTCCGGGCATCCAGTTGATTCCGGGGTCGATGGCGATCGAATATCCGGGTCGGCGGAAGCCCTCCTCGTCGCCGGCGTTGCCATTGAGGTCCTCGACCGGGATGCCTTCCATCCGGCCACCCAGGGAGACCATCAGGTGGTGCTTCTGGCTCACCATGTAGGAGAACCCGGCCCGGAACAGGTACTGGTCGGTGATGGACATGCCGTTGTCGAGGTTGACCCCATTGATGCGCGGACCGGCATCACTCCG
>Ga0068877_10001536_pt1 | contig 18966 bp, 11 predicted proteins | sample NOAtaG_FD_66437 | JGI IMG/M metagenome (GOLD analysis project Ga0068877, IMG submission 66437) | Freshwater lake microbial communities from Lake Erie, under a cyanobacterial bloom - NOAA_Erie_Diel6S_1000h metaG | ecosystem: Environmental > Aquatic > Freshwater > Lake | place: USA: Ohio, Lake... | reverse complement strand
GGGGGGGGGGGGGGGGGGGGGGGGGCGGCGGAGCCGCCAAATGGCAAATCGCAAATTGGCAAATAGCAAATAAGAGTGGAAGGCCAGGTTTTTTATGGAGAGTCGATTGACTGTGCGGTATCGCTTGACGCTGTTGCGGGCTGGGGAGTTTCGGCTTGATGGGGGCTCGATGTTCGGGCTGATCCCGCGGGTGGTGTGGTCGCGCAGTGCGCCGGTGGATGAGAAGGGGCGGATCACGGTGCAGCACAACTGTTTGCTTTTGGAGCGGCTGGATGATGTGCCGGTGGAACTGGCGAAGAAACACCCGCACGCGCCGAAGCTCGTGCTGATCGAGACGGGGACGGGGAACAAGCTGGACGCGAAGAACCGCGAGATCTTTGCGCTCGGCGAGCGGTCGATCATCGATGCGCTGCGCGAGGTGAACTGCGACGCGAAGGACATCGGCGGGGTGTGCGTGACGCATCTGCACTTTGATCATGCGGGCGGGCTGACGCGTGCGTGCGAGGCGGGTGAGACGCCCGATTGGTTCGGGCCTTCGTCGAGCTTTGGCGCGGCGCGGGCGGATGCGGGCGTGAAGCGGACGTTTGCGAACGCGCGGCTGTATGTGCAGCGGCGTGAGTGGTTGGACGCGGTGGAGCCCGAGGCGGCGCGGAGCGTGATGACGCGGACGTACTTTGCGGACCATCTGCTGCCGATGGAGGAGATGACGGTGATGGTGGACTCGCCGCCGGCGTTTGCGCCGGGGTCGATCGTGCGGAAGGGCGATGAGCCGATGATCCCGCAGGAGTTGCGAGAGACGGAGGTGATGCCCGGGGTGTTTGTCTTCCAGGTGCCGGGGCATACGTTCGGCCAGCAGGCGGTGCGGTTTGTGGATGCGAAGGGGCGGAGCGTGGTCTTCACGCCCGACGTGATGCCCACGGCGTGGCACGTGGGGCAGGCGTATTCGCTGGCGTACGACGTTGAGCCGTTTGTGAGTTCGGTGAGCCGGGGGTGGTTGCTGGCGGAGGCGTCGCGGCGAGGGTGGGTGTTGTGCTTGGATCACGAGGCGGGGCATTGCTTTTTCACGGTGAAGTCGAACGGGAAGGGGTGGTATGAGCTTGAGAAGGCCGAGGCGTGAGCGATGAGCGAGGCGGGCGCGTCAGGATGTTCGGAGGATGAGCAAGGCGGCGGCGCTGGTGGTGGTGGTGCGCAAGAGGGTGTTTTCGGTGATGAGGTGCGCGGGGCGCTCGATCTCGCGGCTCGGCTGGCGGTGCGTGGGGCGGGGCTGGTTGAGCCGAACCCGATGGTTGGCGCGGTGTTTGTTGCGCCGGGTGGTGTTCCGTGGGTTGAGCGGGTGATTGCGTGCGGGCATCATCGGCGGTTTGGGGGCTTGCATGCGGAGGCGGAGGCGATCGCGAGCGCGCGGGCGCGGGGGGTGTATGGGCGTCTGCGTGGATCGACGGCGTATGTGACGTTTGAGCCTTGCAATCACCATGGGAAGCAGCCGCCGTGCGCGGGGGCGCTGGTTGAGGCGGGGGTTGGGCGGTGCGTGATTGCGCGGCGCGAGGAAAACCCGGTGGCGAGCGGTGGGGCGGAGCGGCTGCGGGCGGCGGGGATTGAGGTGGTTTTCAGTGCAGCGAGCGCGTCGGCGGTGGAGGTGAGCGAGCCGTTCGTGCGCGGGCTCACGAGCGATCGGCCTTGGACAATCGCCAAGTGGGCGCAGGACGAGCGGGGGCGATTGGTGACGGGTGCGGATGAGCCGCGGTGGATCAGCGGGGTGAAGTCCAGATTGCTGGTGCACCGGCTGCGTGCACGGTGCGGGGCGGTGATCACCGGCGCGGGGACGGTTCTGAAGGATGATCCGTCGCTGAATGTGCGCGGGGTGAAGGCGCGGCGGGGACTGCACCGGGTGGTGATCGATCCACGGTTGGAGGTTTTGCAGGCGATGAAGTTGGGGCTGACGGGTGGGCGGGCGATGCTGAATCTGCTGTCGAGCGCGAATGAAGGGGAGGTGTTGGTCTTTGGGGAGAAGGGGATTCTGGAACGTGAACATGAACGTGAACGTGAATCAGGCGTTGATGCTCGGCTGAGTGGGCTTCGTGTTCGGGCGTTGGCGTATCCGGTTTTGGCGGGGAGTGGGCGGGCGGATTTGTCGGGCGTGCTGGCGTGGTTGCGTGGGTCGATGGGGGTGCATGCAGCGTTGATCGAGGCGGGGCCTTCGCTGTTGGGCTCGGCGTTTGCGCAGGACGTGGTGGATGAGTGCCACGTGTACATCGGCGGAGCGGCGAAGGTGGCGCGGGGTGGCGATGGTGCGGTAGATTGGACGTTGATGGAGGCGCTGGCGGCGCGGGCGCAGATTGATGAAGGCGGCGCGCGGTTGGATGCGCCCGGGCGTTGGCGGGTGGTGCATCGGCGCGTGGTGGGCGAGGATGTTCGGCTGGTGTATCGGCGGAACTGGCCGCGCTCGTAAGAGGCTCAGCGTTCGCTGGGGCGGGCGAAGCCGGCGCCGGTGGGTGGTTGGTAGCGTGACATGATGCTCAGCAGGTGCTCGAAGTCTTCGTGGATGTTGACCATGGCGCGGAAGCGAGGCTGGATGAACCCGGCGTGGACGACGCGGTCGAGGAAGTCGACGAGCGGGGCATAGAAGCCGGCGACGTTGAGCAGGCCGATGGGTTTGGGGTGATAGCCGAGCTGTGCCCAGGTGACGATTTCGAAGAGTTCGTCGAAGGTGCCGAAGCCTCCCGGGAGGGCGACGAAGGCGGTTGCGCGGTCGGCCATGAGGGCCTTGCGTTGGTGCATGGTGTCGACGATGTGCAGTTCGGTCAGGCCTTTGTGACCGCGTTCGGCCTCGACCATCGCGCGGGGGATGACGCCGACAACTTTGCCGCCTGCGGCGAGGGCGGCGTCGGCGCACAGGCCCATGAGTCCCACGGAGCCGCCGCCGTAGATCAGCGTTCGGTTGGTGTGGGCGAGGTGGGTGCCGACGAGGCGAGCGGCGTCGGCGAAGCGGGGATCAGAACCGGCGGAAGAACCACAGAAAACAGCGACAGCGTGCATAAACGAAGACCTTTCAACGTTGCGAGAACGGTCAAAGAGCGGCGCGGACCCGATCGGTTGCCGACCGACGGCGCAAGGGGCGACGGGCTGAGGGTACCCGGCACGGTTCAAGGATTTCGTTGCTGACGCGGTTTCCTGGTGGTCGATTCTCGCGCCAATCGACACGAACGGATGAACCCGTGCGGTGTCTTGTCGGTACACTGTTCAAGACTCGTCAAGTCGGTTGGGGCTTGGGTGGTTGATGAGGTGCCGAGTGCCTTTGGGGGTCGATGTTGAGGATCGGGTTGCGTTCGATCTCGGTCGAGCGGGCTCTATGAGCGCGAAGAGAACGGAAACGCTTTCGAAGCGGGACACACACCATGACCAGCCCCTTCGCTTCCAGATCATCGGCTTGTCGGATGCTGATCGCGGCGCTGCTGTGCGCTGTGGCGGTCAACGTCTCGGCGCTGGCACAGATCGGCGGCAAGCCCGAAGCCCAGCCTCGAGAGGTCACCCCGCCCGGCGAAGTGCGGAAGCAGCCGGTGAATCCGACTCAGTCGTCGTCGAAGAAGCCCGGCGCTGCGCAGGATGCGTTGGAAGTTCGGTTCGAGGTGGCTTCGACGGTCGTTGACGCGGGCCGAACGCACATGCTGCCGTTCCTGGTCCCCGGCGCGGCGGCGTTGATGCCCTCGCCGTCGGGCGCTTCGACGACTGACGAACCGAGCAAAGAAACCAAGGACTCGCAGCAGAAACCGGTTCGTGAGGGGAAGGCGTCGCGGGCAGACCTGCCTGAGCCGCTGGTGATTTCCAGCGCGGTGAGCGACACGAACGTGCTGGCGGTGGTGCGGGCGGCGGAGGTGATCCCCGGGTACGGGGTTGGCTTTGTGCGTGTGCTGGCGCTGAGGCCCGGGACGACGGAGCTTCGCGTTGGTGGCGCGGTGCAGCGGATCACGGTTGTGCCGGCGCGGAGCGGGGCGTGGAGCGAGTTGACAACGCCGCGGATTGTCGCACCACTCGACGGCGCGGTGATCTGGCCCGGGGCGCTGGCGGGGCAGGGGGAGGCGGCGGCGCTGCCTCAGTCAGAAGCCGGGGAGAAGCCCTCACGCGCCAAGCAGATCGACCCGGCGCTTGCGGCGCGGCAATCGGCGCTCGCGGTTGGGGTGAACTGGACGGACAATCCCGCCTCGCCTCACGGCGCGGTGAAGCTGGAGGTCGTCGGCGCATCGGGCACGCCGCGACTGTTCGAGTCGACCTCGCTGACCGATCCGGCGCTGGGCCCGACGCGCACGGCGACGTTCGAGCTTTCACCCGCGGACATCTCGCCGGATGCGTCGGGGGTTCTGACGCTGACGCCCGTGGCATTTCCGGCGCTCGGACCGGTCGCGTCGCTCCCCGCGGACGGGCTTCGCGGCACGCCCACGCGCGTGCGGATCATCCCGCGACCGAGCACCAGCCAGCAATCGACCTCCGCTGAGGACAGCAAAGCCGGGGGCGGGGAGAAGCGCGCCGGCGCACGCGCGGGCACGCCATCGGCCACCTCCGCGATGGGCTCGCAGATGACCGTTGAGCTGCCGCCGGGGCGGGCGGGGACGTTCTTCTCGATTCCCGCGGCGGACCTGAAAGAGGAGTACCGCCCCGAGCGGTTCAATCGCGGGAAGGTTGTCACGGGGGCCGACCAGCGCGCCTTCGGCGGGCGCATGGGCCGCGTGGTGATCAACAACACCGCCGATCCGACGCTGGGCGTGCGGATCGAAGTCCCCAGCACCGGGCTGTACCAGATGATCGTCACGGCGGCGGGTGACTGGGCCGGCGGGGCCTACCCGACGGTGGCGCTGGTCATCGACGGCGCGAACCAGCCCGTGACGAGCGGGCAACTGGTGATGAACGACTGGCACCGCGTGGTCGTCGGCGTGCCGGTGACGCTCGAGGCGGGCACACGAACACTCTCGGCGCGGTTCGAGAACGACTTTGCGGCGGGGAACTTGGGCGACCGCAACCTTCGGCTTGAAACCATCGAAATCGCGCGGGTCAGCGATGTCGATGTGCTCGTACGCGGAGCGGTTGCGAAGGGCGGTGGCGACGGTGAGATGATGAGCGGTGCCGGCGGCGGTACGGAGATGATGCAAAGCCCGGCGATGCAGGGCGAGAACGAGATGATGACCATGACCCCGGGCGCGAAGACTGCGGGGGAGAAGGTCGATCCGGCGAGCCTGCCCCTCTCGGCGATGGACCCGCTGCTGCTGCAGCCTGAAGACCTGGGCGGGACGGGTTGGCGCGGGCATCGCGTGGCGCTCTCGTCGGTCTTCGATCGGCAGGAGGCGACGGGGGTGGTCAGTATCGAGGGAACGTGCTTCTGGGATGCCGCGGATCGAACACGCGCGCCGTTGGTCCGGCTGATGGTCAACGGGGTTGAGGTGTCCTCGCAGTACGCCGCCGCACCGCGATTCAAGCTCGACCCGATGTGGTTGAACCCGGGAGAGAACCACGTCTGGCTTGAATCGACCGCGCACAACGGGCTGACGGCTCGCAGCGCGGCGCAGCGGCTTGTGCTGCCGACCGAGATCGCCGGTTCGCGCACGGCTCTTCAGAAGATTCAGAACCCGCGCGGAATCGCCCGCGTGATGCGATTCACCATGCACGACCCGGCGTGGAGCGCCGCTCTGCGAGAGCGTTCTCGGCTTCAGGCGGACGCTCCGCAGTTTCGACGCTGCGCGCTGCCGGGCGGTGTGGACTATGTCCTGCGCCTCCCCGGCGCGATGGAGGGAACCTTCCGTGTTTCGCTCGAGGCCCGGGGTAACGCCAGCAAGGGCCTGCCGACGGTCAAGCTGCTTGCCAGCACAGGGGCCGGGGGCGAGCCGAAAGAGGTCGGCGGCGGCGCGCTGCGCTCGTCGCTGTCGATGGTGGAGCTCGGGACGGTGACCTTCACCCCCGGCGCGAAGACGCTGACGCTGCGCTATGACCACAAGGGATACGAAGCCACGACCAGCGAGGCGGGCGTGTACTTCGAGAGCTTGTGGCTGGAACCAATCGCCGGGGGGGCCTCGGCTGAAGAGGGAGTACAGGGAAGCGCGGTGGCGCAGAAGGCGTCCATCGTCAGCGAGGTGCTGTATCCGCCGCCGCCGACACCCATCGGCAGCTCGTCGCATGTGTCCGTCGGTGCCGACGCCATGGTGATCCGGGCCTTTGCGCGCGACGGGTCGGAGCTGAGCAGCGCCGAGCTGTACATCAACGGGCAAGCCACGGGGATCGTTACCGCGATCGGTGCCCAGCCCGGGCTGGTCTATCTCCCCGTGCCGATGCGCGGGCTGAGCGCGGGCACGCACGAGCTGAGCGCGAAGCTCTTCGCCAAGCGCGGCGAGAAGGGCCCGGCCTTGGCTGTGATGACCGAAACGCGGAGCGTGACGGTGGTAGACCAGATGCCGCGGGGCGGGAGCCGCTTCGCGCGCGCCGCGGGCCTGGCGAAGCGGTTCGCCTTCGGGCCTGACGACGCGACGATGGCGCGGATCCTGAGCATGGGTGAGCGGGCGTGGCTCGAAGACGAGCTGGGCGTGCGTGCGTCGGGTGGGTCGTCGTCGATGAGCGGCGCGTTGACCGAGACCGAGCCGGCGTTGAACGCCGCGGTGTCGAAGTTCGTGCTGCACCGGCGCGAGCAGGACCTCGCGGCCCGGGTGGTGACGCTGACGAGCCAGACGCGCACGCCCGCGCGTGCTCGCCTGGTCAACTGGGTGCAGAACCACTTCACCACATGGATGCGCAAGGTCGAGCCCGACCGCAAGTGGGCGGAGTTCGAGCGGTTCAGCCGGCTGGGCGGCGCGCCGCTGGGGGACCTGCTCATCAGCAGCGCCACCAGCCCGGCGATGATGCTCTACCTCGACCAGCACAACAGCTACAAGGGGCGGCTGAACGAGAACTACGCACGCGAGGTGATGGAGCTGCACACCCTGGGCGTGAAGGCCGGGTATACCCAGAACGACGTGACGGCGATGGCGCGTCTGATCACCGGGTGGATCGCGGCGCGGCAGGGCGAGAGCGAACCGCGCAACGACAAGGACGTGCGCACGTACGAGTTCCGCTTCGACCCGCGCATGAACGACGAGAAGCCGCAACGGGTCTTCGGCGTGCGGTTCGATGCCGCCGAACCCAGCGCCCGCTTCGATCGGGCCCTGATGGCGCTGGAGATGCTCGCACGCCACCCGCAGACCTCGCGGTTCATCGCACGCCAGCTCTGCGAGCTGTACGCGCAGTCGCCCGCGGATGCGGAGATGGTCAACGACATCGCGTTGGTCTTTCAATCCAGCGGCGGGGACCTGGGCGCGTGCGTGCTGGCCATCGCGGAGCACCGGAAGCTCGACCTGATCGATACGCCGAGGCTCGCCCACCCGCTGGACTTCGCCCTTCGCCTGCAACGCACGCACGGGCAGGTGCGTGCGGAATCGGTGTCGGGGTTCTTGCGCCGCTGCAAGGCGGGGGTCTTTGATTGCCCCACGCCCGACGGGTACGCGCTGGAAGATCCGCCTTGGGCCGACAGCAACGCGATGATCCAGCGGCTGAAGCTCGCGCGCGAGCACGCGCCGATGCTCGCGTCGATCGTGCCCGAGTCGCTCCGCAGCGGCGGCGCCGCCCTGCCCCCGGAGCGCGAGCAGCAGCTCATCGACCTGCTGGCGGTACGCCTGACCGGCGCGCTGCTGAGCGAACGATCCAACGAGGCGGTCAAGGGCGTGCTCTCGACGGTAAAGGGCAGCGCGCTCGACCGCGCACGCGAGGCCGCAGCGATGATCGCCAGCATGCCCGAGGCGAACCTGCGTTGAATCGCTTGCACCAATCAGACCGATGTTGATCGAGAACGCCGATGTGATTCCGACCGAAACGACCTGAGACGACCTGAAAAGACCGACGATCACCGTGTTTCAAGCCCCGATTGATCCGTCAACTTCTGGAGCATCGCCATGCACCTGACCCGTCGTTACTTCCTGAAGGCTTCCGGCGCTGTGGCGGTGTATCTGGGCGTTGCGCCGACGTTGGCGCTGGCGCAGGCCGCGAAGGGATCGGGGCTGCTGCTGCCCGACGGCACCCCCGCGCCGGGAAGCCAGCCGCCCGCTCCACAGTCGGTGAAGAAGGGCAAGGTCCTCGTGGTGATCTTCCTCCGCGGCGGCGCCGACGGGCTCAACCTCGTCGTGCCCTTCGGCGATTCGGCGTACTACGACCTGCGCCGCTCGATCGCGATCCCCAAGCCCGGCGCGGGCGACAACACCGCCATCGATCTCGACGGCTTCTTCGGGCTCAACCCGCGCATGAAGGACCTGATGCCGCACTTCAAGTCCGGGCTCGCCGTCGCGGCCCACGCCGTCGGCTACGACAAAAACACCCGCTCGCACTTTGAAGAGCAGGACACCTGGGAGACCGGCATCATCGGCAACACGCTGAACTCCGACGGCTGGCTCAACCGCCACCTGCTCACCAGCAGCGGGCACGGGCCCCTGCGCGCGGTGAGCATCGGCGACAGCCTCCCGCGAATCCTGCACGGGCGTGCGCAGGCCTTCGCCGTGCGCGGGCTGGACGACCTTTCAATCCCCAGCGGCAAGGCTTCTCAGGACGCCGTAACCGCGGCGCTCGAGCACGCGTACTGCTGCGGGCCCGACAAACGCGCCAAAGACGCCGCCGACGCGCGCGACCTGCTCAATCAGTCCGCCACCGCCACGCTCGACGGGATGAAGCAGCTCCGCGCCATGGCGCAGCAGAAGTACGAACCCGCAACCACGTACCCCAACACGGGCCTGGCAAAGAAGCTCGCGCAGGTCGCCCGGCTGATCAAGGCCGACGTGGGGCTTGAGGTTGCCGAGGTCGATATCAACGGCTTCGATACCCACGCGTACCAGGGCAACGCCGTGGGCGCGCTGGGCAATCTCGCCAGCGAGCTCGCCGGCGCGATGGACGCCTTCGCCCGCGACCTGGGCGACAAGATGGACGACACCGTCGTCGTCACGCTTACCGACTTCGGACGAACGGCCGCCGAGAACGGCACCCAGGGCACCGACCACGGCTGGGGCAACTGCATGTTCCTTATGGGCGGCGCGGTGCAGCGTGCCAACAAGGCCGCCGAGAGCGCCGGCAAGCCCCGCACGGTCGCGGGCACCTGGCCCGGCTTGAAGCCCGATCAGCTCCACCAGCGCCGCGACCTGCTCAACACCACCGACTTCCGCGATGTGCTGGGCGAACTGGTCAGCGTCCACCTGGGCAACAATGCGCTGAAGGACGTCCTGCCCTCGCACACGTTCAAGCCCGTCGGTCTTGTGGTGTAAAAAGAGAACACCGCAGCAAAGCTCGCTCACGGCGGCCGCTTCCGCCCGTTTCTCCCCTCCTCCCTCATTCCCATCCTTCCGTTCCTCGCCCGATCGCCCTGACGCACCTACGCTCGCACGCGAGCATGGCAGCGGCCGTTTACACCACCGACTTTCACGAGGAATACCAGGCCGAGACGTCGCGCCTCATCCGTGATCGTTTCGTTTGGTTCGCCGTCGCCACCACCGGGTTCACGCTGATCTTCTCCCTGCAGAGTCTCTGGCAGGAGATCCTCATCCCCGTCACGCGCGTCATCCGCGGGCTCGACGCCACCGGCTGGCACTGGGGCAAACTCGTCGGCGCTCTGCCCGATACGCTGACCATCGCGCTCTTCGGCTACCTCGGCTGGCGGGCCTGGGTTGGCAAGCTGGAGAATGTCGATCTGCAACGCATGGCCCGCGCGATGATCCAGGTCGCCGCGGGCTTTGCCATGGTTCTCTACCCGATCTATCAGAAGGACAACCTGCTGCCCATCGAGCGGGTCTTCATCATGCACGTGGCCGCCTGCGCGTGCCTGCCCTGGAATCTCAGGGACGCCCTGCGTCCGACCTACCCGCTGCTGGCATTGAACTTCGCGATCATCGCGCTGGTGAGTTTCTGGGGCGGGGTGACCTTCGCCTCGGTGCGCAACGCGGTTCTCGCCGCGGCGTTCTCCCCGTTCATCCTCGCGCCGGGCGCGCTGATCGCCTTCGTGAAAGACCGCTGGCGGACCGAGCTCTTCCGCACCCGCTTCTTCGAGGCACGCTACGGGCAGATGCGCCGCGAGCTCGTCGACGCGCGAAAGCTGCACGAGGCGCTCTTCCCCACGCCCACGCCCCAACACCGCGGGCTCGCCCGGTTTGATTACCGCTACGAACCCATGCGCCAGATCGGCGGCGACTTCCTCCTCGCACGCTGGGATACCTCGCAAGGCGAGGACAAGCCCCGGCTCAACCTCGTGCTGCTCGACGTGACCGGGCACGGGATCTCCAGCGCTCTGACAGTCAATCGCCTCGCGGGTGAGTTGGAGCGGCTTTACGCCGAGGACCCGGACGCGTCGCCCAGCAAGGTCCTGTGCGCGCTGAACAAGTACGTCTACCTGACGCTGGCGAACCACGCCCTGTACTGCACCGCGATGTGCATCCGGCTCGATCCGTACGAGCACGCGACATCATCCTCCCAAAGCACCCGTGCGCACGCGGATGAGAACGCGCCGAATGCGGCACGTTCGGGCATCTTGCGCGTCGCATCCGGCGGGCATCCCCCGGCCTTCCTCCGCACGCCCGCCGCCAGCCGCGATGAGAGCCAGCAGAACGCCGCCGTCCGCGTCATCGAATCCACCGCGCCGATGCTCGGCGTGCTCGGGCCCGAGGATTTCAGCGTCGATGAAACCGTCCTGACGATTCGCGAGGGCGAAACGCTCATCGCCCTGACCGACGGCGCGGTTGAGACACGCAACGATGCCGGGGCACTCTTCTCCGAACGCCGCGTGCTGCAGTTCCTCCAGCGAAGCCAAACGCCCGTCGGCGGCTGGTGCCAGGGTCTGCTCAGCGAGGTCGACGCCTTCCGCGTCGGCGCGCCCAGCGACGACACCGTCGTGGTCGAAGTGTCGATCGACGCATCAACCACCAAACCCACCTGAACGACCGCGATCCTCACAGCACTCAGCACTCGCGTCTCGCGACTTTCCCTACGCCTCAAGGTGCTTGACCAAAAACTCCACGTGCAGCGTCTTCGCTTCCGCCGCCACGCGCCCGAAGCCGTTGTGCTCCGCCGGTGCGCCGGTCGTCGGCCAGGTGTGCAGGCGGACCCAGTCACCCGGAAAGCCGCGGGCAACGTAGCTGTCGCGCAGCGCATCGAGAAAACTCCGCGCACACCGTATCGGCACGATCTGATCCGTCTCCGAGTGCAGCGCCAGCAAGGGCAAGGGCCTGAAGCTGGCGATGCGGCGCATCGGGTCCAGCGCCGCAACGACCTCCTCGCGGTGCGCTACAGGCCAGCCCGTGCGCGGGTCCCACAGCATGCCCAGATCGCCCGCGGTGCTCTCCACCGCGGCGCAGCGGAACGGGTGCGTCTCGCACAGGCGGCGCAGCGTCACCATGCCGCCGGCGGACATGCCCCCGATCGCCGCACGATCGAGATCGAACAACTCCAAACCGCCCTCGTTCACGAACGCCTCACCCGCGAGCGATTCGAGAACGCCGTCGATTTCGCTGACCATCTGCGTGAGAAGCTCGGGGGTGTGATCGGGCGACTGTCGAGGCGGGTCGAGACGCTCCCCGTGCGCGGGCAGATCGAGCGCCACCACCGCGATGCCCGCGCGGATGAGCCGCAGGTAGCGACCGGAATCAAGGAACTTGTCCGCCGTGCGCCCGTGCATCCACAGGAGCATGGGACGAGACGACGACCAATCCGGATGGCACAGCAGCGCCGGGACCTGGTGCTTCAAGCCGAGCCGAGCGAGCTTGCAACGCGTGCGCAGAGACTCGGGGAGTTTCGCGAAAAGAGCTTCGGCCCCGTCGCCCGGAGAAGATGATGAACCGTTCGGCTCAGCCATGGGCGGCCTGTTCCGTCGCGCTCGTCTGCACCATCGCGGCAGCACCCAGCTCGCGCCCGTTCGTATCGCGTCCCTTCCACGTCCGCTTGCCCAGCATGTGCAGCACGAAGCTGTGCCACTGGATCGCGGTCATGAGCACGATCCCGATCGGGTGCAGGGCCGCGCCGATGAACCGCTGCTGGAAACGCAGAGCCATGAAGAACCGGTGGGTGAGGGCGATGACGCAGGCGAAGGCCGCGAGACCGACGGCCGGCACGTCGCTGACGAAGCCGAAGGCCGCGAGCGCGAGGACAATCCAAGGCAGCACATGCCCGAGCAGGTGAACGACGGTGACGAAGAGCAGCAGCACGATCGACCCGAGCCCTTCGTAGGCGTTCTTCGCAAAGCCGCGCCACGTCTGCGCGAAGCCTCGGTACATCCGGCAGCTCACCAGCGTGGTCGGATCGAACAGATCGGTCCGGAACCCCGCGCGGCGCAGCGTCCGCGGCATCATGATCCCGTCGTGCATCGACGCCTTGAACGCCTCGTGCCGCCCGGCCTTTTCGTACGCCTCGCGACGCACAAACAGGTACTGTCCACACCCGGCGGAGGCGGCGGGGTCGGGCGTGGTGCGCATCCGCACCATCGGCAAATAGCTCAGCAGAATGAAGTGGATCAGCGGGATCACCAACGCCTCACCCAGCGTGTGCGTGCGCTCCAGCGGAATCCCGGAAATCATGTCGGCCCGCAGTGAAGAAGCCCGCGCGAGCGTCGCGGCGATGGCCTTGGGCTCCAGCCGAACGTCCGCGTCGGTAAAAAGCAGCCACCGCCCGCGGGCGCTTAGGCCCATCTGCTGACACGCGAACTGCTTGCCGTTCCAGCCCGGGGGCAGGTCCACGACCGTCGGCGTGCGCACGCGGGCGTCCTCGCGCGCCAGACGCTGGACAATCTCCCCCGTCCGGTCGGTGGAGTGATCGTTGTAGATCAAGACCTCGATGTCGGAAACCGTGCTCGCCAGGGCGCCGCGGACGCAGGCCTCGATGTTCGATTCCTCATTGCGGGCGGGGATGCAGACCGAAACCAGCGGCTCGCCGGGCTGAAGGGCGGCGAAGGACCGGTTCGCTTCTTCCTCGGTGGGTTGGTTATAGAACTTCAGATTCCAGAGCGTCATCGCCAGGGCCATCAGGCACAGGGCGCACGCAACCGCCATGAGGATCATCAACGTGGTCATGCGGTTCGCTCCGCGGTGGTTGCGTGCAGATCAGCGGGTTTGTCGGTCTCGTGGGCAGGATTGTGCGCACGCGGCTGGGCCACGCGGGCCTGCTCGCGGTCGGTGGCCCGAAGCTCGGCCGATCGACCCCGGAGTCTGAGCCAGAGGTCGTAAAGCGGGTTCACGCGCACGCTCCGCCCAGCGTGGACGCTGGCGATGGGGGAAAAGTCCGCCTCCGCGCGCGCGATCACGGCCTTGCTCAACTCATCCGCGTTCCGCTGCATCGCCTGGGTCATCACGCGGTTCCAGCCCGCGGTCGTCGGCGCGGGCGGGGGTTCGCAGGGCTCGAAACGCAGCAGTATCTCGGGTTTGCGGTCAAGCCAGAAGGCCATTTCCACCGCGAGGCAGACGACTTTCAACCCCTGGGTGCGGGCGGCGACGGCCGCGGCGCCCGGACGCAGACGCACCGGCGTGCGGACGTCGGCGAACTGGCCCTGTGGGGTGATCCAGAAGCTCGTTCGCGGGGTCTTCTGAAAGACCTGCGTCACGTGCTCGATCATGATGTCCATGCTCTGCGGGGCGTCGGGGTTGAGCCCGAAGACCCCGAGCCTCCGCAGGATCGGGAACTTGCGGAGCATCGCCAGCTCCATCGGCGCGAGCATGGACCGCGCGGGGGTCAGGTGGCGGGCGATGTACATGCCGATGAGCGGGTCCCACCAGCACTGGTGGTTCATGAGCACAAGCACGGGGCCCTCGTGCTGGTTCAGATCGCTGAGGATGCGGGTGGTGCCGGTGACGGCGCGGATGGTGTTGAAGTCCTTGCGGAACATCTTGCCCATCCACCATTGGAAGAAGCGCACCACGTGGGGTGAGGTGGCGCTGGGCCAGAGGAGGTCCGGGTTGGGCTTTGGCGTCGTCACGATTGTGGGAAGGGAAACGGAATCACCACAGAGACACAGAGGCACAGAGGCACAGAGAAGAGTCAGAAGAATGGATCGGTCGCGTCAGGCGACGGGCATTTGCAGGGGTTTCATTTCGAGTTCGCCCTTGGGCTTGGCGCCGAGGTCTTCGATGAGTGAGCGGGCGGCGGTGACGCCCGACATCAGGACCATGGGCACACCGGGCCCGGGGTTGGCGGAGCCGCCGGCGAGGTAGAGGTTGCTGAGGACCATGGAGCGGTTGCGGGGCTTGAAGCCGCCCTTGAGGCGGCCGTGGGAGGCGAGGCCGTAGATCGCGCCGCCCTCGGCGTTGTACATGGAGTCGATGAGGTTCGGGTGGAGGTGGTGTTCGACGACGATGTGGTTTTCGATGTCGGGCATCCGCCCGCAGGTTTTGAGTTTGTTGAGGACGACGGGGCGGTACTGCTCCATGAGCCCGCCGGGGCCGGTCCAGCGTTGCCCGGGGCGGAGGTAGGGTGTGTGGATGAGGACGTAGAGGGCCTCGCAGCCTTGCGGGGCTTGCGTGGGGTCGGTTCGAGAGGGGACGGCGAGGTAGATCGAGGGGTCGCGCGCGGGGATGCCCTTGGTGTAGATGTCGTCGAACTCTTCGTGCGAGTCGCGGCTGAAGAGGAAGTCGTGGTGGGCGAGGTGGTCGTACTGGCGATTGAGGCCCAGGTAGAGCACGACGCCCGAGCAGGCGGGGGTGTAGTCCTTGGCGATCTTGGATTGACGCGAGCGGGACTGCGGCGTGTCGAGAAGATTGCGCATGGTGCGCTGCACGTCGCAGTTGCTGACGACGCTGCTGGCGGAGAGGGTGCGGCCGTCTTCGAGTTCGACGCCGGTGGCCTTGTTGCCTTGGTTGGTGATGCGTTTGACCCCGACGCCTGTGAAGGCGACGACGCCGAGCTCGGAGGCGAGGCGTTCGAGGGATTGGGCGACCTTGCGGGTGCCGCCCATGGGGTACCAGCAGCCGTGGTCGACCTGAGCGGCGGCGATGAGGGAGAGGATGGCGGGTGAGAGGAAGGGAGAGGAGCCGACGTACTGGAGGAAGTGCTCGCAGAGCTGGCGGAGGTGGGGCTCTTTGATGTGGTTGGCGACGGTGGCGCCGACGGTCGAGTGCATGCGCATGGCGAGGACGTCGCGGAGCAGGCGCGGATCGCCCAGCGGGGTGAGGCGCATCATGTCGCCCACCGAGCCCAGGTCTTTGTAGAAGAAGACTTTTTCGCTGAGGGAGAACATCCGGCGTGAGTACTCAACGAAGGAGCGGAAGCCGGCGTCGGCGCCCGAGTTGGGGAATGTGGTGCGGAGCTCGGCGAGCATGTCGTCGAAGGTTCGGCGGAGGTTGAGGACGGTGCCGTCGTCATAGAAGCAACGCCACTGGGGGTCGAGGTTGCGGAGATCGATGTAGTCGGAGGTCTTCCGCCCCGTGCGGGTGATGATGCCCTTGAGCACCTGCGGCAGGGTGATGATGGTGGGGCCCATGTCGAAGGTGAAGCCGCGGTCGGAGAGGATGTTCATCTTGCCGCCGAGGTGGAGGTTCTTCTCGACGATGGCGACGGCGTTGGGCCCGAGGTTGCTGGCGAGCTCGACCGCGGCGGCGAGACCGGCGAGCCCGCCGCCGACGACGACGGCTTTGAAGGCGGTTTGCTGCGAATCGCGGCGTGCGGGGGCGATGGTGGGGAGGGTCGCGGAGGAATCGTTGATGGTGGTCATGATGCGTGGTCCTGTGCGGCGTGGTGAGGCTGAGCGTGAGGCTTGATCTCGTTGCCTTGCGGAGTTGAAGAAGAGGTCTGGTTCGGTGTATGGCGAACGGACGAATCGGTGGCGGTTGTGGTGGGTTCGTCCGGCGGCGGGGCAACGACCGACGACCTGGCGTAGAGCCAGCGTGTCAGGCGGGCGAGCATCTTCGCGGCGGTGGGGTCGGGATCTTCCGCGGGGATACGCATGCGCGATGAGGTGACGCTGACGGTCACGGGGCGGGTCATGGCGAGGACGCCTTCGACGCCCCGCGAGACGCCCCAGCCTGAACTGCCGATGCCTGTGATGCAGGCGGCGGGGTGCGCGGTGGGGAGGATGGTGTCGTTGATGGTGACGACGCCGCTGGAGAGGTCGGCGGCGAGCGTGCGGGCGCGGGAGGTGTTGCGGGTGTAGATGGAGGTGGCGAGCTTTTTGTCGTAGCTTCGGTGGAGGTTGATCGCGGCGGCGTCGCTCGCGGCGCGGATGACCGAAAGGACGGGGGCGAAGTGCTCGCCCTGGGTCAGGGGCATGTCGGTTGTGCAATCCACCAGCACGAGCGGACGCATGAGCGGGCGGGCGGAAGCGTCGGCGTTCAGTGGCGGCTCGATGACGCCCAGCAGCGAGCGAGCGCCGGCGCTGAGGGCCTGGTTGACGAGCGCGAGCGCGCGGTCGCGGGCGGCGTGGTCGATGAGTGGGAGGGGCTTTGCACCCGCGGCGAGGAAGGACAGTGCGGCGATGAAGCTGGGGTAGGCCTCTTCGCTGACGATCACGCGGCGCGGGGCCATGCAGCTCTGCCCGCTGTTGAGCGTCAGGGCGTACCAGATGCTGCGGGCGGCGAGGGTGGTGTCGGCGTCGCTTTGAACGAGGGCGCTGTCGCAGCCGGAGAGTTCGAGGGTCGTGGGGATCAAACGCTCCGCGGCGACGCGGGCGACCAATCGGCCCACCTCGGTGGAACCGGTGAAGACGACGTGGTCGAGGTGCTCGGAGGCGAGCAGGCGCGGGCCGGCCTCTCGGGTGGGCTCGGTCCAGCGGAGCGTGGCTTCGTCAGCGCCGGCGTGGCGGGCGAGCTTGAGGAGGTAGGCCTGCGTGCGCGGAGAACGCTCGGAGGGTTTGACGATCACGCGGTTGCCGGCGATCAGGGCCTGGATGAGCTGGACACCCAAGAGGTTGATCGGGTAGTTCCAGGTGGCGATGATGGCGACGGTGCCGAGCGGAGCGCGGCGGGTGCGGTGGCGCTGGCCCATGAGCCAGAAGGGGCGGGCGCGAAGGGTGGAATCGGCCAGAAGGCGCTTGGCATGACGCTCGTGCCATCGGCATGAGGCCAGCAGGGGCATGATCTCGGAGGCGAGTGCCTGGGGCTCGGGCTTGCCGATCTCGTCGGAGGCGAGTTTGGCGAGCTTCGGGGCGGCGGAGGCGAGCAGATGCCTGAAGCGTTTGCACCACGCAAGGCGATCAGACAATGCCCAGGATGGCGGAACGGTCAAAGCGGGGCTCCCGAATCCTGACGGTGAGATGGCGGTAATATAGGCGTGTTGATGCCGACACCTTTACCCCCAGCAGGCACAGAACCCACCCGGCAGCAACCGCGACACGCGTTCGGTCGAAGCACACAACACGAGCGCACAACCATTTATGGGTAACGCACAATCTGTTTCTGTCGCGATCGTCGGCGCTGGTCCGGGAGGGTTGGCGGCGGCGATGCTGCTCGCTTCGTCCGGCGCACGGGTGGAGGTCTATGAAGCGCACGAGCGCATCGGCGGTCGGACGGCGCGGGTCTCGCTGGGCGAGTACCACTTTGATCGCGGGCCGACGTTCTTTCTGATGCCGTACGTGCTCGATGAGATCTTCGCCGCAACGGGGCGGCGTTTGAGCGATTACGCGGAGTTGACGCGGCTGGACCCGATGTACCGTCTGGTGATGGCGCGGCAGGGGCAGAGCGACCTGACCATCGACTGCACGCAGGACGTGGCGGAGATGAGCAAGCGGCTCTCGGCGATCGACCCGCGCGACGGGGCGGCGTTTGCGAAGTTTCTGGGTGACAACCGCGCCAAGCTGCGGGCCTTTGAACCGGTGCTGCGGAGCCCGTACCGGTCGATGACGGACCTGATCGATCCGAAGCTGGTGAAAGCGGGGCCGCACCTTTCGCCGGGCAAGAGCGTGCACACGATGCTGGGGAAGTATTTCTCCAGCCCGTACACGAAGCTGGCGATGAGCTTCCAGACGAAGTACTTGGGGATGTCGCCGTTCTCTTGCCCGAGCTTGTTCACGATCCTGCCGTATATCGAGTATGAGTACGGCGTATGGCACCCGCGGGGCGGGTGCAACGCGTTGATGACGGCGATGGCGGAGGCGTGTGTGGAGATGGGGGTGAAGATCCACACGAGCGCGCCGGTGCAGCGGCTGACGTTTGACGGGCCGCGGGTGCGCGGGGTGGTTGTGGGCGGGGTTGAGCGGCGTGCGGACCACGTGGTGATGAATGCCGACGCGGCGTGGGCGCTGAAGAACCTTGTGCCGACGGCGAACCGCGCGAGCTGGTCGAACAGCAAGCTGGACAAGATGGGTTACTCGTGCAGCACGGCGATGCTGTACCTGGGGATCAAGGGGAAGGTGGATTTGGCTCACCACACCATCCGCATCGCGGCGGACTACAAGAAGAACATCGACCAGATCGCGGTGTCGATGGAGCTCAGCGACGACCCGAGCGTGTACGTCTGCAACCCGGCGCGGACGGACGAGACGCTGGCACCGAAGGGTGACAGTTCGCTCTATGTGCTCGTGCCCACGCCGAACCAGAAGTCGGGGATCGACTGGACCGACACGAGCCCGAAGGGTGCGGCGGCGCTGACGCGTGAGCGGGCGCTGGACCGGATCAGCTCGCTCATCGGCGAGGACATCCGCCCGCGGATCGTTCGTGAGAGCGCCATCACCCCCGCGGGGTGGCAGGCGGACAACATCGCCTTCGGCGCGACGTTCAACCTGGCGCACAACCTCACGCAGATGCTGTGCTTCAGGCCTCAGCACCACCTGCCGGACACGAAGAACCTCTGGCTCGTCGGCGGCGGGACGCACCCGGGCTCGGGTTTGCCGGTGATTTTCCTTTCTTCGCAGATCACGGCGCGGCTGCTGTGCGAGGAGTCGGGGCTGCCGACGCCCCGGCCTCGGAGCGTGCAGGAGCGGGTGATGGGTGCCGGGGCGGCGGCGGCGGGGGGTGG
>Ga0068877_10001534_pt1 | contig 18986 bp, 12 predicted proteins | sample NOAtaG_FD_66437 | JGI IMG/M metagenome (GOLD analysis project Ga0068877, IMG submission 66437) | Freshwater lake microbial communities from Lake Erie, under a cyanobacterial bloom - NOAA_Erie_Diel6S_1000h metaG | ecosystem: Environmental > Aquatic > Freshwater > Lake | place: USA: Ohio, Lake... | reverse complement strand
GACGGGGTGCTCCTGAATCGACTCCTGACTGCTGCTGATCAATCTACACTCCTTAAAGGCAAATTCCTTTCATGCTGGAACGTGTACTAGAACCAGAGGTGATGGACGATCGCGAAGAGGCCGTTGCTTACAACGACATGAATCACGACGCCGTCAACGATAAGTTTGCAGAGGATCTATTGTCGCTAGGAGATATCGGAACGGATTGCCTCGATATTGGGACTGGCACCGCATTGATACCAGTAGCACTTTGCAAAAGACACCCAGAGATTCGTGTCATGGCTTGTGATGCCTCTTACTGGATGCTAGAGCTGGCTCGATACAACATCGAGGTAGAACAGTGTGCGCATCGCGTTCAACTCCATCTGGCGGACGCCAAAAAGCTGGTCTTTCAAAAAGACTACTTTGACACCGTATTTTCCAATTCGCTAGTGCATCATCTCCCAGACCATGCAGATTTTTTTATCGAGATGGTGCGTGTGTTGAGGCCCAACGGCGTGATTTTCCTGCGAGATCTTTTGCGTCCAGAAACATCAGTTCATGTCGAATCGTTGGTCCAACAATACGGTGGTGAAGATGCTCACGGACAGCAGATGCTGCGACAGAGTCTACATGCGGCACTTCGTGCAGAAGAAGTCCGTACTCTCGCAGCAGCGGTCGGTATTCCTGCAGAATGCGTCCAAGTGACGAGCGATCGGCATTGGACACTTGCAGCTCGCGCTAACGAATCAAAACAAAGTTTTGTTCCTATTTCCACCGCTCCCAAGAAGAGCGACCCACACTCCGTTGCTCATAGCAAGAGCGATGCAACCTAAAGGCACTAGGATCGACATGGAACAACAATACCTGGATCTCATGCGTCAAATCATGGAACGCGGTGATGAGAAGAGCGATCGCACCGGCGTTGGCACTCGCAGTCTCTTCGGTGCACAAATGCGGTTTGATCTATCAAAAGGCTTCCCGCTCATCACCACGAAGAAGCTCCATTTGCGAAGTATCGTTTACGAATTGCTCTGGTTCCTTCGAGGTGAAACCAATATTTCGTACTTGAAAGAAAATCGAGTTTCCATTTGGGATGAATGGGCCGACCAGGATGGCGAGTTGGGACCAGTGTATGGAAAACAATGGCGATCCTGGGAATGTCCCGATGGACGAGTCGTAGATCAAATTGCCCAAGTTCAACAGCAGATCCTCAAGACGCCAGATTCTCGTCGATTGATTGTGAGTGCATGGAACGTGGCGGACATTCAAGACATGGCATTGCCGCCCTGCCATTTGCTATTTCAGTTTTACGTAGCAAACGATCGACTAAGCTGCCAACTCTATCAGCGAAGCGCGGACTTTTTTCTGGGAGTACCCTTCAACATCGCATCCTATGCATTGTTGACCATCATGATGGCCGGCTCGACTGGATACAAACCAGGCGAGTTTGTGCATACACTCGGCGATGTACACCTCTACAACAATCACTTGGAGCAAGCCAAATTGCAACTGCAGCGAACCCCACGCAATCCGCCCCAGGTACACTTGAAGCAGTTTCGCCCCAGTATATTGGACTACGAATTCGAGGATATCGAATTAACAGACTACAATCCACATCCACACATTGCCGCACCTGTCGCTGTATAGCCACGATGATCGCTGTATAGCCACGATGATCGCTGTATAGCCACGATGGTCGCTGTATAGCCACGATGAAGACGCAATGGCCCACTCGTCCTAAGATCATTGAGACGGTTCACAGCATAGGGTATTGCTACGACCGAGACAGTTTCACTTGACTCTTTGATGATGGCCTTCCAATGCATTCGCACTCCTATTCGATTTGGACCAATACGGTATTTCCTGATCCTGCGATATCCATGTTGATGGCGGCCACCCGCAATCATCGGTGGTTGGTTGCAGACGACACCAGCGCTTCCAACTTGAAGAGTAGTTCGATCGATCCAAAATTAGAACAGGCCACGATCGCGTTCGGTCAGCCAAATGCAGAGCAACTTCTGAGCTTGAGAAACCTGCGATGGATACATTTGACCAGCGCCGGGTATACGGCCTATGACCGTGAGGATTTGCGTTCGCATTTGAGATCGCTCGAAACGCGACTGACTACTAGTTCGGCAGTCTACGCCGAACCATGTGCACAGCATGTCCTTGGAATGATGATGGCGTTTGCTAGGCAGCTTCCGTATGCTCACCAAACACAAATGACGGAAAGAGATTGGCCTGCAGCCAAGCGTCGCGAAGAGTCCTTTCTGCTGAATGGGCAAACCGTATTGCTATGCGGTTATGGTGAGATCGCAAAAAGGCTTGTGGAGTTGCTCGCTCCTTTTCGGATGAAGCTCATCGGAGCGAGACGGAATCCGACGGGAAAGGAATCTATACCGATAATCCCTATTCAGCAAATCGATACGTATTTGCCGTTGGCTGACCACGTGATCAATCTGCTGCCGGCAAACGACACCACCGTCGGTTTCTTTGATGCGTTGAGACTCGGGCGATTGCGATCCGATGCCTATTTTTACAATATTGGTCGTGGGGCGACGGTAGACCAATCGGCGTTGTCGGGGCATTTATACGCAGGGCGTATCGCGGGTGCGTATCTGGACGTGATGACGCCCGAGCCATTGCCACCGAACGATTTCCTTTGGAATGCTCCAAACTGCTTCTTAACACCACATACCGCTGGCGGTTTTCGTGGCGAGATGATCAGGCTCGTCGAGCATTTTTTGGAGAACCTAAGTCGTTTCGCACATGAGCAACCACTGAGGAATCAAGTGATTTAAGAGCAGGGGTAACCGCTAAGCTATCCACTTTTCGCGATAATTCTTTGATTCCATTATCAAATCTTGAATCGTACCCCTGAACGACCGGAAGCTAGCGTCAAGGTTCACTCCTTTGCAATAGAGACTACTATGCTGCGGAATAGCATCAGTTAGGTTACAATCGAGAGCTTCACCTCGATCATTCCTCTCTTCGATTTTGGCCATGCGATCCTCGTTATCTCACGGACTTGCGTTTTGCAAAATCTTTGCCCTGACAGGCCTGCTAGTGTTGCTAGCGTTACACCCGACTTCTTGTGCCGAGGATCGGTCCCGATCGCAACATTCGACGGATCTGCAGATTTTGCCACGGTCGATTGATCTAACAGCGCTGAATGCACATCAGACGATAGTACTGCATCCAACGACATCGGAGGGTACTCGTAGAACTTCTGTTCCATCAGACAAGGCGAAATGGAAACTGCTCGACCCGTCCATCGCGGACATCACTACCGTGGGTGATTCGACAATTCTGATTGCCAAGAAAGATGGGGAGACAACACTTGAAGCAACCTTCACGAAGGAAGATGGCTCTACCGTTCGTGCTACAGCGAGTGTTCGTTGCCGACTAACCTCGGAGCCGATCGCGATCGAGTTCAACAACCACATCCAACCCATCTTGGCTCGCAATGGATGCAACATGGGCGCATGCCACGGTGCGCTTGCGGGAAAGGGTGGCTTTCGGCTTTCATTGCGCGGATACGATCCAACAACCGATCACTTCAATATCACACGCCAAGATCGCGGCAGAAGAATCGATTTGAGTAACCCAGCGGCTTCCCTGTTGCTTACGAAACCAAGTGGCACGATCGAGCACAAAGGTGGGCTGCGATTGCCATCCGATTCCATCGAATATCAACTTTTGGCCCGCTGGATTTCTTTAGGTGCCAATGGTCCATCAAAAACAGATCCATCGATCGACCGTATCGAGGTTTTGCCGGAACAAGTGTTGATGTCGACTGGTGAATCGCAACCGCTGATTGTCCGAGCACACTATTCCAATGGGCGAATTGAAGATGTTACACGATGGTCCAAGTTTACGGCGTCCGACGAATCCGTTGCTTTGGTCAACGAACAAGGCATCGTCAAAGTGATCGGACCAGGGGAAGGTGCGGTCGCTGTTTGGTTCTCGAGCAAGATAGCATCTGCTAGGATCACTGTCCCCTTTCGATCCGCATCATCATCCGCGTCGATCGCTAAGGCACCAGGAAATTCAAGTGTTCAAATTATCGATCAGCATGTGGACCGACAGTTGCAGACTCTCGGGCTAGAGTCTTCCTCGCGTTCTAGCGATAGCGAATTCCTAAGACGAGCTTCACTCGATGCGACCGGAACATTGCCAACCGAGGAGCAGACTCGCGAGTTTCTCGCAGATACCTCTGCTGATAAACGAAGTCGATTGGTCGATCGCCTATTGGCGAGCCCTGCGTACGTCGACTACTGGACGTACCGATGGAGCGATTTGCTGATGCTCAATAGCAATCTGCTTCGAGCGGACGGCATCAAAGCGTACTACGAGTGGATTCGATCAAAAGTAGAAGCCAATACCCCCTGGGATCAATTCGCACGAGAGATTGTGACGGCCCGAGGTGAGGCCTTAGAAAACGGTGCCACCAACTTTTATGCGATCAATCAAGATCCAGAGGGGATGACCGAGAACATTTGCCAAGCGTTCATGGGGCTATCGATTGGATGTGCTAAATGCCACAACCATCCCCTGGAGAAATGGACCAATGACCAATACTACGCGATGGCCAACATGTTTGCTCGTGTCCGGTCCAAAGGCTGGGGGGGTGATACGAGAGATGGGGATTCACGCCGTACCGTGTTTGTAGTGGATCGAGGGGAATTGATTCAGCCGTTGACCGGTAAACCGCAGTTACCCGCGCCTTTGGACGGGACACCTCTCGATGCAGACGATCCGAGCGACCGTCGTATCGCATTGGCCGATTGGCTTTGCTCGCCCGACAATCCATACTTCACACGCGCGATCGTCAATCGTGTTTGGGCGGCTTATTTCGGTATGGGGATTGTGAATGCGGTCGACGATTTGCGAGCGAGCAACCCTCCGAGCAATCCACAACTGATGGATAGTTTGTGTACAGAGTTAGTTTCGAACACATACGATCTAAAGCACTTGATGAAAGTCATTCTCAATTCTGAGACTTACCAGCGAAGTAGCCTAACCAACGATACAAACCAGAAGGACAAAAAGTATTTTTCGCATTACTATCCTCGAAGACTCATGGCCGAGGTGATCCATGATGCAATCGCGGACGTCACCTCCGTCTCGACAGTCTTTGACAAGATTGAATTCCTGGGTGGCGATAAAAAGCCAACCAAGTTTTACAATAAAGGAACCAAGGCAATTCAACTCTACGACTCTAGCGTAGAAAGCAGTTTCTTGAAAACGTTCGGTCGCAATCAGCGTAGAATCACGTGCGAATGTGAGCGAAGTGACGAACCTAGCATTATCCAAGTGCTCAATCTCAATAACGGCGACTTGCTCAATAGCAAACTTGCCGCGAAAGACGGCATCGTGGATCAGTGGCTTGCGAAGTTTTCTGACGATCCCAATAGTCTGGTCGAGTCGGCGTTCCTTCGATGCCTTTGCAGATTGCCATCTGACGACGAGAAAGCCGCGCTTAGCAAAGAGCTCGCGGAGGCAACGCCCGAGGATCGCCGTGTTGTTGTAGAAGATTTGCTTTGGAGTTTGCTGACATCCCGAGAGTTTCTGTTCAATCATTAAGGAACGGTTGATGATGAAATCGATCTATTCCTTGTTCGCTGTTGTACTCCTTCAATCCGAACTGCATGCTATCGCGTTAGGTGATGAGCCTGTTGCAAAAGAGAAGTCCGACGAAGCGGCCGTGTCGTTCTTCGAAAAGCGAATTCGCCCCGTTTTAGTGGAGCAGTGTTATAGCTGTCATGCAGAGTCAGAAAAAACGATCGAAGGGGGGCTTCGACTCGACAACGCACTGGGCTTGCGAAAAGGAGGCAACAGCGGCCCTGCATTGATTGCTGGCGATCCTGCTCATAGCTTGATCATGCTGGCGATTTCTCATAAAGATGAAAAGCTCCGCATGCCACCGGACAAGCGGCTGGCGGACGATATCATCCGCGATTTCGAGCAATGGATCGCCATGGGGGCCGCTGATCCGAGAACGGATGCTAATTCTCCAACCATGACGCAATCGATGGAGTTGGACGAGAAGCAGAAATGGGCCTTCGCGGTTCCGACGGATCCAGAAGTTCCCAAAGTCCGCAATACTCATTGGCCGCGAAACGACATCGATCGCTTTCTTCTCGCAAAAATCGAAGCTGCGGAACTTGCACCACTTACCGAAGCGGACAAACCAACGTGGCTAAGACGTGTTTCGTTTGATTTGATCGGACTACCGCCGAGTGTCGCTGAGTTGAATGATTTTTTGTTAGACAATTCGGAGGTCGCATACGAACGCGTGGTCGATCGGCTTTTATCGAGTCCGCATTACGGAGAGCGATGGGCTAGGCATTGGTTCGATGTGATTCATTACGCTGACACAACAGGTTGCAATTCCGACTTCCCTGTGCCGCAAATGGTTCGATACCGCAACTGGGTAATCGATGCATTGAATCGAGATATGCCTTACGATACGTTTGTGCGTCAGCAAATTGCTGGTGACATTCTGGCCGATCGTCTGCCCGAGACTTCTCCTCAAGAGGAACGCAACGCGTTGGTGATCGCGACGGGTTTCATTGCGAATGCGCGGCGTTTTGGTTCACGTCATGAAGACTATCCGCAACACTTGACGATTGAAGACTCGATCGACATGGTCGGGCGATCGTTTCTCGGAGTCTCGTTGGCATGTGCACGTTGTCACGATCACAAATTTGATCCGATCTCGAATAAAGACTACTACAGCCTCTACAGCTACTTTCATAACACGCAGTATCCGTGGCCTGGCATTGAGACCGAGGGAATACAACGAGACTTTGTGCCCTTGATTCCAAAAGACCGATATGAGGCAGCCGTCAAAGCCAAGGCCGAGCGTAAGAAGCGTTTGAGAGATGAAGTCAAGCGATTGGAGAACGAGCTGAAATCGGCAATGGACGAAGCCAAAGCGGAACTCACCAAACAACTTGCTGAAGCGAAACAGCAGTCCGATAGTTTTTCAAAACGCCCGCTTGAAATTGAGACGGCGTATGCGGTTACCGATAAACCGAAACGTGAATCGGTTCGGGTCCAATACAAAGGAGATCCGACGAAACTCGGCCCGGAAGTCGTGCCTCAAACGCCAGCCACACTCGGAGGGAAGCCGTTGGAGGCAAGCACCGATGGAAGCGGTCGATTAGCACTCGCAGACTGGTTAGCTTCGCCTGCCAATCCATTGACGGCACGCGTCATGATGAATCGTCTGTGGAAACATCATTTCGGAATCGGGATCGTATCGACACCCAACGACTTTGGCCGACAAGGAAAAGCTCCTTCGCATCCAGAGTTGTTGGATCACTTGTCGCATCGATTCATTCAGTCAGGTTGGTCCCTGAAAGCCATACATCGCTACATGGTCCTGTCGCAAGCGTATCGATCCCTATCTGTCGGTGATCCGGCTCAAGAAGCGAAAGACCCGAGCAATCTTTTGTTGCGAGGTTATCGCCGCCAACGATTGGATGCGGAGTCGATTCGCGATGCCATCCTCAGCGTTGCGGATTCGATCGACCGAAAGCCAGGGGACCAACACCCCTTCCCAAAGCAGCAAGATTGGAAATTCACACAGCACAATCCCTTCAAAGCGATCTATGACACGAACAAGCGAAGTGTCTATGTCATGACGCAGCGCATCCAACGCCATCCATACTTAGCCGTGTTCGATGGTGCCGATCCGTCAACGAGTACGGCCGCGCGCAATGTGAGCACGACGCCATTGCAAGCGCTCTATTTGCTCAACGATGAATTCATTCACGTCCAAGCGGAGAAACTGGCAAAGCGATTGTTAGCTCATAGTCAATCGATCGATGAACGAATTCGGTTCGCCTTTTCGCTATGCTTGGGACGTTCTGCTTCTGAAGAAGAGGTTCATTTCGCGCGTGAGTTTGTTTCCAAGGTGCAGAATAACGATACAAAAACGGAAGCTGAGCTTGCTGCTTGGTCTGCTTTGGCTCGATCCATGTTCCGACTGAATGAGTTTGTCTATGTCGATTAATCCAATGGGAAGACGATCCGTTCTTCAATCGTTTGTTGCCGGCAGTCTTTTGATGCCTGCGATCCTTTCGGAGTTGATGGCGGATGACAAGACCGATTCAGGGCCACTCGCGCCAAAGACGCCTCACTTTCCTTCCAAAGCCAAGCGAGTCATTTTCATTTTCTCCAACGGTGGCGTGTCGCATATGGACACGTTCGATCCGAAGCCCAAACTTTTCGAAGCGGACGGCAAGACGTTGGGAGTGGGCGGTGGACTTTCGAATCAACAAAGAAAGTTACTTAAGCCGTTTTGGGATTACAAACCGGGCGGCAAATGCGGGACAATGGTCAGCGATTTGTTTCCGCATATTCGAGATCGCATGGACGACATTTGTTTGATACGGTCGATGAAGTCGGATGATAACGAGCATGCGAATGCAACATTGGCAATGCATACTGGATCGTTGTTTTTCTCACGGCCTAGTATTGGAGCTTGGGTGAGTTATGGACTGGGGACCATGAATCAAAATTTGCCGTCTTTCATGGTATTGGCGTCACAGCTCCCGTATGCGGGCACCCAAGTTTACGCGAACGATTTTCTACCCGCGTATCATCAAGGGACCCGAGTTGTTCCTGGCAAAGAGCCCATTCCGAATCTTGCGGCAAGAAGTGCGAGTGCGAGCCAGCAACGAAGCGAATTAGACTTTATAGGGCAGCTCAATGAACGTCATCTTCTGGCGCGCGATCAATCGCCAGACTTGGCCGCTCGTATCCGCTCTTTTGAAACCGCGTTCCGTATGCAATCCGAAGCACCAGTGGCGTTCGATGTTTCGACTGAAACCAAAGAGACACTTGCTCTCTATGGTATCGATGGGAAGGAAACAGAAAGTTTCGGATGGCAATGCCTTGTAGCCCGACGATTGGCCGAGCGTGGAGTTCGGTTTGTTGAGATACTCGATGGTAGTTCCAGCAGCAATTGGGATCAGCATTCCAACATGCCGGAACATGCCAAGCGAGCCAAGGTTATCGATCAACCGATAGCGGGCTTACTTGCTGACCTGAAACGTTTAGGCATGCTCGACGATACCTTGGTTGTCTGGACCACCGAGTTCGGGCGAACCCCAGGTGTGGACGGTGAGAATGGACGTGGGCACCATAGTGCATGCTTCAGCAGTTGGATGGCGGGTGGAGGCGTAAAGTCGGGGATCGCCTATGGGCAAACCGACGAGATCGCTGCAACCGTCGCTGAGAATCCAGTCCACTTTCATGATTTCCATGCGACGATACTGCATTTGCTCGGGATCGATCACGAGCGATTGACCTATCGATTTGCTGGTCGTGATTTTCGATTAACCGACGTGCATGGCCGAGTCATGCATGATCTTTTGGCGTAGCCGCGCTGGCTTGCGGCGTCTTTTGTTTTACATTCTTCTTGAGTTTAGCGTATAGACCGATATGAACACACGAACAATTATCGCGTTTTGCCAAATCGCATTTGGATGCCTTTTGTGGTTGGCTAACCATGCGAGTGCGTTTAGCGATAGCAAGCCGAATGTCGTTGTCTTTTTAGTCGACGATCTTGGGCAACGGGACATTGGTTGTTATGGAAGTACTTTTTACGAAACACCCAATGTCGATCGACTTGCCAAAGAAGGTGCCAAGTTCACCAGTGGTTACGCTGCTTGTCCGGTTTGCTCGCCAACGCGCGCGAGTTTGATGACAGGCATGTGGCCGCAACGAACGGGCATCACGGATTACATCGGTGCACCGCTCAAACCAGAGGGGTGGAAACGCAATACGAAACTGTTGCCTGCTCCATACACAGATCGACTCAGTTTAGAAGCGCCGACGTTAGCCAAGGCGATGAAGTCTGCGGGCTACGCCACGTTCTTTGCGGGCAAATGGCACTTGGGCCCAGAAGGATGGTGGCCAGAGAATCAAGGCTTTGACATCAATCGAGGTGGAATCGACAAGGGCGGACCCTATGGTGGCAACAAGTACTTTTCACCGTATGGCAATCCTCGGCTCAAAGACGGTCCAGATGGTGAACACCTTCCTGACCGACTCGCATCGGAGACCTCTGCATTTATTCGGGAGAACAAAGACAAACCGTTCTTTGCGTATTTGTCGTTCTATTCCGTGCACACACCTTTGATGGCACGTGAAGATCTACGACTGAAGTATGAAGCGAAACGAAAACGACTTGGGCTAGAAGCGAAATGGGGCCGCGAAGAACCGCGAGATGTGCGGCTAGTGCAGGAGCATGCGGTATATGCAGCGATGGTTGAAGCGATGGACCAAGCGGTAGGGAAAGTGCTCAACACTCTGGACGAACTTGGATTGGCCGAAGACACATTGGTGATCTTTACTAGTGACAATGGTGGACTTTCGACGAGCGAAGGATGGCCAACGTCCAATTTGCCTTTGCGTGGTGGCAAGGGATGGCTTTACGAAGGAGGGATTCGGGAGCCTTTTCTCGTGCGATGGCCTAAAGTGTTAGCGGCCAGTCGCGAGATCGATACTCCTATCTCGAGTCCTGATGTTTTCGCAACGATGCTCGACATCACCAGCTCTAAACCGATAGCAAACCAGATTGTCGATGGCCAAAGTTTGGTGCCGTTGCTCAAGGGAACGCCATTTCCGGAAAGAGCATTATTCTGGCACTATCCTCATTATGGAAACCAGGGTGGTGCTCCAGGTGCAGCGATTCGTAAAGGAAAATGGAAACTGATTGAGTGGTTCGAGGACGCAAAAGTGGAGCTGTACAATTTGGACGAAGATCTCTCCGAGAAAAAAAACGTCGCGTCGTCAGAGACGGCTGTCGCAGATAGCATGTTAGAGGAGCTTCACGCATGGCAGAAATCCGTAGGAGCTCAGTTTCCAGTGGTGAACGCATCGTACGATGCGAACAAGCAAGACGGCCGCTTCGCCGCGAGGAAAGCGAATTAACGCATTTGTTTTACCATTGGACGGCAGAATTAAATCAACAGGCCTGGTTCTATGGGCCTTCGAAGTAACTCTACGCATGCAGGTAAATGTCGAATAATCGGAATTCTTGCCCTGCAAAACTGTGCAATCGGTGCAAACTGCCCTATCAAACAGGCTAATAGGTTGTAGGGTTCTTGACTGTCTCTTTTACCGCCCCGATTATGAAATCCCCGCAGGCAGCAGGCGGCCGAGCGAAACCAAACGATCGATGGCCAACTGACATAGTGAACCAGCCACTTGAATCTGAAACAATGATGCAACCAGCTTCGAAAATCACGCAAGTCAGTCCAATCCATGTCGTAGAGTGCAGCGTTTCAAGTCGAGGATTCTCTTCCTCGCTTTATGGACGAGAGGACTCGATTTCTCAGGTCCAAGCCTTATTTGATGTCGTCTGCCGTGGACAAGGCCAAACCTTACTTTTGCCTGGACCTTCAGGAATCGGAAAGACTTCGTTAGCACGAGTCCTCAGAGAACCTGTGATTGCGTCGAATGGGCTGTTTCTCGAGGGTAAGTTTGATCAGTTTGGCAGAAACGTACCCTTCGTGGCCTTTCGACAGGTACTCTCGCAGTTTTGCCAGACGATTCAAAAAGACACACCAGTTGTCGTTGAGCAATGGAAGGCGCGTATCATCGGAGCACTCGGTGATTTTGCGCAACTATTGATCGATTTGGAACCTGCATTCGAATCCATCCTCGGCCCCCAAAAACCGATTGCCAGAATTAGTCCGACGGAATCCAAACACCGTTTGGCAAACGTTATCCGTTCCTTTTTTGAAGCAATATGCAAGCCCGAACATCCCGTTGTACTTTTTCTAGACGACTGGCAATGGGCCGACCCTGCTTCCCAAGAATTGCTCTCCATACTTCATGACGAAGCCCCCCTTCGCTACTTGCTCATTATCGCCGCCTATCGTGAAGATGAGATAGACAACGATCATCTCTTTGCAACGATACTAACCCAATTACATTCGAAACATGATCACGTTGCAACGATAGAACTCACCAATCTTACCTCTCAAGATCTTAGCCGACTCATTGAAGAAAAGCTCGATGGTAAAATCGAGTCTGTCTCTGATATCGTCCAATGGGTTTTGGATCGAACATCTGGCAATGCCTTCTTTAGTTTGGCTTTTCTTGATTATCTGCTGGAGTCTCAACAACTTTATCTTCACGATGGCGATCGTTGCTGGCGACTCGACTTACATCGCATTCCGACGGACTATTGTGCGGACGTTGTCGCTTGGTTCGGGAAGAGGTTGGAGGCACTCGACGAAGGCAGTCGTGAGTTATTGTCCTTGTCGGCTTGTTTAGGGCATCGTTTCGATGTCGAGACATTATCGATCATCAGCGGACGCAGCGTCGACGATTGCATTGAAATCCTGACATCCGACTCAATGTCGAAGTTTGTCGTCGCAGATACATCGAGATCTAACGGTAGCGATTGGCGATTTCTCCATGATCGAATTCAGCAGGCTTCCTACAAGTCCATCAGCACTTCTATTATTGCATCAGTCCGCTTCGACATTGCAAAGCTTTTGCTTGGTCGATTAAGCGAAAACAGTCTTTCCGAGAGATTGTTTGAAGTCGTTGAACACCTAAACTACGGACTGGACCTTATCGATTCGTACACAGAAGCCGTTGAGGCGATCGAGCTTAATTTACTCGCAGCAGAAAAATCGCGAGGAGCCGCCGCCTACCGAACTGAATTGCAGTTTTTGCATTGTGCCAAACGTTTACTGAACGATGATAGATTTTCGTCGATGATTTGGCAATGCAATTCGAAAATGGCTATCCAATTGCTGAAAGAACTTGGCGAAAGCGAGTTTCTGGATGGGAATCATGAGGTCGCACTGGGGTACGTTCGCGAAGCTGTAAACCGCTCGGAATCGGCCATTGAAAAAGCAGAATTGTTAACTATTGCGATTGTCCAGTACACACTACTTGCAAAATATCCACAGGCAATAGCGACCGGCCGAGAAGCGCTTGCTATCCTTGGGGTCTATCTACCCCTGGATGATTACACGAATGCACGTGATCACGAGTTAGCGGAAGTACGACTTGCTGTTCAAGAGAGAACATTCGAAGACTTGAGTTCCATGCCGATCATGGCGGATCCGCGTTGGTGTACGGTGAGCAAAATCCTGATTACCATGGGTCCTCCGTGTTACCGTTCAGACCAGAGTCTTTGGAGCGTCATTGTTCCCAAAGTAGTGAACTTGACATTGACTCACGGCCCTATTCCGCAAGTTGGATATAGCCACACAGCCATTGCGGGATTGCTCATGTGGGTTGAGGATGATGTCGCGACGGCCTTGGGATTTAGTGATCTGGCGACTCGTTTGATGACAGAAAGATTCACTTCCTCGTCAGACCAAACGGTGTTTCATTTGATGGCTGGTAGCTCGGCATGTCATTGGTTCGGTCACTGTATGCGAAGTTCTGAACACTACGAACTCGCATACAAGATTGGGTCGAACGCGGGCAACCTTCAGTACGCTGCATATGCCTTCGGCCACAATATGTACTGCCAGTTCTTCCAAGGAACCAATCTCAGGATTCTCGCTCAAGAGACAAAGAAATGGTTAGCGTTTAGCCGGTCTCGTCGCAATCAGTGGGCCGTCGATCTACTCGATGCTGGCGCAAGAATAGTGGAGCAAATCTCGTCTATAGATTTGAATCCCGGAACGCAACCCAGCTCAGAGTCGGATTTTATTCATCGTGTGGAAACGAATCAGAACCAACAAGTGCTTTGTATCTATCATGTGATGCAGTCTTTCACCAGATTGGTTATGGAGGACTTTGAAAGTGCGCTAAGGTACTCGGACAAGGCAGATGCGAACATCAGTACGGTTGGTACGCAGGGACTGTTAGCATGGTCGGAACATGTCGCGATTCGAAACATTATTCGAGCATGCCTTTTCAACCAAGTGGACTTGGAAATCCAGGGTCAGTGGCGTACGGAATTCGAAGCTTCTATGCAGCGATTGACCATTTGGTCGAAGCATGCTCCAGAGAGCTTTGACCACAAGCGTCTTTTTCTCATGGCCGAACTAGCACGACTCGACGGCCATCCGCTAGAGGCAGGGCGTCTTTACGACGAGGCGATTACGGCCGCGAAAGTTGGAGGTTTTCTACAATGGGAAGCCTTGGCGAACGAACGATCTCAACGACTTTGGCAATCTGTGCAAATGCCAGATCTCGCTAGTTCATATCGCCATTATGCCTATCAGGCCTACAGTCGATGGGGAGCTGTTTCCAAGATTGAAGCACTGGAATATCAGCTGCGCCAAACACTTGAACAACAGTTGCGACTGATTGAGCATAACGCAGGCGTTGAGGACGAAGAGAGAGCTCTGACCTCAAACCAAATCATTGCTCGACAGATTGATCGACTTCGCAATGAAAACTTGGAACTACAAGGAGCAAAGCAACAAGCCCAAATGCGTGCACACGCAGAAGAGTTAGCTCAAGCGACGGATAGACTCCGCACGGAAGTTGTGAAGCGAAAGGAAGCGGAAAAGGCACTTCGGGTTCAGAACGACATGTTGGAGGAAAAAATCTCCGAACGAACCCTAGAACTGAAGACAAGCCGTGACAAACTGGTCGTCCTGGCCGAGCGATTGGAATTGGCGACGCGTGCTAGTGATATGGGGATTTGGGATTGGGATATACGTACGAATCAACTTCTCTGCGATGATTCGCTGTGCAAGTTGTATGGTATGGAGAAAAACCCATTCGGTTTAACTGTGGAGGGCTGGTTAGGCTATATCCATCCATCCGATCGAAATCGTATCCAACTCGCTCTAGAGCGTTCGCGGCAGTTAGCTGTTCCGTTCGTCGAAGAGTTTAGGGTTCGAAAACCCAATGGCAAGATACGAACCATCAAAGCCGAAAGGCAGGTTATCTGCGATTCGGCTGGCGTTCCAATTCGAATGATTGGTATCAGTTATGATATTACAGAGAAAAAACGTCAAGCAATGCTTCAGCATCTGCGTCAAGAGGTAGCGGAACGCGCCGCACGCGGGCGACCGCTTGACGAGGTTCTTTATTTTCTAACGAAAGCGGTCGATGAACTTGAGCTCGGAATGAGCTGTGCTTTCACCAATAATTCTCTAGACAGTCAGCCGACCAACCGAATAACGTTCCCTCATATTGGCTTTAATGGACAATGGCATGGTCCACGTCATCAATGGTCGGTCGAAATCTATTCGTCGACACGTTCAGTTCTTGGCTGTTTGGAGTTCTTTAGTGAGCGTGAAGAGAAGCCCGATCAAGCAGACGTGGACTTCGCAACTGCCCTTGCCGAAATCGCTGCCATCGCGATCGAGCATACGGTCTACATTGAAACACTCGAACGTGCACGAGAGAATGCTCATGTTGCCAATCAAGCGAAGAGCGAGTTTCTAGCGAACATGAGCCACGAAATCCGCACACCGATGACGGCGATTCTAGGGTACACGGATCTTCTGCTCGATGCAGGAAACTCCGACTTCGATCCTGAACAACGCATTCGGTCGGTCAAAACGATCCAACGGAATGGTGAACATCTTCTGGCAATCATCGATGACATTCTCGATTTGTCGAAGATAGAATCCGGGAAGCTGGTCGTCGAATCAATTGTCTACTCGCCAATCACGATTGTCGAGGAAGTATTAACGTTGATGACAATACGAGCTGCGGAGAAGGGGATTGTTTTGGACTCGGTCTTTGAAACGAGTCTACCTGCGATGATTCAAACCGACCCAACTCGACTGCGCCAAATCATTCTGAACTTGGTTAGCAACGCAATCAAGTTCACGGAACAAGGAAGCGTTCGAGTGGTCGTTCGCTTTGTTGCCGGTGATGCACCGACGTTAGTGTTTGATGTCATCGATACCGGACGTGGGATGAGCCAAGATCAAAAGGAACGACTGTTCCGCCCGTTCGTTCAAGCTGACACGTCGACGACACGAGAGTTTGGTGGCACGGGGCTTGGACTGACGATTAGCAAGAGATTGGCCGAAATGATGGGTGGTAACATTTTCATCGTGGATTCCACTCCAGGTGTCGGGTCACGATTCAGAGCGACTGTTTCGATCGGGAACATTGCTGGAGTGGAAATGGTCTATCCATCTTGTCCCATTTCGACTCCAGAAAAAGAAAAGCGGACTGTCGTATCGGCTCCATTGGAAAAGCCGCTCGCTGGCTATCGAATTCTGTTGGCAGAAGACGGACCTGACAATCAGCGCCTCATCGCTTTCATCCTCAAGAAGGCTGGCGCGCAGGTCACTGTAGTCGAGAATGGCAAGCTGGCTGTAGATGCATGCTTTGAATCCGTTAATCGCGAAGAACCGTATGATGTAGTCCTTATGGATATGCAAATGCCTGTTATGGATGGTTACGATGCAACCTCTTACCTGCGAGACCACGGCTATCACCGTCCGATCATCGCCTTAACAGCTCATGCGATGGATGGTGATGAAGCGAAATGCCTCGACGCGGGTTGTTCGGCCTACACAACGAAACCGATCAACCGCGAGCTTTTGATCGCAAAGATAACATCCATCGTATGCAACGGCCGCCCCGAACTTTGTTCTTAAGTAACTTAGGTAACTAGAGCCCTAACTTGCAAACCAAGACACAGCGCTAGCTCGGTTCACTTTCCGTGGTCAAGAGTTGTTGCACCAACTCGCAGAAGTGTTTTGCCGAAAAAGGTTTGGGAAGCAACGCACTTACTCCCACTCCTTCAGCCTGGTCTAGAAGCTCTTCGTCAATAAATCCAGAAGTGATAACCACGGGTAAGTCGGCTCGAATTTCACGGACTTGCCTCGCTACTTCCAGCCCAGAAAATCCCGGCATATTGTAGTCCGTCACGACTATTTCGAAGTCGTTGGGAGCTTCGCGAAGAGACTTTAAAGCTTTAGATTGGTCCGAGTATCCATATACCTGAAACCCCAAATGGCCGAGTAAGTAGACGATCGACTGCAGGACCTTTTCGTCATCATCCAAATACAGGATCCGACACTTTGTCGCTGCCTGCGATACGGGCGTCGCAACGTTAGGCGATTTTTCTACATCCTCGGATCCAACCATCTGTCTTGATGCGATGTCAAAGTCCTGTATGGTTGTGGGAGGAAGATAAATTGTAAATGTTGAACCCTGGCCGGGTTGGCTCTCGACAACGATCTCGCCCTGGTGAGCGAGAATGATGCCATAGACGACGGCTAGCCCAAGCCCCCAAGCCCGGTTCCTTCGCCTACAGGTTTGGTGGTAAAAAACGGTTCGAAGATGCGTTCCATTACATCAGCGTTCATTCCAACACCATTGTCGGAAAATGTTAGCCGCACCAGTTTGATAGGATGCTGTGTCGTAGAAGATTGGTCTTGGCTGGATCGCGAATGCAATCCAGCATTTGAAGGCTCTGCAGGATTTATAACCGTGTCGAGATGAATTCGTATAGAACCGGGCTTGCCTTGCATCGATTGCACAGCGTTGTTGACAAGGTTGATGACAACTTGTTCGATCTGCATAACATCTGCAAGAACCTTTGGTACTGCTGGCGCGTAGGTAAACGAAAGTTCAATGCGGGCAGGGATCGTTGATCGCAGAAAGCGGATACTGTCTGCAAGGACGGGAGCCAATGAAATCGACTTTCGGACTGTCGCTTGCCGACGGCAAAAAGAGAGTAGTTGCTTTACCAATTCGCGAGCCCGCTCACCCGCAGCTTGGATTTCCTCGACGCAATGAGACAACTTTGGGTTTGTTTGACTGCTAAAACTTCGAGCCAGCTCCGAATTGCTCAGGATAACAGTCAGAATGTTGTTGAAGTCGTGTGCGATGCCACTAGCGAGCCTGCCTATGGCTTCCATCTTCTGAGCTTCACGCAGTTGGGCCTCAAGGGAGTTTTTTGCGGTCTCGGCCCGAATTCGAGCATCGATATCCACTAAAACGACACGGTGGGGCGCCGAATCAGCATCTCCTGCAGCGAGCGAGGCTGACAATTGGACCCATTTGTAGGTTCCATCGCATCGCTGCAATCTTAATTCACAGGTCTGGGGCTGGGAGGTCGAGATCAGTCGGTTTCGTAACTGGTAAAATGCAGGATTGTCTTTGTTGACGATATACATACTAAAGCGCTGATGAATTAAAGAACGTGGGGTAGTACCCAACATTTCCGCCAAGGTGCAGTTGGCCTCTTGAATCAGTCCACCTGCGTTGACGAGGCTGTAACCGACAGGCGCACGATCGTATAGGTCGAGATAGCGTTCGCGGCTTTCTTCCAATTCCAATTGGGACTGGCGAAGTTCTTCGTTTTGGATTTCCAGTTCGATCTGGTGAACCTTTAACTCACGAATGACGTGCAGACCTTCTTCGGGCGAGATAGGCATTTCATCAGCGGCTGGTTCATTTTCCTTCTTTTGATACGCAGCTATTGCTCGCTCGCGCAAAGACGGACTGGTGGATTGCGAAGCCCAATCACTGGCGGCAGGCAATTTACGATGGGTCATGATTGCGGCTCAAGTCTCTCTGTAGTGGCGATCGCATAAACTTGACCCGATTTACTCCTCAATGCAGTAGCGGTGATACGGACGCTGAGAACATCGCCACTCTTGGTAAGTCTTTGTGTTTCATAGGGTTCCAGCACCTCTGTACTGAGTTTGGCTACGATAGCCAAACTCTCGTTCTGGAGCGCTGGGGGAATCCGATCGCGAACATTCATTTGAAGCGCTTCCTCTTCGCTCCACCCGTAGATCCTGGTGGCGCTGGGGTTCCAAGCGATAATGCGACCTTCGAGATCATGAACGGTAATCGCATCGTAGGCATCGCGAACTACAACGGCCAATCGCAATTGCCTATTCGCAATCTCTAGTGATTCTTCGGTACGCTTCATATCCGTTATATTAACAAAGACGATAACGACTCCTTCAATGACGTTCTCAATGGTGCGATATGGTTTTATTCGCATTTGAAACCAATTACCGTCGGTGGTTTGAACTCTTCTATCTTGAGACTCGAGAGTGTCGAGCACCTTTTTC
>Ga0068877_10001526_pt1 | contig 19043 bp, 17 predicted proteins | sample NOAtaG_FD_66437 | JGI IMG/M metagenome (GOLD analysis project Ga0068877, IMG submission 66437) | Freshwater lake microbial communities from Lake Erie, under a cyanobacterial bloom - NOAA_Erie_Diel6S_1000h metaG | ecosystem: Environmental > Aquatic > Freshwater > Lake | place: USA: Ohio, Lake... | reverse complement strand
TGCCGGCCGCCTGGGAGCAGGCCATCGCCGCCGCCGCGCGCACCCTCGCGGCGGCCCCGCGGCTGGTCGTGCTGGCGTCGGCGGGGCTCTCGAACGAGGCGCTCTACCTGCTGTCCCGCATCCGCGGTCCCGGGGGCGAGGGGGTGTTCCGCGTCGAGACGGGTCCGGAGGCACCGCTGGCCGGCGCGCCGGATCTCGCGCTGCGCGCGGACCGCGCCCCGAACGGCCGCGGCGCCGAGCTCATGGGCTTCGCCCGGCACGACCAGCCGCTGGCCGCGCTGCAGGCCGGGGACACGCTGCTGGTTGCCGACCACGATCTGGCCGGGTTGGACCTCGCCGCGCTCGACCGGGCGGGGGAGATCGTCGTGATCGGGACGACGCTCCCCGGGGAGCTGGTGTCGCGCGTGGCGGTGGCGCTGCCGACCTGCAACGTGGCCGAGGAGGAGGGGACGTTCACCAACCTGCGGGGGCGCGTGCAGCGGTTCCTGCAGGCCAAAGCCGCGCCCGGCGAGGCGCGTCCGACGTGGAGCGTGCTGGGTGACGTCGCCGAGGCGATGGGCCGGGGGCGGGCGCCGATGCTGCCGGCCGACGTGTTCGCCGCGCTGGCGGGCGACCACCCGGCGTTCGGCGGGCTCACGTACGCCGGGCTGGGCCTGCGCGGCCTGCCGGTGCTGGACGCCGCCCCGGCGGGGGGGACGTCGTGATGAGCGAACCCACGGGGCTGGCCTGGGTGGCGCTGTCCTTCGCGAAGCTGCTGGCGATCTTCGTCGTTTACCTCGGCACCGTCGCCTACACGACGCTGGCGGAGCGCCGGATCTCGGCGTGGATCCAGGACCGGCACGGCCCGAACCGGGTCGGGCCGCAGGGGCTCTTCCAGCCGATCGCCGACGGGATCAAGAACCTGCTGAAGGAGGAGACGATCCCGGGGAGCGCGAGTCCGTGGCTCTTCGTGCTGGCACCGGCGCTGGCGTTCGTCCCGGCGTTCGTGACGTGGGCGGTGATCCCGTGGGGGGCGCCGCTCCCGACGCCGTGGGGGACGATCTCGCTCGCGGTGGCGGACCTGCCCGTCGGCTTCCTGTTCATCCTCGCGATCTCGTCGCTGGGCGTCTACGGCATCACGCTCGCCGGGTGGTCGAGCAACAACAAGTACTCGCTGCTCGGCGGGCTGCGCTCGAGCGCGCAGATGGTCAGCTACGAGATCGCCATGGGGCTGAGCACGATCCCGGTGCTGCTGCTCGCGGGGAACGTCGCGATGGGGGACATCGTCGCGCAGCAGCAGGCGACGTCGTGGAACGCGGTGCTGCTGTCGGTCGCCTTCCTGACGTTCCTCGTCAGCGCCTTCGCGGAGACCAACCGGCTCCCGTTCGACCTGCCGGAGGCCGAGAGCGAACTGGTCGCGGGGTACCACACGGAATACTCGGCGATGAAGTACTCGATGTTCATGATCGCCGAGTACGCCAACATGATGACGGCGGGCGCCTTCATCTCGACCCTGTTCCTCGGCGGCTGGGACATCCCGTTCACGACGTGGGACTCGACCGGCGCGCCGAGCGCGCTGAAGAGCGCGGCGACGTTCGCGATGCTCTACGCGAAGACCCTCTTCTGGCTGTTCTTCTTCATCTGGGTGCGGTGGACGCTGCCCCGCTTCCGCTACGACCAGCTGATGGCGCTGGGCTGGCGGGTGCTGCTGCCGCTGCTGCTCGCGTACATCGTGCTGATCGCGTCGGTGCTGCTGGCGCTCGACGCGGTCGGGATCGGCCGCGGCGGCGCGTACGTCGCGACGCTCTTCGGCGTGAACGTGGCGGTCGTGGCGGTCGTGGCCTTCTGGCTCGATCGCGGGCGGCTGGTGAGTCCGGCGGCGAGCCGGCTGCAGGTGCAGGAACTCGAGCGGCTGCGACAGGTGGCGGCGCGGCGCGCCGCGATCGCGGCGGCCGGATCCCGGGGGACATGAAATGGCGATCGGCGTGAAGGTGGTGGAGCGGCCCACGGGCGAGGTGAGCTACCTGCGGAGCACGCTCAGCGGGCTGGCGACGACGTTCCGGCACCTGGTGGACCCGCACAAGGTGACGGTCCAGTATCCCGAGCAGCGGTGGCCGATCGCGCCGCGGTGGCGCGGGACGCACCGGATGCTCACCACCGAGGATGGCAAGGCGAAGTGCGTCGCCTGCGGGCTGTGCCCCACCGTGTGCCCGGCGAACTGCATCAAGCTGGTGCCCGGCGAGGACGAGCAGGGAAACCGCTATCCGCTGGTGTTCGAGATCGACGAGTTCCGGTGCATCTTCTGCGGCTACTGCCAGGAGGTGTGCCCGGAGGAGGCGATCCACGTGGGACGCCACTTCGAGAACGCCGAGCTGAGCCGCGACCGGTTCGTGTACGACCTGGCGCGCCTGACGTCGCAGACGCACGACGTGTGCGAGCTGTGGGACCCCGCCGATCCGAAGGGGGAGTGAGCGTGACGTGGACGGCGGCCGGCGTGCAGCTGGCGCACTTCTGGATCTTCGGCGCGATCGCGATCGCGAGCGCCCTGCTCTTCGTGACCCGCCGGAGCCCGGTGGCGGCGGCGCTCTGGCTGGTGAACACCATGTTCTGCCTGGCGGCCCTCTACGTGCTGCTCGAGGCGCCGTTTGTCGGGGCCGTGCAGGTGCTGGTGTACGCCGGGGCCATCATGGTGGTGTTCCTGTTCGTGGTGATGCTGCTCAACCTCGGCCGTGACGACGCGCGGCTCGATCTGCGTGAGCCGGGTGTGCGCGGCGCGGCGCTGCTCGTGGGCCTGCTGCTGGCCGTCGAGCTCGTCGTGGCCTCGCGGACGCCGGCGGAGGCCACGGCGCCGCTCCCGGCGGCCGAGGGGACGAACGTCGTCGCCCCGGTGGCGCGCGCGCTCTTCACCGAGCACCTGGTGGCCTTCGAGGTGACGAGCGTGCTCCTGCTGGCGGCGATCGTCGGCGCGGTGGCGTTGGCGCGGCGCGAGTCGCCCGCGTCGCGCGGTCCGGCCGTGCCCGAGGGGCCGACGGCATGATCGGCGCGTCCCTCTTCGTCTCGGCCGTGCTGTTCGCGATCGGCGTCGGTGGCGTGCTCGTGCGACGGAACGCGATCATGCTCTTCATGTGCGTCGAGCTCATGCTGAACGCCGTCAACCTGAGCTTCGTGGCGCTCAGCCGGCTCCACGGGGTCACCGGACAGGTCGTGGTGATCTTCGTCATGACCGTCGCGGCGGCCGAGGCGGCGGTGGGGCTCGCGATCATCATCTCGGCCTTCCGGCACTTCAAGAGCGCCGACCTCGCCGACATCCGGCTCCTGGGGGGCTGAGCGATGCATCCACTCACCGGCACCGCGGCCGACCTGGTCTGGCTGCTGCCGCTGCTGCCGTTCCTCGGGTTCGTCGCCAACGGGTGGCTGTCGCTGCGCGGCGCCGTGCGCGCGCGCGTGACGGCCCATCCGACGCGCCTGGAGACCGAGGGGTCGCGCCACCCGCAGTTCACGCTGGTCAACGTGATCGGCGTCGGGTCGGTGGTCGCGGCCTTCGGCGTGGCGATCGCCGTCTTCGCCGCACTCGCGGGGGCGCCGGACGCGGCCGGGCCCTACGTGCAGACGTACGGCTCGTGGCTGCCGTCGGGCGACCTGCGCGTGGACTGGGCCTTCCAGGTGGACCGGCTCAGCATGGTGATGGCGCTGATCGTGACCGGCGTCGGCGCCCTGATCCACGTCTTCTCCGTCGGCTACATGGCGGACGACCCGGGCTATCCGCGGTACTTCTCCTACCTCAACCTGTTCGTGTTCTTCATGCTCACCCTCGTGCTGGGGGCGAGCTACGCCGTGATCTTCGTCGGCTGGGAGGGGGTGGGGTTGGCCTCGTACCTCCTGATCGGCTTCTGGTTCTCCGAGACGCGGAACGCCGACGCGGGCAAGAAGGCGTTCATCGTCAACCGCGTCGGCGACTTCGGGTTCCTGATCGCGATGTTCCTGCTGTGGGCGAACCTCGGCACGCTCGACTTCCGCGAGGTCGCGCAGCGGGTGCCGGAGCTCGCGGCGGGGGGCGGGCTGGTGACGGCGATCTGCCTGTTCCTCTTCCTCGGGGCGGCGGGCAAGTCGGCGCAGATGCCGCTCTACATCTGGCTCCCGGACGCGATGGCGGGCCCGACGCCGGTCTCCGCGCTCATCCACGCGGCGACGATGGTGACCGGCGGGGTGTACCTCGTGGCGCGGTCGGCCGACCTCTTCGCCATCGCCCCGGTCGCGTCGCTCACGGTGGTGGTCGTGGGGGCGGTGACGGCGATCTTCGCGGCGGTCATCGGCCTCAAGCAGTGGGACATCAAGAAGGTGCTGGCCTACTCGACCGTCTCGCAGCTCGGGATGATGTTCGTCGCGGTCGGCTCCGGGGCCTACGTCGCCGGGCTCTTCCATCTGGTCACGCACGCGTTCTTCAAGGCCCTCCTGTTCCTGGGCGCCGGCGCGGTGATCCATGCCCTCCACCACGGCTACCACGCGGTCCACGACGAGACGAGCGACGCCCAGGACCTCCGGCTGATGGGCGGGCTCCGCCGACGGATGCCGGTGACGTTCGCGCTGATGTGGATCGCGACGCTCGCGATCGCCGGGGTGCCGCCGCTCGCCGGGTTCTTCTCGAAGGACGAGATCCTCGCGAGCGTATTCCGGCAGGCCGGCGGGAGCGCGCTCGCGCAGGCCACGTGGCTCGGGATCCCCGGGTCGGTGGTGCTCGGGACGGCCTATGCGATCCTGCTGGTGACGGCGCTGCTGACGGCGGTCTATATGACGCGCCTGATGCGCTACGCCTTCCACGGCCCATCGCGGGTGCCGGGCGACGCCGCCGCGCACGTGGCGGAGTCGCCGTGGGTCATGCGCGGCCCGCTGGTCTTGCTTGGCGCGCTGACGGTGGCGGGGGGCTGGCTCAACCTGCCGGCGCTCCTGCCGCTGGGGCCGGTGGGGACCCTCGAGCACTGGCTGGCCCCGGTGACCGGTCGCGGTGCGGCCGTGCTGGCGGCCGGGGCGCCCGCGCTTGGCCACGGGACGGAGCAGGCGCTGGTCGGCGTGGCGGTGGCGGTGGCGCTGGCGGGGATCGCGATCGCCTGGGTCGTCTGCCGGCCGGACGCCGTGCCGGCCCCCGACGCCCCCGCGCCCACGAGCGGCTTCGGCTGGCTCCTGTCGAACAAGTTCTTCGTGGACGAGGCGATCGAGGCGCTGATCGTGGCACCGCTCGTCAAGGTGTCGCGGCTCGTGCTGTGGCGCGGGATCGACCTCGGCGTCCTCGACGCGCTCTTCGTGCGCGGCCCCGGGGCGCTGACCCGGGGGATCGGGTGGGCCGGGACGCGGTTGCAGAGCGGCCTCGTAGGCACCTACGTCTGGGTGATCGCCATCGCGGTGCTGGCGGTGCTCGGCCTCATGCTCCTCATGAAGTAAGCCATGGCCGCCGATCTCGCCTCGTTCCTCGGACACTGGATCCTGCCCGCGCTGCTGCTCGTGCCGCTCCTCGGCGCGGGCGCGGTGCTCGCCATCGGCCGCGTCGCGGCACCGGGCCACGCGTTGGTCGCCTCGCCGCTCCGCGAGATCCGCGTCCTCACCGCGATCACCCTCGGCATCGAGGCCGGGCTCGCGACCCTGCTGTGGCTGTCGCTCGACCCCGCAGCCGGTGGCTGGCAGGCGGTGGTGGACCTGCCGTGGATCAGCGAATGGGGCGCCCGGATCCTCATGGGGGTCGATCCCGTGGGCGGGCTGATGATCCTGCTGACCGCGTGGCTGATGTTCCTGAGCGTCGTCGGCTCGTGGAACGCCGTCACACACAAGCTGCGGTCGTACTACGTGCTGCTGCTGGTGTTCACGTCGGGGTGCATCGGCGTGTTCGTCGCCATCGACCTCCTGCTGTTCTACGTGATGTGGGAGGTCGTGCTCGTCCCCCTGTACTTCGTGATCGGCGTGTGGGGCGGGCGCGAGCGCGTGGGGTCGAGCTTCCGGTTCTTCGTGTTCACGATGGGCTCGTCGCTGGTGATGCTGGTCGCGATCGGCGCGCTGTGGAAGTCGGCGGGGCAGGGAACCTTCGCCCTCGACGCGCTGGTGGGGGCGCCGGGGCCATCGACGACCGCGCAGGTGTGGCTGTTCGCCGGGTTCTTCCTCGCCTTCGCCGTGAAGTCGGCGATGTGGCCGTTCCACACCTGGCTCCCCGACGCCCAGCACGAGGCGCCGACGACGGCCGCCATCGCGCTCGGCATCAAGGTGGGGGCGTACGGCCTGTTCCGCTTCGCCATGCCGCTCTTTCCCGCCGCGGTCACGCACGAGACGGTGCGGAGCGTCGTGATCGGGCTCGGCGTCGTGGGGATCATCTACGGGGCGCTGGTCGCGATGGTGCAGCCCGACTTCAAGCGGCTCGTCTCGTACGCCGCGATCTCGCACGCGGGCTTCGTGCTCGTCGGGCTCTTCGCCGGCTCGGTGGAAAGCGTGCAGGGGGCGGTGCTCGTGATGCTCTCGAGCGGCGTGACGAACGCCGCGCTGTTCCTGCTGCTCGGCATCCTGCACGAGCAGCGCGGCACGGGGATGATCGCGAACTTCGGCGGCCTCGCGCGCGTGGTGCCGATGTTCGCGGTGATGCTCACGCTCGTCTCGCTGGCGAGCATCGGCCTGCCGGGCACCAACGGCTTCGTCGGGGAGTTCCTCGTCTTGCTCGGCGCCTACCGCGAGTTCCCGGTCGCCACCTTCCTCGCGGGGCTGGGCGTCATCCTCGCGGCGGTGTACTTCCTCTGGGCGACCCAACGGGTGCTCTTCCAGCCGCTGGCGCACGAGGCCAACCGCTCGCTGCGCGACCTGAACCGGCGCGAGCAGGCGGTGATGCTCGTCTTCGCCGTCGTCATCGTGGGGCTCGGGGTGGCGCCGGGCGGGCTCCTGCGGCACATCGAGCCGAGCGCGCGGAAGCTGGTCGCGCGGGTGGAGTCGCGTGGGCGGCCGTCGGCTGCGCCGGTGCCCGCCGACCCGGTCGCGCCCCCGGTCGTGCCCCCGGTCGTGCCCCCGGCCGCGCCCTTGGCCGCGCCCCTGGCGCTGCCGCCGTCCGCCTCCCGCTAGCGTCCCCCCGTGCGGTCCCTCCTCGACGCGATCGGATACGGCCAGTGGATCCTGCCCGTGCTGCTGCTGCTCCCGCTGGGAATCGGCCTCCGGTTCGCGTTCGACCTCGACCGGCTCGGCTGGCAGGTCGTCGTCGAGGGGGAGTGGCTGCCCGACTTCGGTGTGGTCGGGATGAACAAGGGGCGCACGGGGACGCGGCAGCTCGACGCGCTCGGAGGCCCCGCGCGGGCCCTGCCGAGGCTCTCCGCAGTGGTGGCCTTCGCCGCGTTGGCCAGCCTGGGGCTCACCGGGACCGCCGGCTTCGTGGGCGAGTTCCCCGGGCTCGTCGGCGCGTGGAAGGCCTCGACGCTGCTCGCGATCCTGGCGGCCGCGGGGGGCGTGCTTGGAGCCGTGTACGTACTCCGGGCGCTGCAGCGGGTGATCTGCGACCCGCTCGGCGACCTGGCGTGGCGTGCCCTGCCGGACCTCACGCGCCGCGAGGTGTCGGTACCCGGCACGCTGTCCATGCTCGTGCCGTGGCTCGGGGTGCACCCCGGGCCCGTGCTGCGCCGGCTCGAGCCGGATGCGGTGCGCTTCCTCGAACTGACGACGCGCGGGGCGCCGCCCTCGCCGCCGATCCTCCTGCCGTGACCGCTCCCGTCGCCGATCCCGCGTTTCTGACGCGCGCGCTCCTGCCCGATCTCGTCGTCTCGGGCGGGGCGATGCTCCTGCTCCTGTACGGGGTCTGGGGCCCCGAGACCGAGGGGCGTCGCCGCGGCCTCCTCCTCGGGGCCCTCGTGACCATCGCCGCCGCCACCTGCGCGACGGCCTTCACCGCCGCGACTCTGCCGCGGACAGGCGTCGGGCCGCTCGCCACCGACGCCTTCCGCTGGATGGCGGACGTCGTGATCCTGCTCGGCACGCTGCTGACGCTGATGGTGATGCGCGACCACGCGCCCCGGGCGCGCTGGGCGCTCGCCGAACCCGCGGTGCTGGTGCTGCTGGCCGCCGGCGGCATGATGCTGCTGGCGGCCGCACGCGACCTGATCCTCGTCTTCCTCGGGATCGAGCTCATGTCAGTCGCGTCGTACGTGCTCGCGGGCATCGACCGCCGCAATCCGCGCAGCGCCGAGGCGGCGCTCAAGTACTTCCTGCTCGGCGCCTTCTCGACCGGATTCCTGCTCTACGGGATCGCGCTGCTCTACGGCGCGACCGGGACGACCGACCTGGCGCGCATCGGCCAGGCGCTCGCAGCCGGGCCCTCGGTGATGGCCACCGCCGGCCTCGGCCTGCTGCTCGTCGGGTTCGCGTTCAAGGTGGCGGCGGTGCCGTTCCACCTCTGGACGCCGGACGTGTACGACGGGGCGCCGACCCCCGTCTCGGGGTTCTTCGCCACGGCCGTCAAGGCGGCGACATTCACCGCGCTCGTCCGCGTGACCCTCGTGGCCGTGTCGCCCACCCTCGTTCCGTGGAACGAGGCGGTGTGGTGGCTGGCCGCCCTCACGATGATCGCCGGGAACGCCTTTGCCATCCGGCAGCGCAACCTCAAGCGGATGCTCGCCTATTCGAGCATCGCCCACGCGGGCTTCCTGCTGGTCGCGGTGGCCACGCACACCCCCGCCGGCGCGGCCGCGATCCAGTTCTACCTGCTCGCGTACGCGCTGGCGACGATCGGCGCCTTCGCGGTGCTGAGCGCGGTGGGCGAGGCGGCCGACGGCATCCTGCACGCCCGGCGTCTGGAGGGGCTGTGGCAGGTCCGCCCGGGCCTCGCGATGGCGATGGCGGTCTTCATGCTGGCGCTCCTCGGCTTCCCGCTCGCGGGAGGCATCGGCTTCTTCGCCAAGTGGTACGTGCTGCAGGCGGCGCTGCAGGCCCCGGTGCCGCAGACCGCGCTGTCCATCATCCTCGTCGTCGCGACCGTCGTGAGCGCGACGTTCTACCTGTACGTCGTGATGGTGATGTTCATGCGGCCCCGTCCTGCCGACGCCGAGGCGCCCGCGCCGACCCCGGCGATGACGCGCCTGGTCATCGCGACGGCCGTCGTGGTGATCCTGGTGTTCGGGGTGTATCCGACGCCGCTGGTGCGCGTCGCCCGCGCCAGCGCCGCCTCGTCGTTCCCCGCGGGGCGCTGACCCCCGGACCCCGCCGCTCCCGCCCACCAGCCCCGACCATGGCCGTCAATCCCCGCATCTTCCGACAGTACGACATCCGCGGCGTCGTCGGCGACGACCTGACGCGGGAGGCCGCGCAGGCCGTCGGCCGCGGCTACGCCGCCCTGCTGCGCGAGCGGGGGCTGGCCGGGGCCGTGGCCGTCGGCCGCGACAACCGCCCGAGCGGCCTCGCGCTGCGGGACGCCCTCGTCGGCGCGCTCACCGCCGCCGGCGTGCCGGTGGTTGACGTCGGTGAGGTCCCCACCCCCACGCTCTACTGGACGCTGCACCACCTGCCGGTCGTCGGCGGCATCCAGATCACCGGGTCGCACAACCCGCCCGAGTTCAACGGCTTCAAGCTCTGCATCGGGCACGCCTCGGTGCACTCGGAGGAGATCCAGCACCTGCGCGCCCTGTCGGAGGCACCGGCACCGCCGACCGCCGCGCCGGCCGGCGTGACGCACGAGGCCGTCCTCGACCGCTACGTCGCCGACCTCGTGCAGCGGACGGGGCGCCTCTCGCGTCCCCTCAAGGTGGTGGTGGACGCCGGCAACGGCGTGGCCTCGCTCGTCGCGCGTCCGCTGTTCGACGGGATCGGCGCGCAGGCGACGTACCTCTTCTGCGAAAGCGACGGCACCTTCCCGAACCACCATCCCGACCCGACGGTGGACGCCAACCTCGCAGATCTCATCGCGGCCGTGCGGCGCGAGGGGGCCGACCTCGGGGTGGCGTTCGACGGCGACGGCGACCGTATCGGCATGGTGGACGCGGAGGGCCGTGTCGTGCGCGGCGACCACATCCTGATCCTCTACGCCCGCGACGTGCTGGCGCGCACGGGCCGGGGCCAGCCGATCATCTTCGACGTGAAGTGCTCGCAGGCGCTCTCGGACGCGATCACCGCCGCGGGGGGCGAGCCGGTCATGTGGAAGACCGGGCACTCGCTCATCAAGGACAAGATGAAGGAACGCCACGCGCCGATCGCGGGCGAGATGTCCGGGCACATGTTCTTCGGCGAGGGCTTCTACGGGCACGACGATGCCCCCTACGCGGCGGCCCGCCTGCTGCGCATCGTAGCCGACTCCGGGCGCTCGGTCGCGGCGCTGCTCGCCGACGTGCCGACCTTCGTCAGCACGCCGGAACTGCGCGTGGACGTGGACGAGGACCGCAAATTCGCGCTCGTCGCCGAGGCCGTGGCGCACTTCAAGGCCCGGTACGACTGCATCGACGTGGACGGCATCCGCGTGCTCTTCGGCGACGGGTGGGGCCTCATCCGCGCCAGCAACACCCAGCCGATCCTCGTCTGCCGGTACGAGGCGCGCACCCCGGAGCGGCTCGCGGCCATCCGCGACGAGATGGAAGGCTGGCTGCGCGCCAAGGGCGTGTCGCTCACCAGCGCGCACTAGGGGCGGTGAGTCGACGGCGGGGAGTCGTCGCTGCCCTCGCGGCGCTGGCGTTGCTGCTGCTGGCGGGGCGCGCCGTGTCGGCCATCTGGGCCGACCGGCAGTGGTTCGCGGCCCTCGGGGCGGGGGACCTGTGGCGACGGGAGATGCTGGACACCGTCCTGTCGCGCGGCCTCGCCTTCGTGCTCGGCACCGCCTTCGCCGCCGCCAACCTCGCCGGTGTGCGGCAGAGCATCCTCCTGCTGGTGCTGCCGCGCCGCCTCGGGAACCTCGAGATCGGCGAGCAGGTGCCGTCGCGCACGCTCGACGCCGCCGTCGCGCTGGTCGCCATGCTGCTCGGTGCCGGCCTGGCGTGGGCCGCCCCTCGCGGCGACCTCATGGCCGCGGCGCGCGGCGGCGTGCCGTTCGGCGAAACCGACCCCTACTTCGAGCGGGACCTCGGCGTCTTCGTCTACCGCCTGCCTCTGGAAGCGGCGTGGCACGAGTGGGCCGTGCTGGTCGCCGCCGGCGTCGGCGCGGCGGTGATCGCGCTCTACGCCATGACGCCGGCACTCCGCTGGCGCGCAGGACACCTGCGCATGAGCGGATGGGTGCGGCGGCACCTGACGGTGCTCGGTGCGGTCGTGCTCGCCCTGCTCGCGTGGGGGATCCGGCTCGACACCTACGCGCTGCCGATCGAGGGGAGCGGAGCGGACGGCATCTTCACGGCGGTGGACCACCGCGTGCTGGTGCAGGCCAACCTCGTGCTCAGTCTTGTCACGCTCGCCGTGTCGATCGTCGTCCTGTGGGCCGGGTGGTCGGGCCAACTGCGCCTGGCGTTCGCGGGCGTGAGCGCCGTGCTCGCGGGAGCCGTACTGGTCCGGGGAGTACTCCCGATCGCCGGTGCGCGACTCGTCACCCCAACCGAGACCGCAGCGCGCGAGGCACCGTACCTGGCCACGCGCCAGTCCTACACGCGCCGGGCGTACGCGGTGGACGCTATCGGCGACGCTATCGGCGACGCCACCGGCGACGCCACCGGCGACGGCCTCCCCGCGACGCCTGCGGCGGCGCTGGGCGGCGTGCCGCTGTGGGACGCCGCCCCCCTGCGGGCCGTCGCCGAGCGGGCGCGCGGCGGCCAGCGGACGGTCGGGGACGTGGGGTGGCGCCACGACGGGGCGTACGCGGCCGTGCTGGCAATGGCCCCGCCGAATCCCGACGCCGCCACGCCGTGGAGCGTGCTCGTCGGCGACCTGCGGCGTGACGCGGACGGTGTCGGCATGCCGGTGCTCGCCGAGCAGCCGGTGGCCCCCGTGCTGGTGTTTCCCGGTGCGCGCGCGCCGATCGTGACGAGCGACCCGGACGGCACGGTGGCCAGCCCGCGCTTCCGCGGCTGGGGGACGCGGCTGCTGCACGCGTGGGCGCTCCAGCGGCCGCAGCTGCTCGCGGCATCCGAGGTGCGCGACGGCGACGACCCGGTGCTCGTCACCACGCGCGACGTGCGCGAGCGCGTCGCGCGGCTCGTGCCGCAGTTCCGGCAGGGCCGCGCGGCGACCCCGCTCGTGGACCACGACACGCTGTGGTGGGCGCTCGACCTGTACGGCACGAGTGCGTCGTATCCGCTGAGCCGCCGGCTCGCTGTGCCCGGTGGCGACGTGCATTACTACCGGCACGCGGCGACCGCCCTCGTCAACGCGACGACCGGCCGCGTGCGCATCGCCCCCCGCGCCGATCCCGACCCCATCGCGCGCACGTGGCTTAGCCGGCTGGGCCCCCTCGTCGTGGCGCGCGAGCAGCTCCCCGCGGGCCTCGCCTCGGCGTTGCCGGTGCCCGCGGACGGCGCGCTGGCGCAAGCCACGGCCCTGGCCCTGACGGGGACGCGGGAAGCGCCGGCACCCACGGCCCGCCGGGTGCCCGCCTCCGACGGCGCGGACACGCTGGTCGCCGCCGACGGCGCGACACCTTGGCGGCTGCCCTCGGGCGCCGTCGCCGTGAGTCTTCCGATCGTCAGCAGCGCGGACTCGCTGGTGTCGGTCCTCGTGGCGACCGGCGGCGCGACGCCGACGACGCGCGTGGTACCGGTGACCGAGGCGCTGGCGTGGCGCGCGACCCTCGAGCGGCTCGCCGGCGCGACGGGGGATGACCGCGCCGACCCGCAGCGCGTGGCGGGGCGGGTGCGCCTCGTGCCGCTGGCCACCGGGAGCGTGGTGGCGGTCCAGCCGCGCTTCGCCTGGCCGGTGGCGGGGACGCCGACACTCGAAGGCGTCGCGGCGGTCGTCGGGGGCGAGGCCCGCACCGGCCGCACGCTGTCGGCCGTGGGAGGCCCGCCGGAGGACACCGGCGGGGAGCGGCCGCTCGACGCCGTGGTGCGCCAGCGGCTGGCGCCGCTGTACGACCGGATGCGCGCCGCACTCGGCCGCGGGGACTTCGCCGAGTTCGGCCGGCTGTTCGACCGACTCGGGCGGGCCCTTGGCCGGGTGCCGGAGCCCATGCGCGAGCCCTAGCTTTCCCGCGGCGCGGGCATCCGTTCGACCGCCCGCGCCGCACGCACGTCCCACCCGCCGCATCGGTCGCGGCGACCATCGGCGCCGCCGCACGGCTGCGCCACAGGAGTTACCGGGTGAACATCCACGAGTTCCAGGCGAAGGACATCCTCCGTCGCTACGGCGTGCCGATCCCGCCGGGCGATGTCGCGCGCACGCCCGACGAGGCGAAGGCGATCGCGACGCGGATCGGCAAGGCGGTGATGGTGAAGGCGCAGGTCCACGCGGGGGGCCGCGGCAAGGCGGGGGGCGTGAAGTTCTGCCCGACGCCCGACGTGGCGAAGGAGAAGGCCACCGCGATCCTGGGCATGGACATCAAGGGGCTGCGGGTCGAGCAGGTGCTCGTCGCCGAGGCCGCCGACATCGGCACCGAGGCGTACGTCGGCATCATCGTCGATCGCGCGACGAAGAAGGCGGTGTTCATGGTGTCCGCCGCCGGCGGCATCGACATCGAGGAGGTGGCGGCGACCACGCCGGAGAAGATCAAGTACCACCCGGTGGACCCGCGCTACGGCCTGCGCCCGTACGAGGCGCTGCAGCTGGGCTTCTTCCTGTACAAGGACGCGAAGCAGGCGAAGGCCGCCGCGCAGATCATGCGCCAGTTGTGGCAGGCGTTCCTCGACAGCGGCTGCTCGCTGGCGGAGATCAACCCGCTGGTCGTGACGCCGGCCGGCGAGGTGATCGCGGTGGACGCCAAGATGGTGATCGACGACAACGAGCTCGACCGCAAGCCGGCGATCGCCGCCCTGCGCGACGAGTCGAGCGAGGCGCCGAGCGAGGTCGAGGCGCGCAAGGCGAACCTCACGTTCATCAAGCTCGACGGCAACGTCGGGTGCGTGGTCAACGGCGCCGGGCTCGCGATGGCGACGATGGACCTCGTGAAGTTCTACGGCGGCGAGCCGGCGAACTTCCTCGACATCGGCGGCTCGTCGAACCCGGAGAAGGTGGTGAACGCACTGCGCATCATCACCGCCGACCCGAACGTGAAGTGCATCCTGTTCAACATCTTCGGCGGCATCACGCGCACCGACGACGTCGCGAACGGCATCGTGACCGCCACGAAGGCGAATCCGCTCAAGGTGCCGATCGTCATCCGCCTGACCGGCACCAACGAGGAGATCGCGGTGAAGATCCTGCAGGACAACGGCTTCTCGGCCTCCAGCGACATGGACGAGGCGGTGCAGCGCGCCGTCGAGCTGGCCAAGGGGGGGAAGTAGCCATGGCCGTCTTCATCGACCGGAACACGAAGCTGGTGGTGCAGGGGATCACGGGCCGCGACGGCTCGTTCCACGCGAAGCAGATGATGGAGTACGGCACCCAGGTGGTGGCCGGCGTGACGCCCGGGAAGGGCGGCATGATGTTCGAGGGCACGGTCCCGGTGTACGACACCGTGCAGCAGGCGGTCGAGGCGACGGGGGCGAACACGAGCGTCATCTACGTGCCGCCGATGGGCGCGGCCGATGCCATCATGGAGGCCGCAGCCGCCGGGGTGCAGCTCGTCGTCTGCATCACCGAGGGGGTGCCGGTGCTCGACATGACCCTCGTGCATCCCTTCGTGAAGGAGAAGGGGGCCCGCCTCGTCGGTCCCAACTGCCCCGGGCTCATCACGCCGGGCGAGGCGAAGGTCGGCATCATCCCGGGCCGGATCTGCACCCCGGGCCCGGTGGGGATCGTCTCCCGTTCGGGGACGCTGACCTACGAGATCGTCTACCAGCTCACCCGCGCCGGTATCGGGCAGACGACGTGCGTCGGCATCGGCGGCGACCCGATCAACGGCACGAGCTTCATCGACGCGCTCCGCGCCTTCGAGGCGGACCCGAAGACGAAGGCCGTCTGCATGATGGGCGAGATCGGCGGCACGGACGAGCAGGAGGCCGCGGAGTTCATCAAGCGGGAGATGAAGAAGCCGGTCGTCGGTTTCATCGCCGGCCAGACGGCCCCGCCCGGGCGCCGCATGGGCCACGCGGGCGCCATCATCTCCGGCTCGAGCGGCACGGCCGCCGAGAAGATCGAGGCCTTCAAGGCGGCGGGGATGGGTGTCGCGCAGCGGCCGAAGGACTTCGTCGAACTGATCAGGGCGCGACTGCACTAGCGCGCCGCGTCGCGGGAGCCGTCACGGGCGGGGCGTCACCGGCCCGTGCCGTGGCGGCATCCCGGACGTTCCCGTCATCTCCCCCTTCACCCGACTTCCTCGTCCCATGGCCGGCCACCTGACCCTCGCCATCGTCAAGCCCGACGCCTATGCCTCGCGCAAGGCCGGGCTCATCATCGCGCACCTCGAGCGGGAGGGCTTCACCGTCCTCGCCGCGCAGGTCAAGCACCTGACCCGCGCGGAAGCCGGGGCGTTCTACGACGTGCACAAGGAGCGGCCGTTCTACGGCGAGCTCGTCGAGTTCATGACGTCCGGCCCGTGCGTGCCGCTGGTCCTGCATCGCGAGGACGCCGTCGCCCACCTCCGCACGGTCATCGGCGCGACCGACCCGAAGGAGGCGGCCGAGGGGACGATCCGGAAGCTCCACGCCGAGTCGAAAGGGCGGAACGCGATCCACGCGTCCGACTCGGACGACAACGCCGCGCGGGAGACGCGGTTCTTCTTCGCCGAGACGCAGTTCCTGCGCTGACCGGTGTCTCCGGTGCGCCGTCGCAACGCCGAGCGGCGCGTGCTAAGTTCAAGAGCAGCCGAGACTTGACCTAGGTCCCGGGGCTCGGTACGTTTCGGGGTTATGCTGCTGTTCGACATCCGGACCGCCCTCTCGAAGGCGGTTCAGGTCGATGGGACGCTCGAGGCGGACGACGCCGTCTGGCAGGACGGTGACGCCCGCCCGGCCGCATCGGTGCAGGTGACCGGGCGGTTGTCGCCGGCGGGGCACGGGACGCTGTACTTGAGCGGCCACCTCGCTGGAGACGCGCACGCCGAGTGCCGGCGCTGTCTGGCCGACATCGCGGTGCCCGTCGCCGACGACGTCCAGCTCGTGTTCGCGGAAGCGGACGCCGAGGGGGCCGACGACCCGGATGTGTATCCGCTGGACCCGCAGGCCGGTTCGCTCGACCTGCGCCCCGCGATTCGCGAACAGTGGCTCCTGGCGGTGCCGGCGTACGCGCTGTGCCGTGAGGACTGCAAGGGGCTCTGTTCGACCTGTGGCGCCAACCTCAACGAGGGGCCGTGCCGCTGCGAAAGGACGCCTGATCCGCGCTGGGCCGCGCTGTCGAAGCTCGGGACCCAGGGCACCGACCGTTCCTGACCGTTTTCCTGGCATCACGAGACTCCGATGGCCGTTCCGAAGCGACGCCACTCCAAGCAGCGCAAGCGCCTCAAGGCGACCCACAAGAAGGCTCCCGCGATCGTGATCCAGACGTGCCCCCGCTGCGGCGCGATGAAGCGCCCGCACCGCGTGTGCGCCGAGTGCGGCTACTACGCGGGCGAGCAGCGCACGGCCGGTCGGGACGCCTGAGTTGGCGCGCATCGCGCTCGACGCGATGGGGGGCGATCATGCTCCTCACGCTCCGATCGCCGGCGCCCTCCTCGCGCTCCCGACCCTCGGCCCCGAGCACCGGATCCAGCTCGTCGGCCGCACGGCCGTCATCACCGAAACGCTGAACGCCCTCCTCGCGGGGGAGTTCGCGTCCGTCGCCGCCCTCCGCGACCGACTCGACCTCGTCGAGGCGCCGGACGTCATCGAGATGACCGACAAGCCGTCGGTCGCCCTCCGCGGGAAGCCGCGGAGCTCGATGGTCGTCGGCATCCGGCTGCAGGCGGAGGGGCACTCCGACGCCTTCGTGTCCGCCGGCAACACCGGCGCGCAGATGGCGGCGTCGGCCTTCCTGCTCAAGCTGCACGCCGGTCTCAAGCGGCCGGCCATCTCCACCCTCTTCCCGACGGCCACGCAGCCGGTGGTGGTGCTCGACTCGGGCGCCAACATGGATTGCAGCCCTGAGGAACTCGTGCAGTTCGCCCGCCTCGGGGCGGTGTACGCCGAGGACCTCCTCGGCCGCGCGAACCCGGCCGTCGGGCTGCTGTCCGTCGGCGAGGAGGAGGAGAAGGGCAACCTGGCCGTGAAGGAGGCGCACCAGCTCCTCAAGGCCAGCGGTCTGCACTTCGTGGGCAACGTCGAAGGGCGGGACATCCCCAAGGGGGCGAGCCAGGCGGGGCCGCTCGACGTGGTCGTCTGCGACGGCTTCACCGGCAACGTGGTCCTCAAGTTCTACGAGGCGGTCGCACCGTTCATCGCCGGGCTTGTCGTGCGGGCGGGCGTCCCCCGCGAGACGGTCGGCCGGGCGCTGGTGGCGCTCGACCCCAACGCCTACGGCGGCGCGCCGCTCCTCGGCGTGAAGGGGGTGAGCATCATCGCCCACGGCTCCTCCAGCCCGACGGCCCTCAAGAACGCCATCGGCGTCGCCGTCCGTGCAGTCGAGTCGCGCATGGACGAGCACATCGGTCGCCGCCTCGCCGCGGCCGCGCCGTCCGCGGGCGCGTCGGTCGCCGCGGCCTCCTGAGCGCATCGTGCCTCGACCGTACGCGATGATCACGGGGACGGGGCGTGCCGTCCCCGCATACGCGATGCCGAACGCGGACTTCGCCGCGATCGGCATCGACACGTCCGACGAGTGGATCCGCGAGCGCACCGGCATCCGGCAGCGCTACATCGCGCGCGACGGCGAGACCTGCGTCTCGCTCGCGGCCGACGCGTCGCGTCAGGCGATGGCGCGGGCGGGCGTCGCCCCGGAGGACATCGACCTCATCGTCTTCGGGACCTGCTCGCCGGACAAGCTCCTCCCCGCGTCGGGCGTCGAGCTGCAGGCGCAGATCGGCGCGGTCAACGCGAGCGCCTTCGACCTCAACGCGGCGTGCACGAGCTTCGTGTACGGCGTGAGCGTCGCGGAGGGCTTCATCGCCGCGGAGTCGGCGCGGACGGTCCTCGTGATCGGCGCGGAGAAGCTTTCCGGCATCATCAACTGGAAGGACCGCAACACCTGCGTCCTCTTCGGCGATGGCGCGGGGGCGGCGATCATGCAGCGCGCGCAGGGAGGCAAGGGCGTGGTCTCGCGCTTCATGCGTTCCGACGGGCATCTGGCCTCGCTGCTCTACCGCCCGAAGGGCGGCTCGGCCGAGCCCGTGACCCCGGAGATCCTCGCGGAGGGGTCGCACCTCGTGGCGATGGCGGGGCGCGAGACCTTCAAGCACGCCGTGCGGTCGATGAACGAGGCGCTCGACCGCGCCCTCGCCGACGCGGGGCTGACCGGTGACGACATCGACCTGCTGATCCCGCATCAGGCGAACCTGCGGATCATCGAGGCGACGGCGAAGCACGGCCACATGCCGATGGACAAGGTCTTCGTGAACGTGGACCGCTACGGCAACACCTCGGCGGGGTCGGTGCCGATCGCCCTTGACGAGGCGATGCAGTCGGGCCGGATCCAGCCCGGGATGAAGGTCATGCTGGTGGCCTTCGGGGCGGGGTTCACCTGGGCCTCGGCGATTCACCAGTTCTGAGAATCCATGGACCTCGTCCTGCTGTGTCCCGGCCAGGGCTCGCAGAAGCCCGGCATGGCGAAGGAACTCGCCGCGGCCTTCCCCGAGGCGGCGCAGGTGCTGCAGCGCGTGAACGCGACCCTCGGCGTCGACCTCTCGGCGATGATGTTCGACGGCCCCGACGCGGAGCTCACGAAGACCCTCAACGCGCAGCCCGCGCTCCTGGCCCATTCGGCAGCCGTCTGGGCCGTGATCGGTCCGACGGTCGGCCCGAGGGTCAAGGCGGCGGCCGGTCACTCGCTGGGCGAGTTCACGGCCTATCACGCGGCCGGGGCCATCGGGCTCGAGGCGGCGGCCACGCTCGTGCGGAAGCGCGGCGAACTCATGTACGCGGCCGGCGAGGCGCGCGCGGGGGCGATGGCCGCGGTGCTGGGCGACCTGCGCGACCCGATCGAGC
>Ga0068877_10001524_pt1 | contig 19050 bp, 17 predicted proteins | sample NOAtaG_FD_66437 | JGI IMG/M metagenome (GOLD analysis project Ga0068877, IMG submission 66437) | Freshwater lake microbial communities from Lake Erie, under a cyanobacterial bloom - NOAA_Erie_Diel6S_1000h metaG | ecosystem: Environmental > Aquatic > Freshwater > Lake | place: USA: Ohio, Lake... | reverse complement strand
CTCCCCGAGCTCGCCTCCGGCGACCTCCTCGCCGTCAAAACCGCCGGCGCCTACGGCTTCGGCATGAGTTCCAACTACAATTCTCGCGGCCGCGCCGCCGAAGTCCTCATCGACGGCGCTGCCTTCCAACTCGTCCGTGCCCGCGAATCCTGGGACGACCTCCTACGCGGAGAATGCCTCCCTTAGCGTCTTCAGACTCTTCGGCACCGCCGTCTGCGCATCCTCGTTGCCTTCCATCTCCAGGCTCACCCACCCCTGGTAATTCGCCTTCTTCAATATCCCCGCGATCCGCTTGTAGTCCAGATCGAGCGTGTACCAAACTCCCCCGCCGTGATACGTCTTCGCCTGCACGATACTCGCGTGTGGCGCCAACTCCGCGATCCCCTCATACACCTTGTCCGGATAATTCCCCGTGTCCAGATTGATCCCCAGCCACGGCGAGTTCACCTTCCGCCAAATGTCGAGCAGCGTCGCCACCTTCGTCGTCAACCCCCAGTGATTCTCGAGCGCCAGCTTCACCCCCGTCGCCTCGCAATGCGGCAACAGGTCCCGGATCGAATCCACACACCACCCGATCGCATCCGCTTCCTTATAGCCGGCGATCGGCGGCTCGTCCCCCTTCACCTTCATCAAATCGTCAAAACTCTTGATCGTCTTCCACCGCCCCGAATTCAACCTCACGCACGGGATCCCCAACTGCGCCGCCAGATCCATGCAGTGCTTCGTGTGATCGATGTTCTTCTTCCGCTCGGCCGCCTCCGGCGACACAAAATCCTGATGAATCGATAGCATCGGCATCGCCAGCCCCTTGTCGAAAGCCCGCTGCTTCAGCATGTTCAAATAACTCCGCTCCTCGCTCCCAAACTGACGGTGCAGCAACTCCACCCCGTCAAACCCCATCCGGTGCGCATCGTCAATCACCTTCTCAATCGGATACCGCTCCCCTTTGAAGTGCCAGAAGCTGTAAGTCGACACCGCAATCTTCTGTCTCGGCTGGGCTTTCAACAAGGGCGCCACCGCGGCCCCGATCGCAAATCGGCGTGTAATTGACATATCCTGACATTAGATCATGTCCTCCAGAAGAGAATTCCTCGAAGCCGGCGCCGGCGGCGGTGCCGCCCTCTCCCTCCTCCAATCCCCCGCCGTTGCCGCCAATGATAAGATCCGCGTCGGCTGTATCGGCATGGGTAACATGGGCCTCGGTGACGTCAAAACCATCTCCACCGTCCCCGGCGTCGAGTTCGTCGCCGTCGCCGACATCTACGAAGGCCGCCTCACCAACGCCAAGGAACGCTTCGGCAAACAAATCTTCACCACCCGCGACTACCGCGAACTCCTCGCCCGCCCCGACATCGACGCCGTCATCATCGCCACCCCCGACCATTGGCACGCCGTCCAGGCCGTCGACGCCCTCAAGGCCGGCAAACACGTCTACTGCCAGAAGCCCATGGTGCAGGACCCCGCCGACGGCCACAAAGTCATCGCCGCTGAAAAAGCCTCCGGCAAGATCCTCCAGGTCGGCAGCCAGCGCGTCTCGAGCATCCTCTACGCCCGCCTCCGCGAAGTCATCAAGGAAGGCAAGATCGGCGAAATCCGCATGATCGAAGCCTTCTACGACCGCAACTCCGCCCTCGGCGCCTGGCAGTACGTCATCCCCCACGACGCCTCTCCCTCCACCGTCGATTGGGACCGCTTCCTCGGCTCCGCCCCCAAACGCCCCTTTGAACCCATCCGCCTCTTCCGCTGGCGCAACTACCAGGACTACGGCACCGGTATCGCCGGCGACCTCTTCGTCCACCTCTTCTCCGGCATCCACTACGTCATGGATTCCAATGGCCCCGAGCGCGTCTACGCCTCCGGCGGCACCTATTACTGGCTCGACGGCCGCGACGTCCCCGATCTCATGATCGGCCTTTACGATTACCCCAAGACCGACAAGCACCCCGCTCACCAGATCACCCTCCGCGTCAACTTCGAGGCCGGCACCGGCGGCGGCCAGGCCTTCCGCTTCGTCGGCACCGAAGGCTACATCACCCTCGATGTCGGCAACGGCTTCACCATCAACTCCATCCCCCGCGAAGCCCGCCCCGGCTACGACCTCGAGCCCTTCCCCAAGCACGTCCGCGAGAATTTCCTCACCGGCTACAAACAGAAGTACCCCGATCAGGTCCCCTCGGCCGACTCCATGCGCCCCTCCGCCTCGAGCAGCTTCCGCCTTCCCCAGGGCTACACGGAACAATACGCCCACCACGCCAACTTCATCGATGCCATCCGCAACAAGCGCGCCGTCATCGAGGACGCCACCTTCGGCCTCCGCGCCGCCGCCCCCGCCCTGCTCAGCAATACCAGCTACTTCGAAAAGCGCCAAGTCCTCTGGGACCCCGTCGCCATGAAGGTCAAGGCGTGACCCTGGCCCTCGCGCTCTTCCTGCTCCCCCCGGATTGCGCCTCCCGCCCCTCCATCGACGCCGCCGTCGAACGCATCGAAAAAACCGCTGGTGACGCTCCGTCCCAGCGGTTTTTCCGTTCCCCCGGCAACCAGTGGACCAACGCCCGCAACCGCGAATCCCTTGCTACCGCAACCATCTCCCGCCTCCCCTCCGGCGAATCCCGCGTCGAATTCTCCTCCGCCTCCGATTCTGGCGACTGGGTCGAATACTCTTACTACTTCTATGACCGCCGCGGCCGCCTCCTCCGCCTCGACCGTACCTACAACACCACCTTCGCCAACTCCTCCCGCCTCGAACGCTCCTACTTCGATTGCGCCGGCCGCCTCCTCCACAAAGACCAGCAACTCCTCTCCCTCGACACGAAAAAGCCCCTCCCCCCGGGCACCGAAGACGAAGCCCAGCCCGCCCCCCTCTACCTCACCACCCGCCAGCTCCCCTTCCCCCGCTCACGGCAATAGCGTGAAGTTCACCTCGATCGCCGTCGCCACCTCCACCGCATTCCCGTTCAGCAGCGTCGTCTGATACCGCCACAGCTTCACGGCGCTCATCGCCGCCTCCCGCAGCCGCGCATCCACAAATTCATTCACCGGCTCCAGACTCAACACCGCCCCGTCCTTGCCTATCACCGCATTCAGTAACACCACCCCCGATACCCCCTCCCGCTTGCAGTCCGGCGGGTACACCGGGCTCACCTTGCTCACCAGCTTCGCTGCCTGCACATTTCCTCCCACGCGCACCCGCGTCGGCGTCTGCGCCACAAACGTGCCCGGCGGAGGTGGTGGCGGAGGTGGTGGCGGCACCCCGCCAGTCACGGTCACCCAATCCGGTTCGTGAATCCGCTCTTCGGCACCGCCAGGCGGAGGTGGTGGCGGCACCCCGCCATTCACGGTCACTCTCTCCCGCAATCCCCCCACGTTCAGCGTAAACACCAGCGGCACTGCTCCCGCCCCGCCCAGCTTCAGCGAAGTATTGGTCAGCACCGCAAAACCTTCCTTCTCCACCAGCACCATATACTCGTCTTCCGGCACTGCGGGAAACGCAAACCGTCCCGTCTCGTCCGTCCGCGCCACTTCCACTCTCCCCTTGCTCGCCGGATTCAAAAACCGCACCGTTACCTTCGCCCCCGGCACATGCGCGCCGCGGGCATCCATCACAACACCTCTCACTCCACTCCCACCCTGTGCCATCAATCGTAGCGCCCCCACGGGAGCCAGCAGCAGCACGCTCAACGCCATTGCCAACACAGCCGTTCCTCTCGTCAACGGCCCTCTCTCAACCAGCGGATCGAGAACCGCCCGCAATCTCTTCTCCAGCTTCGATGTCTGTGCCATGGCCAGACCTCCTTTCAGATTTCGTTGCTGTGGCAACGATTTTGCAATCTCCAGCAAATGCCCGGCATACTCCGCCGCCTCTACCCCTCTTCCCAGCACGCCATCATCACAAGCCTCTTCACAGGCCATCCGCTGTTCCCGCAACGCCACCCAAGCCAGCGGATTCAACCAGTAAACAGCCCTCGCCACCCTTCCCACCAGTTGCCACCACAAATCCCCCCGCTCCACATGCATCCGTTCATGCGCCATCACCGCCTCCAGCCGCCGCTCATCCCAGCCCTCGGCTTCTTCCGGCAACACAATCCGTGGCCGCCACAATCCGCACACCGCCGGCACGCCGATCTCCCCGCTCATCCATGCATCCTCACGCCAGTGTCGCGCCCGCCGCGCCACTCCCCCACTGGCGCATTGCGCCACCACTTCCCGCCCCGCTAGCATCACGGCCCCGCACAGCCAGATTCCCCACCACCAGTCCACGCTCCGCCGGCTCTCTTCGCTTCCTTCCGGGCGCACCACGATCCGCGTCACGCCTGCGTCAATCGGTGAAAACTCCACCACCCGCGCCCGCTCCGGCCAGAGCGGCAGCAACAGTAGCCATGCCAGTCCCAGCGTCCACACCAGATGCCGCACCGCCGCGCTCGCCCGCCGCATTCCCCACGCCACCACCATCGTCATCAGCAGAGCACTCCGCTCTGTAATCCCAGCGTCGCCATCGCCTCGGTCATTTCTTTCGCGCCTCCTCGATCATTTCGGACAGCCGGTCCAGTTCTTCCGGCGTCATCCGCGTCGCCTTTTCATCCAGTAGCGCCGCCATCGCTTCGCTCGCCGAGCCCCCGAAAAACGTCTCCACCAGATGCCGCACCGCCGACTTCCGCGCCTTGGCCCGGTTGATCACCGGCAGATACACATACCGAAGTTGTTCCTGCTCATGCCGCACATGCCCCTTCTCCTCAAGCACGCGCAGGTGAGCCCGCACCGCCGAGTAGCTCGGCGCATCATCCATCGCCGCTTCCACCTCCGCCGCACTGGCCCGGCCCAGCCGGTAGAGAATATCCATGATTTGCCGCTCGCGGCGGCTGAGTTCCTGCTTCATATGCTAAATTTCTAGCACCTGCTGGAAATCTAGCATCTCCCGCCACGCAATGCAAGCCTTAAATCGTATACCCCGCGTCGTACCGCAATTCCGCCCCCGTCATCCCCCTCGACGCATCGCTCGCCAGAAACAGTATCGCCTCCGCCACCTCGTCCGGAAACGCCATCCTTTCGAGCGCCGGCCGGTTCCGGTCCGGCGCCTCCGGCAGCTCCTTCCACATCGGCGTCACCACTCCCCCCGGGCTCAACCAGTTCACCCTCACCTTTCCCTCTTTCCCCTCGAGCGCCGCACATCGCGCCAGCATCGCCACCCCCGCCTTCGACACACAATAAGCCGCCGCCCCCGCCGCCGCTTTCGTCCCCGATGCCGACCCAATCAACACCACGCTCCCCCCGCCCGCGTTCCGCCGCAGCAGCGGCATCGTATGCTTCAACGCCAGAAAACTCCCCGTCAGATTCACCCCAATCGTCCGCTCCCACTCCCCCAACTCACACTCCTCAATCCCTCCCCACGTCGCAATCCCCGCCGAATGCACCACTACATCCAATCTGGGAATTTCGGCCACCACCCGCCGCCAATCCTCCTCACACGCCACATCCAGACTCACCCCCGCCCCCTCAACCCGGTCCGCACGGTACACCAATGCCCCTTCCGCTTCGAGCAAATCCGCCGCCGCCAACCCAATCCCTGAGGCGGCCCCGGTCACCAGCGCCGCCTTGCCCGCCAATACTCCCATCAGAGCTTGCCCGTCGGGTTCTCCTTCGCCTCCAGATACGCCTGCCGCGACTCGAGAATCGCCTTCCGCGCCTCCTTCGGCCCTCCCCAGCCCTCCATCACCGTCCGCTTCCCCTCTAGCTCCTTGTAGATCGTGAAAAAGTGCTCAATCTCCCGCCTCGTATGCGGAAACACCTGGTCAATCGTGTGTATCTGCTCAAACCGCGGGTTCCGCGTCGGCACCGCCAACACCTTCTGATCCCGCTCCGCGCTGTCAATCATGTTCAGGATCCCCACCGGCCTCACCATCATCATGCAGCCCGTGATGCTCGGGTTCGACACCAATACCAGGATGTCCAACGGGTCATGGTCCTCCGCCAGTGTCCCCGGTATAAATCCGTAATCCCCCGGATAATGTACCGACGCGTACAACGACCGGTCCAGCCGGAACAACCCGAATTCCCCGTCATACTCATACTTGTTCGCGGAATGCATCGGAATCTCCACGATCATCCGCACAATCTCCGGCATTTCATCGCCGGGATCAATGTCATACAAAGACTGCCCTAGCATAGCCTTCTCACTCTAGCAGACAGCCCCCCAATTGCAATTCCCCCTTTTCTATCTCTAAGTCGAAGAAAATACGAAACCTATATTCCCTATGGGGGTATGCAAATTTTTCGCACAGGCCTATTGCATGCTCCGCTGTTTCCACGTACACTCGATTTTGTACTGGTGGCCGAAAGTGGCCTGTTTTCCCAGACTCAATCAGGATCTAGCGTGGCAGACTTCCTCCATTCCGGAGCTCAAGCCCCTTTGGGCTTCTACGACTGTTCTGTCGACGCCAAGGGCCGTTTGAAGCTTCCTGCCGATTTCGTGAAGTATTTGAAGTCGCTCGGGGCACAGTTCTTTCTCACATCCTACGACGAACTTGATATTCACATTTATACCCGGGATTCTTTCCTGAAACAATGCAGCTGGCTCGAAGAGCTGGCCACCAAGGAGGAGTTTCAGGACGCCGCCGAAGACACTCTCTTCCGTATGCGTGACCTCGGGGCCGACGTTACCCCTGATGCAGACGGCCGGGTTCAACTTCCCCCGGTTCTCCGGCAGCGCCTGCAACTCAACGAGTTCCCAGCCCCCTTTCATATCGGGGTCGACCGTGACCATTTTGTCGTCATGTCCGGGGCTCGCTATCAGGCAAAACGCGCTAAGGCCAGCCAATCCAACCCCGCCGAGTCCGCCAAGCGGCTCCGCCAGTTGGGGCTGCGTTAATCGGGTTCGATGCCGCACTTCCCGGTGATGTCCGCGGAGGTGCTTCAATACCTCGCTGTCTCGCCGGACAGCCTGGTGGCGGACTTAACCGCCGGCCTGGGGGGCCATTCCAAACAAATTGCCGCCCTCCTCGATACCGGCACGCTGGTCATGAATGATCGGGATGGCGAGAGCCTTGCCGAAGCCCTGGATAACACGCGCGAATTCTCCGCGCGCATCCGGCCCACGCAGGGTGTTTTCTCCACCTTCCCAAAAAGGTTTCGGGACATGGGCCTCGGCACATTGAACGCTTTACTCTTCGACCTCGGCGTCAGCATGAAACAGCTGACCGAGCCCGGACGCGGCTTCAGTTTCCGCCTCGACGGCCCCCTCGATATGCGTATGTCGAGAGATTCCCAGTCCGATCTTACGGCGGCGGATGTGGTCAACACGTTCTCCGAAAAAGAGCTCGCCGATATCCTTTACGAATACGGCGAAGAATGGAGGTCCCGGGCGATTGCCAGAGCCGTGGTCCGGGCCAGACCCATCAAGAGCACTCTCCAGCTTGCCCGGCTGGCGGGGCACGGGTCCGCGGCCCGGGACACAAAAATTTCGCCCGCTACCAAAACCTTTATGGCTCTCCGGCTTTACGTCAACCGCGAATTGGAAGAGTTGAAAGCGCTCCTCGATGCCCTGCCCGGCCTCATGGCTCCGGGCGGCCGGGTCGTGGCCCTCACCTTCCATAGCTCCGAGGATCGCATCGTTAAGCAGCGCTTCCTCGATTATCAGCGCTCCGGCCAGGCTACCGTTCTGACCAAGCACGTCGTCAAGCCGACCGGCCAAGAGGTCGGCCTCAACCCCGCGTCTCGCAGCGCTAAACTGCGGGCGCTCTCGTGGCAGACAACTTAGCCACTCTTACTGTACTCTCTGGAGGATCTTATGCCGGCATTCGCTTACTTAACTCAGCAACCGCCTCAACACTCCCTCCGCCCCGCTCAGCCCCAGCGGGTCGCCTCCACGCGCTTCCGCCACCCTTTCGCCGGCTCGCGCAAACTCCCCGCCTTCCCCGGCGAAGACCTCTTCTTCGAGGTCAAACCGGTCGACAACTCCATGGTTGTCCGCGCCGATGACCCCCATCAGCGCCGTACCTCCTGGCGCGCCCTCGGCGCTCTCATCTCCGGTACTCTCATCTTTACCGGCCTCCTCCTGCCAGGCGCTTACCGCATGGTCGCCGGCAAACAGATCCACCAGCTTCGCGAGGAACAGGAAAACCTCCGCCGCGAAATCGCCGAACTCCGCGCCCTCGAGGCCAACCATACCAATTTGAAAAAGCTTGAAGAAGTGGCCCGCACCCAGGAGCTCATCGACCCGGCCCCGGAAATGGTCCAACATCTGACTCCCAAGGGTTCCTACGCCATGAACAATAATCTCCCCTCCGGCAAGTAGAAGGCATTCGGCGCTCTGCTCTGAGTGCCTTCTACTTGTTTTTTTGTGGATTTCTCAAGATGCCCTCGCCCCTCCATCCCGCCGTCGATAAACGAGCGCGCTGGCTCCTGCGCATCCTCCTGTTCTGGGGCTTCGCCATTGTCTGCCGTCTTTTCTATCTCCAAATCATCCGCCACGATTACTACGCCGATTTCGCTTACTCCCAACAAACCCGCCTCGTCGAAATTCCCGCCCACCGCGGCTCCATCCTCGACCGCAACGGCCACATCCTCGCCCTCTCCGTACCCATCTCCACCGTCATCGTCAACCCCGCTCAGCTCCCCGATGTCGATGTCGCCGCCACCATCCTCGCCAACATCCTCGGCCTCGATGAGCTCCAGTTGCGCTCCCGGCTCGCCGCCAGGAAAAATCAAAATCGCGGCTACTTCAAAGTCGCCGAACACGTCAACCAACAACAGCTTAAGCGCCTCAAAAGTCTCTCCCTCGACTGGATCCAGTTCGAATCCTCTTCCGCCCGCCTTTACCCCAATGACCACTTGGCCGCCCATATCCTCGGCGGCGTCGACTTCGAAAAACGCGGTAATGGCGGCATCGAACAAGGCATGGAGGACGAACTCGGCGGCCGCCCCGGCTTCGCCAGCATGGTCACCGATGTTCGCCACCGGGGCTTTGAAAGCAACATCGAGGTCGAGCCCATCCCCGGCAACGACATCGCTCTCACCATTGACTACCGCGTTCAATATGAACTCGAAAAACTCCTGGCACAGTCCGTCGAATCCGAAAAATGCTGGTCCGGCCGCGGTATCGTCATGGATCCCCACACCGGCGAAATCCTCGCCATGGCCAGCTTCCCCACCTACAACCCCAACGGCAAGGTCACCGATCTCGAAGCCCGCCAAAACCTCGCCATCCAAAGCGCCATCGAACCCGGCTCCGTCTTCAAGGTCTTTACCATCGCCAGCGCCCTCGAGGAAAAAACCGTCAATCCCTCATCCGGTTTCAATTGCCATCACGGCAAATTCAACCTCTTCGGCCGCATCATCCACGATAGCTCCAAGGGCGGCTACGGCTACCTCACCGTCGAGGACATCCTCGCCAAGTCCAGCAACATCGGCTCCATCCAGGTCGGCATGACCATCGGCGATAAGTTGTTCCACAAATACATCCAGGATTTCGGCTTCGGCGCCCGCACTGGCCTCCCCCTGCCGGGAGAGTCCACAGGCCGCGTCCTCCGACTCTCCAAGTGGAACAAAAGCTCCATCGGCTCGGTCGCCATGGGCCACGAAATCATGGCCACCACCGTCCAACTCGCACAAGGCGCCAGCATCATCGCCAACGGCGGCAAGCTCGTCCGCCCTAAACTCCTTCACTACATCGCCACTCCCGGCGCTAGCGGCTTCGCCATCCGCAAAACTTCCTTCAGCGATCCGCCATCCCGCCCCAAGCAGATCCTCTCCCCGGAAACCGTCGTCCAGATGCGCAAAATGATGGAACATGTCGTCCTCGCCGGCACCGGAACCAATGCCCGGATCCGCGGCTACTCCGTCGGCGGCAAAACCGGCTCGGCTCAAATCTACGACCCCAAATCCAAACAGTACCTCCACCGCTACCACGCCTCCTTCATGGGTTTCACCCCCGTCAATGATCCCCGTCTCGTAACAGTCATCACTCTCAACGGATCTTCTGTTTATGGTGGCGTCGCCGCCGCGCCTGTGTTCAGTAAAGTTACCGAAGCTGCTCTCCGCGTTCTCAATATACCCAGGGATCTTCCCGACACCCTCGTTTCTTCTCCCCAGTCCGCTCACCAAGTTATCGCTGATGCCGCCTTTCCTTTACTAAATGAGGAAAACCCTGTGGAAGAAGTGGAAAACTCTTCTAACAACATCAGCACTACTCTTATCACTCCCAATTTTCTCGGACTTACTCTCCGCCAAGTGCTCGAGCAAGCCAGCCCAAAAGGCTTCCGCATCGACCCCGCCGGCGCCGGTCTCGTCCGCCAACAATCACCCGCGCCCGGCGAACCCATCGCCTATGGTCAAAGAATCAAATTGCGCCTCGGACGATAAGGAACCCCAACCCAGTTGCCTACAAGCCCCACGACGATCGCCCAACTCCTCTCCGGGATCACCCTGGCCGCACCCCTGTCGCCCTCCCTGGCCTCCCGCACCGTCTCCGGCCTCCACTTCGATTCCCGCCTCGTCTCCCCAGGTGACCTCTTCTTCGCTTTCTCCGGCGCCAACGCCGATGCCCGCTCCTTCGCCCCTTCCGCTGTCGAGCGCGGCGCCGTCGCCGTCGTCAGCGACCTGCCAGCCCCCCCCGGCCTCGAACCTCTTTGGATCCTCGTTCCCCATGGCCGCCAGGCTCTCGCCCTCGCTGCCCGCCAACTCTTCGGCGATCCCTCCCGCTCGGCCCTCCCCCTGTTCGGCGTCACCGGCACCAACGGCAAAACCACCTCCACCTACATCCTTGCCTCCATTCTCGAAGCCGCCGGTTACTCCGTCGGCCTCTTCGGCACCATCGAATACCGCCTCGGCTCCCAGCGCCTCTCCAGCATCAATACCACCCCGGAGAGCATCGATCTTTACCGCCACTTCGCCGCCCTCTCGGCCCTTCCCCGCCCCGCCGTCGCCATGGAAGTCTCCAGCCATGCCCTCGCCCTCGGCCGCGTCTGGGGCCTCCACTTCCAATCCGCTATCTTTACCAACCTCACTCGCGATCACCTAGATTTTCACGGTGGCATGGACTCCTACTTCGCCGCTAAATGCCAGCTCTTTCTCGGCCAGGACGCCCCCCCTCCCCGCGTGGCCGCCCTCAACTTCGATGACCCCTACGCCCGCCGCGTCCCCGTTTCCCATCAAACCCGCCTCGTCAGCTTCGCCCTCCAACACGCCTCACCCCCCACCACGTTCCGCGCCACCAACATCCGCGCCGGATTCGATGGTGTCCGCTTCGATCTCATCACCCCGGCCGGCTCTTTCCCCATTGCCTCTCCCCTGCTCGGCCTCGTCAATGTCTCCAATATCCTCGGCGCCGCTGCCGCCACCCTCGGCCTCGACATCCCCCTCGAGGCCGTCCGCCAAGGCATCGCCCGCTGCGCCGCCGTCCCCGGCCGCTTTGAGCGTGTCGATGCCGGCCAACCCTTCCTCGTCATTGTCGACTACAGCCACACCGACGACGCCCTCCGCAATGCCATCGCCGTCGCCCGCGCTCTCCAACCCTCCCGCGTCATCACTCTATTCGGCTGCGGCGGAGACCGCGACCGCTCCAAGCGCCCCCTCATGGGCGCCGCCGCCGCCGAAGCCTCCGATCACGTCGTCCTCACCAGCGATAACCCACGCACCGAAGACCCCATCGCCATCATGAACGATGCCCTCGTCGGCCTCCGCCGCTTCGACACCCCTCTCACCATCGAGCCCGATCGCGAAAAAGCCATCTTCAAGGCCCTCGCCCTCGCCCGCCCCAACGATATCGTCCTCCTCGCCGGCAAGGGCCACGAGCACTACCAGATCCTCGGCAAATCCAAGACTCCCTTCGACGACCGCCTCGTCGCCCGCCGCGCCCTCGCCCAGCTCGGCTATGAACAGGAGCCAACGAAATGAACCTCCCGCTCTCTTCCGCCGCCACCCTTCTCGGCCTTCCTTTCTCCGGCCCCGCCGCCACCCTCACCGGCTATCAGATCGATTCCCGCCATGTCCGCCCCGGCGATCTCTTCATCGCCTTCCCCGGTGAATCCGCCGACGGCCATGACTTCGTCGAAGCCGCCTTCCGCGCCGGCGCCGCCGCCGCCCTCGTCCAGCGCGACCTCCCCGCCTCCTCCGGCCCCCTTCTCCGTGTTCCCGATACCCTCGCCGCTCTCCAAACTCTCGCCGCCGCCGCCCGCCGCCAATGGGGCAAAACCGTCGTCGGCATCACCGGCAGCGCCGGCAAAACTTCCACCAAGGAATCTGTCGCCGCCCTTCTCGCCGCCACCCTGCCCACCAGCAAAACCACCGGCAACTTCAACAACCACATCGGCCTCCCCCTCTCCCTGCTCCGCGTCGCCGGCTCCTCCGAGGTCGCCGTCCTCGAAATGGGCATGAATCACCAGGGCGAAATTGCCCGCCTCTGCGAGATCGCCTCCCCACAGATCGGCCTCGTCACCAACGTCGGCTACGCCCACATCGAAAACTTCTCCAGCATCGATGGCATCGCCGCCGCCAAACGCGAACTCATCGAATCCCTCCCCTCCTCCGGCGTTGCCATCCTCAACGCCGACGACCCCCGCGTCTCCTCCTTCGCCTCCTTTACCCGCGCCCGCTCCGAATCCTTCGGTACCTCTCCCTCCGCCCGCACCCGCGCCTCCAACATCTCTTACTCACTCGATAGCGCCCGCTTCGAAATCGACGGCCAGCCCTTCGAGTCCAAAGTCCCCGGACGCATCGGCGTCCTCAACATTTCCGCCGGCGTCGCTGTCGCCCGCCTCTGGGGTGTCCCCCTCCGCCAGCTCAGCGAAGCCGCTCACTCGATCGAATTGCCCAGGATGCGCACCGAGCGCCTCTCCCACAACGGCATCACGATCTGGAACGATTGCTACAACTCCAACCCGGACGCCGCCAAAGCCATGCTCGACCTCCTGCGCGATACCGCCCCAGGCCGCCGCATCGCCGTCCTGGGGGAGATGCGCGAGCTTGGCCACTGGGCCGGGACTCTCCATGCGGAGCTCGGAAGCTACGCCGTGGAAAGTGGTGTTTCTGTGCTACTTGGGATACGCGGCGCCGCTCGATTCACAGTCGAGTCAGCAAGGAAAGCTGGTCTGTCTGCTCGCGCCGCGTGCTTTTTCGAAGATCCCGCCTCCGCCGGTGACGCCCTCAAATCCATCGCCGCCCCCGGCGACACCATCCTCTTTAAAGGCTCCCGCGGCACCCGCGTCGAACTCGCCCTCGAAAGGTTCCTCGCCTGACATGCTCTACTGGCTTCTCTTTGAGAAACTCCAACCCGTCTTCGGCCCCTTCCGCCTCTTCGGCTACGTCACCTTCCGCACCGCCTTTGCTCTCATTACCGCTCTGCTGATTTCCCTCCTTCTTGGCCCTTGGATGATCCGCAAACTCCGCCATCTCGCCGTCGGCCAGTTCATCCGCGACGAAGGCCCTCAGTCCCATCAAACCAAGGCCGGCACCCCCACCATGGGCGGTCTTCTCATCGTCATTTCCATCCTCGTGCCCACTCTCCTCTGGGCCAACCTCCGCAATGTCTACGTCTGGATCGCCCTCTCAAGCCTCCTCGGCTTCGGCGCCATCGGCTTCTACGACGACTACACCAAGCTCAGAAAAATGCGCAACCTCGGCCTCACCGCCCGCCGCAAATTCCTCCTCCAGGTCCTCGTCGCCATGGCCATTGGATTCTTCCTCCTCCTGCTCAACGCCTCCGGCCAGTACACCACCGCCATGAACGTCCCCTTCCTCAAATCCTTCCGCCCCGACCTCCTCATCGATGGCCTCGCCCATAACCCCTGGACTTTTCCCCTCGCCTTCGCCCCCTTTTACATCTTCATGATCCTCGTCCTGGTCGGCTCAAGCAACGCCGTCAACCTCACCGACGGCCTCGATGGCCTCGCCATCGGCCTCATGATCATTGCCTCCTCCGCCATGACCGCTCTCTGCTACCTCGCCGGACACCGCGAGTTCGCCAATTACCTCGAACTCCAGCGCGTTCCCGGCTCGAGCGAACTCACCATCTTCTGCGCCACCATGATCGGCGCCTCTCTCGGCTTTCTCTGGTACAACGCCCACCCCGCCGAGGTCTTCATGGGCGATGTCGGCTCCCTCGCCCTCGGCGGCAGCATGGGCACCGTCGCCGTCCTCATCAAACAGGAACTCCTCCTCCCCTTCATCGGCGGCATCTACGTCATCGAACTCCTCAGCGTCGTCCTCCAGGTCGGCAGCTTCCAACTCCGCGGCAAACGCATCTTTAAGATGGCCCCCCTCCACCATCACTTCGAGCTCCTCGGCTGGAAGGAATCGAAAGTCATCGCCCGCTTCTGGATCGCCGGCCTCATCATGGCCCTCTTTGCCCTCGCCACTCTCAAGCTCAGATGAACCCCATGCGTTTCTCCGGCCAAACTATTCTCGTTCTCGGCCTCGGCAAGAGTGGCCTCGCCGCCGCTCGCTTACTTTCTTCCCAGGGTGCCTCCGTTATTGCCGCCGATAACCGTCCTCTCGCCGACTTACCCGCTGTGAATAACTCGGTGCAAAACTCGGAAATATTTTTAGTCCCCGAATCCGAAGTGAATTTATCCGGACTTAGCCGCCTCGTTGTATCTCCCGGGGTGCCGCTCGACCGGCCCCTCCTCGCCGAGGCCCGCCGCCGCGGCATCCCCATCCTCGGCGAGGTCGAGCTCGCCTTTGAATTCCTCCGCGGCCCCATCATCGCCATCACCGGCTCCAACGGCAAAACCACTACCACCGCCCTCGTCGGCCATATCCTCCAACAGGCCGGCATCGACTGCCAGGTCGGCGGCAACATCGGCCTCCCCGTCACCGCCATGATCGATTCCTCCCGCTTCACCCGCTGGAACGTTCTCGAACTCTCCAGCTTCCAGCTCGAAACCGTCGACCGCTTCCACGCCCAGATCGCCGCCGTCCTCAACGTCACCCCCAATCACCTCGACCGCCACGGCGCCTTCGATGCCTACGCCGCCGCCAAGGGCAGAATCTTCCGCAATCAGCGCTCCGCCGATTGGGCTGTTCTCAATGCCGCCAATCCCACCAGCGCCGCCTACGCCCCCTCCACCCCCGCCTCCATCGCCCGCTTCTGCGGCGAATCCGCCTCCCTCCACGACGGCACAATCCAAGTCTTCGGACAAACTCTCATGCCCCTGTCTGACATCCCCCTGCCCGGCGCCCACAACCAGCAAAATGTCATGGCCGCCGCTCTCATTTCAAGCCTCGCCGGCGTTTCCCACTCCGCCATCGCCAGCGCCGTTTCCTCCTTCCGCGGCGTCCCACACCGCCTCGAATTCATCCGCGAACTCCGCGGCGTTCGCTTTTACAACGACTCCAAGGCCACCAGCGTCGACGCTACCCTCAAGGCCCTCGAAGCGCTCCCCGGCCCCCTCTGGGTCATCCTCGGCGGCCTCGGTAAGGGCGCCAGCTATTCTCCCCTTCTCCCCCAACTCCGCGCCAAGGCCAAAGCCGCTCTTCTCATCGGCGCCGCCGCCGCCGGCATCGCCCACGACCTCGAGGGCCACCTCCCCCTCGAACTCTCCCTCACCCTCGACAACGCTCTCGCTTCCGCTTTCCGTCAGGCCCAGCCCGGCGACTCCATCCTGCTCGCCCCAGCCTGCGCCAGCTTCGACCAGTTCCTTAGCTTCGAACACCGCGGCGACACTTTCCGCCAACTCGTGGAGAACCTCTAATGGCCCGAAAAATTAATGACTGGACCCTCTACTTCACCATCCTCATGATGACCTGCTTCGGCCTCATCATGGTCTACAGCACTACCTCCATCAACGCCGGCTTCCGCGGCGGTTACATGGAGGAATCCTTCCTCCGCCAGTTCGCCGCCGCCGCCGTTTCCTGCCTCATCTTCATGTTCATCAAGCGGCAAAATTACCTCCTCCTCAAGGACCCCCTCTGGGCTTTCATCCCCCTCGGTATCGTCATCGCCCTCCTTCCCGTCGCCTACCTCATGGATGCCCGTGCCCACCGCTGGATCCGCCTCCCCTTTTTCCAACTCCAGCCCTCCGAGTTCGCCAAACCCGCCCTCATCGTCTTCGTCGCTTACTTCCTCACCCGCCGCCTCCCCGCCATCAATAGCCGCTACACACTCCTGCCCGCCTCTTTCACTCTCCTCGTCGTCGCCGGCGTCGTCCTCGTCTCCGACCTCGGCACCTCCATCGCCCTCGTCCTGCCCGTTATCGCTCTACTCTATGTCGCCGGCATCCGCAAACGCTATCTCGGCATGGCCGCCGCCCTCGCCGGTATCATCATTGTCGCCAGCATCATCCATAAGCCCTATCGCTTAAGCCGCATCGTCGAATTCGTCGATCCCGACTACCAGATCATCCCCACCTTCGATCACTATGGCTGGATCAAAAGCAGAATCTCCACTTCCAATTCCACCCGCGATCCCGGCTACCAGATCCGCCAGGCCAAGATCGCCATCGGCTCCGGCGGCGCCCTCGGCCTCGGCATGATGCAGGGCCGCCAAAAACTCCTCTACCTCCCCGAAGCCCATACCGACTGCATCTACGCCGTCATCGGCGAAGAACTCGGCCTCTGGGGCGCCACCGCCGTCCTCGGCGGTTACTTCGTCATCTTCTGGCGCGGCTTCCGCCTCTTCTGGCTCGCCCGCGAAGACTTCGGCCGCTTTCTCGCCCTCGGCATCAGCCTCTCCCTTCTCGTCCAGGCCCTCATCAACATCAGCGTCGTCCTCGGCATGGCCCCCGCCAAGGGCATCCCTCTTCCCCTCATCAGCTATGGCGGCAGCTCCCTCATGAGCACTCTCATCTCCCTCGGTATCCTGCTCAGCGTCAGTGAGGACGCGCAATGGATCGAAAACGCATCCTGATGGCCGGCGGCGGTACCGGCGGCCACGTCGTGCCCCTGCTCGCCGTCGCCGAGGAACTCCGCCTCCGCGGCTACGAACCCTGGTTCGTTGGCACCGCAACCGGTTTCGAGGCTCGCCTCGTTCCTGCCCGCGGCTTCCCCCTCGAATTCATCGAAATCGGCGGCTTCATGGGCCTCGGCCTCGCCCGCCGCCTCCGCCTCCTCTGGCAGCTCCCCCTCGCCGTCCTCCGCTGCCTCGTCCTGCTTTCCTCCCGCGGCGCCTCCGCCTGCTTCAGCCTCGGCGGCTACGCCGCCGCTCCTCCCGTCCTCGCCTGCCTCCTCCGTGGTCTTCCCCTGGTCGTCATGGAACCCAACGCCATCCCCGGCCTCGTCAACCGCCTCCTCGGCCGCTTCGCCCGCCGCGCCCTGCTTTCCTTCCCCCAATCCGCCCGCTGCTTCCCTCCCGCCTCCGTCGAGATCACCGGCCTCCCCGTCCGCTCGGAGTTCTTCTCAATCCCCCCCAAGCCCCACTCCGCCGTCTTCACCCTCCTCATCACCGGCGGCAGCCAGGGCTCCCAAACCCTCAACCGCGCCGTCCGCGAGCTCTGGCCCCTGCTCTCGGACTCAGCCCTTCCTGTTCACCTCATCCACCAGTGCGGCAAACGCGACTTTGAAACTTTTTCTCGTGATTTTGTCTCCACCGGCCTCTCCGGCCAGGTCAGCGCCTTCCTCGAGGACATGCCCGCCGCCTTTGCCGCCTCCGACCTCGTCCTCTGCCGCGCCGGCGCTGGCGCCGTCAGTGAGCTCGCCGCCGCCGGCCGCCCCGCTATCCTCGTTCCCTTCCCCTTTGCCGCCGATGACCACCAAACAAAAAACGCTCAGGCCTTCGTCGCCGCCGGCGCCGCCCTCATGTTCCACGACGAACAGCTCACCGGCCCCGTTCTCTTCGAAATCCTGCGGGACTTCCTCGCCCATCCCGCCCGTCTCTCCGCCATGGCCGACGCCTCCCGCCGCCTCCGCAAACCCGGCGCGGCTGCCCGCGCGGCTGATATTCTAGTGGAAATTATTAAAACGTCAATTCACTGAAATGTTCTTCCGCGAGCAACACTTTCACTTCGTCGGCATCGGCGGCATCGGCATGAGCGGCATCGCCGAGGTCCTGCTTACCCTCGGTCACGCCGTCTCCGGCTCCGACCTCCGCCCCTCCCCCATCACCAGCCGCCTCGCCTCCCGCGGCGCACGCATCTTCACCGGCCACCACGCCGCCAATGTCGAGCCCGACGTCACCGCCCTCGTCGTCACTTCCGCCGTCAACGAGTCCAACCCCGAGATCCAGGAGGCTCGCCGCCGCAAGGTCCCCGTCATCCCCCGCGGCGAACTCCTCGCCGAACTCATGCGCCTCAAATACGGCGTCGCCATCGGTGGCAGCCACGGCAAAACCACCACTACTTCCATGACCGCCACCATCCTCAGCCACGGCGGCCTCGACCCCACCGTCGTCGTCGGCGGCCGCGTCAGCACCATGGGCGGCTCCAATGCCCGCGTCGGCCAAAGCGACCTCCTCGTCGTCGAAAGCGATGAAAGCGACGGCAGCTTCCTCAAGCTCGCCCCCATCATCGCCGTTGTCACCAACATCGACCGCGAACACCTCGACTACTACAAAACCTTCGAGCGCATCCTCGATAGCTTCCTCGATTTCGTCAACCGCGTCCCCTTTTACGGCGCCGCCATCCTTTGCCTCGACGACGAAAACGTCCAGCGCATCCTCCCCTCCGTGCGCCGCCGCGTCGTCACCTACGGCTCCACCCCTCAGGCCGACTTCGTTATCCGCGACATCGAGGCCGCCAGCACAGCCTCTTCTTTTTCCATCCCCGGCCTAGGCCGCTTCGAGGTGCCGCTCACCGGCCTTCATAACGTGCTCAATGCCACCGCCGCCATCGCCGTCGCCCGCGAACTCGGCCTCGACCCCACCCTCATCGCACAAGGCCTCGCCGCCTTCCGCGGCGTCGACCGCCGCTTCCAGCTCAAAGGTGAAGTCGCCGGCATCACCGTCATCGACGACTACGGCCACCACCCGGTGGAGATCGCCGCCGTGCTGAAGGCCGCCCGCCAGGCCGGCGCGCGCGACGTGATCGCCGTGGTGCAGCCGCATCGCTATTCCCGCCTCGCCACGCTGTTCGAGGATTTTTGCACCTGCATGAATGACGCCGGCACGGTGATCGTGGCCGATGTCTACGC
>Ga0068877_10001521_pt1 | contig 19055 bp, 15 predicted proteins | sample NOAtaG_FD_66437 | JGI IMG/M metagenome (GOLD analysis project Ga0068877, IMG submission 66437) | Freshwater lake microbial communities from Lake Erie, under a cyanobacterial bloom - NOAA_Erie_Diel6S_1000h metaG | ecosystem: Environmental > Aquatic > Freshwater > Lake | place: USA: Ohio, Lake... | reverse complement strand
GCGCCTGCCGTGGCGACGCGCACCCGGGTGCAGGCAGACAACATCTCATCAAGCGCCCCCTTGCATACCAGCAGGTGGCTGCCGTCGGCTGCCGCGACCACCACCGACATGCGACGGCGTACAAAGTCGAATGGCACTTCGTCGATCTTGTCATAGCCGCTGCCTGCCACCAGTTCGGCGTGCAGTTCGGCATGTTCCAGAACCGCGTGGTCGAGCATGTTCTTCAAGCCCGTCTGGTAGTGGCTGTTCAGCCAGGCGAACTTGAGGACCTCGTCGGACGGGTTGCCGAAAGCGTCATCCGTGCGCGACAGGGCGATGCGGTCCTGGGTGAGGGTGCCGGTCTTGTCGGTGCAAAGCACATCCATGGCGCCGAAGTTCTGGATCGCGTCGAGACGCTTGACCACCACTTTCTTCGCCGACAGGGCCACCGCACCCCGCGCCAGCGTGGTGGTCACGATCATTGGCAGCATCTCCGGCGTCAGGCCGACCGCGACCGAAAGGGCGAACAATCCGGCCTCAAGCCAGTCGCCGCGTGCCATGCCATTGACCACGAACACGATCGGCACCATGACAAGCGCGAAGCGGATCAATAGCCAGCTCACGCTGTCGACGCCCTTCTGGAAGGCCGTGGGTGCACGGTCGGTAGCGGTGATGCTGGTGGCGACGGCGCCAAAGTAGGTCTGGTTGCCTGTCGCAACCACCAAAGCGGTGGCCGAACCGGACACCACGTTGGTCCCCATGAAAACCAGGGTGGGCTGCTCGAGCGGGTTGCTGCCGGAGTCGCGGCCTTCCGCGAACTTTTCCACCGGCAGCGATTCCCCTGTCATGGCCGCCTGCGCGATGAACAGGTCGCGCGCGGTCAGCAGGCGGCAATCGGCCGGGATCATGTCGCCGGCGGACAGGACCACCACGTCACCCTTCACCAGCCGGGCCAGCGCTAGCTGCACTGGTGCGGGCGGAGGGGCAGAGGCGGCGGCTACCGTGGCCGACCGGAGCACGCTGGCCGTGTTGCGCACCATTGCCTTCAAGGCTTCGGCGGCACGGTCGGAACGGCCTTCCTGCACCATGCGGATGATGGTGGACAGGCAAACCATGAAGCCGATGACCACAGTGGAGCGGGCGTCGGCACTCGCCAGTGACACGGCCGCCAGTACCGTCAGCAGCAGGTTGAACGGGTTCTCATATGCGTGCCACAGGCGCAGCCACCCGCCCGGCGGCTTTTCATGGGCCACTTCATTGGCGCCATCGCGGCGCAGGCGCGCGGTCGCCTCGGCCACGGTCAAGCCATGCGAGCGTGATTTCAACAGCTTTAGCGCATCCGCCGGGGTGCCGCGGGCGATGCCGATCAGGCCGGCGGCGAGTTCCGCGGGCGCGGCCGCGTGCGGCCCGTGCGCCGCGAGCGCATCGCCCAGGGCGCGCCGGCCGAAATGACGGGCGCTGCGCCGGTGCGGTGGAATGCCGGCGAACCAGCGGCGCAACAGGCCTTTCATGGAGGTAAGTCTAGTCCTTGCGCGACATCATCGCGTACGCCAGCACGGCAACGCCGCCGCCCAGCAGCAGCCAGCCCAAGAGCGGCGGGAAGCTTACAGTGTGGGTGCGCTCGGCGTTGGCGGTGATCGGGCCGATCTTCAGCACCTCTTCGGTGGTGGTGTAGGAGAAGCGGTTGTACCCCAGAACGGCCGCGCCGGCCAGAAGCAGGACGATGGCTACGATGTTGAGGGTTTTCATGGCGGTGCGTTCCTCATAGGTTCGATGGGTCCCGACGGTCCGGACAACGGCCGGTTTACGTCAACTCCGCCCGCGCTTCCGTGCGCTTGCGTACGCTTGGGCGGCCTGGCATCGAACGTACGCGCGCGCACAGACGGTCCGCACCATGCGGAACATCCTTGCAATCAGCGCACATTTCAAGTGCGCGGAGAATGCCCAATTGAATCCCGCCGAAGCGTTGGCCCGGCTTGGCCAGAGCGTGTGGCTCGACGCGATTTCGCGTCCCATGCTCGACAGCGGCACCCTGGCGCGTTATATCCGCGAATATTCGGTCACAGGGCTCACCTCCAATCCGGCAATTTTCGAACGAGCGATCGGTGCTTCGGCTGCATACGACGCCGCGATCCTCGACAAGGCTGCGCAAGGCCGGGAGGGCGCGGCCATTTTTTACGAATTAGCGCTCGAGGACCTCGGCCGCGCGGCAGCACTTTTTGCCCCCATCCACGCGGCCAGCGCGGGCCGGGACGGCTGGGTGTCGCTGGAGGTTTCGCCGCTCCTGGCTGACGATGCCGCCGCCACCACGCTTGCCGCAAGGCGACTGTTCGCCGGCGCGAAACTGGCCAACCTCTTCATCAAGATTCCGGGCACGCCGGTGGGACTGGCGGCGATCGAGCAATCGATTTTCGATGGTGTGCCGGTCAACGTGACCCTGCTTTTCTCGCGCGAGCAGGTCATGGCCGCGGCCGAGGCCTACATGCGCGGCATCGAGCGGCGCGTAGCCGCCGGCCTGGATCCCGGCGTTGCCTCGGTGGCCTCGGTATTTGTCAGCCGCTGGGATGTGGCGGTGGCGCAGAAGGTGCAGCCCGGATTTCGCAACCGGCTTGGCATCGCCATGGCGATGCATGCCTACAAGGCGCACCTCGACCTCATGGCCACAGCGCGCTGGCGCTCGCTTGCCGCAGCGGGCGCGCAACCGCAACACCTGTTGTGGGCCAGCACCGGCACCAAGGACCCGAGTGTCAGGGACACGCTCTACGTCGAAGCCCTGGCCGCGCCCGGCACCATCAACACCATGCCGGAGGCCACGCTCCTGGCCTTCGCCAGCCGCGGCGCGCTTGATGGCGTGTTGCCCCCCGATGAGGCCTATGCCGAAGTGACCCTGGCCGAATTCACCCGCGAGGGCGTCGACCTCGAGGCCATGGCCAACGACTTGCAACGCGAGGGTGTCGCGAGCTTCGCCCGATCCTGGCATGTCCTGCTCTATCGGATCGCCCTGAAGAGCCAGTTGCTCGCCCATCACTCGGGTGCGGCACACGTTCCGGCGCCTGATGCGTGAGGTTGCGTGCCGTTGATGCCGGGCTCAGGCACCGGCAAGGCGACGACACGTCCCGACGGTTCGTCTACCCGCGGCATCCTGGCCATCAATGCCGGATCGTCGAGCATCAAGTTCACGCGCTTCGACGCGGCAACCCTTGTGCCCGGCCTGTCCGGCCGTATCGAGCGCATCGGGGCTCCCGGAACCAGCCTGACCCTTGCGATCGGCGCAGCGCCCGGCGAAGTGATGCCGGCCCTGACCCGAACTGACCATGCCGGCGCGGCAGCGCACCTGATCGAGTGGCTGCGCGCGCGCGACCCCGCTTGCGTGCTGGCGGCGGTAGGGCACCGCGTCGTGCATGGCGGGCCCGATTACCGCGCGACCACGCTTCTCACACCTGCGGTGGTCGAGAGCCTGCGACCGCTTACGCCCATGGATCCCGAGCACCTGCCGCACGAGATCGCGCTGATCGAGTTGTGGATGGCGCGTTTTCCCGGGGTGCCGCAATGGGCATGTTTCGATACCGCCTTCCATCACGATCTGCCGCCGCTGGCGCGACTCCTGGCGATCCCGCGCCGTTATGCCGCCATGGGCGTGCGCCGGTATGGTTTCCACGGACTGTCCTATGAGTTCCTCATGGAGGAGCTGGGCCGCAGTGGCGGCACACGCGCCGCTGGCGGGCGGGTGATCCTCGCGCATCTCGGCAACGGCGCCAGCCTGGCGGCGGTCAGGGACGGCAAGCCGGTCGATACCAGCATGGCATTCACCCCGGCGGCGGGTATCCCGATGGGCACGCGCTCCGGCGATCTCGACCCTGGCCTGGCCTGGTACCTGGCGCGCCTCGAGGGCATGGATGCCGCGAAATTCAACCGTATGGTCAATTCCGAATCGGGCCTCCTGGGTGTGTCCGGGACCAGTGCCGACATGCGTGACCTGCTCGAGCGCGAGCCGGTCGATCCGCGCGCGGCCGAAGCGGTGGGCATGTTCTGCCTTGCGGTACGCAAATGCATCGGCGCCTTCGCGGCGGCGCTGGGCGGCCTGGACACGCTGGTGTTTTCAGGCGGTATCGGCGCGAATTCCGCGGTGGTGCGCGAGCGCGCATGCGCCGAACTGGGTTTTCTCGGTATCGAAATCGACGCGTTGCAGAACCGTGCCGGTGCCGACACGATTTCCGGCCCTGGCGCGCGCGTGAGTGTGCGTGTCATCGAAACCGATGAAGAACTGGTGATCGCACGCGCGGTGCGCCAGGCGCTGGACGGCGGTTCTGCTGAACCGACGCAATCAACCTCACGTCGGGAAAAACCATGAAAGCCCTTGATCGAAATGCACTTGAGGCCATTGATGCCTGGTGGCGCGCCGCCAATTACCTCTCTGTCGGGCAGATCTACCTGCGTGCCAACCCGCTCTTGCGCGAGCCGCTGGCATTGGCGCACGTCAAGCGCATGTTGCTGGGGCATTGGGGCACCACGCCGGGGCAGAATTTCATCTACGCCCACTTGAACCGCGTGATCCGCAAGTTCGACCTCGACATGATCTACGTGTGCGGGCCCGGGCACGGCGGGCCGGCGGTGGTGGCCAACACCTATCTTGAAGGGACCTACAGCGAGGTACACCCGGCGATCAGCCAGGATGTCGAAGGCCTCACGCGGCTGTTTCGCCAGTTCTCGTTTCCCGGCGGCATTCCCAGCCATGCCTCGCCCGAGTGTCCCGGGTCCATTCATGAGGGGGGCGAACTTGGCTATTCGCTGAGCCACGCCTTCGGCGCCGTGTTCGACAACCCCGACCTGGTAGTGGCCTGCGTGATCGGCGACGGCGAGGCCGAGACCGGCCCGCTGGCCACCGCCTGGCATTCCAACAAGTTCCTCGATCCCGTGACCGACGGCGCGGTGCTGCCCATCCTGCACCTGAACGGATACAAGATCGCCAATCCCGCAGTGCTGGCGCGCATTACCCATGAGGAGCTCGATCACCTGTTGCGCGGCTACGGCTGGGACCCCTGTTTCGTCGAAGGCGACGACCCGGCCTTGATGCATGAGGCCATGGCCGGGACGCTGGACATCGCCATCACGCGCATCCGCGAATTGCAGGAGGATGCGCGTGTATACGGACGCTTCATCCGGCCGCGCTGGCCGATGATCGTGCTCGCCACGCCCAAGGGCTGGACCGGGCCGAAGATGGTCGACGGGCAGAAGATCGAAGGCACGTTTCGCGCCCACCAGGTGCCGCTGTCGGACCCGGCGGCCCATCCCGGGCACCTTGCCCAGCTGGAAACCTGGTTGCGCAGCTACCGACCGGAGGGATTGTTCGACGTGAACGGTCGCCTGCTGCCGGAGCTCGCGGCGCTGGCGCCGCTCGGCGATCGCCGCATGGGCGCCAATCCGCATGCCAATGGCGGCTCGCTGCTCAAGGACCTCATCATGCCGGCGTTTCGCGACTATGCGGTCGATGTGCCGCGGCCCGGCGTGCAGGGCGGCGGCGACACGCGCGTGCTGGGTCCGTTCCTGCGCGACATCATCGGGAAAAATTCAACAGCGCGCAACTTCCGGGTGTTCGGTCCCGACGAAACCCTGTCCAACGGCCTGGGCGCCGTGTTTGAAGCAACCGATCGTCAATGGGATGCGGAAGTCATCCCGGATGACGAATTCCTCGCGCCCACCGGTCGGGTGATGGAAATGCTCTCCGAGCACCAGTGCGAGGGCTGGCTGGAAGGCTACCTGCTGACCGGACGGCATGGCGTGTTCAACTCGTACGAAGCCTTCATCCACATCGTCACCTCGATGTTCAACCAGCATGCCAAGTGGCTGAAGGTTTCGGCCGGCCTGCCGTGGCGGCGTCCGATCGCCTCGCTCAACTATCTTCTGGCCTCGCATGTCTGGCGCCAGGACCACAACGGCTTTTCGCATCAGGACCCCGGTTTCATCGACCATGTGGTCAACAAGAAGGCATCGGTGGTGCGCGTCTACCTGCCGCCGGATGCCAACTGCCTGCTGGCAGTCATGGACCAGTGCCTGCGGAGCCGCCACCTGGTCAACGTGGTCATCGCCGGCAAGCATCCGGCGCCGCAATGGCTGGCGATGGCCGATGCCGCCGACCATGTGGTGGCCGGCATCGGTATCTGGCACTGGGCCGGCAATGAAGGCACGGACGGACCGGACATCGTGATGGCCTGCGCCGGTGATGTGCCGACCCTGGAGACGCTCGCGGCAGTGTCGATCCTGCGGCAGCGCTTGCCGTGGGTGCGGGTGCGGGTGGTCAATGTGGTCGACCTGATGCGCCTGCAACCCGCCGCCGAACACCCGCACGGCCTCGATGACACCGCTTTCGAGGCCCTGTTTCCGGTGGGGCGGCCGGTGATTTTCGCGTTTCACGGCTACCCGTGGCTGATCCACCGGCTCACCTATCGGCGTCCCGGCCAGGAACGCGTGCATGTGCGTGGCTACAAGGAGGAGGGCACCATCACTACCGCTTTCGACATGACCGTACTCAATGACCTCGATCGATTCCATCTGGTGATGGACGCTGTCGACCGCCTGCCGGCGGCAAGTGAGCAAGGCGCCGCACTCAAGGTGGAACTGGCGGACAAGCTGAAGGTCCATCGCACCTGGATAGAACGGGAAGGTGTGGACATGCCGGAGATCAGCGCCTGGCGCTGGCCCGGCATCGCCTGGGGCTAAGGCGCGTCTTTACGGGAACACCGGCCAATGGCAGGCGTTGGGTAACTTCTTTTGGCGAGCGCCGCTCAGCGCTGGATGGTCTTTGCTTGCGGGCCATCAATGCGGAACCAGCGTGACTTGATCAACTCCAGCACCACCAGGCATGCCGCGCCGGCCGCCAAGCAGACCGCGAGGTCATCCCAGTGCAGGGTCCCGAAGCGAAACAGGTTGCGCGCCGGCGGCCAGTAAAGGGCCGCGGCCAACACCGCGCCCACGGCCCCCAGCAGAATCCAGAGCGACTTGTTGGGGCGCAGGAATGCGCGAGTCAGCGACGAAGTCAATGAGCGGTTGCCCAGGATCAGGCCCATGTTCGCCAGCACCAGGCAGGTGAACACCAGTGCGCGCAGGTCCGGTTCCGGCATCGCGGCGCGCCTCGCGCCGAACATCACGACCGCCAGCACCGCCAGTACGACAAATCCCTGCAGCAGGCCCCACAGCAGGCGCCGCGGCAGCAGCAGCTTGCTCTGCGGGTCGCGCGGTGGCCGCCGCATGACGTCGTCTTCCTCGGCTTCAGCCTCCAGCACCACCGAGCAGGCCGGGTCGATCACCATTTCCAGAAACGCGATGTGGATCGGCGTAAGGATCATCGGCAGGCCGAACACCAGCGGAAGCAGGGCCAGGCCGGCGATCGGGATGTGCACCGCGACGATGTATTCGGTGGCCTTGCGCAGGTTGTCGTAGATGCGCCGACCCAGCCGTATGGTCTTGACGATCGAGCCGAAGTCGTCGTCGAGCAGCACGATGGCCGAGGCCTCGCGTGCCACATCGGTGCCGCGCCCTCCCATGGCGATACCGATATGCGCCGCCTTGATCGCCGGCGCGTCGTTGACGCCGTCGCCGGTCATGGCCACCACCGCGCCGGCCGCTTTCATGCTGTTGACGATGCGCAGCTTCTGCTCGGGCCGGATGCGTGCGAATACCGAGGCCGACTTCACACGCGCGGTGAGAGCCTCGTCCGACATGGCGGCGATCGCCGCGCCGTCAAGCACTTCGCTGGCCTCGATGCCGGCCTGGCGCGCGATGGCGCGCGCGGTTTCCGGGTAGTCCCCGGTGATCATCACCACCCGGATGCCGGCCGAGCGGCACTCGGCGATCGCGGCCGGCACGTTGGCGCGCAACGGATCGGCAAAGCCGATCAGTCCGACGTATTCGAAAGGCAGGTCACGCGGCGACTCGGGCAGGGCGTCGGGATTGCCGACGTCGATGCCGGTGGCGCGGGCCACGCCCAGCACGCGGATGCCTTCGCGTGCCAATGCGTCGGCTGCCACCCCTACGGCCGCCATTTGCTCGGGCGGCAACTTGCAGATTTCGCCAATCGCCTCGAAGGCGCCCTTGGCGTAGGCGCTGCCGCGGGTTTCGCCCGGCGCAGCGACCACGTTGGCAACCACAAACAAGTCCGGGCGCAGCCCATAGGCGCGTACCAGCGGTCGCGCCGCAAACGCGGCGGCCGGTGCGCCGGTGAGCTTGCCTGACAGGGCGTGAATGGCCATGTCCATCGGGTCCACCGCGTCGCGCGGACAGGCCAATAAGGCCGCAGCCAGGGTGTCACGAACCGCGCTCGGGGTCGGCGCGCCGGACCCGGGGGCCCAGCGCGCTTTCCCGGCAACGATGGCCACAAGCGTCATGCGGTTCTCGGTGAGGGTGCCGGTCTTGTCGGTGCACAGCACGGTGGTGGCGCCGAGGGTTTCGATGGCGGCCGCACGCCGGGTCAGCACGCGCGCCTGCGAGATGCGCCAGGCGCCCATCGCCATGAACACCGCGATCACCAGCGGGAACTCCTCGGGCATCATCGACATGCCCAGGGCGATGCCGCCCAACATGGCTTCCAGCCACGAACCGCGCAACAGGCCATAAAGGAGCACGGCGGCGACACCGGCGACGCCGCCGAATATCGCGAAATCGCGCACCAGCCAGCTGATCTGGCGCTGCAGGTGCGGCTGTTCGACCTGGATGGTGGCCAGGGCGTGGCCGATCCTGCCCATCTCGGTGCGTGCGCCGGTGGCGTGGACAATGGCCATGCCGCCGCCGCGCGTCACCAGGGTGCCGGCAAAAATGAGGGGCAAGCCGTCGCCTCCGGGGGCTGCCTTGGGTGCGGGCGCGTCCGGTGCGGCCGCATCCGGTGAGGCCGTAACCTGCACTTCCTTGCGCACCGGAACCGACTCGCCGGTGAGCAAGGATTCGTCGACCAGCAGGTCATGACATTCCTGAAGTGTCGCATCGGCCGCCACCCGGTCGCCTTCGGAAAGTATCACCAGGTCACCACGCACCACCTCGCGCCCGGCGATCAGCACACGCTTGCCGTCGCGCAGCACCAGCGCGCGCGGGCTGGCGAGGTTGCGCAGGGCCGCCAATACGTTTTCGCTGCGCGATTCCTGCACGATGGTGATGCCCACCGACAGGCAGGCGAAGGCAAGCAGCAGGATGGCCTCGGTGCGGTTGCCCAGCAACAGGTACACCACCCCGCCGGCCATGAGCAGCGCGAACATCGGCTGGCGCACCACGTCGACGACGATGCGCAGGAAATTGCGCCGCTCCGGGGCGGGTAGTTCGTTGGGGCCTTCCGCCTTCAATCGTTCGGCGGCGGTGGCGGCATCGAGTCCGGCGGGAGGCGTGGGTGGGGGCATGCGACAGGCTTTTCCTTGAGGTTTGGCTGATGGCATCGTACGCCCGCGAGCGCATTTTGAACCCGGCGCGCACATCTTCATGTGCGCTGGCGAACCGACAGGCGGGCCCGCGGCCGCTAAAAGTGGCGGCTGGGTGACGTCCGGCTCGTGCGAACGCACGGCGCCACCGAAACATCCACCAATCCTGAAAGGATTCGATTCATGAAAAAAACACTGCTGATCGCAATGCTCGGCGCGGCCGGGCTTCTGGCCCATGCCGGCCCGGTTTGCGCGCAGGTGGCCGGATCGACCACGACCACGGGGATGGCGGTCGCCGCGGTCACCGAGGTCGCCATGGGCTGGAGCGCCAAGAAGGGCATCCTCGGCAAGACCGTCTACAACGATGCAGGCGAGAAGATCGGCAAGGTCGACGACATCATCATCACGCCTGAGAAGTACGTCTCCTATCTGATCATCGGGGCCGGCGGCTTCCTCGGCATGGGCAAGCACGATGTGGCGATTCCCATCGCGCAGATCCGTGAACAGGGCAGCCGGATTCTTCTGCCGGGCGGCACCAAGGCGGCGTTGAAGGCGATGCCGGCATTCGTGTACGCCACCGACACCACGCGTCGAGACCAGTTCGTCGCGCGCGCCGAGCAGGACATCGCCAGGACCAGGGAGAAAATCATCGAATTCGAGAAAAAGGCCGGCGCCGCCACCGGCGAGGCCAAGGTGAAGATGGACCGCGAGATGGTGACCGTGCGCCAGGACATGAAGGCCGCCGAAGACAAGCTGGTGGAACTCAAGCGCGCCGGCGAGAAAAAATGGCGCGAGTTCGAAAGCGACGTCAGCAGGGCCATTGAACGGGTCCGGCTGTCGATCGAGCAAGCCACCGCCTGAACCTGGCCGTCCGGGAAGGTGGGCGGCAGGGCTGCGCTAAGTGCGGCAGCGAACAGAGACGGGGCGCGACTTCGGGCATGGTGAGGGTCCGGCAGGTCGTCGGCACGGGCCCTGCGAGCGGGCCTGCCAGCCCAGGACGCCGGCTTTACACCACATGTTGAAGATGAAGAAAGAGCTCCATGTACGCATGCCAGCTTGAAGCCCGGGTGCCCTGTGCCCGCCCACCTGACGCGCAAACGCGTCGCTTGGCGGCGTGATGCCTGGCAACCTCGCCCGTCTCAATGCGGGTGCCTTGCAGAACGCGATCCTCACCAGCGCCAGCTTTTCGCTGATCGCCACCGATGAGACCGGCGTCATCCAGCTGTTCAACGTCGGCGCGGAGCGCACGCTCGGCTATGCGGCTGCCGAGGTGGTCAACCGCATCTCGCCCAGCGACATGCATGACCCCGAGGAGGTGGTGGCCCACGCGCGCGCGCTGAGCGTGGAACTGGGGACCGAGATCGCGCCCGGCTTCGAGTCGCTGGCTTGCAAAGCTTCGCGCGGCATCGAGGACATCTACGACGTCACGTACATCTGCAAGGACGGCAGCCGCTTTCCGGCCGTCGTGTCCATCACCGCCCTGCGCGACGACTATGAGGCCGTCATCGGCTACCTGCTGATCGGCACCGACAACTCGGTGCGCAAGCAGGCCGAGCGCGATCTCGTCGAGGCCGTGGCGGCGGCGCAACAGGCCAACCGGGCGAAGTCGGACTTTCTCTCCAGCATGAGCCATGAGCTGCGCACGCCGCTCAACGCCATTCTCGGCTTCGCGCAATTGATGGAGTTGGGCATACCGGCGCCTACAGTTCCGCAGAGGCGCAATCTCGATCGCATTCTCAAGGCCGGCTGGTGCCTGCTTGAGCTGATCAACGAGATCCTCGATCTGTCGCTGATCGAATCCGGCAAGGTGATCCTTTCGCGCGAGCCCGTGTCGCTGGCCGAGGTAATGCTGGAATGCCGCAACATGATCGAGCCGCAGGCAACCACCCGCGGCGTCACGATGAGCTTTCCGGTGTTTGACAAGCCCTGTTTCGTCACGGCCGACCGCACCCGCATCAAGCAGGTGCTGATCAACCTGCTGTTCAACGCGGTCAAGTACAACCGTCCCAATGGCAGCGTCGACGTGCGTTTCACCGTCGAGCCTGACAATGCGATCCGCATCCGGGTGTTCGACACCGGCGCAGGTCTGGCGCCGGCGCAACTGGCGCAACTGTTCCAGCCTTTCAACCGGCTCGGCAAGGAGGCCGGCGTCGAGGAAGGCACCGGAATCGGGCTGGTGGTGACCAAGCGGCTGGTGGAACTCATGGGCGGCAGCATCGGGGTGGAAAGCCGCGTCGGCCAAGGCAGTGAGTTCTGGATAGACATGAAGCTGGCCGAGGCGCCGCAGTACGCGCCCGCAGCGAGCGACGCCGGCCGGGCATCGCTGCGCCAGATCGTCACCGATGCGCCTGTGCGTACGTTGCTGTATGTGGAGGACAACCCGGCCAACCTTGAACTGGTGGAAGAACTCGTCGCGCGGCGCCCGGACCTGCAGCTCCTCTCGGCGCCCGACGCCGAAACCGGCCTCGCGCTCGTGCGCAGCCGAAACCCGGAAGTGATCCTCATGGACATCAACCTGCCGGGTATCAGCGGGATCGAGGCCATGCGCATCCTGCGGGCTGATCCGGCCACCGCGCACATTCCGGTGGTGGCGCTGAGCGCCAATGCCGTGCCGCGCGATATAGAAAAAGGCCTTGCGGCGGGCTTTTTCAGCTACCTCACCAAGCCGATCAAGGTGGTCCAGTTCATGGACGCCCTCGATCTGGCGCTTACCTCGGCGCAGGCGCATCCGGCCAGCCCGCCCGCAAGGGACGCATCGTGACCGTGACTACCCAGGAGATCCTCAATGCCGGGATCCTGATCGTTGACGACCAGGAGGCCAACATCAGCCTCCTGACGCAATTGCTCGAAGGAGCCGGATATACCCGGGTGGCTTCGACCATGAACCCGAAAGAGGTCTGCGCCCTACACCGCCAGCACAGATACGACGCGATCCTGCTCGACCTGCAGATGCCGGAAATGGACGGCTTTCAGGTGATGGCGGCGTTGAAGACCAGCCTGGCCGACCAATACCTTCCGGTGATCGTCATCACCGCGCAGCCGGGGCACAAGCTGCGCGCACTGGAGGCTGGCGCGCGCGACTTCATCAGCAAGCCATTCGACCTGGCCGAGGTCAGGATGCGCATCCGCAACATGCTTGAAGTGCGCTTGCTCTACCGGAAGCTGGACGACTACAACAAACGCCTTGAACTCGCGGTGCAGGCGCGCACGGCGGAACTGCGTGAAAGCGAGGCGCGTTTCCGCGGCCTGACCGAGTTGGCGTCGGATTGGTACTGGGAGCAGGACGATACCGGCGCGTTCACCAAGGTTTCCGGGCCGGTGCAGGAGATGATGGGCATCCAGGTGGGGCCCTTGGTCGGCGAATCACCGGGATACCTTTCGGGCGGATGGAATGAGGCGGAACGGTCCTTCCTGCGGGAGACCATCGGCAGCCGTCAACCGTTTCTGGATTTCGTGTTCAGCCATGTCGACGCCGATGGCGCGCAGCGCAAGTTCCAGGTGAGTGGTGAACCGATGTTCAGCGAGTCGTGCCGTTTTATCGGCTACCGCGGTATCGGTGTTGAACTCACCGCAAAAGCGTGACGCAATGGGCAGCATGTCTCCTGTTTTCAGCCCGGACCAGAACCACCTGCTCGCGGCCCTGCCGGGTGCCGACTTCGACCGCCTCGCCGGCGCGCTCAACCCAGTGGCCATGCCGCTCGGCGAGGTGCTCTACGAACCCGGCAGCGCGCTTGCGCATGTTTATTTTCCGACCACCGCGATCGTTTCGCTGCACTATGTAATGGCCACCGGCGCATCGGCCGAGACCGCCGGCGTCGGCAATGAAGGCGTGGTCGGGATATCCACCTTCATGGGCGGCAACACGACACCCAGTTCAGCGGTGGTGCAGACGGCCGGACACGGCTATCGCCTGCCGGCGCGACTCATCAAGGAGGAGTTCGCGCGCGGTGGTTTCATGCAAGGCCTTTTGCTGCGCTATACCCAGGCCTTGCTGACGCAAATGTCGCTAACCGCGGCCTGCAACCGGCATCACTCGGTGGAGCAGCAACTATGCCGCTGGTTCCTGCTCACGCTCGACCGCACGGCTTCAAGCGAACTGGTGATGACCCATGAACTGGTGGCCAGCATGCTGGGTGTGCGGCGCGAAAGCATTACCGAGGCGGCGGGCTGTTTGCAGGAGGCGGGCTATATCCGCTATCGGCGCGGCCATATCTCGGTGCTCGACCGCAATGGCCTGGAAACCAAGAGCTGCGAATGCTACGGAGTCGTCAAAGGCGAGATTCAACGGCTGCTCAACGACGTTCAATACAAGCATGGCGAGGCGCAGGCGCACTGAGGGCATAGGAAGCGGTTCATGAAAAAAATTCTGAAAGAGCAGCCGTCATGATGAACATGGGTTACAACGGCCTGTGGGGCCTCCTGGTCCTGGCCGGTGACATCTGGGCGATCATCAACATCTTCCAGAGCGGCGCCAGCAACGAGAAGAAGTTGCTGTGGATCCTGGTGGTGGTGCTGTTGCCGTTGCTGGGCCTGATCCTCTGGTATTTCCTCGGGCCGCGCCAGGGCAGGGCACCCTGACGCCGCTATCTCAGCTTTTCAGTGCCGGCGCGCGCCTGAAAGGTGCCTGGTAGAGCCACACCGGCCTGCCATCGGCCCCCGTCGCCCACGCTGTGGCCTCAAGTTCATCAGCCTTGAATTCCAGGCTCACCATCCAGTGCCCAGGCTTCAACTCCTGCGCGGCCTTGGCGACCGCACGCGGCATGCTCTCGGGCCGCTGGAACAGATACACCATCGCGTAGGCGCTCCAGTCGGCACGCCAGATGTCGCCCTGGCGAATGCGCGCCCACGGGCAGCGCAGCGCCGCCAGCGCACGCAGCGGCCAGCTCCATTCGATGCCATGAAAGCTTGCGTCGGGGTACGCACGGCGCAGGGCCTTGAGCCCGTCGCCCAGTCCGCAACCCGCGTCGAGGATCGCCGCGCCCGCCGGCAGGCGGATGTGTTGCGGCAGGTCCGTAAGCGCGCGCGCCGGGGTAGGGAACAGCGGCGCGTCGCGCCACGCGTTGACCGGATATATCAGCCCGATCAGCAGCACCGGCAACAACCAGGCCCATGCGGGCAGGACGGCGGAGCCCGACAGCAGCAGCGACAGCGGAAAGCCGATGGCAATCGCCAGCTTGCGTGGCAGGGTGGCACCGAAAACCGTGCACACCACGCCAAGCGCGCAAGCGAGTGCGAAGGCCAGCGCCACCGGTAACTGGGCCTGCGGCAGCAATCGATAGATCAGCCAGGCGGCGCCCCAAGTCAACAGGGCGGGAATCGGCCAGCGCAACAGGTTCACGGGGGGCAGCAAAGGAGGCGGGGGAACCGGGTGCTGCAATAGGCTAGTTTCATCAGGTTGTTCAGCTGCCGATGTGTTTCATCGCCTGAGCGGCCGTCAGGATGGCAATGCCACGGTAACTCTCCAATGAGAGCAAGTCCGAATCGCCGGAAACGATGCAATCCGCGCTTGCGGCCAGGGCCGCAGCGATTACGTGATCGTCGTCGGGATCATTTGGCACCACACGTGTTAGCTCGATGGGCTCGACCAACTCCAGCGTCTCGATCTAATCAGCCAATACTTCGCGAACAGACTTGCCGATCAAAGCCAATCGCTTGCTTGCTGACTGTCGGGCAAGCACCCCGGCCAATTCATCCAGAAGCATTGTGCTGCTGTAGATCTGCATACTGGGTTCACTGCGGATTGCTTCCAGTAACTGGTAAGGAGTCCCGCGCCAAAGCAAACCCGACAATACGACGTTTGTATCGAGCACAAGACGCACGAATCAATTGCCTTTTGCAACACCGCCCTTGGTGCGGCGTTCGGCACGTGCGGCTTTGACTTCGGCGGCAATCTCCTCGTCGCTGATGGACTCGACGCCTGCGGCTTCGAGCGCGGGCACAATGGCCAGCAACCGATCAAGCGCGGCGTGCTTTCTCGCTTTGGCTGACAGGAATTCAACAAAAAGTTCCACTTCTGCCACTTGCTGCGATGAGAGTGCCTTGATCTTTGCAATCAAGGATTGTTCAAGCATGGCGTCCATCGGGGCTCCTTTCTCGCGGGCATACTGCCCAACACCTGCAAGCGCATCCGAAACTCGCGCGTCCGTGCAAGTTGCTTCTGTCTAGATTATCGCTCACCTGAGCGCAGTTAGACCAATCACTGCACCTTGGTTTTGCAGCCCCGATAACTCAGTTGAAAAGGCGCCAAGTAATTGAATATATGGAAAGTTGTATTGAATTTCGGCTTTCAATATCTACACGGAAATCCACTTTAGCTGCATGCCGTGGGCACGCGGTGGCCTCACTCGTGGCGCAGCGCCTCGAAAGGGTCAACGCGTGCCGCGCTGCGTGCCGGGAAGTAGCCGAACACCATGCCGATGAAGGCCGCAAAAAGCAGGGCGCGCATGTTGATGGTGGGTGAGACGCCTAACGGAGCCGCCAGCGGCCGCTTCCGGATGGCCACCGGTCAGCCGATTCCAACGCCACCTTCGGACCGTCCTCGACCGAGGCTGCGTGGAAACTCTTTAGCGTCGACGATGTCAAAGCCCCTGTCAGACCGACGGGGGTGATCGATGGGGCGATACGTCGAAGGCCAGGATCGAACGCAGAGTGTTCTTTTCCCTGAGCGACTGGCTGACTAGATCGATGAGGACAGCACGGTTCGCGTCATTGACGTCTTCGTAGACGAACTGGACCTGAAGAAGCTGGGCTTTGAACGCGCCGATTCTGCGGCGACGGGCCGGCCGGCATATAGTCCGGCGACGCTGCTCAAGATCTACGTCTACGGTTACCTCAACAGGGTGCAGTCCAGCCGGCGCCTGGAGACTGAGGCGCAGCGCAACCTTGAGCTGATCTGGCTGACCGGACGCCTGGCACCGGACTTTAAGACCATCGCCGGCTTCCGCCGCGACAACGGCGAGGCCATCCGCACGGTCTGCAAGGAGTTCGTGCTGTTGTGCCGCCGGATGAAGCTCTTCACCGACGGCGTCGTCGCCATCGACGGCAGTAAGTTCAAGGCGGTCAACAACCGCGACAAGAACTTCACCGACCGCTAGTTGCAAGCGCGGGTCGAACAACTCGAGGACAGCATCAAGCGCTACCTGGTCGAGCTTGATCGCGCCGACCGGGACGCCACTGCGGTACTGCCCGGCCGGGTCGCGCACCTCAAGGAGAAGATCGCCAAGGTCAAACGACAGACGCAGGCTCTGGAGGTGATCGGCGAACAAATGAAGGCGTCCGAGGACGGGCAAATCTCTCTGACGGATGCCGATGCGCGCTCGATGGCCACCAGGGGCCGAGGTACCGGCATCGTAGGCTACAACGTACAGACGGCCGTGGATGCCAAACACCACATGATCGTAGCCCACGAGGTCACCAATACAGGCCACGACAGGGGACTGCTGGCCCACATGGCCACGCTCGCCAAGGCGGCCATTGGCGAAGGCTAGCTGATTGCATTGGCGGATCGAGGTTATTACGAAGGCTACGAAATCCTGGCTTGCGAGCAGGAAGGTGTTGCCACGTTCGTTCCCAAGCCGATGACATCGAACAACCTGGCAGACGGTCTATTCGACAAGCGCGATTTCGTCTACGACCACAAGAACGACGAGTACCGGTGCCCAGCTGGGCGGATCGCCATCTACCGGTTCACCGTAGAAGAAGGCGGCAAGCTCCTGCACAAGTACTGGTCATCAGACTGCACGAAGTGTTCAATGAAGTAGCGATGCACGAAGGGCCCGAATCGGCGCATCGCCCGCTGGGAGCACGAGGACATACTGGACGTCGTTCAAGACCGGCTGGACAGCGCGCCCGAGCCCATGCGACTACGCAGACAGACCGTCGAGCATGTGTTCGGCACGCTCAAGGCCTGGATGGGTACAAGCCACTTCCTGACCCGGACGCTGCCGCGGGTGCGAACCGAGATGAGCTTGCGGGTTCTGGCATATAACCTGAAGCGGGCAATCAAGATCCTCGGTACCGGGCCTCTAATCGCGGCGATGAGAACGTAGGGCGCACGCCCTCATCTCCAGGGGCGTCGCGCTTGGCAAGCTCGGCGATTGTTGTTACCGAAGCTCTGCAAGACTGACTCGTCGCGTTTCCACACAGCCTCGACCCAAAGCTGCCGGTCGAGCTTCATCAAACCGAACGTGCGCCGCGTAAGGTCAGGTGGTCACTGGGTGTGGTGTCGGCCGATCATCACCGTCGATTGACTATCAATATGAAGGTCTGGTTACTGGCCGTCTGCAGCCGGAGGACGCAACATTCGCCGTCGGGCGGGCCCACGACCCGTCTGAGACATACTCTGCCGTGGACTCGTCGCCCCGAAGCGGTCGGTCGTACATGCACCGAGGCCCCCGAAGGTGGCGGTTCAGGCCACTCGACCCCCAAGGCCGCTGGAGTCGGCTGCGTCCGAGGGTTTGCGGGGCAGACGGAAACGGCCTGGCGACGAGGGATAACCCGCAAATCACCCCCCGATACACACGATGTTGGGCGGCGCTATCAACGCGTAACCGGGCTCAGCCCGCTTCGAAGGCCGGCTCACGCGCGGCGGGTGCCGTGTTCGGGGTGCCATGGGGAGGGAAAAGGGGCGTTTGAAAACACTACCCTCTCGATCCCGCACATCGCGGTCAACGACTACCGGGGCTATTGTCGTGTGATGGACCGGGTGACGTTCGTCCGCGACAGACCGTATTTCGCCGCCTGAGACCGGGCGATCCATTCACGCCCCGACGTTCGACACCGGGTGACGGAACCGGGTCGTCCAAGCCGTGCCCCGACGTTGCGCCGTCGATCAACCATTCTTCCAGAGTCATTTGGCCCGACGGGCGCTGGGACGGGACAGCCAAGCGCAAAACTGTCGGAAAACTTTACACTGTCGCGATTTCAGCCCCATGATTTCTTACAACACTTTGATTTTAAAAGAGTCAATGTTACTGGTATCGTTCATGCTTGATTGTGGCTAGGTTTGTTTCTTTAGAAGTAATCGCTGTTCTCACGCCCAATCCACCGTGAATGGTCGCGAAAAAATTAAATCTTAAAATCGCGAGCCTCAGTCGGCCTGCGCACATCCGGAAATTCAATGAAAACAACTCGTTCCATTGTCGTCGCGGCGCTCAGCGCTGCTTTGATGTTTTCTGCAACCGCAAGTGCGGCGCAGCCGACAGATATCGTCGGAGGCTGGCGCCTCACCAACTCTCCAGGGGTCAGCACGATCGTCAGTTTCTTGGGGAATGGCACGTACTTTCATGCCGAGGACCAAATGTCTCCAGCGTTTGACCAATCAGGTCAAAATGGAATGGAGCGCGGCACTTTCAGTTGGAATTCGGTTTCAGGCGCTTTTTCCTCGGTTACATTGGTCGATACTAATGGGCAGTGGGGCTTGTCCCATCCTCAAGGGCCAGTGACAGTTTCCGTCTCTGGAAATCTTTTGACGTTGACAGATTTCGGGGGGGCATATGTATTTGAGCGCGTGGTTAGTCCCACCAATGCAATAGTCGGAAGCTGGCGCTCTCCAGGGACCAGCGCGATCGTTAGTTTCTTGGCGAATGGCACTTACTTTCATGCCGAGGACCAGATGTCTCCAGCGTTTGACCCATCAGGTCAAAATGGAATGGAGCGCGGCACTTTCAGTTGGAATTC
>Ga0068877_10001518_pt1 | contig 19062 bp, 17 predicted proteins | sample NOAtaG_FD_66437 | JGI IMG/M metagenome (GOLD analysis project Ga0068877, IMG submission 66437) | Freshwater lake microbial communities from Lake Erie, under a cyanobacterial bloom - NOAA_Erie_Diel6S_1000h metaG | ecosystem: Environmental > Aquatic > Freshwater > Lake | place: USA: Ohio, Lake... | reverse complement strand
TCCGCCTGCCCTTCAGGGATGTCCGACTACTATCGGCAACTCCGCAGCGACATCGAGGCGGGCCGCCCTATCGTCAACAAGATGCGGGACGGACGCTTCATCGAAGATACGGCCGAAGGCATTCACGAAGAACGGTACGTGCCGTCGGTCTCGGGGCCGGCGTTTCTTCTGGCGACCAAGAACACGCTGGCCTACCTCGCCAGGCTGCCGCTGCTGGAGAGATCGATGCCGGCGGCGACGTGTGTCGCGTGCATCCGCCATCCGGTGGATACGGTGGCCTCCTGGAAGGGCACGTTCGACCATCTCTCCGGCGCTGCCGTGCGGAATTTCCGGGCCGGATACGTCGGCGACGACCAGTTAAGCCCGGCGGCCCTGGATCGAGTCGCCGAAATCGACGCGGAGGCACGGATCGAACGGAGGCGGGCGCTGCTCTGGCGGCACCTGGCCCTGCTCGTGGTGGAAGCGGGCTCATTCGTCCGGGCGGTGGTCAGCTACGAGCGGCTCGTCACGGAACCCGAGCAGACGCTCCGCGGCGTGTTCGACCGGATTCCGCGATCGCCCCCCTTCGTGCCGGTGACGCCATTCGTGCCGTCGACAGTGCGGATGCGTCGGGCATCGGCCCTGACCGTGAACGATCTGGCCGCGATTCGGGAAGTCTGTGTCGATGTCGCGGCCCGCTTCGGCTACGACACATCCACCTTCGTTCGAGAAAGCGGGGACTGACATCGCATGCGGGTTTTCGTCTACCAGGCGTTCATTCAGGCCGGCGGAACGCATATGGCTTACCACATCGGATGCATCCTGCAGCGACACTTCGGAGCCGAAGTGCTGGCCGTCGGCTCGCCTCCGGAAAGCGGCATGTTCCGGTATCCAGTGGACATGCCCGTCATCGACGAGGAGACGATGGTCGGCACCGCCTCGGCGGACGATCTCCTGATCTGCAATCCTTCGTTCTCCGACCGCATGTTCGGGCTTCGCCTGCCGTGCCGAAAGCTCTCATACGTGCAGGGCGTGCGCACGTTCCGCGTCCTCGACGTATTTTTCGACCGCTACGTCTTCGTTTCGAAGTGGGCGAGGCGTTTCGTCAATCAGCATTACGGAATCGACGGGCCCGTCATTCCGGCATTCATCGACACCGACACGTTCCATCCAGGCGACTCACAGCCGGCCTGCCGGCGGCGGGCAGTGTGTGCGATCCTGGCGAGGAAGCACGATCCACTCGTGTTTGAGAGGCTGTGCCGGGTTTACGCCCGGATCCATGCCGGAGAGCCCCTGCCGTTCGAGATGGTTCCCGTACTGCCTCAGGCGGACCTGGCGCGGCGGCTGCGGGAGTGCAGGGCGTACCTCAGCCTCGACGTGATGGAAGGGTTCGGCCTGCCGATGCTCGAGGCGATGGCCTGCGGATGTGCCGTGGTGGGGTGGGACTCGGGCGGGTGCAGTGAGTATGCCCGCGCCGGCCGCAACGCTTTGCTGGCACGATACGGCGATGTCGAAGCTCTCGCGCATTCGATCCACGCCGTCGTCACGAACGACACCACCGCCGAAAGGCTCGCGGATAGCGGCTTGCAGACCGCCCCCGGTTTCGGGTGGCAGCGGTTCTGCGCGGCGTGGGAGCAGGAACTGTCTTCCTTCCTGCGACGCACCTGATCCGGACAGGCGAACAGGCGGCCTGGCCGCCCGTCACGAGGTGTAGCCGAGCCGGGCGTTGAGTTCCGCGATGCCCCACGCGTCCAGGAGTGCCTTGACCCGCTCATCGAGATAGACGACCGCCTCCGTCCGCCGGCCCGAAAGCGTGGGCGTCGGATGGCCGAGAACCTGTGTCGTGAAGACGCTCGTGGCGAGTTCGAGCGGAATGCCGGCAGCCTCGGCAAGGCGGGCGATGCATGCCTCGCGCTCGTGTTCGCCCTGGTCGCCGACGAGTCGCTCATAGGCAATCGAGACGACTCCTGGCTCGTCGATCCAGCCGAGCAACGGGGCCAGGCCGGCGTGGAGCCGCTGCCTCCCGACGTCGGCGAGGTAGGCCAGCGCCTGCTCGGGCCCGGGGGGCATGGTGACCCACGGGGTGCTCCGAGGCTCGCGGCCGCTGTCGATGCGGAAGCGCAGCCGCGAAAAGATGGCATCGACCAGGTTCCGGTACATGAAGATCTTGCGAAATCCTTCCAGTGACGACCTCACATACGGTGTGCATGGGAGGTGTCCCACGGTGAACTGGCCGTCGGCGACCAGGCCGGCCGACACGCCGATGGGCACCTGGAAAACCCGCTCGCGAAAGGCCGCCCCACGTTTCTGCTCGGTCGACAGTCCGCGATAGTCGGTGAGGAGGAACTCCGCGAGGTGCCACTCGCTGTCGACGTAGCCCACGTGGGTGAGAAACCGGGCGAGCATGTAGGTGCCGGCTTTGGGGACGCTGATCACGGCGATTCGATGCGTTCCTGATCCGGCGGCTGCCTTCGCGAGGAGGCGGCCGTCGGGCCGGGTTGCCAGCTCGAGCCGGCGTTGCGACGCCACATCGTACAGCCACGCGTTCATTTACCCCTCCGTCGATGCCGAGGATGCCGTCGGCGTGAGGCGGTCGGAGTCGTGCGCGATGTCCCAGCCATATCGCAGGGGAACGCCCGCCAGGATCCGCGACACCTTTCGCAGCATGCCGTCGTCGTCATCGGCGCGAACGCAGCAGTGCTCGAAATAATGCAGCAGGAACCGCGCGACGGCCACGTCATCGAATCGGGGCGGTGCGGCGAGCGCTGCCGCCACGTCGTCGAGGCTGCCGATGCAGCTGGTCAGCGACGCGTATTCACAGCCGCCGAACGTCAGCGTCGGCCGCCCGTGCACGAGGGCCTCCAGACCGACCCCCGAATTCACGACCACCACCCGGTCGGCGCCCGGCAACAGGTCATTCACCGAGTCGGTGCGAATTTCGACGTGGGGAAGCGACGCCGCGTCGGACAGCAGCTCCGTGACGACGGGTGTGGTGCATTTCGGGTGGCGCTTCACCACGCACCGCATCCCGAGCTTTCCCGTCTCGTCGATGACACGGCGATAGAAGTCGAGCGGCGCCGACCGTGAGAGCCGCAGCACGGTGTCGCCCGGCACCTGCAACGCGAGCAGCACGTAGCCCGGCCGTGGTGGGCGCTCCGTGCGGGCGGGCTGCGCGAACTTGCTTTCGTTCGCGGCCACCATCTGCCCTCGAAGCCGACCGGCATAGTCGACGGCCTCCGGCACCGGGATCGCCTCGGCGCCTTCGAGCGAGGCAGGATCACGGGCCAGGCGGGAGAAGCCACCGTAGCCGAGCGGGTCGAAGCTGAAGTAGCCGCGGCGATACGAATGCTTGAAGCGACAGATGCCGTCACCGTCGCCGATGGAGTGGTGAGAGAACAGGAAGGCGTCCGGCTCGACCGTGCGCGGTGCGAAGTCGTCGTGCATTCGGGTATGCCGCGGCGTCACGCGGGCTCCCAAGGTTCCCAACGCAAAGAGCAGCGACTTCACGAATTGCGCGATGAGTCCGGACAATTCGCCCTTGTTCTGAATCCATGGGAGGGCCAACTCCACGCCTACCGTCGCACCAGTGTCGGCGAAGAATCGCCGCCATGACTCCGGATCATCGATTCGCACCGCCCGCATGGGCATTCCATCCTGATGAAGTTCGAAGAACGGGGAGCCTACCGGGCGCCGCCACGGCGGGCGAGGGCGACTGGCAGCGGAATGGTGAGGCGGTCACCAAGTCGGTGAAATCGCTGAATTTCCCGGGGCAAATCGCGTCCGCAGCCGCCGGCGTGGGCCCGTTCGTCGCCCGGAAGTCCCCGGGATGGTGAGTGGCGGCATCGCGCTTCGGATGGCCGGTTCGGGGCGTAAAGCCCTTGTTTTTCGCGGCTTTTTGGGGCCGCTCGAAGCTCTCGTCGGTTTTGGCACGGGGTCTGCATTTACATCCCGGCGTTGAAACGCAGTCGTCCCTCCGAAGGGTTCGGAAGACGGTCGCGGTCAACGGTTCCACGTTTCAGGAACAGGAGGTGTTCGATGATGGTCGTGGCTGTGGGAATCACGTCCGAGGAGGTGCGTTCGCTCGCCGGCACGGCGACCCGCTCGATGCGGGGCCCCGGCGTGATGAAGAGCCTGGTCGTATCGGGGGATCGCGGTCTTCGGAAGCGCCTCGAGGCTGTTTCCGAGCTGAGCGGTTGGCCAGCCTGTGATGCTCCTGCCGATGCCGGAGAACTCGGTTCGGCCGTTGAAGGTGAGTATCAGCTCGTCATTGTCGACATCGCGCATCCGATTGGCGACCGCGTCAATGACTCGATCGAGGTCGCGGAGGAGTTCGCAGGCCGTCCCGGCACGCTTCTGGTCGTCTGCGGCTCCGACGAGAGCGTCGACGAGGAGTTGTGGGCCCGTCAGCTCGGTGCCTGGGTCTATCTGCCTGGCGTGTCGAGCGGCGACGCCCTGGTGTCGTTGTTTTCCGACGCCCGGCGGGTCGCCGAACGTCGTGGTGTCTTTCAGTTCGCCTAGTTCGTCTCTGTTCGGTTTTAGTCCGTTTCAGTTTTTTTTCGGGTTCTTCACTTCAGGCGTCCCATTTCGGGACATTTCATAAAGGAGCGGTGTCATGAGCGCATGTGTGGGGTCTTACCGTGATGAGATGGATGCGTGCTACGCGGCCGACTTTGGTCGGGATCGCGAGCAGATGAAGAAGAGTCGCCGGCCGGAGTACCGGCGGAAGGGCGGCTCGCCCACGCGGGTGAACGGCATGCACTGCCGCCGCAACAAGCGGTGGACGTGGGGCAGCGGCCGGGGAGCCCGAATGCAGAATATCCGGGCATTCGCCAGCTGCGTGGCGATCGCCCTGGCCGGACTCGGGTCGTACGCTTCGGCGGCGCCGATGACATTCAAGGAGGTGGGCAATCCGGGAAATCCGGCCCAGTCGAGCGGCGTGAACGCCGGCATCGGCTCGGTTGCCAATACCTTCTACATGTCGAGCACCGAGACGACGGTTTCCCAGTACACCAATTTCCTCAATCAGGCTGCCAAGTCGGACCCGAACGGCCTGTATGACACCCAGATGTCGACCATCGGAATCACCCGGTCTGGTAGCTCGGGAAGCTTCGTCTACACGAGTTCGACCTCGTTCAACCTGCGTCCGGTCACCTTCGTGAGCTGGTTTGACGCGGCCCGCTATGTCAACTGGCTTGTGACGGGTACGTCGACCGAGAACGGAGCCTACAATCTCGCTCTGTCCGGCTCGGCGGCCTTCCAGCGGCAGCCTGGTGCCACCTTCTTCCTGCCCAATGCCAACGAGTGGTACAAGGCGGCCTTCTACCGACCGGGCACGACGAACTATGGAACGTGGGCATCCACGGTGGGATCGGGAACGGTGACTCCCGCCGCTGCACTCGCGACGAGCGGCACGGTTCCCGCTGCGAACTACAACAACGTGGTCGGAACCACGGCGAACGTCGGCAGCTACACCTCGACCGTGTCGTCCTACGGCATGTACGACATGCTGGGCAATGTGACCGAGTGGACCGAAACGGCCGCCAGCTCCACGCAGGTTCGGGCCTTCTCCGGTGCGTATACCATCGCCTTGGCCAACGTGAGTAACTGGGGTTCCAACGGTGCGGCACAGCTCCGCACAGTGACGACCTTCAACGACAACATCGGTTTCCGAGTGGCGGCCGCGGTGCCCGAACCGGGCACGATCGCCCTGGCGGCGACCGGAATCCTCGGTGCGGCCGGTGCCGGCTGGCTGAAGCGACGGAAGCGGCAGGCTGCGGCCCTCGCCGCGGCGGCCACCCTGGCCGGCTGAATTCGATAAACAGCGAACTGCGTGACCGAGCCCCGTCCCTCGCCTTGCGAGGGGCGGGGTTTCGGTTTTTGTGGTAGGGTCGGTGCATGCCCGCTTTCGATGACCAATCCGCATCGCTGCCGAACGCGCGGGCCGCCCGCGACGGGTCGACGGGGCGCATGGAGCCGCCAGACGACGCAACCGTCATTTCCGGGCCGATCGCCGCGGTCACCGGGAAACGGTCGTCGGCCGAGATCGGCCAGCGGCTGCAGGGAACGATGCTGGGGCCCTACCGGCTCGACAGCTTCATCGGCGGCGGGGGCATGGGGGCTGTCTTCCGCGCCCTCGACACGACGCTCGATCGGATCGTGGCCGTGAAGGTGCTCGCCGGCGGGCAGGCCGACGACGAGGAGATGCTGCGGCGGTTCCGCAACGAGGCCCAGTCGGCCGCGCGGCTCGACCACGAGAACATCGGTCGCGTGTTCGCCGTCGGCTCCGAAGGGGGCTGGCACTTCATCGTCTTCGAGTTCATCGAGGGGCGAAACCTCCGCGACCTCGTGCGGGACGAGGGGCCTTTCGATCTGGGGCGGACGGTCGACGTCGCCGTGCAGGTGGCCGACGCCCTGGAGCATGCCTCGCAGCGGGACGTGGTGCACCGTGACATCAAGCCCTCCAACATCGTGATCACGCCGGGGGGCAAGGCACGGATCGTCGATATGGGGCTGGCGAGGCTCCAGGCCTTCGACGGCGACGGCGACCTGACGGCCAGCGGGGTGACGCTCGGCACGTTCGACTACATTTCGCCCGAGCAGGCCCGCGATGCGCGGGTGGCCGACGTGCGGAGCGACCTGTATTCGCTCGGATGCACGATGTTCTTCATGCTCGCCGGGCGGCCCCCGTTCGCCGAGGGGAGCATGGTGCAGAAACTCCTCCAGCACCAGCAGGAACCGCCGCCGGCGATCGAGGCCCTGCGGCCGGACGTGCCGCGGGCGTTCGGGGCGATCATCGGCCGGCTCATGAAGAAGGATCCCGCCGATCGTTATCAGCGGCCAGCCGACCTCGTGGCCGACCTTCTCGCGTTCGCCGACGCTCACGGCCACGTGATCGCGGTGCAGCGGACGGCGACTTCGGCCGTCGTGCCCAGTGTCCCCGAGGCACCGGCGGCGCGGCTGCCGTGGGTCGTGCCTCTGCTGGGACTCGTGGCCACGATCGGCGCCCTGTGGTATCAGGCCGCCTCGGCCCGCACTCGCAGCGCGGCGGCGCCGGCCCCGTCGCCGACGCGCGCGGAGACCGGCCAGGGGCCGCTGACGCCGACGGTGTCGAGGGTCGGTCGGTCGCAGGCCGCCGGGGCGGCCGTCGGTCCCGCGGCGCTGTCGACGGCATTCACGGCGGCCATCGAGCGGAGCGGCGACGGCGACGTCGTCGAACTCGCGTTCGACGGAGCCATCGACGTGCCGGCCATCTCGCTGGCCGGCCGCCGCCTCACGGTGCGATCGGCGGCGGGCACGCGGCCCATCCTGCGGTTCGTCACGCTGAGCGAGTCCCGAGACGGGCTCGCGGTCGCCTGCGACGTCGGCACGGGGCACCTGATCGTGGAGGGCGTGGCCCTCCGCATGGAGGCCGACGCGCCGACCGGACGGCGATCCGCGCTGTTCCGCCTGACCGCCGGCAGGCTCGTCTGCGACGACGTGCTGCTGGTGATGCCCGACGACGATCGGGCTGCCACCGACATGGCCCCCGCGTTCGTCGCGGTGCAGGCCGAGGGCACCGCTGGTGAGCGACGCAATGAACTCTCGCTCGGCCGCACTCGCGCCTGTGGCGACGCCGTCTTTCTCGGCATGGCCGACGGCAGTGATTGCCATGTGCAGCTCTCCTGGTCGGGCGGGGGACTGATCTCGAAGCGGCCTCTGATCGTCGCTGAAGGCGGCCTCGAGGCCTCGGACGAGGCCGGGATCGAAGCGACGCTCGCCGATGCCGTCTTCGCCTGCCGCGACGGCCTGGTGGCCCTCCGTGACTCCCTCTCTTGGCCGAGGATTCCGCGCCTCGACGTCGTCGCCAAGAACTGCGACTTCCTCCTGGCAGGCGGTCCGCTCGTCGGCCAGTCGGGTGTTGGCGAGCCGGTCGATTACGACGCCGTCTTCAGCTGGCGGGACGAGGGCAGCCGCTACGGGGGCGGCGAAGTGATGCGGCGCGTCGAGGGGGCTGCGGAGCGGATCGACGTCTACTTCCGGGATCAGCCAGTGGCCCTGCGGCACGCCGAAACGGCGGCTGAATGGCCGAACGCCGCGGAGTGGGAGGCCGCCTGGGCGAGCGGTGCGGATTGAATGGGCTGGGGGGGCGAGACGTTCCGTCATCCTCGCCGGCCGGCTGTCGATTTCTTGACGGCGGCGCAGATTGTCGATCTAGTTATCGAGGCGTCGCGAGCCCGCCCCGAGGCGGGAAAGGATTGCCGGCGCCCCCCACCGGAGTTTTTTCATGAACCGCAGCAGTAGGTTTGCAGCGATCGTCGCGGCCTGCCTCGCGATCGTCGTGGGCTCGTCGGCCCGTGAGGCGTTCGCCATCAAGCAGTTTTTCGATGAATTCAAGACCGTCTACGTGAAGGAAGGCACGCCGCTCGCGGCGGCCGTCGAGACGGCCAAGTGCAACGTCTGCCACGTGGGCAAGAGCAAGAAAGATCGCAACGCCTACGGCAACGCCCTGGCGGAGCGGCTCGACAAGAAGGAAGACGCCAAGAACGTCGAGAAGATCCGCAAGGCCCTGGAGGAGGTCGCCGCCCTGTCGAGCGACCCGGCCAAGGCCGATGCCCCGACGTTCGGCAAGCTGATCGAAGAGGGCAAGCTGCCCGGCGGCAACGCCGAGTGAGCGGTCAGCCCGCACACTCGAGCACGAGTGCTTCCAAATCTGCGCAGCCGGCGATGGTGGCCGCCATCGCCGGCTCGCAGAATATCCTTACCCGTTTGACGAGATCGTCGAACTGTTCGCGGGCCAGGCTCCGCACCACGGGCGAGAGTTCCTCCAGCGGCCGCCAATCGTGGCCGGCCCCATGGGGCCGCCGCTCCCGCACCTGAATTCGAAATTCGACCTCGCGTTCCGCGGGCGGAGCGTCGATCAGGATGGCATCCGGCTCGACGTGGATGCCGTGGCGGCGTGAGAGCGCTGCGGCCAGGCGGGCCGATACGGCCACCGATTCGGCGTATGGCCGGCCGGCGAGCGCCCGATGCACGGCGGGGTGATGGGCGGCGTCGTAGGTGGCGGCCCGCTTGAAGAGCCGACGGGTCGCACCGAACAGTCCAGCCGCCAGTGGTTCGGCGGACGAGCCCCGCGCGGCGTCGATGAGCCACGAGATGAAGCCCGGCTCGTCGGACCGCACGAGCCACGCCGGATCGACGCGGTCGCGCAGGATCCAGATCGCCCGCTGCAGCATCGCCGTGGCGGAGCGGACGGCATGATGCCAATAGACCTCGCTGAACATCACGTAGCGGGCGAAGACCATCAGTTCGGCGGCGGTGCGGCCCTTGTCGGTGATCGCCAGCGACGTGCCCGAGGCGTCAAGGCAGAGGCTCGACAACAGCCGTTCCTGGTCGAAATGGCGGCCGTAGGGCACGCCGGCATGCAGGCTGTCGCGGGCCAGGTAGTCCATCTTGTCGACGTCGATCGGCCCCGAGAGCAGCGAGCGGAGAATCCTGCCCGCCGGGTCGTCGGCCGTGCCTTCGATCAATGCCGCAACGCGGCCGGGATCGAGCTGCCAACGGTCGGCGAGGATGGCCCCGACCGGCCCGTCGCGAAGCAGGCTGCGGACGAGCGACTCGTGCCGCGGCAACTCGGGCAGGCCCATGTCCTCGAGCGGATGGCAGTAGGGCCAGTGGCCGACATCGTGCAACAGCGACGCCGCCAGAAATGCCCCGGCGTCGTCCGCGGTGACCGTCGTCGCGAATCGTTCGTCCTGGCGGAGCCGGCCCAGGAATTCCAAGGCGAGCCGATAGGTGCCCAGCGAGTGCTCGAGCCGGGAGTGCGTGGCGCCGGGATACACGAGAGCCACCAGGCCGAGCTGGCTGATCCGCGCGAGCCGCCGCAGTTCAGGGGCGTCGAGAACCGCCCGCACCCGCGGCGTGAGCGGCACGCTGACATCGGGTGGAATCCGCACGCCGTCGGCGGAAGATCCGAGAGCGATCAGTTCCGGCAGCATCGACGGGGTCATGCTCCGCTCAGGCTCGTGGCATGTGTGCGGCTCACAGCGGCGGCAAACCTGCGAGCCAGCGGAGGAGCGCCGTGAACAAGACGTAGAACGAGAAGTGTGCGACGGCGGCGCCCCAGTCGAGATCGAGCGTCGCCAACGCGGCCAGCGCGCCCGGCACCACGAAGAGCGGACCGAGATAGATCCACTGCCACATCTCGGCGGTGGCCTCCGCGGGCAGCATGCCTTTGACCGCCCACAGTCCGGCGTACACCAGGGCGCAGATGAGCGACCGCAGCCAGAGGGCCCGGCCGCGGTAGGGCTCGAGTTCGCGCTCGCGGACCGCTGCATAGCCGAGCAGCACGCAGGGAACCGCGAGCACGAAGGCGGCGGCCAGAAGCAGCCAGGCCGGGGGCGTTGCGGGCCGCGACAGAAAACCCACGACCCAGGCGGCAAGCAGCGACAGCAGGGCCCCCCCGCCGACGGCGACCCACGCGGTGACAGGAATCGGCTTTTCGATCCGCCGAAAGGGGATCGTGGGTGCCTGGCCGGCGGTGGCGCCTGGCGCGGCCGGCTCCGGCTCGTGGATCGTGACGGCCTGCACGGCCGGCGTGGGAATGGTGATCGGCTTCTTGCACTTGGGGCAGGGGCCGGTTTTGCCGGCGAACCGGTCGCTCACCGAGAAGCGGGATCCACAGCCGGAACAAAGGACTTGGATGGGCATGCGGTCGAGATCCGGCGGCCGTCGGGCGGGGCGAGAATGGCAAGAAGTGGGCCGGGTGCCGAAAGGCCGCCGGGAAGTGGCAGTGTCAGACGACCGGCCAGCGGCGTCAAGCCACCGTCCATGGGGTAGACTTCGAGCAGGGCGTCCGCGGGTGCGGGCACCTGCCGAGGGACGTGACTTCCGTGGCAGACGACAAGACCAGAGTGTTGACGGCGGCTGAGGCGGCGGGGCTCGCGGTGGAAAAGCCGCGGTTCGTGGACGGGAAGATCGTGTTCTTCTGTCCCAATGGCCACCGGCTCGTCGTGCCCGAGGTGCATGCTGGCAAACGCGGCCGCTGCGACAAGTCCGGCTGCGGAGTCGCCGTCGTCATTCCGGTGCGGCCGCCGGAAGAGCAGGCTTCCTTCGCTGGCGTGACTGAGGCGGCCCAACCGGCCGGGGGTGAACCCGCGGAGGACACGGCCCCGGAGTCGAAAGACGAGGCCGCGCCTGCGGAGCAGATGGTCGGCGAGGCCGCCGAAGAGCCGGCCGCGGGTCAGGATGACGCGGGGGCCGACGCCGCCGAGGGGGCATCTCCCGCCGATGGCGATACAGCGGAGGCCGGAGCCGATTGGCAGTTCGATGGTGCCGCGGAAGATGCCGCGGTCGAACCTTCCGCCGACGAGGCCTCGGCAGCTTCAGCTGCCTGGGGCGGCATCGAAGAGCCCGAACCGGAGGGCGATGCATTCGACAATCCGACGGCCCGGCTCGTCGCCCGTCTGTGGGTGGAGCGGGACCACGGCGGCGTCGTGGAACTCCACCTCTCCGGCGGCAGCGTGATCCTGCCGGAGTGGTACGAGTCGCGCTGGTCGCGGGGCACGCACGGCCTCTTCGCGAGTCAGGCCCCCGACGGCAGCATCACGCTCACGGCCGTCGCGTGGGACTCGATCCAGAAGGTCGTCGTCAGGCAGGTGAAGGGCCTGCCCGACGGCATGTTCGAGTGACGGCGTTCAGCCGTCTTCGTCGAGATCGCCCTCGGTGATCATCGTGAAACCCTTGGCACTCAGGGTTTCCAGTCCCATCTCGGTGTTGTCGACCATGAGCGCCACGGCCGGCCGGCCGCGGGGCCGCACCAGGATGGGATAGGCCTGGATGATGTTCACCTCGGCCTGCAGCAGGGCCGTGCAGATTCGCAGCAGCGGCTGGCCGTCGTCGGGCAGTTCGACGCCGATGAGGTCGCTCTCGATGAGCGCGAGCCCGGCCCGCTCCAGGATTTCCCGGCCCTGTTCCGGATGGCTCACGAGAAACCGCACGAAGGCGCACTCGCCGGAATCGTTGATCGACAGGGCGACGATCCGCACCCGCGATCCCTCGAACCGCCGGACGACTTCCAGCAGCTGTCCGACGCGGTTCTCGAGGAACACGGTGAACTGGCGAAGCGTCGGCCAGTTGCGGCCCCTGGCCGTCGCGAACCCGATGCCACCGCCCTCGTCAGCGTTGCCCAGGCTCACGTCGCTCGTCTCCGGTCGGAAGGGATGCCTTTGCCCGTCTGAATGGCAAAAAGATAGAGTCTCGGCCACGTCACGGTCAACGAACCCGCGGCCAACGCCCTGCCGAATCCATCGCCGGAGCCTCCCGATGTCCGACACCCACGAGATCCAGATCCGCGTTCGCTACCAGGAGACCGACGGCCAGCGGCGGGTGCACCATGCGAACTTCCTCACCTACTTCGAGATGGGCCGCACCGAGATGCTGCGGTCCCACGGCACCACCTACCGGGCCTTCGAGGACGAGGGGCTGTTCATGGTGGTCTCGGAGGCGACCTGCAAATACCTCGCCCCGGCCGAATACGACGACCTGCTCACGCTTCGCACCCGCGTGGAGAAGGTCGGGGCCGCCCACATCAAGCATGCCTACGAGGTGGTCCGCGGCACGACGATCATCGTGACGGGGACGACGACGGTCGTCTGCGTCGACCGCGAAGGCCGCGTCAGACGGCTGCCCGACTGGATGCTCGGTTGAGCTCGTGCGCAGGTGTTCCGGTCAGCCGGCGGTGAACCCTCCGTCGGTCGCTCCGGGATTCCTCCGGCCCACCGTGTACCCAGTGGCACCCACAGAGCTACGGATATCCCTGCGCTCCTCCTCCAGGTTCCCCGCCGTCTGCCCTCCCCGATACGAATTCGGCGAGGGGATGCCCGTGTCCCATCGCCGTCATCGGCCAGCAGCGCTGAATTGCCAAGCCGAGAACGGGAGGCTCGGGGCTGGCCGTACCCTCGAGCCGGCGTTGCTGGCAAGCGAAGCCAGGATGGCGAGAGCGCAGCCAGCATCGAGAGAGCGGAGCCCAGGATGGGCGCAGCGAACGTCCGGCGAGAGGGCACGGCCAGCCCCGAGCCGGCGCCAGCCTCGAGTCAGATGCGCACTATCTGGGAGCGTCGCTCACGACGCGGCCGTCGATGACGACACCGGCGCAGTGGGTCGTGTATTCGAAGGGGTCGCCGTCGAAGATCGCGATGTCGCCGTCGAGGCCCGGCCGCAGGGCACCGACGCGGTCGTCGATGCCGAGGATTTTTGCGGCATCGACGGTGATCGAAGCGAGGGCCTGCTCGGTGGTGAGCCCGTTGGCGGCGGCGATCGCGGCCTCGAAGAGGGCGACGCGGGTCTTCGGCACGTAGCCCTCGTAGCCGCTCTGGAGGGCGAAGGGGATGCCGGCGTCGCGGAGCGTCGCGGCCGTCTCGAAGCTGATGTTTTCGGTCTCCCCCATGCCGGCCCGCCGCATGCTCGGATGAAGGATCACGGGCACGCCGGCGGCTTTGATCCGTTCGAGGCAGAGGTAGGCCTCGCCCGCCGAGTCGAGCACGATCCGCAGGTCGAACTCGGCGGCGACCCGCAGGGCGGCGTCGATGTCGGTGGCCCGGTTCACGGTGACGAGTAGGGGCAGTTTCTGCGCGAGCACGTCGGCGAATACCTCCCGCCGCAGATCGCGGTCGGGCTGCTCGTCGCCGCCGGCCGAGCGGCGGCGGGCATATTCCCGGGCCTTCACGAGTTCGCCGCGGAGCATGGCCACGGCCTTGCTGCGGGTGCCCGGCGACTTCTTCTCGGCACCGTCGCCGCCCGGGCGCGAGTCGTCGCCGAGTGTCACGGCCACCATCGCGGCCGGCCGCAGCACGGCCTCCTCGACCGAGTCGCCCGTCGTCTTCACGATCATCGTCTGGCCCGACACGAGCGCCCCGGGCGCGTGGCCCGTGTGCAGCGTCGTGATCCCGAAGCCGCGGAGCCACTCGATGAGCCGCTCCCGAGGGTTGTAGGAATCGATCGCCCGCAGTTCCGGCTGGATCGGCTCGGTCGGGTCGAGCTGGTCCTGATCCTGCGGCTGGTTGATCCAGCCGGTGAGGCCGACGACCGTGTGGGCATCGATGAGGCCCGGCGTGACGACCGCCCCTTGCAGCGTGCGGGTGCCCGGCGGGATCGGCACCTGGGCGGCGGTTCCCACGGCCTTGATCTTTCCGTTTTCGACGAGGATGACGCCGTCGGTGATGGCCGGGCCGGTCATCGTGTGCACGACCTCGCCGCGGATGGCGAGCGGCGGTGCCGGCTCTTCCCCTCGTGCGAACGGCAGGTCCGCGATGGCGAGAACGCATGCCAGCATGAACGGTGCGAATCGGCACGTGCCACGCATCAACGGGTCTCCGCCATGCGGTTGTCGGTGCAGCAGGCGTGGGCCGTCTGATCGCGGCTGGCTCCGTAGCCTCCCACCGCGAACAGTCGATCCTCGGGGTCTTCCCGGTCGAACACCCGTCGCCCCTCGACCCACGTCTGGAGCACCTGCGTGCGGAGTGCGAGGGGATCGCCCGAGAGCAGGATCAGGTCGGCATCCTTGCCGGGCTCGAGGGAGCCGATTCGGTGGTCGAGTTCCAGCATCTTCGCGCCGGCGAGCGTAAGGGCCTCGAGCGCCTTCTCCCGCGACATGCCGGCCCGCACCGCCAGCGCCGCCGTGCGGAGAAAGAGCCGCGAGTCGGTGACCGGGTCGTCGGTGTGGAAGGCGCAGGGCACCCCCTCCTTCTCGAGCACCGCGCCGGTGGCGAGCGACATGTCCATCGCCTCGATCTTGCCGCCGGGGGCATCGACCACGATCACGGAGCAGGGGGCGTTGGCCTTCGCCAGTTCACCGGCGATCTTCCAGGCCTCGCTGGCATGGTGAAGCACCACTTTGAAGCCGAATTCTTCGCGGAGCCGCAGCACCGTCAGCATGTCGTCGGCCCGGTGGGCGTGGTGGTGCACGATCACGCGGCCTTCGAGCACGTCGAGCAGGCCCTCCATCTCGAGGTCGCGGTCGGGCCGCTTGGCGGCATCGTCGCTGGCGGCCGCCAGCTTTCGCTTGTAGTCGAGCGCCTTGAGAAACTTCTGCCGCACGAGGGCGGCCGATTTCGACCGCGTGCCGGGGAACGGAGGCTCCTTCTGGGAGTTGGTGCCGTTGGCCATCTTCATCCCGCCGAGAATCCGGCCGTCGGGGTCGCGGTAGAGGATGTCGTCGATCGTGTCGGCCTGACGCAGTTTCGCGTAGATCGTCTGGCCGCTGAGCAGGTGGCCGGAGCCGGGCATGATGTTGAGCGTGGTCAGGCCGCCGGCCCGGCACTTGCGAAAGCCCGCATCGCGAACGTTGATCGAGTCGAGGATGCGCACGTCGGGCTGGATCGGTCCCGACGCATCACCCCCCCAGCCGCCGCCGACGTGACTGTGGGTGTCGACGAGGCCGGGCATGAGCACCTTGCCGGTGGCGTCGATCCGCTCCGCGTCGGCGGGCACGGCCGTCGAGTCGACCGGTCCCACGGCGATGATTTTTCCGGCGGCGACGACCACGGTGCCCCGGTCGATGGCCGCCCCCGCGATCGGCAGCACGCGCCCGCCGACGAACGCCACCGGGCGATCCTCGCCGTAGGCTGCGGCGGCCCCGGCCACGAACATCGCGGCAGCGGCGGAGACGGCGACGCGGAAGTGCAGGCGGCGGTGAGCGGTGAAGGCAGGCATCCTGGCCCCGGGCCTCAGTGTGTGACCGTCTTCGAAAACAGGTTCATGACGACGACGCCGGCCACGATCAGCGCGATGCCGATGATCGCCGGGGCATCGAGCTTCTGGCCGAGGAAGAGCCAACCGACGGTGGCGATCAGTGTGACACCCGTCCCGGCCCAGATGGCGTAAGCGATCCCGACCGGGATTTCCTTGAGCGTGAGCGACAGGAAGAAGAACGCCAGGCCGTAGCCCACGACGACGAAGAGGCTCGGTAAGAGCTTCGTGAACCCTTCGCTTGCCTTGAGAAAGCTCGTCCCGCTCACCTCCGCCACGATCGCGATCGCCAGATAGAGCCAGTGCATGGTCAGTGAACGCAAGCCGCCGGAAACGAGAAACGACGCAACCCAAACTCCCCAGTGTACCGAGCCGGTGGTTGCCAGGTGCGCCCGCCTGTCAGCGAGGTGCACAGGAGGCGGGTCGCGGAGAAGCCGCCGGAAAAGTTCCTCCAGTTTGCCATGTTCGCCGTCGATACAACCGGCAGAACCGCTACGAATACACCCCTCTGGAGACCGGTGTCATGGCCTGCCGCCCCACCTCCGACGCCCGCACGACCGCCCGCTCCCGTCGCCGCACCAAGCTCGCTGCCGAGTCACTCGAATCGCGGGCGCTCATGGCGGCCGACGTGGCTCCGGCCATCGCGTCGATCGCGATCTCGAGTGAGCCAGTCCCTGGAGGTGCCGTCGGGGAAGTGGTGACCGTACTGCCGACGCCGACCGTGTTCATCGGTCAGGAGGGCGCATCCGCCCCGGGATTCGCCGGCAGCGTCAGCGGCGCCGCGCCGATTTCGGGAGAGCCGATCATGGTGACCTGTGTGATGCCGGAGCCGGGCATCAACCCGGGATTTGAAAAGCCCGTGGTGGTCGGTGGAGGCCCCGATGGCGTCGAGAACGTGATGTATACGACCGCGATGGTGCAGCGAACGAACGTGTCGCGGGTTTCGGTCCCGCGGCCAGCTGCGCTCGTCGCCCAGCAACGCTACGGTCAACCGCGGGTCGCGCCCGCGGTCCAGCAGACCGCCGCACCGCGCCGGAACAACGACGTCCAGGCCACCGCCGCGCCGACCGCACGGCCCCAGCAGGCACCCGGACATTTCGCCCGCCAGATCGCCGCCCGGTTCGGCCGGGTCGGCAGCCTCGTCAGCCGCTGATCATCGATGCTCGTCTCGCCCTGAGGATTTCGCCATGCATCGCCCCTGGTTGACGGCCGCCTGCCTGCTCGTGCTCGCATCCATGCTCGCGGCCGCCACGGCCGACGAGATGGCGATGCCGGCCGACACGCCGGCGAGCCTGGGCGAGGTGCCGTTTGCCGCGATCGCCGACCAGGTGGCGGCCACTCCGCGGCGGTGGTACGTCAGCGGGATCATCGGCCCGTCGTTCGCCACGCTGACCGACGACTTCCATGCCGACGTCGCCGGAGGGGCGGTCGATGGCACGATCCTTTCGGGTGGCGGCGCGGTCGGCCTGGCGATCGCCAGGCCGAGAGGTGCCCTGCGGCTCGAGTTCGAGGGCCGCAGCCGTGGCACGCTGCGCGACTCGGTGAACGTCGATGATCCGTCCGGACTCGACGGCCGACTCGAATGGTCGGCCGGCAACGGTTGGTCGACCATGGCCAACCTGTGGCGTGACCTGATGCTCAACGACCGGCTCGGCGTCTACCTCGGCGGCGGCATCGGCGCGGGAGGCTACCGTTACGACGCCACCGGTGCGGTGAGCGACGGCGAGTTCACCGACGAATTCAGCGGCTCGAGCCAGGTGGCGACGTTCGCCTGGCAGGTCGGCGGCGGCGCCATCTGGGCGATCAACGACCGGATCACGTTCGACGTCGGCTACCGCTTCTATTCGCTGCAGCCGTCCGACACCACGATCTTCGTGTCGGACGGTTTCGTCCGGGAACCGCTGGGCGGCTCGCAGCACGGCTTCTCCGCCAGCGAACTGATGTTCTCGCTGCGGATCTACGATCCCTTCCGCCGCTGGACGCGGTGAGTTGAATGGGCGACGAGGGACTCGAACCCCCAACCCCCTCGGTGTAAACGAGGTGCTCTGACCAATTGAGCTAGTCGCCCGAGCTATACCGCAAACGAGCCATCCCTGGCCTCGTTCGCTGGGTCGGCCGCTGGCAAAGCCAAGGTTTGCCAGGGCCTCCGGCATCGCATCCGGCGATGCCTGTTCGTGTCTAACCTCCTGTCTTCTGGGCCTCGGACTTCGGTGGCGGCACCACGACGCGGATGCCGAGTTCCACCAGTTGTTTCGTCTCCACCGGCGACGGGGCGCCGGTCATCAGGTCGCTCGCCTTCTGCGTCTTGGGGAAGGCGATCACGTCGCGGATGCTGTCGAGGCCGCCGAAGAGCATCACCCAGCGGTCGATGCCCAGCGCGATGCCGCCGTGCGGCGGGGCGCCGCTCCGCAACGCGTCGAGCAGGAAGCCGAACCGCTCGCGGGCCACCTCCGGCGTGATGCCGAGCAGCTTGAACACCTTCTCCTGCGTGCCGCCGTCGTGGATCCGGATCGTGCCGCCGCCCGCCTCCGAGCCGTTGATCACGAGGTCGTAGGCCACGGCCCTGCAGGCGGCCGGATCGCTCTCCAGGAGATCGAGGTCGGCGGGCCGCGGCGCCGTGAACGGATGGTGCATCGAGGCCCAGCCACCGCTCTCGGAATCACGGGCGAACATCGGAAAATCGACCACCCACGAGAAATGCATCGCCTTGGGATCGAAGAGGCCGAGCTGCGTGCCCAGCCGCTTCCGCAGCATGTGCAGCGCCTTGCAGGTCGTCTCGAACGAGTCGGCCACGATCAGGGCGAGATCGCCGGCCTCGCAGCCGAGCGTCGTCTTCAGCCGGTCGCCGATCGACGTGAGGTTCTTGGCGACGGGGCCCGACCAGGAGCCGTCGGCCTCCACCTTCAGCCACACGAGCCCCTTCGCGCCCCCCTCGACGGCCACAGCCGTGAGGTCGTCGAGATCCTTGCGGGAGAACTTCGCCGCGGCGCCGGGCACGCGGATTCCGCGGACGCGGCCCCCGGCCTCGACCGCCCCGCGAAACACGCGGAAGTCGCTCTCGCCCGCCAGGGCCGTGAGGTCGGTGATCTCGAGGCCGTAGCGGAGGTCGGGGGCGTCGTGGCCGAATCGCTCCATGCACTCGTCCCAGGTGAGTCGGGGCAGGGGCAGCGGCACGTCGATCCCGAGAATCTCTCGGGCCGTCCGCTTCACGAGCCCCTCGATCACGCCCATCACGTCGTCGGCCTCGACGAACGACATTTCCACGTCGAGCTGCGTGAACTCCGGCTGCCGGTCGGCCCGCAGGTCTTCGTCGCGGAAGCACTTCGCCACCTGCACGTAGCGGTCGAAGCCCGCCATCAT
>Ga0068877_10001516_pt1 | contig 19078 bp, 14 predicted proteins | sample NOAtaG_FD_66437 | JGI IMG/M metagenome (GOLD analysis project Ga0068877, IMG submission 66437) | Freshwater lake microbial communities from Lake Erie, under a cyanobacterial bloom - NOAA_Erie_Diel6S_1000h metaG | ecosystem: Environmental > Aquatic > Freshwater > Lake | place: USA: Ohio, Lake... | reverse complement strand
ACCTGCTTGAGACAGCCAAATCTCCTGACACTGCATGACCAAGTTTTCGAGCTGCCTGTCCTCCTTGGTCTTTGGCCGCACTCGAGCAGGCGGCAGTTTTCTTTTTCAGGAGTCCCTAAGTACCGGCACCTCTGGAGCGGTGACATCAACCTTCGTCAATGGTGTCTGGACAGCCAGCGGCGCCATCGCCAATGTCAACACTCTACTGGCGGCTCTTGTCTTCACGCCAAGCGCGAATTACAACAGCACCTTCTCCATCGCCACCTCAGTCAGCGATGGTGTCGCGGCCCCCATTACAGGCAGCAAGGTCATGACCGGCATCGCGGTCAACGATGCACCCACCGCAACCAACGCCGCCGCCGCCCTCGCCGGCACGGTGACAGAGGCCGGCAATCTCGATGACGGCACCGTGGTCGCCGGCACACCCTCCGTCGCCGGCACCCTCACCGCCTCCGACGTCGACACTGGCGCCACCCAGACCTGGTCGATCGTGGGCACACCGTCGGCCACCTACGGCGACATCGTCATCAACCCCTCCACTGGCGTCTGGACCTACACCCTCGACAACAGCGAACCCGCCACCGATGCCCTCAAGGAAGGGGAGACCGTCAGCCAGACCTACACCGCGCGCGTCACTGACGACTTCGGTGCCACCGCCGATCAAACGATCACCATCACCATCACTGGCACCAACGACGTCCCCGTCGTCACCAACACCGCCGCCGCGCGCAGCGGTTCGGTGACCGAGGCCGGCAGCCTTGATGACGGCACTCCTGTCGCTGGCACGAGTTCCGCCGGCGGCACCCTCACCGCCTCCGACGTCGATAGCGGCGCAACCCGGAGCTGGTCCATCCAGGGAGCGCCCTCCACCACCTACGGCACCCTGGCCATTGATCCACTGAGCGGTGCCTGGACCTACAGCCTCGATGACAGCAAAACCGAAACCGATGCCCTGAAGGAAGGCGAGACTGTCACCGAGACCTATATCGCCCGCGTCACCGACGACTTCGGCGCTTACGCCGAGCAGATCATCTCCGTCACCATCAACGGCAGCAACGACGTTCCCGTCGTGACCAACAACGCCGCGGGCCGCATCGGCACTGTTACGGAAGCCGGCAATCTCGATAACGGCACCGTGGTTCCGGGCACTCCCACGGCCACGGGTACGCTCACGGCCAGCGATGTCGATCGCGACGCCACCAAAACCTGGTCGATCGTGGGCCCGCCGTCCACCACCTATGGCTCGATGGCCATCAACCCCTCAACAGGGGTCTGGATCTATAGCCTCGACAACAGCAAGGCCGCGACCCAGGCGCTTCAGGAAGGCCAGATCGTCACCGAAACGTTCACGGCCCGCGTCAACGACGAGTTCGGCGCCAGTGCCGATCAGACTATCTCCGTCACCATCAACGGAACGAACGACAGTCCCAATGTACGGATCGTGCCGGGCAACAGCACCGTTCAATACTCAGACGACATCGGCAACTGGGAGTTCTATGCCAAGGATGTGGACCATGGCGCTCTGATCGGCAGCCTCCAGCTCGGTAGCTTTGCTGCCGTGAGCCTCAGTACGGCCACACCATCAGCCAGTGTCACGCTCGCGGATGCCGGCACCATCGGTTCGGGATTGAGCTTCGCCTATACCGGCTACAACAGCCTCACCCAGGAACATCGCTGGACGCTGAGCGGAAAGGCCGATTTCAATGCCTATGCCGGCACCAGCTTCCAGGGCCCCAGCCAGCCCTACACCATTCGCTTCGCTGCAGGCGATGCAGCGGATGCCAGAACAGGCGTCTCGAGCAACCTCACCGTGACCCAGGAAGATGCTTTGCTCCAGTACACGGGGGCATCGGCTTTCTACACAGCCACATCCAAGATCACGACGGCCGATGTGATCATGGAAGGACTCCTGACCGACACGGACTCCACAGCACCTGGCGCCATTCTGACGGCAAAGGCAAAGTTTGATATCTCCTCCGATGGAGGCCTCACCTTTGACACCTCCCGGCCCTGGCAGAACACCTCGCTGCTGTCCACCACCACGCCCGACACCGCCTACAGCTCCTATTTCAGTGCCCTGGGTTCGGGCGGAACCAGCCAGAGCTATGTGATCCGGATGCAGGCAGGAGGCAATTACACCGGCAATGCCAGCGGCACAACGTCGCTGAACACGAACACCAGCACAGCCAACGCAGCCCTCAGCAGCCTGGCCGTGGTCAGCGTGATTCAGAACGGCGGCATCGGCTTCATGGGAGGTGGTGGCACCATCGGCAAGAAAGACCTGATCACCGGCAATTACCTTGGCAAATATGGCCAGCAGTCCATCGGCTTCCTCAACTTCGGCTTCAACACCAAATACAACAAGACAGGTACAAACCTGCTTGGCAACACCACCGTGCTGGTGCGCGGCTACTTCGATGCTGACAGCGACATCGACACCTACCTGATCAAGAGCAATGCCACCGACACGCTCACCAAGCAGAGCGAGGGGCTGTACCAGTTCACAGCCAAAGCCAACATGTTTGACACCAACAACAACAATGCTCCGATTGAGTCGGGTTGTCTGATCAAAGCCATCGGCTTTGATTCCGCCCGCACGCCACTCAGCACCGACGTTGATGCCTTCGCCTTCAGCCTGCTGGCCAAGTCGGGTGAGCTGTTGTTCAGCACCGGATTCTCCTCCGGAACAAGCCTGGCCCCCATCGCCCTGAGCGGGGGGAACATCCACGTGGGCTGACCACAGTGGGGTGATCAGGCTGGGCTGATCGCAGGGGCTGAAATTACTGGCCCCTGTGATCCATCAGTTCGCGGCAGACGAAGGCTGATCCAAGCTGGTGGCCTGGATCGCTTCGGCCACAAATTGGCGGGTTCCGGGAATCTCTCCAAAGATTGATTCAGACAATTCAAGTAGCTCCTGATCAGCCATCAACTTTCTGTACTCACTGTCAGCGGTCATCAACTGCCAGCGCTTCAGGAATTGATCGGTGTTCGCAGTTGGTTTGCGGCGAAGCCTCTTGGCGTAAAGCGACAGATACTTCCAGCGATGGAGGCTCAAGAGCTTCGGCGCCTTGCGGACAAGATCACCGAACGTGAGTGGAGTGACGCTTTGAGTTTCTGTCTCAAAAGAGCTGCCGCCGCCGTAGCGGGAAATCTGATCGGGAATCCCCTGTTCCGCCGTGGCCAGCAGGCGCCCGCCAAGATCTGACCTGTAGGCCTGATCAACGAGCCAGCGGTTATAGCTGATCACAACGCGCTCGCGATCGCCCTTGACCGCAGGAGCATGAATCAGCCTGGCGATCTCCTTCCAATGGCGCTTGATCATGCCGATGTCTTCCAGACCACCCATGCCGCCGCGCTGGCGCAGGAGAGCGAGGCGGCTTGCCAGACAGTTGAACGGATCTCTGACAATCACAACATCAAAGTGATGGCGGCTATTGCCGACATAGGCCGCGAGACCCTGCGCATACTCCTGCCCCAGAACACTCGTCAGCAGGTCGACATCACCCTGATCCAGCGACTTGCGGTCTTCATAGGACAAGATTAAAACATCGCGATCAACAGCCTTGAGATCACGACGCTTAATCGGCCTTACGGCATGCGTATGGTCGAACCCTTCGCAATTCAGAAAAGGATCGCAATCGCCATGCAGGATATTATTAAGGAAGCAGACAGAGCGCTGTCCGTAAAGACTCCTCAGCCAATCGACGATGACATGATTACCGCTTCGCATCTGACCGATGACCCGGATCTCGATCTGATTGGCAAAGGCCTTATCCGGCAGCGGAGCCGACGCCCGCACCTGATGCCCATCCAATCCTGTCGTCGTCTCCACCCGTGCCTCCTAAAGTTAAAATCACGCCCAGCCACCAACCCTTTGCTGACAGAAACTTGACAAAAACGGTGGTGGCAGCGCGGAAGCCCCACCACGTCCGGTCAACCAGATGATGCCAACGGGGGAAATTGTGACTTGGGATAGATCTTGCAGGGCAATTGCGATAGGGATGTCGCATTTGCCTCGCCACCCTCGCAGGCCTGGGGTGCAGCCGTCAACCCTGTGGACCCGGGCCTGCCAACGGGAGGGGCTGGAGGCGCGACCAGCACCCCAATTTTGATCCACGGACAGGGCCAGGGACACAGGGCAACGGGAGCGCCCGGAACGCACCAGCTGCAGAGGAACGCGCTGAACGGACAGGCCCTGGCCCAAGCCGGCGCAACATCCGCTCAACAGGATCGTGTCCTGCCGGCAGGACGGTCCAGAAGACAGCCCCGAGATCCGGCAGCTACTGCGCGGAACCGACGGAGCCGGGCCCATGCATGGCTGGGTGTGGCGGCTCCTCCGGCAACCGCAGCCCCCCCGTGCGCGCATCAGCACCCACAGGAACCAGCCAGACTGAGGAACCATCGTCCGCGGTCTCCGTGCTGCCCCTGCCCCTCCCGGTCGTGCTGCCCTGCCCGCTCACGGCCGCCCGCGTCGCCGGCCTGCGGGCCACGGTGGTGGTGCTGCTGATCCTGCTGATGAAATCGAACCTGTTGCGGGTGAAGATGTCGCTGCTCGGCAGCCTGCTGGGCCTGCTGCTCACCCTGGCCTTCCTGGCTGGCGGCGGTGTTCTGCTGCTGATCGGTGGCGCGGCCGGGATGGCGGTGCAGCAGCGCCGCAGCACCAACGCCGCCTGAGGAACTCCCATGGACCAGCAGCAGATCCTCGAGCGCGCCCATCGCTTCTGCTCACCGTTCCGCATCAGCGATGGAGCGGGCTTCCGCCTGGCCCAGGTGGATCCCGGCAACACCCTGCACCTCGACCCCTCCGACAAACAGCAGGCGACGGCGGCACTGCAGGAAGGAGTCGACATCCTGGCGGAACTGCAGGAGCGTCTCTACGCCCAGGACCGCTGGGCGGTGCTGCTGATCTTCCAGGCGATGGATGCGGCCGGAAAGGACGGAACGATCAAGCATGTGATGAGCGGGGTCAACCCCCAGGGCTGTCAGGTCTGCGCCTTCAAGACGCCCACCGCCATCGACCTCGATCACGACTATCTGTGGCGCTGCCAGCGCGAACTGCCGGAGCGGGGCCGGATCGGCATCTTCAACCGCAGCTATTACGAAGAGACGCTGGTGGTTCGTGTGCACCCCGAACTACTGCAGCGGCAGAAGATCCCAGCGCCTCTGATCGGCAAGGAGATCTGGCGGGAACGTTTCCACGACATCCGCCATTTCGAGGAGTACCTGGGCCGCAATGGAATCATCGTCCGCAAGTTCTTCCTGCATGTCTCACGCAAGGAGCAGAAGAAGCGCTTCCTCGAGCGGCTTGATCACCCTGAGAAGAACTGGAAGTTCTCCGCGGCCGACGTGCGCGAACGCGCCTTCTGGGATGACTATATGGTGGCCTACGAGGAGATGATCCAGCACACGGCCACGCCAACCAGCCCCTGGTATGTGGTGCCGGCAGACCACAAATGGTTCACGCGCCTGGTGGTGGCCGCCGCCCTGATCGACACCCTGATCGAGCTGAAACTGAAATACCCCACCCTCAGTGATGAGGCTCGCCAACAGCTGGAGCAGGCCCGGCGGGAGCTGGAGGCGGAGGATTGAGCCAAAAAACCGGCCCGCCCCAGGACCCTTCCAAGGATCCGTGGACGGGCCGCCCGGACAAACGTTGGCGGGGCAGACTCAGCGCTGACCGACGGCGGTGGCCGGGAGCTCGCCCTGCTGAGCCGTGCCAACGACGCCTTCGGCTTCGGGGCTGTTGGCCTGGATGCCGGAGAGAGCGCAGTCGGGGGTGGGAACGGGGCAGACCGTCCGGGCCAGGACCGGGGAACCGCTGGCCAGGATCAGACCGGCGGCGAGAAGGACTCCACGCAGGTTCATGGGGTAACCGTTGAGCAGAACAACAATTTAGGCGGTTTCAGGGGAATGGGCGGCCCCGTTCAGCGCTCCAGCCACTGCCAGAAGCTCCGGCTCCGGCCGAAGCGTTCCCGCAGGCGCCCGACGAAGCTGGTGTGGGGCTCCACCCCTTGCCAGTCGTCGATGCGGGCGTCAAGCCAGTCACACTGGCGCAGGTGTTCTGCGGCATCGCGATAGCGCCTGGAGCGGTCCATCGACAGGGCGAACACCACCATCGAACGCAGCAGCAGGCTGGCGGCCAGGGGATGGTCGGCACTGAGGCGCTCGGCCGCCGGTTCATAGATGGCGTCGGCGTCACCATCCCAGGCCTGCCGGTGCTGGATCACGTAGCGGGCAGCCCGGGGCAGGGCGGGCCAGAACACCAGACACTGCAGCGCCGCCAACGGCTCGGGGTGCTGCTCCACCACCGCCAACGCCCGCTGCTCCGCCTCCACATCGGCGAAATCATCGAGCCGCCGGAGGTAATCGCGCAGCATCGGAATCGAGAGCGTGCGGCAGAAGGCCTGCCAGCGGTGCTGCTGGGCCTCCTCGCAGCGATCCAGCACCTCCAGCACGGCGATGCGGGTGGCATGCCAACCCTCGACCTCAATCGTCGTCTGCGCCTGGGCGGCTGCGTCGAGCACCACCAGGGCCTGCTCGGCCTGGCCGGCCTGCAGGAACTGGGATGCCACCCTGGCGGCGGTGGCGGGCCAGCACAACTGGGAGGGCTCGAACAGCTCCAGATAGGCCTCCAGATCCCCCCGGGCCAGGGCCAGCTGCTCCATCGCCAGGCGATCGATACCGCCCCGGGCCAGCAGGTCCTCCTGCAGCCGCAGCAGCCCCGACTCCCCCAGCACCGGCGCCAGGGCCGGGATCAGCCCGTCGAACTGGCCGTAGCCGTTCTCCTGCAACAGCTCAGCGAGGGGCTCCACCAGCACCTGGGAGCGACAGCCCGCCTCGGCCGCCAGGCGGGCGAGGGTGCTCACCCCCCGCCGGAACAGACCGATCAGGGCGCCGGTGGTGTCGGCACTACGCTCCAGCACGCCCTCCGCCAGCTCCAGCAACCGCAGCTGCAGCTCCAGGGCCAGAGCCGGGTTGTCCGCCGCAATCGGACCACCGATCGCCTGCTGCTGCGCCTCCAGATCCGTGAGCAGGGCCTTGCGCCTGGCGGAATCGATGAAGGTGCTGGAGCGGGCGATTGCTGCGAGCCGCTTGCGCACTTCCTGGGCGGCGCCCTCGGCCCCGCCGGCGGCCGCGAGAGCCAGCCGCAGACGTCGCTGGATCACGGCATTGCCCGCGCTGACCTCGATCAGCAGCTCCGCCAGTGCCGCCGCACCCAGAGCCTCCAGGTTACGGGCGTTGAGGGTGCGCTTGGACGCCATGGGGGCATTCTCAGGCCTCGAGCGGTTTGAGGCGGTCCAACAACCGGACTCCTCGAGGCGGGACCACCAGCCCGCCGGCAAGCCGGAGCCCCAAAGGCCAGGGGCTGGAGAAGACGCTCATGACAACAGACAGCGGCAGCTCTGCCCAGGGCATGCAGGGTCGAACAGATCGAGGGTTCAGCAGACCAGGTCACCGTGTGACTCGTGTGGCGCTTCCAACCATGAGTGCGGCAGAAGCAACACCAACAAGCGAGTCAGTCGGCAGCGACTGCGGAAGGTTCACAGCCCGCTGCCACCTCCGGTGCAGACATCTCAGAGCGATGTCCTGGCGCCGCGGGGGAACAGGAAGAACACTGGGAACACAATCAGCAGAAGCGAGCCAAGCCTGGACGCCCAATACTGATGGCCAAGGATTCCATAGCGGTTCAACAAAAGACCAAAACAAAGAGCAAACGAGAGAACCGCATGGCTCCTCAACAATTCCCCAAAGACTCGCCAGAGTGATCCACCCGCGTCCAGGCAGGCGGCCTGAACAGTAGACAGACAATCAGACTCAGATCCAGTGCCGTGCAAGAACAGCAGAAAGGGCAGAAGAAGATAAATGGCTTTGTACTCATTAGCATTGTACGGAAACACCAGCAGACCAAAACAGATGGCCGTGAGGCTGATCACTGGATTCGGCCGGCGGCGACACAGGTGATAGGCCTTGAGCAGAACAGCTCCACTGACCAACAACGCAAGCAACGGATAAATCCTGCTGAAAAGCCGCAGGACAGAACCCGGGGCCGGGCCAGCGAATGCCAGCAGAACCCTTTTGATGGCTACATAAGGGGAAACAAAGAATTGGTCGCCAGCCCCACCCAGGACATAGCTTTTCCTGAATTGCTCCTGCCAATAGCGATAGTCTTGAATACCCTGAGCGAAATCCCCCTGATAAAGCCAAAGAAGGCTCAGAACCGAAAACAGCAGCACAAAGCCAAGGGTACAAAGGCCGATCTGCAGCAGGCGTCCCAACCGCTGGCGGTGGGATCCCGAATCCGGTGCCACTGCCGCCAGACAGACGAACAGGAATGTATAAGGCTTGATTGAGGCCGCAGCCGCCAGAATCAAACTGCTGCGCACAATGCGCTGCACACCCCATGGCAAAGAAGACTCAGCACCAGGGCTGAACAGACGCACCACAAACCAGCTGACAAGACCAAAGGCAATCAGCTCCAGATTGCCACGATCAAAAGCGAACAGGAAAGGATAACTCACAAGCACCAGCACCAGCAGAGGCAGAAGTCCTTGATCTGAGCGCCGAGCATTCAGAGACGTGCAGAGCCTGTCAACATTCCTGCAGACTTCCAACAACACGATCCCCGTTAATCCAATCCACACAGCCCTGACCAAACCTGTGCCGGCGGCAGAGCCCTGCAATAGCAGGGCCAAAGGCCTCAGCACGGCATAGCAGAAGGGTGGGTACACAGGCATCGCCCCCTGCCCCTGATTGGCATAGGGAAGGGCAAGGGCTGCTGAGCGCAAGGTATTCACCCAATCCATGAAGCGGTCGTCCCGCATAAAAAGCATATCCGGGGATCCGCCTGTCAATGCGCATGCCTGCGGGGATACAGAGTCCCAGAACAGATAGCCATAGATCGCCATCAAATTGATCACCACAAAAAGCTGAGATAAAAAAGAAGGGTTCAGTCTTCGCTGGATTCCTCGCAGACTGGAGGCCCCTTCACCAACCATCGCCTGGCGATCATCAGCTTCCATACCTGATTACAGTTGGCTTGTTTCACTCTAGTGGTAGGCCAAGAAGGGAACAACTCCCCGACCAGGATCCACAAATCGGCACAAACGCGCGCAGGCGGTCGGGGTCGCCCACCTCATCAACCGCACACAACTGCAACAACATTCTCTATCGCTTCTATAATCATCGACAAAGCCCAACAGTACCGGTGTCCAGTCACATAGCAATCTGTATTCCCTGTTACAACGAAGCCGCAAATATTAAACCCCTCTACAAACGCTTAAACGCTGCTCTAGAAAGCTACTCAAGCGACCGCTTCTCGATTGTGTTCGCTGACAATCGCTCAACCGATGGCACAGTGGCGATCATCAGGGAGCTGATGCAACACGACTCACGAATTGGCCTGATCGAGAATGTGAATAACTTTGGCTTTGTCCGCTCGTCGGCCAACGCCCTTCTAAGCCCCGATGCCGATGCAAATATTTTCCTGATGTCCGACCTTCAGGATCCGCCGGAGCTGATCCCTGAGCTGATTCAGCGCTGGCGCCGAGGCCGTAGTCAGGTGGTCTTTGCAGTGAGACGCTCAAGCAGGGAGAATGCCCTTCTTTTTGCCTTCAAGAAGATATACTACGCGCTACTATCCAGCCTGTCAGATTACCCCATGGTCCGGAACACAACCGGATTTGGAATTTACGATCGCAGTGCTATACTGGCCCTGAGACAATGCAGCGACTCCTACCCATACATTAAAGGGCTGGTGTGTGCCATCGGCTTCGCCTGGGAAACTGTTCCCTATACCAGCGATGATCGAAGAAGCGGCCAGAGCCATGCATCACTGGGTTTTTTAATCGACTTTGGCGTTCTCGGGATTGTCACCCTCTCGCGCAAACCGATGCGCATCATCACCTACGCTGGGATCGGCCTGGGTGCATTTGCCATCTTTCTATCGTCCGTCGTTCTGGTTAGCAAGTTTCTGTTTTGGGCAATGTTCCAGTTCGGTTTGGCCATGCTTGCCGTGTCAGGCCTGTTCTTCCTTGGAGTTTGCCTGACAGCACTTGGAATCATCGGAGAATACATCGGCTTCCTCAACCAGCGTTCGTTGAAATTGCCACTTGTGGTTGAGAAGTATCGAATCAATGTTCCACGCCTGGCTAGCCCCGGCGGATCGGATCAAGGCTGGCCCCAGCGGCCATCGTCGCCGCAATCAGCTTCTGATCCAGAATCACCTTCTCAGAGCTGATGAAGCTATTAGTTCTTGGTGCAGGTGGCTATATCGGTCAACACCTAGTTCCAGCTCTCGCCGAACACACGGACTTCTTGTTGACAGCCGTCTCCTCCCGACCTCTGTCTCCCTTCAACGCTCAAGTCAGCACTGTCTGCGAAAGCCTGGAAAACCTACCTTTACAACTGGCAGATGAGCACGATCTTGTCCTGAATCTTGCCTCCGCTGGAGTAGCCCACCAAAGCGAAGAAGATCCGCAGATTTTTTCGCAGAACCTGACGATCGCCCATCAAGCATGCCGGTTGGCTGCGCGCACCCGATCTCGCCTGCTCATCCATCTCGGCTCGGAAACCGAACAATCGAGCTTTGGCACATGCTTATCTGATAGCGAAATCAGGCAACCACCTGTTCCGAAACCGGTTCAGCAGCCGACAAGCTTCTACTCCTTGTCCAAAGCAATGCAATCCAGCCTCATCCACTGCTTGACAGCCAAATTCCAGTTTCATTCCCATGTCATCATGACGCCCAATGTCTATGGTGGTCATGACCACCCATTCTCGTTGATGGGTACCATGCGCAGCGCCATCCAATCCCGTCAATCATTCACGGTGCAGACACCTGCCACGCTCAAACGCTTCGTGCACATCACATCCTTCAGCAGCTACGTGGCTGCTCTCTTACAGGAACTCATCAGGCGCGACAACCAGAGCCCGGCTCAGGCACGGTTCACGGTCAGCAGCATGGACTTCGTCCCGGCAACAAGTGTCGGTACCTTCGCCCTGCAGCAGTGGCTTCTGATGGGCGGTTCAGCCTCTGAACTCAAGGGCTTGCAGACGGATTAAGGAGTCCCTCTTCGCCTCGGAAAAGGCCGATACAAGCGCACTGCTTTCTGACCACTTCGATAACTCCTACCTGCTGTCACCAATGAATGTCTTGATCACGGGCGGCTGTGGCTTTCTAGGCTCAAATCTGGCTGCTTATTTCCAAGACCAGGGTGATCATGTCGTCTTGATTGATGCTCTGTTTAGGGATGGGTCCAGTCTTAATTTGCGGTGGCTTCAACACCGTCCCTCAGCCGTTCCCATCAGCTTTGTTCAAGCTGATCTCGCTGACCACGAAGCCGTACACGCTGTGTTCAGGCGATATGGGCCATTTGATTTCATCGCACATGTTGGTGGCCAGGTGGCCATGACCACATCGTTGCTGGATCCCCACCGCGACATGCTCACCAATGTCGTCGGGACGGTCAACCTGCTCGAATCAGCCCGCCAGCTATCGCCGCAGGCCTTCCTCGCGTACAGCAGCACGAACAAGGTCTACGGTGATCTGGAATGGCTTCGCTATGAAGAATCTGCTTCCCGATACAGCCTGCCGGATTACCCGAACGGACTGCCTGAAACTCTGCCGCTCGACTTCTCGACACCCTATGGTTGTTCCAAGGGAGCTGCCGATCAGTACGTCCGCGACTGGTGCCGGGTTTATGGCCTGAAGACGGTGGTCTTCCGCCATTCCTCGATTTATGGGGGCCGCCAGTTCGCCAGCTTCGATCAGGGCTGGATCGGTTGGTTTTGCCGTCAGGCACTGGAGCAACGGCTGACCTTCAGGCGAGGTTCTCCGCCGATGACTTTCACCATCGCCGGCAGCGGCAAGCAGGTGCGGGATGTGCTTCATGCCGATGACCTGGTCAGGCTCTACACATCAGCCTATGAACGTCGCGATCAGGTGGCAGGAGAAATCTTCAACATCGGGGGAGGGTCTGCCAACGCTCTCAGCCTTTTAGAGCTGCTGACTCTGCTCGCGGAGCTCCTGTCCATCCCTCCACTCCAGTTCGAAAACACGCCGCGCCGTGCCAGCGACCAGGATTGTTTCATCGCCGACATCAGCAAAGCGCAGAAGCTGCTCAGCTGGTCTCCTCAGATGGATTGCCGGCAAGGGATCATGTCGATGCTGGAGTGGATCAGCTCGCAGCACCCGGGCTTGTGATCGGATGCCCTGCCATGGCAGAAGACCACTGCACTCCTGGACCGCTCACTGCAGCAACTGCCGGAGTGCCGCCAGCCCTTCGCCCGCTGCCTTGCGCAGAACTTCGAGCTGCTTGGCGGCTTCCTTGACTTTCTTCAACTCGGCGTTCGACGCCTCGGCGGCTGCGTCCAGTTGTTTCTTCAGCAGCGGGTCGCTTTCGAGCAACCGCTTGAATTCAGCCGTTTTGGCCGCGAGGCCGATGGCGACGCGGTCAGCGGACAACTCATCGACCGCCTTGGCGATCTGCGCCGCGGCGTCCTGAAAGCCGTTGTCTACATGCCGGACCACGTCATCGAACGCGTCGTCGGCCGGTGAGAGGCTGTCCTTGTCGTCTGCCCTGATGTCCGGAGTGTCCGGCAGCAGCAGCACGGTGCCGGGCTCGATGCGGTTGAAATCGACATGAGGGTTGAGTGTCTTGAGATGGTCGAGTGTGACCGCCGATGAGCCGGCGGGCCTGCGGCCGAGGAGTCGGCTCGTCAGGTCTTGAAAGTCGGAGGCTTGCTTGAGGAGGATGACGCGCATGGTGGAATGTGTTGTCAGCCGATGAGATTGAGGGGCACCATCTCGTCCTTGAGTGGTGCTTTGATGGAAGCCGTGGTGATGTTGCCCATGGCCGTGACCAAGGCATCCTCATTGGGTACCAGGATGGAGGATTCGGCGCCGCGCACGCGGTTGGCGCTGATCACGACCACTGGCGCATCCAGCCTTACAGCAGTGGTGCTTAGGTTGGCGTGCAACTCGCAGCGGTTGTTGCTGAACAGCACGTCGCCGCTGGCTGCGACGACCACAGCAGGCACGCGGCCCCGCGCGATGAGTACGTTCCCCACGATCGAGGAGTTGGACCCGGCCGCTGCATTGACAGCATTGACAAATGCCCGTTTGTGCGCCAACACCAGCGTAAGCCGCTCGTTCAGGCGCACTGTCGAGTAGTGCAACAGTCGGGAGAGAATGCCATTGCCTGGGGATGGCTCATCGATGTTGAGCGCGTACCAAGCGGTTTCGCTTCGGGCGTCGCTGAACTGGGCGTCGCGTTCCACATGGTTGTTGTGAACCTGGGCCTGGGAATACGGTGCACGGATCGTGATTCCGGCCACCGTGCCGCCGAAGTCCTCCGGCGGGCCCACCTCGGTGATCTCGTTGCCGCCGATGCGCGGGCGCCGCACCGCCAGCATGGCGATGCCGGCGATGAGCTGCGTGCCCTGCGCGGCGCTCACGCCCAGCCGGCGCAGCGTGTTGCCGGCAACGGTGGCCGCCTCCACGCGTGTGAGCCTGATACCAACGGTCTCGTCGTTGCCGGCCGTGGCGACATTCGCCGCCTGACCGATGTCGCGCAGGTGGTTGTTCTCGATCGACACCGAGCCAGCGTCGGCGGATCCGGTCATCACGATGCCGTTGCCGCACTTCTCGATGATGTTGAGCTTGACGATCAGGTCGGCCACCTTGGCGTCGACGGAGATGCCAGCCTCGACGTAACCCTGGAGCTGGTTGGCCAGCACCTGGGCCCGAGCGCTGCCAACCTTGCCAAAACCTGTGGTCAGCGCGATTCCCGAACCCTTGAGCACGCGATCACCGTCGCGCGTGGCTCGGAGCTTATTGTCGCCGATCGACGCCCCGTCCACCGAGCAGCGGATGCCTGGGCTGTGGACATTCAGGCTGTTATCGGCGATGCGGATGCTGGTGCCGGGCAGGCCAAGGCCCTGGGCAGACAAGCCCACTTCATGCGTGCCCACAACGTGATTGCCGGTCAGGCGCGTCTCGAAGGCGTGCACCACGGGGCCGTCGAGCTTGACGGCGGTGTTGCGACACAGGAACACGTTGTCGTCGATGCGCAGCGCAGCGGTGAGCAGACTGGACGGTCTCTTGTTTTCGTCAGGCTCCAGAGCCTGCACGCCGTCAGGGGCAAGGATCAGGTTATCGGCGATGGTGGCGCCCAGCACCACGTCGCCAAGCGAGACGGCCGCAGTCGACGTATCACCGCCGCTGAACACGGCCAGCGACAGCCTGCGCAACGCCAGGCCAAGCACCCTGCGCACGCTGATGGCCGACGCCATGCCGAGGGAGATGACGGCCAGGTCGTCGATGGCGATGGCCGAGCTCTGGTGGATGAGGAATGCGCTGCCCGGGCAGGTGATCATCGTCGCTGCCCCCTGGCCGGTGATGCGCACCGAGCGGGCAGAAGCGATTCGCACCGGCTCGGAGAGCACGTATTGGCCGGCGTGCAAACACACAATCCCTCCAATGTCGCGCACCTTATCGACCGCGGCCTGGATGGTGAACTGGCCGCTGGCGTGGGACTCCGGAGTGACACACTCGGTGCAACCGCAATCCGTGCCATCCCCCTTGGGCGGCCAGGGTTTGCGGCAGTCGGACACCGTACCGGCGGCCACGTCCCAGATGCCCAGCCGTGCGTAATGGTGGTGGATGCCGCGCGGCGGCGCGCGGTCGAGGATCTCGACCGACGCATCGGAGGTGCGTGCGGCGAACACCCACCAGTCGCCGGCCTTGAAGCCCTTGCCGTCGGCCCCACTGGTGGAGGCGAAGCTCACCGTGACGCCATTCTCCAGCAGCAGCGTGGTGCCGGCCGCAGGCACGTTGATCACACCCCTGGAGCCGAGGGCGTCGAGATCCTGCACCTGGACAGGGTTGCCACTCGGGTCGGTGCGGTAGATCTTGCCCCTTTGGTCCCAGCGGCGCACACGCAGGTTGCGCAGCTTCGGCAACACGTTGTCAGGGAAGCCCCCGGGGAGCATGGCCGCCGGCAGGTCGGGTGAGAAGGTGATGCGCCGCGTGGCATCGTTAACGGTGATGCGGCGCATCTCTCCAGAGGCCTGGGAGAACTCGCGCTCATCGTCTGTGATCTCGACCCAGTCGCCAGAGTTGAACCTGAGCACGTTGTCGCGGCCCAGCGTTTCCAGCTCCAGTTCGCCAGGCGAGATCATGCTCGCCACCCGGCTGCCCACACTGGCGTTCTCGCGCGACCACTTGAAAGTGGCGCCTCCATTGGTTTGGCCGGGCTGGCCCGCGTCGTGGATCTCCACCCGGTAGAGCTGGTTCTCCAGACCGCGATAGCCCCCTGTAGGCGGCAGCTCGCAAGGCTCGTCGGCCGGAGCGACTTCGAAGCTACCGGTGCTGAGCACGCCGGTGGAAGGTGCGATGAGGCTGGCCCAGCCGGGCACACCGGCATCCGGCGTGCCGCAGGTCGTGGCGCTGCCGGCGTCCTCCTTCAGCACACGGACCTGCCATACGGTCTGGAGGCGCGAGCTGGTTTCCACCGCGACGGCGCTTTCCACCAGGTCGGGCCGCTCCAGGTGCGTGACCTCCCGGGTCCATACATCCAGGTACACCAGGTGCCGTCCGGTCTTGGGCAGTTCCGGGGGGCTCGGCAGGTAAGGCTGGGCTTCGTAAGTGATTTTATCGACGAAAGCGGGTTCGCCCATCAGCGGATCGAACGTGCGCTTGGCAGGGTCGGTGGAGGCCGCGCCGTGGTTCTCGGCGAGCAGCCCATCGACGTAGAGGCGGCCTTTGCCGATCTGGAGCGCGCCCGCCACTGAGGTGATCTTGAAGGCGTCGGGCGTGGTGGACGACACGGTGGCGCGGCCCAGGGTGTCGCTGGCAAGCGCACGCAGGCGGCGATCGATGATGGCAACCAGCTCATTCGCGTCGCCATCTAGCAGCACTCCGCCTTGCTTGAGTTCGACGCCCGCGTAGTTGAGCAGCGGGTTCAGGCGGATTCGTGAGAAGTCGGCAGCCATGGTGGTTCTCCGGAATGTGCTCTCTTCAAGTGGCGTAGAAGACGCCTGCGCGCAGGCCGAAGCGCAGGTATTCGTCGAGGCGGATGCGAAGGTTGGTTTCGCGCTGCGGCAGGAACAGGGAATGCAGCACGCCCATCTCACCACCGTCGCTTGCGCCTTCGCGGATGGCCTCGGGTGTCACGTGGCGCAGTTGCCCGTAACCCGGGTCGCCATAGCGCAGCGAAGTGAAGTGCGGCAGCACGTCGAGCTGCTTGTCCTCGGGCACGCACTTGAAGCGGCGTGGAGTGATCGACCCGCCGGGCACGAAGCTAAAGCGCATGCAGCCTTCCTGCCTGTGTTTCACCAGGACCGGAGCCTTCCACGTTTCGCCAGGTTGCTGGCCCAGCCGTGCGAAAAAAATGCTGTCGGACGCCAGGCGCATGACCTGCGCATGCATTTTCCCAACGATAGTGCAAGCGTTGACGGTCAGCTCTGCTCCCGTGTTGCCTGCGGCGTCGGCCGCGAATGCCGCGTTCTCGGGGGAGCCGGCATCGACAACACAGTCGCGCAGCGCGACCTCGGCGTCTTCCACCGCATGGATGGGGCCGGTGATGCAGCGCTCCAGCGTGACCTTGGCGAAGGGGTGTTCGATCAGCAGGCTCACCGCGCCGGGCGAGCTGGCGCTGCCGTCGACCTTGAGCGTGCGGCCGGGCACCAGGGTGCAGTCGCGCAGCACCAGCTCACATGGCTCGTCGTCGGCTGAAGCCGGTAGGTGCAGCATGCCGCCGCTGAACACCAGCCCGTCGATCACCAGGCGGCCCCGTGCGCCGATGGAAAGCGTCACGGTGCCGCTGGCGGCCACCAGCGGCCGGGCCGGGTTGGCCGCCGTCACCACAACGCACCGGCCTGGCGCGTTGGCCCGCACTTCGGCGTCGACTTTGAAGACCGGGGTTTGCGCATACGTATGGCTGTCCTGGATGACCAGCCGTCCGGCGGCGGCAATGGCATCGAGGTGCGGCTGCAAGGCATTGCCGCCACGCACCGTGTGCTGCGTCACCAGGTCGTCTCCTTCGAGCGTGCGCTCGTACTCGCCGCCGCCGATGGCGCGCGTCTGGCCGTGGTGGAACGTGGCGAGCAGCGGACCGTCGGCGGCCGCGCCCAGCAGCACGCGGCCGCGCTCGGGGTCGATTCCGATGGTGCCGGCGGGTACGGCATGTTCGTGGTTCCAGCCGACGACGTTGCCGCCGACATCCATGATGTCGCGGAGGTCGCACACACGCAGCTCAGCCACTGGTACCGGCGTGGGCGGGCTGCCCGGCCTGAACAGCGTGATGCTCTCGCCCACGCCATAGTCGTCATCCAGCCGGGCATCTGGCGCGGGCACGACACTTTGCTGAGCGTCGTGCACGGCCAGCGCCATGAGCCGCACACTCAAGGGCTCCGGCACGTTGATGGGCTCGGCCAGGTGGTCGATGGCGTCCTCGGTCCTGGCACGGCGAAAGAGACGCAGGTCCGCGCCCAGCGGGTTGACGCGGAACTTGCGGCCCGATGCATCGCCCGGGTCGGGCGTAAGCGGCAGGATGCTCAGCCGCAGCGCGAGCAGGCGCCACAGGAAGATGCCGACGTTGGGAATGTTGTACTTGCCCGAACCCTTTTCGGGCCGGCGCATTTCAGGCGTGTGCGCCACACGGTTGAAGGCCCCGCCCAGCTCGAACATGGCGCGTCGGTTGCGCGTGTCAGCCAGGGCCGGGGCATGCAGCCGCACATGTTTCATGTACTGCGTGGTGACGAGCTGCTCGAAGAATTCCACCGTGTGCGAGGGCCAGTCCGTCACGTCCTGCGCCAGCTCTTCAAGCATGAGCGCTGTGCCCTTGCGGCGGCGGAACGCGATGGTGTGCGCCACTTCGGCGCGAGGCGACGAGATCCGCGGAGAAAGGCCATGAAGCGGCCGATAGCCGATGAGATCGCCGATGTAGGGCGCCACCCAGTCGGCGCAGGTCTCGATGAACTGGTCGTCGTAGAGCTGTTCGACGTTCTCTTCCAGTGCGGCAAACTCCTGGGCGAGCGCGCTGAGCAGCGCACGCAGAGGTTCTCCCTGCTCGGCGTCACGCTGCCGGTAGACCGCAGGCAGAAGCGAATACAACCGGTCTGCCGTAAGGCTCTTCATGGAATGGCCCTCCATAAGACATCGAAAGAAAACCCTGCGGAACGCCGCGGATCCGGCTCCACCGATCCGCTGGTGTTGCTCCCTTGAGGGGGTGGCGCAAGGCCGAAGGGGGTGGTCAAGTCAACTCCGCCAGCAGGTCGAAGGGGCCGGGGTCAAGCGTCAACAATTCGGCTGGCAAGGCAACCCCGTCTTCCATGCGCATGCCCGAGGCCAGCAGCCGCATCTGTTTGGATTCCAGCGTCTGCGCCAGCGGCTGCGTGCCGCCGTAGAGCCGGGTGAGCTCGATCGCCACAACACCCGGCACCGTCTGCGCCACGGCGATCACCTCGGACTGCTGAACCGGCTGCGCCAGTTCGCGCGCGTCGAACGCGAAGTGCACCCGCAGGGCCGCTTCCACGCCGGCCAGCACGGTGTCCAGCTCGTAATCGCGGTCACGCTTGACCCGAAGGCCAAGCCTGAACGTACCGGGCCTGTGGGACAGCAACTGGACCGCGACGAACGGATCGCCGTTGTCTTTGAGTGAATGCAGCAGGTTTTGCCACACGGGGCTCGCCGATGTGAGCGGGTTGCCTTTGGGCCCGGCGATGGTGATGGCCACCGTCTTGCCGGTGGCAAGGTTCAGCACCTGAGCCTTGGCCTTGGCCACGCCGCTGAAAGCGCGGGCGTAGTCCTCGTAGTCGAGCAGCGAGACGGCCCGACCAAGCGTACGCGTGAACAGCGGCATCGCGCGGCGTGCGGCATCCTGCGTTTCGGGGTCGGTGCCGCCCTGCGCCCCGATGGGGTTGCTCACGCTCTTGAGACCCAGCGGCCGGCTCATCAACTGCGTCAGCGTGTCGGCCTCGACGTTGCCTTGGGTCCCGAGGCTCCTGCGATAGACGGCGCGCACATTGTTGGTGTTGCTCGGCAACCGTGCACCGCGCACGCCGTCTCCGAACACCA
>Ga0068877_10001512_pt1 | contig 19091 bp, 15 predicted proteins | sample NOAtaG_FD_66437 | JGI IMG/M metagenome (GOLD analysis project Ga0068877, IMG submission 66437) | Freshwater lake microbial communities from Lake Erie, under a cyanobacterial bloom - NOAA_Erie_Diel6S_1000h metaG | ecosystem: Environmental > Aquatic > Freshwater > Lake | place: USA: Ohio, Lake... | reverse complement strand
GATCCGGCGCAGACCCAACGCATTTCCGACGTGCCTCGGATTGTGGGGTCGCGCTTCGCTTGACCCAACCTACGCTACCGCGCAATCGTCCCCGTCCGCCTGATCTTCTTCTGCAGCAGCAGGATGCCGTAGACGAGCGCCTCCGCCGTCGGCGGGCAGCCCGGCACGTAGACGTCGACCGGCACGATCCGGTCGCAGCCGCGCACCACGGCATAGGAGTAGTGGTAGTAGCCCCCGCCGTTGGCGCAGGAGCCCATCGAGATCACGTAGCGCGGCTCGGGCATCTGGTCGTAGACCTTGCGCAGGGCGGGCGCCATCTTGTTGGTCAGCGTGCCGGCGACGATCATCACGTCGGACTGGCGCGGGCTCGGCCGGAAGACGATGCCGAAGCGGTCGAAGTCGTAGCGGCTCGCGGCGCTGTGCATCATCTCGACGGCGCAGCAGGCCAGGCCGAAGGTCATCGGCCAGAGCGAGCCCGTCCGGGCCCATGCCACGAGCTTGTCGAGCTGGGCGACGACGAACCCCTTGTCCTGGAGCTCGTCCGCCACCGTGCGGAGCATCCGGTCCTGCTCGGCGCCCTGCGCCAGCGGAGCGGAACCCGGCGCGATCACTCCCATTCGAGGGCTCCCTTCTTCCATTCGTAGACGAAGCCGACGGTCAGGACGCCGAGGAAGGCGACCATCGACCAGAACCCGAACATCCCGATGTCGCCGAGCGCGACCGCCCAGGGGAAGAGGAACGCGACCTCGAGGTCGAAGATGATGAACAGGATGGCGACGAGGTAGAAGCGCACGTCGAACTGCTTGCGCGCCTCGTCGAAGGCCTCGAACCCGCATTCATAGGCCGAGAGCTTCTCGGGGTCGGGCTTCTGCCGGCCCGCGACGAGCGAGGCGGCGACCATCACGATCGACAATCCGATCGCGATCCCGAGGAAGATCAGGATCGGAAGGTATTCGCGCAGCAAGGCGTCCATCGGCTCCAGACCGGTTTGCGCGGGGGCTCGGCGAACTCGCCGACGCCCCCCGGCGTCCGGCTCCCAGATTGCGGGCCGGGACGGGGACTCCGTCCGGCCTGCCGGTCGTTATAGAAGGGACCCCCGCGTTAGAAAAGACCAACTTGCCGCAATGCACACGCGGACGTGCCGCATGGCGGCCGGCCCCGGGAGGGGCGGGTGTCTTCTGCATCCGTGAAGGGGAAATTGGCGCGAGCGACGGGACTTGAACCCGCGGCCTCCGGCGTGACAGGCCGGCGCTCTAACCAACTGAGCTACGCCCGCGTGGGCCAATTCAAGGCGCGGGGATGTACCCGCCTTCGCGGGGCCAGTCAAGAGAAGCCGTCGTGCTAATCCGCATGGCCGGCTGCAAGGTCCGGGAACATGGCGCGCAGCGCCGCTCGGTCGGCGCGGCAGATGCCCCTCTCGGTCACGAGTCCGGTCACCAGGCGCGCCGGCGTGACGTCGAAGGCGTCGTTGCGCGCGGGCGTGCCCGCGGGCGAGATCCGCACCTCGGCGCGGCTGCCATCCGCGAGCAGCCCCGCGACATGCGTCACCTCGCGCCCGTCGCGCTGCTCGATGGGGATCTCGCGCACGCCGTCGGCGACGCGCCAGTCGATCGTCGGGCTCGGCAGGCACACATGGAAGGGCACGCCGTTGTCGGCGGCGGCGAGCGCCTTCAGGTAGGTGCCGATCTTGTTGCACACGTCGCCGTCGCGCGTGACGCGGTCCGTCCCGACGAGGCAGAGGTCGACGAGCCCGTGCTGCATCAGGTGGCCGCCGGAATTGTCGGCCACCAGCGTGTGCGGCACGCCGTGCCGGCCGAGCTCCCAGGCCGTGAGCGCGGCGCCCTGGTTGCGCGGACGCGTCTCGTCGACCCACACATGCACGTCGATGCCCGAGTCGTGGGCCATGTAGATCGGCGCGGTGGCGGTTCCCCAGTCGACGGTGGCGAGCCAGCCCGCGTTGCAATGCGTGAGGATGTCCACCCTCCCCCCGCCCTTGCGCGCGGCCGCCGCGCGCACGAGGCCCAGCCCGTGCTCGCCGATCGCGCGGTTGATCGCGACGTCCTCGTCGCAGATCGCGTCGGCGAGCGCGAAGGCCGCCTCGGCGCGCGCGCCCGGCGGCAGCCCGGCCACGCCGTCGCGCACGCGGTCCAGCGCCCAGCGCAGGTTGACGGCCGTGGGCCGCGTCGCGTTGAGCGTCGCGTGCGCCGCCGCCATCCCCGCGTCCGAGGGATCGGCGCGCAGCGCGAGCGCGAGGCCATAGGCGCCGCAGGCGCCGATCAGCGGCGCGCCGCGCGTGCGCATCGTGCGGATCGCCTCGGCCACCGCCGCGGCGTCGCGCAGGACCAGCACCTCGAAGGCGTGCGGGAAGAGCGTCTGGTCGAGGATGCGCACGGCGTGCTCGCCGCCCTCGCGCCAGATGCTGCGATAGGCCTTGCCGTCGATCCTCATGGAGCCGCTCCTTCCGCGCCCGGATCTGCTAGCGTGAAGCGCTTCCCGTGTCGACCGCCATCGCCATCCACCTCTGCGCCGCGAGCCTCGCCCTCGCGCTCGGCGCGCTGCTCCTCGCGCGCGCGAAGGGTACGCGGGCGCATCGACTTCTCGGCCGGGCCTGGGTGGCGCTGATGGGCGTCGTCGCCGTGTCGTCCCTCTGGATCCCGTCCTTCCTCGAGATCGGCTGGATCCATGTCTTCACGCTGGTCGTCGCGGTCGGCGTGCCCCAGGCCGTGCTCGCGATACGCCGCGGGAACGTCGTCGCGCATCGGCGGTCGATGATCGGGACCCTCGCAGGCCTTGCCGGGGCGGCGCTCGTCGCCCTCCTGCCCGGCCGGTTCCTCGGGAGCGCGCTCGCGCGCCTGCTCGGCATGGGCTGACCGGGCCGGGGCGCGGTGGGCGATGACGGGCTCGAACCGCCGACATCCTCCGTGTAAAGGAGGCGCTCTGCCAACTGAGCTAATCGCCCTTCCGCGTGCCGCCGGCGTTATGCCACGCGGCGGCGGGCATGAAAAAGGCCCCGCGCGGGCGCGGGGCCTTCTCCTTGCGCGGCGGGCAACCGCCGAGGTCAGTGGGTGACGAGGCCGCCCTCGCCTTCCGGCTTCTTCGCGACCGCCTCGACCTCGACCGGCTCGATCCACTCGATGGCGATCGGCGCGCGGGTCAGCGCCTCGGCGATCACCTCGTCCACCGTGGACACCGGGACGATCCTCAACCCCTTCTTCACGTTGTCGGGGATGTCGGCCAGGTCCTTCTCGTTCTCCTTCGGGATCAGCACCTGCTTGAGCCCGGAGTGGAGCGCGGCCAGCAGCTTCTCCTTCAGGCCGCCGATCGGCAGGACGCGGCCGCGCAGCGTGATCTCGCCCGTCATGGCGAGGTCGCGCCGCACCGGGATGCCCGTGAGCGCGGAGACGATCGAGGTGATCATCGCGACGCCCGCGGACGGCCCGTCCTTGGGCGTGGCGCCCTCGGGCACGTGGACATGGATGTCCTTCTTGTCGAAGATCGGCGGGCGGATGCCGAAGGCGGTGGCGCGGCTGCGCACGTAGGAATGCGCGGCCTGCACCGACTCCTGCATGACGTCGCCGAGCTTCCCGGTGATCGTCATCTTGCCCTTGCCGGGGACGACGGTCGCCTCGATCGAGAGCAGCTCGCCGCCGACCTCGGTCCAGGCGAGGCCGTTGGTCACGCCGACCAGGTCCTCGGTCTCCGTCTCGCCCCAGCGGTACTTCTTCACGCCCGCGTATTTCTCGAGGTTCGCGCGCGTGACCTTCACCTTCTTCGCCTTCTCGGTGACGATCTCCTTCGTCGCCTTGCGGGTCAGGTTCGCGATCTCGCGCTCGAGGTTGCGGACGCCGGCCTCGCGGCAGTAGTAGCGGATGAGGTCGCGCAGGGCCTCGTCCGCGATCTCCCACTCGCCCGCCTTGAGGGCGTGCGCTTCCGTCTGCTTCGGGATCAGGTGGCGCTTGGCGATCTCGACCTTCTCGTCCTCGGTGTAGCCGGGGATCCGGATGATCTCCATGCGGTCGAGCAGCGGCTGCGGCATGCGCAGGCTGTTCGCCGTCGTGATGAACATCACGTCCGAGAGGTCGTAGTCGACCTCGAGGTAGTGGTCGTTGAACGTGCCGTTCTGCTCCGGGTCCAGCACCTCGAGCAGCGCCGAGGTCGGGTCGCCGCGCCAGTCGGCGCCGAGCTTGTCGATCTCGTCGAGCAGGAAGAGCGGGTTCGACGACTTGGCCTTCTTCATGCCCTGGATGACCTTGCCGGGCATCGAGCCGATGTAGGTGCGCCGGTGGCCGCGGATCTCCGCCTCGTCGCGCACGCCGCCGAGCGACATGCGCACGAAGTTGCGGCCCGTGGCGCGCGCGATCGACTTGCCGAGCGAGGTCTTGCCGACGCCGGGCGGGCCGACGAGGCAGAGGATCGGGCCGCGCAGCTTCTGCGAGCGCTGCTGGACCGCCAGGTACTCGAGGATGCGCTCCTTGACCTTCTCCAGGCCGTAGTGGTCGGCGTTCAGCACCGCCTCGGCGTGCCTGACGTCCTTCTTGACCTTGGTGCGCTTCTTCCAGGGGATGTTGAGCATCCAGTCGAGGTAGTTGCGCACCACCGTCGCCTCGGCCGACATCGGGCTCATGGTCTTGAGCTTCTTCAGCTCCGCCATCGCCTTGTCGTGGGCCTCCTTCGACAGCTTGGTCTTCTTGATCCGGTCCTCGAGCTCGGACGCCTCGTCCTTGCCCTCGTCGATCTCGCCGAGCTCCTTCTGGATCGCCTTGAGCTGCTCGTTCAGGTAGTACTCGCGCTGCGTCTTCTCCATCTGCCGCTTGACGCGGTTGCGGATGCGCTTCTCCACCTGGAGGACGCCGATCTCGTTCTCCATGAAGCCGAAGATCCGCTCGAGGCGCTGCGCGACCGAGTCGGTCTCGAGCAGCTCCTGCTTCTCGGGGATCTTGAGCGCGAGGTGGGAGGCCACCGTGTCCGCGAGCTTGCCCGGGTCGTCGATCTGGTTGACCGAGACCAGGACCTCCGGCGGGATCTTGCGGTTGAGCTTGATGTACTGCTCGAACTGCGAGACCACCGTGCGCGTCAGCGCCTCGAGCTCGGACGGCTCGGCGACGCGCTCGGGCAGGAGCTCGGCATGGGCCTGGAAGAAGTTCGGGTTGTCGGCGTAGCGCAGGATGCGCGCGCGGCTGCCGCCCTCGACCAGCACCTTGACCGTCCCGTCGGGCAGCTTGAGCAGCTGCAGGACGGTGCCGATCGTGCCGACCGAGAAGATGTCGCCCGGCGCGGGATCGTCCTTGGCGGCGTCCTTCTGGGCGACCAGCAGGATCTGCTTGTCGTCCTTCATCACGTCCTCGAGGGCGCGCACCGACTTCTCGCGCCCGACGAAGAGCGGGACGATCATGTGCGGGAAGACGACGATGTCCCGCAGGGGAAGGACCGGATAGAGGGTGCCACGCGGAGTCTCGGCCATGTCATGAACTCGCTGGTTCTGTGCGTTCTGGAGGTCGGCGTCGGCGCGGCCGTCCCTGGGGGGAGGCGGTCGGCCCTTCAGGCATGCGACCCGCCTGCCGGGACAGATGGCATCTGCGCGGCGCCGATCAAGGCCCCGCGCGGCGCGAGGGAACGGCGCGGGCCGGCGGGCGCGGCCATGCCGCTCAAGCCGAGGACCCCGCGGCGCTCTCGGCGCGCCGGTCGGCGTAGATCTGCAGCGGCTTGGCCCTGCCCTCGATCACCTCGCGGTTGATCACGACCTCCTCGACCCCGGTCATCTGCGGGAGGTCGAACATCGTGTCGAGCAGGATCCCTTCCATGATCGAGCGCAAGCCGCGCGCGCCGGTCTTGCGCTGGATCGCGCGGCGCGCGACCGCGCGCAGGGCGTCCTCGGAGAAGGCGAGCTTGACGCCCTCCATCTCGAACAGGCGCTGGTACTGCTTGAGCAGCGCGTTCTTGGGCTTCTGCAGGATCTCGACCAGCGCGTCCTCGGAGAGGTCGTTGAGCGTCGCGATCACGGGCAGGCGGCCGATGAACTCGGGGATCAGGCCGAACTTGAGCAGGTCCTCGGGCTCGACCTCGCGAAGGATCTCGCCGGTCTGGCGGTCGTCGACGGAGCGGACGTCCGCGCCGAAGCCGATCGCCGTGCCGCGGGTGCGCTGGGCGATGATCTTCTCCAGCCCCGCGAAGGCACCGCCGCAGATGAACAGGATGTTCGTCGTGTCGACCTGCAGGAATTCCTGCTGCGGGTGCTTGCGTCCGCCCTGCGGCGGCACGGAGGCGATCGTGCCCTCCATGATCTTGAGCAGCGCCTGCTGGACGCCCTCGCCCGAGACGTCGCGGGTGATCGAGGGGTTCTCGGACTTGCGGCTGATCTTGTCGACCTCGTCGATGTAGACGATGCCGCGCTGGGCGCGCTCGACGTTGTAGTCGGCCGCCTGGAGCAGTCGCAGGATGATGTTCTCGACGTCCTCGCCGACATAGCCGGCCTCGGTCAGCGTCGTCGCGTCGGCCATCGTGAACGGCACGTCGATGATCCGCGCGAGCGTCTGGGCGAGCAGCGTCTTGCCCGACCCGGTCGGCCCGACCAGCATGATGTTCGACTTGGCGATCTCGACCTCGTTGTTCTTCCCGCCATGGGCGAGGCGCTTGTAGTGGTTGTGCACCGCCACCGAGAGAACGCGCTTCGCCTGGTCCTGGCCGATCACGTAGTCGTCGAGCACGTTGCAGATGTCGCGCGGCGTCGGGACGCCCTCGCGCGACTTCACCAGCGTCGTCTTGTGCTCCTCGCGGATGATGTCCATGCACAGCTCGACGCATTCGTCGCAGATGAACACCGTCGGGCCCGCGATCAGCTTGCGGACCTCGTGCTGGCTCTTGCCGCAGAAGGAACAGTACAGCGTGTTCTTGGAATCGCCGCTGCCGGTCTTGCTCATGCTCGTTCCGCCTGTGTTCTGTCGCGGGCAACGCGCGTTCGCGCCACCGGGTGACTCGGTATGACATTAGCGCCCGCGCTCGCGCCGCCACAACGGATAAGCGGTCGCGCGAACGTCACGCGAACATCGCGCGTCGCGAGGGATGCGCCGCGTCGCGCGGCGCGCGGCCGCTCAGGCCGGCTTCGCGTCGTCCGCGCGCGGCGGGCGATTGACCACGACCTCGTCGATGAGGCCGAAGGCCTTCGCGTCGTCGGGGCTCATGAACTTGTCCCTCTCGAGCGCCTGCTCGATCGCCTCGATGGGCTGCCCGGTGTGCCGGACGTAGATCTCGTTGAGGCGCTTGCGCAGGTTCAGGATCTCGCGCGCCTGGATCTCGATGTCCGTCGCCTGCCCCTGGGCGCCGCCCGACGGCTGGTGGACCATGATCCGCGCGTTGGGCAGCGAGAACCGCTTGCCCTTGGCGCCGGCGGCGAGGAGCAGCGAGCCCATCGACGCGGCCTGGCCGATGCAGACCGTCGCGACGTCGGGCCGGATGTACTGCATCGTGTCGTAGATCGCGAGGCCCGACGTGACCACGCCGCCCGGCGAGTTGATGTAGAACGAGATGTCCTTCTTCGGGTTCTCGGACTCGAGGAAGAGCAGCTGCGCGCAGACCAGGCTCGACACGGCGTCGTTGACCGGGCCGGTCATGAAGATGATCCGCTCCTTGAGCAGCCTCGAGTAGATGTCGAAGGCGCGCTCGCCGCGCGCCGTCTGCTCGATCACCATCGGGACGAGCATGTTCATCTGTTCGGCCATGCGCTCGGACATCTGCGTTCCTCTGGTGCTTGGATCTGCTGGGGCGGGCGGGCCGGCGTCAGCCGGCCGCCTTGTCGTCCTCGGCCTGGGCCTTGGTCACTTCCTCGACCGTCATCGAGACCTCGGTCGTGCGCGCCATCTCGAGGATGAAGTCGATGACCTTGTCCTCGAAGAGCGGGCCGCGGATCTGCGCGAGCATCTCCGGGTTCGAGCGGAACTGCTCGATCACCTTGCGCTCCTGGCCCGGGTAGCGGCGGGCCTGCTCGACGAGCGCGCGGTTGGTCTCCTCCTGCGTGACCTGGATGTTGTTGCCGCGGCCGATCTCCGACAGCAGCAGGCCGAGGCGCACGCGGCGCTGGGCGATCGGGCGGAAGTCGGCGGCGACCTGCTCGGGCGTCTTGCCGCGCGTGCCCTCGTCCTCCATGCCCATCGAGCGCTCGCGCTCGAAGTTGGACATGATCGCCTGCAGCTCGATCTCGACCATGCCCTCGGGCACCTCGAAGGAATGCGCCTCGGCGAGGCGGTCGAGCAGCAGGCGCTTGGTGCGCAGCCGCGCCAGCTCGCCGTACTCGCGGCCGATCTGGTCGCGCACCGCGCCGCGCAGCGTCTCGAGGTCCTCGAAGCCGAGCTCCTTCGCCATCTCCTCGTCGACGGCGACGGCCACGGGCGCGAGCACCTGCTTCACCGTGACGTCGAACTCCGCCGGCTTGCCCTTGAGCTCCTCGTTCGGATAGGCCTCCGGGAAAACGATCTTCACGACCGTCTTCGCGCCCGGCGCGTGGCCGGCGAGCTGGTCCTCGAAGCCCGGGACGAACTGCCCGGAGCCGAGTTCGAGCCGCTGGTCGCTCGCGGCGCCGCCGGCGAACTCCTTGCCGTCGACGCGGCCGACGAAGTCGATGACGACGATGTCGCCCTTCTGGGAGGCGCGCTCGACCGGCGCGGCCTTGGCCTTGCCGCGCTGCTCGGCCATGCGCCCGAGCGCCTTCTCGGCCTCCGCGTCCTCGACCCTGATCTTCACGCGCTGCAGCTCGAGCGTCTTGAGGTCGACCGGGGAGACGTCCGGCAGCACCTCGATCGCGAGCTTGTACTCGAGGTCGGCGCCCTCGGCGAAGGCGGTCACCTCGACGCGCGGCTGCATCGCGGGGCGAAGCCCGCGGTCCTGCATGGCCTGCGAGGAGGACTCGGAGACCGTCTTCTCCAGCACCTCGCCGAGCACGGCCTGGCCGAAGCGCTTCTGGAGGACGGGCATCGGCACCTTGCCGGGGCGGAAGCCGGGGAGCGACGCCTCGCGGGCGATCTCGGAGAGGCGCTCGGCCACGCCCGCCGCGATCGACGCCGCGGGAACGACAACCTTGAACTCGCGCTTCAGTCCGGCATTCGAAAGCTCGGTCACTTGCATGTCGAAAAGGTCCTTGTCCTTGCGGCTCGTCGTCTTGCGGCGGCGCGAGGCGCGCCAGGCCGTGTGTCCTCTCCCGGGCGGGAGCCTGGTGCGGGCGGAGGGACTTGAACCCACACGACTTTCGTCACTGGAACCTAAATCCAGCGCGTCTACCAGTTCCGCCACGCCCGCCCGCGCGAGGGGCGACTAGCTACAGGCACATATCCCGCCAGTCAACCTGCCGCAGGGCCGGCGCCCGCCCCGCCCCCGCCCGGCGTCAGCGCAGCAGCGCCCGGGCCGCCGCGGCGACGATGGCGTCGGCGTCCAGCCCGTAGGTCCGGTAGATGTCGGGCAGGTCGCCGGACTGGCCGAAGCCCTCGCAGCCCAGCGTCTCGACGAGCTGGCCGCGGACCGCGCCCAGCCACGACAGGGTCGCGGGATGGCCATCGACCAGGGTCACCAGCCGCGCATCGCCCGGCAGCGCGCCGAGGAGGCCGGCGACATGCGAGGCCGGTCCCTCGTGGCGCCAGCCTGCGTGCAGGCGATCCGGCGAGGTCGCGACCAGCAGGCCGGCGCCGGGCAGGTCCTCGCGCAGCTGCTCGAGCGCCGCGCGCGCCTCCGGCACCAGCGCCCCGGCCACGACCAGCGCCAGCGGCGCGTCCGCGGATGGCGCCTCCATCCAGTAGCCGCCATCGACCACGGCCGCGCGCGTCGCGGCGTCGAGGCTGCGCCGCGGCTGCGCCAGCGGCCGGGTCGACAGGCGCAGGTAGACCGATCCCCCCTCCTCCGCCTGCATGTGCCGGAAGCTCCAGCGCATGATCTCGACCAGCTCGTCGACATGGGCGGGCTCGAAATAGGTCAGGCCCGGCTGCCCCATGCCGATGAGCGGCTGCACGACCGACTGGTGCGCGCCGCCCTCCGGCGCCAGCGTCAGCCCCGAGGGCGTGGCCACGACCATGAAGCGCGCGTCCTGGTAGCAGGCGTAGTTGAGCGCATCGAGGCCGCGCGCGATGAAGGGGTCGTAGACCGTGCCGATCGGCAGCAGCCTCGCCCCGAACAGGTCGGCGGAGAGGCCGAGCGCGCCCAGCATCAGGAAGAGATTGTGCTCGGCGATGCCGAGCTCGACATGCTGGCCGGAGTGGCCCATCTGCCAGAGCTGCGCCGAGACGATCTTCTCCTCCTTGAAGATGTCCTTCATGTCGCGGCGGTCGAAGATGCCGCGGCGGTTCACCCAGCCGCCGAGGTTGGTGGAGACCGAGACGTCCGGCGACGTGGTCACGATGCGGCTGGCGAGGTGGCTGTCGCCGCCGGCGAGCTCGTAGAGCACGCGCCCGAACCCCTCCTGCGTCGACATCGTCGCCGCCTGCGGCACAGGCAGTTCGTCGGGCACAGGCACCGACTGCGCGTCGCGGCGGCGCGGGAAGACCTGCGCGAAGGGCACGGCGGCGAGGAAGCGCTCGACCTCCGCCTCCGGGATCTCCATGCCGGCGAGGCGTTCCCACTCGGCGCCGCGCGGCACGGCGTGCTGGGCGCGCAGCGCGTCGACCTGCTCGGGGCTCATCAGCCCGGCATGGTTGTCCTTGTGGCCCGCGAAGGGCAGCCCGAAGCCCTTGATCGTGTAGGCGATGAAGCAGGTCGGCAGGTCGCTCGTCTCCGCCTCGCGGAAGCCCTCGAGCACCGCCTCCATGTCGTGGCCGGCGAGGTTCGTCATCAGCGCGTGCAGCTGCGCGTCGTCGTGGCTGTCGAGGATCGCGCGGATGCCGGCGAAGGCCCCGAGGTCGGCCTCCAGCCGCGCGCGCCACCCCGCCTTGTAGGTGAGCGCCGAGTAGAGCGTGTTCGGGCAGTCGTCGATCCAGGCCCGCAGCCGATCCCCGTCCGGTCCCGCGAAGGCCTTCTGCAGCAGCTTGCCGTACTTGAGCGTGATGACGCGCCAGCCCAGGGAGTCGAAGACGCCGATGATGCGCTGGAACAGCCGGTCGGAGACCACGCTGTCCAGGCTCTGCCGGTTGTAGTCGATGATCCACCAGAGGTTCCGGACGTCGTGCTTCCAGCCCTCGAGCATCGCCTCGAAGATGTTGCCCTCGTCGAACTCCGCGTCGCCGACCAGCGCGACCATGCGGCCAGCCGGCTGCCCGCCCGCGAGGCCCTTGAGGTGCACGTAGTCCTGCACCATCGACGCGAAGAGCGTCTCGGCGACGCCCAGCCCGACCGAGCCCGTGGAGAAGTCGACGTCGTCGACGTCCTTGGTGCGCGAGGGATAGGACTGCGCGCCGCCAAGGCCGCGGAAGCGCTCGAGCTTCTCCCGGCTCTGGTGGCCGAGCAGGTACTGGATCGCGTGGAACACGGGCGAGGCGTGCGGCTTCACCGCGACGCGGTCCTGCGGCCGCAGGACGTGGAAGTAGAGCGCCGTCATCAGGGTCACCAGCGACGCCGAGGACGCCTGGTGCCCGCCGACCTTCAGCCCGTCGCGCTTCGGGCGGAGGTGGTTGGCGTTGTGGATCGTCCAGGACGACAGCCAGAGGACCTTGCGCGCCAGCGCACGGAGCATCTCGAGGCGCGCGGGATCGACCCCCGCATCCCCCGGCGCGCGCGTCGGCATTTCCAGCACGTCGTTCATGGCGTCGCTCCCGGCGTCCTTCTTCCCTGCCGCGATCCTAGGCGGGCGCGCCGCGGAAGGTCTTTGCTAATCATCCCCGCGGAGGGGTATACTGAGGCAATTCTTTTCTCGAAGATCCATTTCCATGGAAGAAAAAACCCAGACGCTCGACGAGATCGACCGCCGCATCCTCGTCGAGCTGCAACGCGACGGACGCCTCACGAACCAGGACCTGGCGGGCCGCATCGGCGTCTCCGCCTCCCCCTGCTGGCGTCGCGTGCGCGCGCTCGAGGAGGCCGGCGTGATCAAGGGCTACGCGGCGCTGGTCGACCCGGCGGCGCTCGGCCTGAACGTCAGCGTCTTCACGCAGGTGAGCCTCGAGCGCCAGGAGAAGAAGGCGCTGCAGGTCTTCGAGGCCGCGGTCGGCGAGTGGCCGGAGATCATGGAGTGCTACCTGATGACCGGCGACGCCGACTACCTGCTGCGCGTCGTCGTCCCCGACCTCGGGGCCTACGAGCGCTTCCTGATGGCGCGCCTCACCCGCATCCGCGGCATCGCGTCGATCAAGTCGAGCTTCGCGCTGCGCAGCGTGAAGTACCGCACCGACCTGCCGATCGCCTGAGGCGTCAGGCGGCGAGGCGCCGGTAGAAGCCCGGCACGGGATGCGGCGCGCGGGCGGTCGCGACCTCGCGCAGGATCGTCGAGAGTTCCGCGAAGCGCCCCGCGCGCCGGGCCGCATCGGCCATGACCTGCCAGAGAAGGTCGCGCTGCGCATGGCTGCCGCCGAGGCGCGCGATCCCGTGCCGGACCGGGAAGAGCGCGTCGAGCGCCTCCGCGAACGCGCCCCTGCGATGCGCGCGCACGCACAGCGCGGCGGGGATCGCGACGGCCGCCACCACGCCGGCCTCCTCCGAGGGCGACGTGGCGCCATGCGCGCGCATGGCATCGAGCAGGCGCTCGCAGGCCGCCCAGCGCCCCGCGGCGGCAAGCGCCATCATCCAGTGCGGCAGGGTGAAGACCACGAGATGGTCGCCGATGCGCGCCTCCGCGCGATCCGCGAGCTCATCCCAGCGGTCGCCGGGGTCGACGCCCGCGAGCTCGAGGCGCAGCAGCAGCGAGGCCGCGTTCTGGATGTCGATGTAGAGGTCGGGCTGGCCCTGCACGAGCGGCGAGGACAGGTCGCGCACCGCCTCGTCGTACCAGCGCAGCATCTCCGCCGCCGCAGAGCCGGTCTCCATGCGCGACAGCGCGCGATGCCAGGCGAGGTGGAAGCGGAAATTCGTCGCGCCCGCGAGATGCGGCGCCGCATGCTCTGCCAGCGCGTCGCCCTCGCCATGCCGCGCCGCCATCTCCAGGACATGGGCGAGCGCGTGCACCGACCACAGGTCGGACGGGTTCGCCTCCAGCGCTGCGCGCGCGCCGATCTCCGCCGCGCCGAGCTCGCCCGTCTCCTCGCAGGCGAAGCCGTGCATGCCGAGCACCCAGCCGCGGCCCGGCACGCCCGGCCCCCAGGCGGGCAGCACGCGCTCGATCGAGGCGCGCATGCCGGTCGGGTCCGCGGCCGACCAGAAATAGGCGAAATGCGACAGCCGCAGCGCCAGCAGGTCGCGCGGATGGTCGCGCAGGATCGCCTCCCAGGCCGCGATCGCGGCCCGCGTGCGCCCCGCGCGCCAGCAGCGCAGCGCCTCGAGATGCAGCGCCTCGCGCGGCGTCGCGCGCCCCGCGCCCCGTGCAGCCGCGGCGATGCTCCGGTCGACGCCCTCGAGCGCCGCGACGTTCGAGAGCAGCATCGACATCGAGCCGCGCAGCACATGCGCGAGCACGCAGTCGGGATCCGCGGCCAGGGCCGCCTTTGCATGCAGCGCCATGTCGGCGCGGAAGCCGAGCAGCGACGCGCGCGCGGCATCGAGCGCGTCGACGCAGGCGCGCGAGCCGGTGGCGATGTCGAGGTCGAGCGCGTCGCGCATCGGCATGTCCCCCTCCCCTCAGCGTCGCGCCGCGCCGAAGGCGAGGAGCGCGAGCCGCTCCAGGTCCGGCAGCAGGTCGAGCCCGCTCGGGCCGAGTTCCGCGGGCGCGAGCCAGCGCAGCGCGTCCACCTCGTCCGACAGTTCCCCGTCGCCCGAGACCCAGTCGCAGACCACCGGCACCAGCAGCCAGTGCGAGCGGATGCGGCCGGCATCGTCGGGCCGGATGATGTCGAGCACGGGCAGCGAATGCAGCGGCGCGACGTCGACCGACGTCTCTTCGGCGAGTTCGCGCCGCGCCGCCTCGAACACCGTCTCGCCGAGTTCCTGCACGCCGCCAGGGAAGCCCCAGCGCCCCGCGCTCGGAGGCTTCGCGCGCTGCACGACGAGCACGCGGCCCTCGCGCCGGACGATGCCGAGCACGCCCACGATCGGATGGTCGGGATATTCGCGCTTCATCGCCTGCGCCTCCTCGTGTCCGCATGCGGCCCGGCATTCATGCCCGGTTCCTCGCCCCGCCGCAGCCGCGCCAGCAGCCTTGGATAGGCGCGCGGCAGGTCGGACGCGACGAGGCCAGCGCCGCGCGCCGCTCCCGCCGCGCCATGCAGCCAGGCGCCTGCGGCGGCGGCCTCGAAGGGCGGCATGCCCTGGGCCATGAACCCAGCGATGGTTCCGGCGAGCACGTCGCCGGAACCCGCGGTCGCGAGGTCCGGCGGCGCGTTGGCGTTGATCGCCGCGCGACCGTCCGGATGCGCGACCACCGTGTCCGCGCCCTTGAGCAGGACCACCGCGCCGCTCTCCGCCGCGGCCGCGCGCGCGCGCGACAGCTTGTCTCCCGTCGACCCGAAGAGCCGCGCGAACTCGCCCTCGTGCGGCGTCAGGACGACAGGGCCCGCGATCGCGGCGAAAAGGTCGCGCGCGAAGCCGGCGAAGGAGGTCAGCGCGTCCGCGTCGAGCACGCAGGCCCGCCGCGTCGCGAGCGCCTCGAGCACGCGCGCGCGCGTGTCCGCGCCGATGCCGTTGCCGGGCCCGAGCACGCAGGCGTTGCGTCGCGCATCCGCGAGCGCGGGGCCAAGGCGGCCATCCGGGTCGAGCGCCTCGACCATCGTCGCGGCGTCCACCGCCGCGCGATACGTCGCGAGCGCGGCCTCGGGCACCGCGATCGTCGCGAGGCCCGCGCCCGCGCGCAGCGCGGCCGACGCGGCAAGGCGGGCCGCGCCGCCAAGGGCCTCGCCGCCGACGACGAGGACATGGCCGCGCGAGAACTTGTGCCCGCCGGCGACCGGCCGCGGTAGCGCCGCGCCCCACAGCGCGGGCACGTCCTCGAAGCAGCGCGGCGCGATCGCGTCGAGGACCTCGCCGGGCAGCCCTATGGGCGCCAGCACGACGTCGCCGCAGAGTTCGCGCCCCGGCAGCAGCAGGTGGCCGGGCTTGCGGCGGAAGAAGGTGACGCTCGCAACCGCCGGCGCGGCGGCCCCGCGAACGGCGCCCGTGTCGCCATCGATGCCCGAAGGCACGTCGACGGCCACGACGGGAAGGCCGCTCGCGGCCATGGCCTCGACGAGGTTGCGCGCCCCGCCCTCGAGGTCGCGCGACAGGCCGGCGCCGAACAGCGCGTCGACCAGGATGTCGGCACCGGCGAGGCACCCTGGCAGGGCCGGCTCGACGGGCCCGCGCCAGGACGATGCGGCGCGCGCGGCAGGACCGTCGCGCGGCGGCGCGCCGCCCAGCGCGGCGACGCGCACGTCGCGACCACGCGCGGCGAGTTCGCGCGCGGCCACGTAGCCGTCGCCGCCGTTGTTGCCGGGACCGCAGAGCACGAGGACGCGGCCGCGCGGCAGGCGCGCGGCCACCACGGTCGCGACCGCGAGCCCGGCGGCCTCCATCAGCGCGTCGACGTCGCGGCCGGCGGCGGCGGCAAGCGCGTCGGCGCGCGCCATCTCGGCGTTCGTGAGCAGGCAATGCCCCAGGGGGCCGCCCGCGCGCGAGGACTGCATGCCCGCCTCCCCTTGAGCGCGCGAAATCTGCCACATTCGCCGCGCACTGTCCCCGCGCATGCGCCGCAGACTCCTCCTCGCCACCGCGCTCCTCGCCTCGACCTGCGTCGCGACGCCGCGCGTCGCGCGCGCCGCCGACGAGGACGTCGACCTGCAGCTCGTCCTCGCCATCGACTCCTCGTCCTCGGTGTCGATGGACGAGTACTACCTGCAGCTCGAGGGCTACGCGCGCGCCTTCGCCAACCCGCTCCTCTCCGAGGCCATCGCCGCGCTGCCCAGGGGCCGGATCGCGGTCTCGCTCTTCGAGTGGTCCGGCCCGGGCCAGCAGGTCCTGAACTTCGAGTGGCGGATCCTGGATGGCGCGGAGTCCACGCGCAGGTTCGCCGAGGAGCTCGCCCTCGCGCCGCGACTGGTGATCGGCGGCGAGACCGCGATCGGGGACGCCCTCGCCTTCGCCGCCACGCTGCTCGAGGACGCGCCGGGCGGGCCCGCGCGCATGGTCGTCGACGTCTCCGGCGACGGCTCCAGCAATCGCGGCCTGCCGGTCTCGGTCGCGCGCGCCGAACTGCTCGCGCGCGGGATCGTGATCAACGGCCTCGCCGTCACGAACCAGGAGGCCGGGCTCGAGGCCTACTACGCGCGCGAGGTGATCGGCGGGCCCGGGAGCTTCGTTCTGCCGGCCGGCGACTACGACGACTTCCGCGACGTGATCCTGCGCAAGCTGCTGCGCGAGATAGGCCCCGTCGCCGACGCGGGGTCCGCGGCGCGAATCCGTTGAGGAGGCGCGGGCCCGGCGCGCTAGCATCGCGCGCGAAACGGAGCCTGCAGATTCGCAATCTTCCCTTCCGCTCCGGCCTGCGCGCGAGCCACGCGATCTTCCTGCTCGGGGTGGCCTTCCTCGCGGCGGTCGCGGTCGCGCTGCTGCTGGACCTCGAGGACCTGCGGCGGAACGAGGCCGCGCGCGCCGCGGAGCGCGGCGCCGAGGCAGCGCGTGCCGCGGAGGCGCATGCCGCGCGCGCCCTCGACGCGGCGGCGGCGGCGCTGGAACGCGCGCGCGAGCATGCGGCCTGGCCCGTCGCGGCGCGGCGCGGCGACGACGCCGCGCTGCGCGACGTGGCGCAGCGCGTCCTGCGCGCGCTGCCCGAGGCGCGGCTCGTCCTGCTCGACGCGCAGGACCGCGCGCGCCAGGTCCATCCCCCCGGCCCGCCGCCGCCGGCGCGCGACCTCGCGCGCCTGCCGGGCCTCGACGAGCACAGGCGCGGCGCGCCCGGCCCCCTCCTCGCGGCAGCGGCGACGGGCGCGCCCGGGCCACTGGTCGTGGCCTCCGCGCGGCTGGAGGACGAGCGCGGACGCCATGCCGGCATCGCCGCGATCCTGCTGCCGCCGCGCGCGCTCCTGCCCCGCGACATCACGGCCTTCGTTGCGATCGACGTCCATCTCGCCGATGGAACGCTCCTCGCCTCGTCGCGCGCCGAGGCCGGCGCGCAGGACGACGCCGCGCGGCGGCGCGTCGCGCTGATGATCCGCGCGGCCGCGGACGAGGACACGCTCGACGCCGCGGGCGATGGCGACCGCGAGCGGATCCTGCGCATCCGCCCGGTGGCGGGCTGGCCCGCCGCGATCCTCGCCTCGACGCAGACCGCGTCGCTGCGCGGCGCCTGGATGGGCCGCGCGCTGCGGCACGGGCTGCTCTTCCTCGCGCTGGCCGCGTTCACCGGCGTGCTCGTCGCCTTCCTCGCGCGGCAGGTCGAGCGCCATCGCGAGACGGAGCGCAGGCTGCGCGAGGCCGTCGACAACGTCACGCAGGCCTTCGCGATCTTCGACGCGGAGGACCGCGTCGTCCTCTGCACACGCGGCTACGCCGAGCTCTTCGCCGGGGAGGACGACCCCGCCGCGCTCGCCGGCACGACGCATGCCGAGGTCGTCGCGCGCTCGATCGCGCGCGGCGAGCGTCCCGAGGATGGCACCGACGCAGAGGGCTGGGCGCGGACCTGCGCCGAGCGCCACGCCGCGCCCCCTGCCGAGCCATGGGTACGCAGGCTGGCAGGCGGCCGCTACGTGCTGCTGAGCGAGCGGCGGCTGCCCGATGGCGGCACGGTCGCCGTCGGCACCGACATCACGGAGATCAAGCGCCGCGAGCAGCAGCTGGAGGCCGCGCGGCGCGACGCCGAGCTCGCCAGCCACTCCAAGTCGCGCTTCCTCGCCTCGATGAGCCACGAGCTGCGCACGCCGCTCAACGCGATCCTCGGCTTCTCGGAGATCATCCGCGACCAGAGCTTCGGCCGCTCCGCCGTCGAGCGCTACGCCGACTACGCAGCGGACATCCATCGCTCGGGCACGCACCTGCTGCAGCTCATCAGCGACCTGCTCGACACGTCGAAGATCGAGGCGGGCAGCTACACGCTGATCGAGGAGGTCGTCGACCCCGTGGCCGTCGTCGAGGACGCCGCCGCGATGCTGCGCGACCGCGCGCGCAACGCCGGGATCCGGCTGCGCCTGCACGCCGACAAGGACCTGCCCCTCGTGCGCGCCGACGCGCGCGCGCTGCGCCAGGTCGTCATCAACCTCCTGGCCAACGCGCTGAAGTTCACCGCCAAGGGCGGGCGCGCGGAGGTGCAGTGCACGCTCGACGAGCAGGGCTGGCTGGCGATCGCCGTCGGCGACACCGGCGCGGGCATTCCCGAGGAGATGCTGCCGCGCCTCTTCCAGCCCTTCGCCCAGGCGCATTCGCATCTCGTGCGCTCGAAGGAGGGTGCCGGCCTCGGCCTCGCGATCTCGCGCGGCCTGGTCGAGCTCCATGGCGGCACGATCGGCATCGAGAGCATCGAGGGCGAGGGCACCGTGGTCACGCTGCGGCTGCCTCCCGACCGCATCCTCCCGCGCCCGCCCGCGGCGGGCTGAGCGCGCCGCCAGCGCCTCAGGCGACCATGGCGTCGCGCATCAGCGTCGCGTTGTGCCGCATCATCGCCTGGTAGGTCGCGGCGGGCCCGCCCTCGGCCGACAGGGCGTCGGAATAGAGCCGCCCGCCGACGCGCGCGCCGCTCTCGCGCGCGACCTGCTCGATGACGCGCGGCGAGCTCACGTTCTCCAGGAAGACGACCTTCGCGTTCTGCTGCCTGATATCGCGGATGATCCGCGCGAGGTCCGCCGGCGAGGGCTCGCCCTCGTTGGCGACCCCGCGCGGCGCGCGGAACTCCACGCCATAGCGCGCGCCGAAATAGGCGAAGGCGTCGTGCGAGGTGAAGATCCGGCGCTTCTCCTTCGGGATCGGCGCGAAGAGCGCGGCGATCCACCGGTCGAGCGCCATCAGCTCGTCCGCGGCGCGCGAAGCCTGCGCGGCGATCGCCTGGGAAGAGGCCGGCCGCGCCTCCCCGAGCCCGCGCGCGATCGCGCGCACCATCTGCGCGGCGCGCGAGGCGTCCTGCCAGACATGCGGGTCGA
>Ga0068877_10001511_pt1 | contig 19093 bp, 12 predicted proteins | sample NOAtaG_FD_66437 | JGI IMG/M metagenome (GOLD analysis project Ga0068877, IMG submission 66437) | Freshwater lake microbial communities from Lake Erie, under a cyanobacterial bloom - NOAA_Erie_Diel6S_1000h metaG | ecosystem: Environmental > Aquatic > Freshwater > Lake | place: USA: Ohio, Lake... | reverse complement strand
GCTGCGGCCGCTCCCTCTGGCGCGATTCACGCCAAAGGCTGCCGCCGCAAAGCTAGCACCAAAGCCCGCTGCCGCAGCAGCGGGCGCTCAAACAATGGGCGGAGAGGGATTCGAACCCCCTGCTCTTTCCCGAGGGTTTCGAGGCCAGAGGCGAAAGCGGCGCAGAAAGCGGCACACGGGCTGGGAGGCGCGGGCGGCGAGGTGGGCGCGCACGGGGCCACGGGTCGCGGGGGTGGCGGGACAGGCGCCGTCGGGCGGGCGTGGCGCAGCTGAGGGCACACGGGGGAACGTGGGGGCATCCCGGGCGGCTGGCGCAGGGCTATCAGGCGGGCGTCCTGGGCGGCCACGGGTCCTCCCTGACACGAACGCATGCTCTTGGCCCAACGGAGCAGCTGCCGGGGGCGATCGAGTTTGTTTCAGGAGCGCGTCACCGGTGTCACCGGTACCGAAACCGGCGACAAGAACCCCCGCTGCACGTGTCGATCTGGTGACTGGCTACGCCGCGCCCGAGGCGTGGACCGCCAACTTCGCGAGATCGGCGTCCTCGAGCTTCGGGCCGTCGATGAGCTCAAGATCCTGCAGAAGACCTTCCCATCCCTGCCCGCCATCGTCGTACCCCACCTCGAGACGGCCATTCCCGTCGAAGGACCAGACGCCCATGAATCGCTTCCCCTCGTAGCGGTACGGCCTTTCGACCAGATCATCTTCGCCCCCAAGGATTCGTAGCCATTGCTCGAACGACATCATGAGCTCGTGCATGTCGTAGCCCCATTCCGCACCGATCGTCACCTTGCCCATGCGGCGAAGGGACATGAGCGACCGTTGTGAAACGAGGGTCTCGAACGACGGCAGCTCTGGAACTTCATGCCCGGCGTCCTTCGCAATCACTGCGGCAGTAATCCAGTCAAGCTTGGCAATCAGCGGAATGGCATCAACCCACTCGAGCTCGACGTCAAGCATCAACGCTGCGTCGTTGAGCGCCCGGTACAGCGCCCGCGGAGAGGTGATGCCATCCACGTGGGTAATTGGAAGATTCCCGGGCTGCTCGAGCGTCGGTGCGCCAAGGTCCTTCGAGCCGGTGATCTCGAATTTGCATCCGGCAGATCGCGTTAGCTCGATTCGGTCCGTCCAGCTGTCACTCATGGTGAAACGGTCGCGCTCAAGCAGGATGACGGTGGCGGAATTTCGGCTCATGTCTCGAATCCCCAGTGCGGGCCCTTCGGCAGCGATCGCCAGAGTCGGCGTGCGCTGCCTATCGCGGATCACTAACGACGGTTCACCAGTGCTGCCCAGGTGTCTCCCCGGCGGACGCGGCGTCGGGCTGCCAACAACTGCTACCAACGAGTAGAGTACCGCCATGCCGACCACGATCCTCCGTCCGGGGCGCGCGGCTGCACTTCCGGACGTCATGACCATCGCCGACCTCGCGCGATACCTGCAGGTGTCGAAGTCGTCGCTCTACAAGCTGGCGCAGGAGGGCAAGGTGCCCGGCCAGAAGGTCGGCAAGCACTGGCGCTTCCACCGAGGCGTGATCGATCGCTGGCTTGGAAAGAAGGCGAGCTAATCGCGGGTCCGTGACGGGTGGACGGCAATACATCAAGGAAACAACATGCTGGGATTGACGCTTAGAGAAGAGTTCAAGGGCCGCCGCCTCAAGGGCACGGCCATCGAGTTGACGAACCGGAACAATACCGGCGCGACGCAGGTTCCGGCCGAGGAGTTCCTCCGGATCACCTATCCCAGCACTGACGTCCTCAAGATGCTTGAGGCAGCCGGACCTGATCAAGGCAGACCCATTGTCCTTCAAGGCGAGCGCGGCCAAGGCAAGTCGCACTTGATGGCCACGCTTTATCACTGCCTCAAGGATCGCACCGCAACTCAGGCTTGGCTTGGCCACTGGGCCGAGGTTCTCAGCAATCCCAAGATCAAGTCCATGCCGCTTCGTTCGAGCATGCACGTTGTCAGCGTGAGCTTGCATCAGCAGCATTACAAGCACCTCTGGGACGTGCTCTTTGATAACCACCCGCACGGCACGTACTGCCGCGGGAAATGGGACGCACAAGGCGCGAAGAAGACGGAGGTGCCCAGCGACACGCTGATCCTCGAGATGCTCGAGCACACCCCCACCGCGGTGATTCTCGACGAGTTCCAGACGTGGTTTGACGGGCTGACGAATACGAAGCAGTACCCCTGGCGAACTTGGGCCTTCAACTTCATCCAGATCCTTTCCGAGATTGCGAAAGAGCATCCTGATCGGCTAGTGCTCGTGACGTCCGTCCGCAACGGTACGACCGATGCGTTTCAGCAGATCCAGCGAGTCAACCCGGTACTCATTGACTTCAAAGGCCCTTCGGCCAAGCAAGAGCGCTCACGACTGCTCCTTCACCGTCTCTTCGAGAACCGACTGCAGGTAGGCCGCGCCCAAATTGAGTCTTTGATCACTACGCACGTTGACGAGTACTTCAGACTCAAGGGCACGGCACCAGCAGAACAAAATCGGATTCGCAACGACTTCATCGAGTCATGGCCCTTCGCCACACATCTGATGCAGCTGCTGGAAGATCAAGTCCTCATTGCCACAAGCGCACAAGGGACCCGCGACTTGATCCGAGTTCTCGCGGACCTATTCAAGCAGTGCGGCGATCACGCGCCAATCATCACGGCAGCCGATTTTCGGCTTGACGACGAGTCGAGCGGCATTGCCGCCCTGCTGGATTCGGTCGCGAATCAGCACCACTCGAAGCTGCGCGAGAAGGCTCTCCGGAACCTCGAGGCGGTTCGAGCTGCTGTTCCGGACACTTCCAGGCGACTGCCCCGGCTCGAAGCGATCATCGGATCCTTGTGGCTCCGATCGCTCGCCGACATCAACCAGGCAGGGGCCGACAGGGCCACGCTGCATATTGACGTGACCCGAGAGAAGCCCGTTGACGACAATGCGTTCCAAGTCGAACTCTCGACGATTGTCGAGAACAGCTTCAACATCCACGAAGATGGAAACAGGTTCATCTTCAAGGAGGAGGAGAACCCGCAGGCGAAGCTGATCGCGAGCGCTCGGAACGACAGGCTGTTCCAAGAGGGCCAGGACCTGGCGCATCTTGCCAGAGAAACCAGATACGTCATCAGCGGCTCAAGCGAGCTCGTAACGCGGTTTCGCGTCATCGTTCTTTCGCCCTCGTGGACGAGCAACCCGTGGGCATCGGTCGAGGAATCGGATCAGCCAAATCAATGGGACGACCGTATTCCGATGCTCGTCTTGCCCGAAGCCCCGTCCAGCGTTGGCGCCACGCTTGGCCCCTGGCTCAAGGACTACCTACAGAGGAATCGAAACGCTGTCCGCTTCCTACTGCCTGCAGAGGGCACGGCGAACATCTTCGCTGATCGAGACCTCGTGATTTTGGCACGATGCGTGTACCTGGCAGAGCAGTGGAAGGCCCAGAACCCGGAGTACGGTCGTCTGCAACCCAAGTACCAGAAAGAGCTCAGAGAGAGCCTCAAGTCTCGCTTCGACCGATTCGCGATAATCGCGAATTGGAACTTCCAGCAGCCCGCGGCGTGCAGATTCCATGTCGAATCGCATCGCGCGAGTGGTCAGGCGATTCCCGAGGCCATCGACAAACTCGTCGGCGACAATTTGTTCATCCCGGAGGACTTTGAGACGCTAGTGCTCGCGGCCGCAGCCAACAACGAGCCCGTTGGGAAGCTGATCAAGGAGCTGAAGGAGCCCCGACCTGCAGGCCAGGACTGCATTCCTTGGCTCGGCGAGACGCTGGTCAAAGAGCGCGTCATACGCCTCTGCGCGCGGGGGCTCATCGCGATCGACTTGCGAGGTATCGAGTGCCTACAAGTCGACCATGGCGAAGATGAGGAAACGGCGTGGCGCCGCATGCGCGGAAAGCTTGGGAGCGGCAAGCACCTCGATGAGACGTTCATCCGTCTGCCCCAGACGGTTCCCGGCACAGGGGGTGTCTCCGGCGCTGGTGGTGCCGGGGCTTCTACGAGCGGCGGTGCCGGTGGTACGAGCTCCGGATCGACTGGCGAGCCCGCTCGGAGCGGCAACGTCGGCAGCAGTGCAGACCACTCCGGCGACCAGCAGGTGACTGGCGGCATTTTCGGCAGCAGCAGGTCGGTCCGCGTTCCTGTCTCGATACCCGCGACTTCTTCACTCAACCTGCTTGGCCGCATCGAGTCACAAGGGATCAAGCCGGGCACACAGATCCATGATCTGAGTCTCAAGGTAGAGAACCTCACCGGCGCCCAACTCCAGGATCTGCTCAAGAAGCTCCCCGACGGGATGACCTACCAGCTCGACCTCGCGAAGGAGCAGCAAGGATGACGCTGTCACGGGATCTGCTCAGACAGCTGCAATCGCAATCGCCCGCCGAAGCGTGGGCGACGATCTTCAAACACGCATGGGGTGTGTGTTCAGCACCGTTTGCCGGCGCGCGCCCTGAGTCTGACGTGGTTCGTCGCGATCGTGAAGTGGCAGACCTTGATCTGTTCCTTGCGACGGCAGGCTGGGACCTGTGGGCCTCGTACGAATCCAGCGTTCCCCGCACAAGCAGCGTTCTCGCCGATTGGTGGACGACGCGTAGTAGTGGCCGCGCAATCCTAATCCTGGACGGACTCTCGCTAAGAGAGATCCCGTGGATCCTGAGCCAAGCTGAAGCACGCGGATTCGTCGTCCACGACGCGCGAGCGACTGGGGCGGAGCTTCCATCCGAAACAACCCCATTCGCCAAGGCGATGGGATTTGCCCAGCGCTCGGCGCTCAGTTCGAACGGCGCAGCAGCAGGACACCGGTTGCCGGGAGCGCGCACAGAGGTCTCGAATCTCCCATGGGATGACTGCACACGATCCATCGGCTCGGAACCTGACTGGTTGTTCTGGCACGAATGGCCCGACAGGGATGTTCACGACTTCAAGGATGCCGGAGAAGGGCTGCGTCCCTTGATCCTGAAGGCGTCCGACCAGCTCCAGAGCGAGTCGTTCTGGCGGCTCATTGCACGGCTGGCGGAGGGTCGAAGACTGGTCCTTACCTCGGATCATGGATACGCAGCCAGCGAGCTCTTTCCCGATGCGGGAACAGATCACGCTGACTATCTGAAGCGCACCTATAAGAGCGGTCGTTCGTCTGATTCGAGCCAGGCCTGCGCACCCATGGTGCCCCCAATCGACCTCGCCATGCAAACATGTCACGGTCACTACCTATTCGTGAACGGCCGCCGCAAGTGGAAGAGCGCTGGCGGCTATCCGACCCTGACCCATGGGGGGCTTTCGGTACTTGAGGTCGCGGTTCCCTTCATCGAGCTCAGCAAGAAAGGCGGGGCTTGAGAATGGCCACCAGCAGTAAGAACGCACAGCCATGGAAGGACGAGGGGCTCACGAAGCCGGATTGGATTGCCCGCGAAGTTGCGCGGGCGGTCAATGCAGGCAAGCCCTGGTCGCTTGAGACCGTCAACTTCGATGATCCCAATCGGCCGCTGACCTGCCTGGAAGTCGATTTCCCGATCATTCCGATCAACCAAATCGCTGCGATCGAGGGAAATGCGGGCAAGCCGATCTATCAAATGTCGAAGTGGTGGGCCCGGCGTCGCAGCAGCGTCTTTCGGTCGATGCTGCTCGCCTCCGCAATCAAGGCGCCCGATGATCCTGCCGAAGCGGCGAAGCTTGTCTGGGACGTCTACTACGGGAACCACCAAGCCACCGGCACGTTCAAACAACTGAAAGTCGCGGACATCTTCATGGGAGGCGGCACCACGGTCGTTGAAGGCTCGCGACTCGGAATGCAGATGTATGGCAACGACCTGAACCCGGTCGCGTGGTTCGTGGTGAAGAACGAACTCGCCAAGGTGGAAAAGGCGGATGTCGAGGCCTTGCTTGCAAGGATCGAGGCCGAGGTCAAGCCCCAGATCATGCCGTTCTATGCGTGCGATTGTCCGCGTGGACATCGTGGCAAGTGGACCCATGTTGTCACCAACACCGTGATGGGCGATGACTTCGACCCCCTCAAACTGCCGACTGACGCCCGGGGCGAGTATCGGTATGAGGGACCGGAGGTCATCTACACGTTTTGGGCCAAGCACGGCCCCTGCCAAGTCACGGGTTGCGGGCATCGCACGCCGATCATGACAACGCCCGTCATGGCGGTGAAGTCGCTCGCGGTTCGCGCATGGGAACGCACATGCCGGTGCTGCGGGCAGAAGTACGACATTGAAGAGCGGGATGCACGCATGGCGCCAGGGGCCGAGCTCGTCGTAGCAGCGACAGAACGTCCCTATGCGGTTGCACGACTGAACATGGTAGGGAATCCCGAATCAGCAACTTGCCCGCACTGCCAGAGCGAGGAACGGCTCGGAATACTGGGAAAGCCGAGCAAAAAGGCTATTGAGCTTTCCCTACTCGTCCATCCAAACTGGCTCTCCGGCGAGCAATCTAGCGACACGCTCGGCATGCTTCACGGTGGGAGCGCAGATGATCCACCAGCGGACACAGTTCGGTGGAACAAGGCCCGCGCTGCAAAGTGTCGCCTTGTGGAAGTACGTGGAGTGTTGCCAGACCAGATCACGCTAGAGGACGGCACGGTTCAGCACACGGGCGCACTTGGAGGCACCGTTCCTTCCAAGAGTACGTTCGCGTGTGCGTCGTGCGGCACGGCGGCAGACATTCGGGAAGCGATCGCCGCCTCGAGGAAGAACGGCCCTGTGGCCATGTACGCGCTCCAAGGATTCTGCGCGTGCTGCAAAGCTGACGGTGACGTGTACAACGGACGATTCTTTGCCGCTGCTGATGACTCACGTACTTACGACAGAGCACTCCAGGAGTGGAGCAGTCGTAGAGAATTGGACCTGCAGGGTTTCTGGCCAACCAGCGAGATTCCATTCGGCTTCATGACTTCTATGGCGAATGGCGATATTCGTCAGGCACATGGATTCACTCACTGGTGGAAGATGTTTAACGCACGGCAATTGCTGGCGAATGCATCACTGCTAAAGGCCATATGCGATCTCGGTGGCGGCGCTCCAGCAGCCGATTTCGTGCTCGGCGCCTTTCAGACCTTTGTACGCAACAACTGCATGATGGCTTTCTGGCACAAGAACCGTGATCACTTTGCGCCCGCGCTATCAAACAGCAACTTTCATCCGAAAGACAGCAGTATTGAGGTGGGGGCGTTCGCAGCCAATGGATACGGCCCCTGGCCATCAACCCTTGGCAACCTGAGAGATGCGCTGGGTTGGATGGCGGACCCGTACGAAGTCGTTCATGGCGCCAGCCTGGCTTCTTCGAATCCCACCATCGCCGACCATCTAACCGGCGTGTCGGAGCGCGCGCACTGCCAGGACCCACCCGCACTCAACGATCTACTGACCGCACTGCAGCCAGGTAACCGCTTGACATGCGGAACATCGACTGAACTTAAGTCCATCGAGGACCGCTCATTCGACGCAGTTATCACTGATCCCCCATTCGGTGGGCTGCTGCATTACTCCGAACTAGCCGACTTTTTCTACGTGTGGCTCCGATTGGTACTGAAGGAGAGATACGCCGAGTATTTCTCCGACGAATACACACCCAAAACGATGGAGGCAGTGGCGAATCGAGCTAGGCATCCGGGCGAAGACCCCGAAACCGGCAAATATCACGCGGATGCGTTCTATCAGCGGCTACTAACCGCTTGCTGGATGGAGGCTAGGCGAATTCTGAAGCCTGGCGGCATCCTGAGCTTCACCTTTCATCACAGCGAAGATGCCCCATGGGTTTCAGTGCTGGAGTCGCTGTTCGACGCAGGCTTCTACCTCCAAGCAACCTATCCCATCCGAAGTGACGAAACTAAGGGGACCGGACAGTTCGGCTCGAAGACTATCGAATACGACATCATCCACGTCTGCCGTCAGCGGACCGAGGACCCCAAGCCGATTTCGTGGGCAAAGCTGCGCCGACACGTGCTGCAGGACGTCGAGGAGATCAGGACCCTTCTGGAACACCACCAGCAAGATGGGCTCCCCGAAGCCGACCTGCAGGTGATTCGCCGCGGGAAGGCGCTTGAGTACTTCTCACGACACTACGGCAAGGTCTATAAGGGCCCAGACGCCCCAATGACGGTGCTTGAGGCGCTCATCGGAATCAACCAACTGCTCGAAGAGGAAACATCGGGGCTCAAGGAGCCACCACCCCACAGCGCGGAGCCATTCACTCGGATGCTGCTTCGGCTTTTCGATGGCGTTGCCGAGCTGCCTCGAGATCAGATACAGAAGTTCCTGCGTGGCACCGGCAGCGCACCGTCGGACTTTGAGAGTCGCGGCTGGGTCATGGAGAGCAAGAAGGTATTCCATCTCGTGCCGCCAATTGATCTCGCGCGACGATGGATCGGAAAGCAGCGAAGCGAGCTGACAAGCGACTACGACCAGGCAATGTTCTTCGTGGGCGCCTGCATCGATGGCAGCGGAATCAATGCGAGCGATACGCTCAACAATCCGAACTTCCGTCCACACCCGGCGCTCGGCGCCCTACTCGTATGGTTCAAGACGCACCTGGCCGACTCGTCCAGCCGAACCGCGGCGACGATTGCATCTCAGCTCTACCGCGCCTGGGAATCGAAGAACCAGCCCAAGGCGAAAGAGCTCACACTGTTTGATCACCTCGGGGAGGAAAGCTGATGGTCCGAATTCGCCATGGAATGACGTGGTGCCGAAGGGGCATCTCGTTGCTTTGGAGCCCTGACGCTCTTGCGACGTTCGCAGATCCCGCAGAAGTGATCTCCATTCGACAGCTCTTCGCGATGGCTAGGGCCTGGCCGGAAGTCCTGCCGAGTGCTGGCGGCGACGCGGTTGTCGTCGCTGGCGCGGAGGGATGCATTGATTCACTTGATGGAGTTGAGGCGGAGCGCTGGATCGCCGAGGATCTCAGGCAGGTAGTGATGGGATTCCAAGAGCACTATGAGGGCGGCGCCGCGCTGGTTCTTTGGATCCCTTCCGGCCGCCCCCGCATCATCATGCATGGAGCAAGCGAGCACTACTACATGAGGCATCGGGCTTACAGCGATGGCAGGCTTCCCATCGGCCGCCTGCTCTGCTCGGGTGCCGAAAATGAGATCGAACGAATCATGATGACGGAAGATCGACGTGCAGACCCGGATGGGCCGCACTGGGCTGGCCTCTATCACCCGAGGATTAGCTGATGTCAGAAATGACGTTCAAGCCCGGCGAGCGGGTCCGTCATTCCGACTTCGGCGAAGGCGTTGTAATCAACGTCGGAACGGATGGCTACTTTCGTGTCTTCTTCGCCTCTGGCGAGCGCCGAGTCAATGCCGCAACACTCACACCCACCCGGAGCCGCATCGATCTGCTGCTTGAGGGCGTATCGACAGGTGATCAGCGCGCGCGCGCGGCCTGGCTGCACGTTGAGTCCCACGCATTGCCACTGATTGAAAATGCGGCCGCGCTGACTGCAGCCCGAATCGATCTACTTCCTCACCAGGTAGTGCTTACGCACCGAATCGCGACCGCCACGCCACGTCGGTTCCTCATCGCCGATGAGGTCGGACTTGGCAAAACCGTCGAGACCGCGCTTGTGCTCCGAGAACTCGCAAGTCGCGGCGAACTCAACCGGGCGCTCATGGTTGTTCCGGCAGGCCTCGTGAACAACTGGCATCGTGAGCTCAATGAGGTGTTCAATCTGAACTTTGAGGTGTTTGGCAGCACCGGCGACGTGACCGACCGAAAGTCGAATGCGTTTACGAAACACGATCGACTGATCGCCAGCGTTGACACGCTGAAGCGCCGCGGTCGCGTACGACGATTGCTTGACGCGCCGAAGTGGGACCTTGTCGTCTTTGACGAGGCCCACCACCTCTCCGCCTACAAGAGCGGAGGCAAGGTTCGCAAGACGGAGAACTACAAGCTGGCGGAGTCAATGCGCGAGCACGCGCGTGATCTTCTCCTGCTTTCAGCGACGCCGCATCAGGGCGACCACTTCCGCTTCTGGATGCTGGTGCAACTGCTCAATCCGGCACTCTTTGGCGATCCCGACGAAATGGTCGCGCAGCGGCATCGCTTGAACAGCGTCGTGTATCGACGGACGAAGGCCGATGCGTGCACTCCGGATGGCTCGCCGCTGTTTGCGCGCCGATGGGTCCATACCGAGTCATTCACCATGTCTGAACGGGAGCGGAAGTTCTACGTCAAGCTCCGCGAGTACCTGCAGGACGGATTCGATCTTGCGAAGCAGCAAGGAAACCAGGGTCGCGCGCTGGGCTTCGTGATGACGATCTTCCAGAAGATCGCCGCATCGAGCTTCTCTGCCGTCAGAAGCACACTGCGCCGACGCCAACTCATGCTGACGATTCATGAGGCAATCCTCAAGGATCAGGCGCTCGACATCGACGGGCATGGAAAGCTCCTTGACGAGGCAAGGCGACTCCTTCACCAGGAGACGGGACATCCGACTGATGCCGCCGGTCGTGGAGAGGTTGATCGCATGCTCGCTGATCTCAAGCTTCGGCTGATTCGCAAGCTCGACGAGGAGCAGCTCGAGTCGGCCGCCTCTTCCGAGAGTGGCGAGGAGTCAACGGCAGATGGCGAGAATCTGGCAGCCGAATGCGTCTCCCTGTCGCTGCCGGAAGAGCGTATGAGGATCGCGGAGTTGCTGGCCAGCTTTCCCGACGGCCGCGAGACGAAGGTGGAGAAGCTCCTTCGCGGCCTCGGTGCGCTGTGGGAACAGAATCCCAAGGAGAAGGTGGTTATCTTCGCGACCTATCTGGCTACCGTCGATCTTCTTTCGCGCGAGATCAATGCGGCGTATCCGGGTCAGGGTGTCGTCGAACTTCGGGGCGGCGACCACGGTGCAAAGCTCGCCGCGGAGAAGCGATTCCGTCGCCCTGATGGGCCCCGAGTCATGGTGTGCACGGCAGCGGGCCGCGAAGGAATCAACCTGCAATTCGCCCGTATCTTGTTTAACTTCGACCTGCCCTGGAATCCGATGGATGTCGAGCAACGGATCGGGCGTATTCATCGCTACGGACAGCGAGACACTGCACAGGTCTACAACCTCGTGCTTTCCGACACGATCGAGGGTCGGATCTTCCTGCTGCTGTCCGACAAGCTGCTTGAGATTGCGAGGGCGCTCGGCAAGGTCGATGAACATGGAAACATCACAGAGGATTTGAAGGCCCAGATTCTTGGCCAGCTCTCTGATCGACTGACTTACGACACGCTGTATCGAGACGCGCTCTCTGACCCGGAGCTGAAGAGAACGCGACAGGAGCTCGAGGCCGCGGTATCGAATGCGAACGAGGCAAGGAAGGTCGTCTTTGAGCTGTTTCAGGATCTTGATCGTTTCAGCCTTGATGACTACCAGCCGTTCGCCAACATCGACGCCAGTAAGCAGCGGATCCTGGGGTTCTTGAGAGCGGCGCTCGAGGCCGACCGCGGAAGTGTTGAACCGGTGGGCGCCGATTGCTTTAGGGTCATCTTCCCCGAACAGACGGATCCGCTGGTGTTCACGCTCGACCGAGAGATCGCACAGCGCGATGAGCGGATCCAGCTGATGGGTTTGGATCATCCGCTCATGGTTCGCTTCTTGAAGCGCTGGAGCCTGCAGCAGCCAGAGCACCTTGGTGTCGCCACCGCCGCGACCAATGGCACCTCCCGAGGTGTTCTGACAGTCTGGTCGGTTGAGGCATTTGGTGGCTCGTCATCGTCGACCCACGTGATACCGATTGCGGTTGACTTGTCGGGGCAGCGAATCCCCAGCCTCGAGAAGCGCTACTCAGATGCGTTCGCGGGTACCCCCTTGGAATCAAGACTTGATGTGGTGGCCCGGAAGCAGCTCTACCGCGACTTCGTCGAGCCAGCACTACAACGAGAGTTGGGGCATCGCGGGTTGGCGGGGCCCTCCGGCGGCCATTCGACGGAGCTCATTGCTTGGGTTGAGGTCGGGTAACGCGGGACCCGCCGTCCATCAGCCTGCCAAGCGCCGAGTCCGTAACGGCTTCAAGCCCAGCTTTCCATCCCTGTCGGTACTGGTGACCACTCCGGTCGCGGGCGCTGGGATCGCTTCCCAGTGAACGGCCGGGCTGGGGTCCTGGCGCTTGCTCGCCCCGGGGCTCCGCCCGGTCGGCCCGTCTTGAAGGCGAGCAAGACCATGGCAGACCACAACCGATCCACCCTCCCCTTGATGGCGACTTCCACCCCGACCTCGACCCCGGCACCACGGCCCCGGCGGCTCAGCCTGTTCGGCCCGCCGATCGGTGCTCTCGAGGTCTTCGCGAAGGAGATGGCCTTCGTCTACCAAGCCCCATTCCTCGCACTGCAGGCCGCCGTGGAGCTCGGAGCGGAACTGGATGAGCCAACGGCCGCCGAGCCTTCGGCGACACCCCCCCAGCAGCCGCCTGCGCCTCTGGCTACTCCCGCCCCCGAGCGCCCCAAGCCCGCCATTGGCACCGGCCTCAACTGGCAGTCCGCCCGCGACCGCCTGATCGCGATCCGCCGCCAAGGCGAATCGTTCACCTCCCTCCGCGACCTCGCCGCCCGCATCGGCTGCTCCGAGGGCTTGATCCGCAAGGCGATCAAGCAGGACGTTGGCCTGCGCGCATGGGCCGCCCAATCGAAGCGCACCCGCCGCACCGCGCCTGCCGCGACCGGCCTCGAGCGGGCGATCCACCGGACACCTCAGCTGCGGGAGGCGGCTCCTGAGCTGGCCACGGTCGAAGCAGAGGAGGCCGACGACCCCGACGTGCTGCTCCAACGCCTGATCGACGCGGCGAGCCCCGCCGAGCGCGCCCGGCTCCACGCGATGCCCGAGGAGCAGCGAATGAGCCTCCTGCGCCTGATGCGCGACCAGGCCGAGGACCGCGACGAGCAGCGCCTGCGCAAGCGCGCGTAGTCGTCGCCCCCGGCGGCGATGAAAGCCTCGACACGCTCGACACGAGGCATGTTGAGTGCTTCCGTGACGCAGTTCGGAGAGGACGATGCCGCCCATCAGACATCGAGAGCGAGCGCGAGTCCGGACGGGCGATCACTAACAACAAGCCAGGCACACAAGTCACTTCGAACGCGAGCTTCTTTGACGGGAGATGGCTTGACACAGTCCAACGACGGCTTGTAGCGCGGTGAGAGCGTCGTCTTCACGAAAATGGCCGTCCCGACGCTGCCCGTGCGCCACAGAGTGCCGCAATCCATCCGTATCGAAAACGAAATCGACCAAAAGCGATACCCGTTCGCCCATCGCTTCCCGAAGCGCCGAGGACTCTGTAAGGCTTCTCACGCCGGTCACGCGTAGCCCGCCCACGGCGTTCTCCACCAACTGCTTCCCGCCGACTACCGTCGCGAGCTCAATCAGTAGCGGCTCGAGCCGGAGTACAAGAAGCGGCGTTGCAACAGCCCACTCTCGCGACAAAAGCGCACGTGCGATCGCGCCATTCGTCCGCGGATCGGACATGAATGGCGGAGACAGCTGCTCCAGAGCCGAAGAGAGCGCATCACTTGTCAACCGCCCCTGCCTCGTGAGTTCCCCGAGTCCGGCATGTGCGAAAATGCGCGACACAAGTAGACAGCAGTCAAGAGCGCGTCTCATTCGCAGCTCATCAACTTGCTCGGCTCCACTGGTGCGGCCAGGACGACCATCGCTTGTCAGCGTCGTGGTACACGCCAAGGACTCAATCTGCCCGACGCAGCCTGGGGCTACCGAATCAAGGCTGTCCTGGTCCGGCAAACATCCCAAGAGAACTCTGACGAGCGAAGCGGAAAAGTCGCCATCGAGGGCAAACGCCAAGAATCGATCGATTTCCTTCTGAGGCACCTCAAACGGCACCTCGATTCCCGGCATTTCAGCTTCCGCGAGACGCCCAGCAGCGAGGATAGCAGCGTCGATCTCACCGATTCCAACGTCTCCAAGGACGCAGTGGTGGAGCACACGCGCCTTCTGCAGCGCATGCTGTGCAATCAGCGAGGACATCTCGGGCACCCGTTGCAGAACATCGCGAATCAAGTTCTCGACCGGCCCTCGTAGGTCGGCAACTGGTCCACATCTCGCGTTCGAAAACGCGATGACTCCCTGCATCCAATCCAGGAGCATTGCAGGCCGAATAATCTCGTCACACTTTCTCCCTCGCTCAACGCGATGCAGCATCGAGCATGCAAGGCCCTTAGCTGACTCAGCGTCGACCAACTGTGCGGTACCACTTTCAAGCAAGACCAACGCTGCCCAGAATGCCATGGCATCGCTAGCACATCCCTCCCGGGCTGCCAGATTTGCAATCGATGCCGTGCTGAGCTCATCGTTCAGAGATCGAGCCAACTCGAGCCCACGCTCCATCGCATTACGTCGGACCGAATCTGGGAATCGACCATTCTCCGTGGCGATCGCGACGTAGGCATCACGTGCCCTGATCGCAAACTCTCCTCGCTTCGGCACGCCGCCTCTGCCAACGTCCCAGACCAAGTCTGAATATCGCGCCCTGAGAAAGATGGATGGCGTTGCCTTGGCGCGTTCCGCCCAGTATCGCACCGCGCCCTCCGGGATGAACTCGGCGAAGCTCGGTCGCTCAGCACCGTCGCCATCGATGCACGTGAACACAGGACAGAAGTAGCCCGCCCACTCTCGGCCAGGGTCACGGCGGTGATTCCGGCATAACTGAAACGCGGCTTCTTCGAATTGTTTTTCAGGTACTTGGGCGAAGTCCTCGCGGCGGACGATTGCGAGGAATTCATGCTCGTACCAGGTGGCGCCGCCATCAAAGGCATCGAGTGCGGTGGCGAGCGGGTTGCGTGCTTCCATGGACTAGTGGCCTTCGGGCGAGACTTCCTGTTGGCATTATGCCGCGCCACCGGAGCTCCGACCGCAGGAACACCCCGGGAGGGCCGCCGCGGTACTCGGGCGCCCCACCCCGTACGCACCCACGGCTGCGTACGTACGCACAGCCCGCGCCGCACCCTCGAATCCCCTTCGTTTCCCGCGGTTCCCCGCTGCGTACGTACGCACGCGCACTCCTGTGGCAATTCCGCCGCAGGAGATCGCACCGTGAAGAAACCCGACACCGCACCCAAGCTCCGGACGCCCGGAGTGCTGGCCGAGGACCTTGGCCAGCCGTTGCACCGTGTGCTGTACGTGCTACGCAGCAGGCAGCACATCCGCCCCACCGCCCGCGCTGGCCGCCTTCGCCTCTTCGACCGGGAGGCCGTCGAGGCCATCCGCGTCGAGCTCGCCCGCATGGATGCCCGTCGCGGCGGCAAGAGGGTGAGCCGTGGCAACTGACCGCACCACCGCGGCGGGCTCCGCACCCGCCATCGTGTCGACCGCTCCCCACTCCACACTCGCCCTCCGCCCCCGCGAGGCCGCGAAGGCCCTCGGGATCAGCGAGCGCATGCTCTGGTCGCTCACCGCACCGCGGGGCACGATCCCCGCCGTCCGCATCGGCACCTGCGTCCTGTACCCGGTCACCGGGCTGCGGACGTGGCTCGACCGCCAGGCGCAGGGCGCCCCGGAAGGAGGTCGCCAGTGAGCGCCGCCGACACCGTTCTCTCCGCCCTGCGTGCCGCGGGCAAGCGCCCGCGCAAGGCAGGCGAAGGTTGGAGCTCGTGCTGCCCGGCCCACGATGACCGTTCCCCGAGCCTGAGCGTCAGCACCGGCGCGGATGGGCGAGCGCTGGTGAAGTGCCACGCAGGCTGCACCGTCGAGGCGGTCTGCGGTGCGCTCGGGCTGAAGCAATCCGACCTCTTCGAGAAGTCGGAGCGCACGCAGCTGGTGCCGCTGCGCAAGCAGCCCGCCAACACCGTCCCCACCGTCACCAGTACCGAAACCCCGGCCGCCGAGGCTGCGGAACCGGGAAACGGTGCCGCACCCCGCCGGGACGGGCCGACGTTCGCCACCCCCGAGGCCACGCTCGAGGCCTACGAGCGCAAGCACGGCGTCACGAGCGCACACTGGCACTACCACGACGCGAACGGCGAGGTGGTCGGCCTGGTCGCCCGCTGGGACACCGAGCGCGATGGCAAGCGCGAGAAGAAGATCCTGCCCGCGTCGCGCGGCGAGGATGGCCAGTGGCGGTTCACCGGCATGCAGGGGCCGCGCCCGCTGTACGCGCTGCCCGAGCTGCTGGCTGCGCCCGAAGGCACGCCGATCTTCGTGGTTGAAGGCGAGAAGGCCGCCGACGCCACGCATTCGCTCGGCGTGGTCGCCACCACCTCCGCGCACGGCAGCAAGTCGGCGGACAAGACCGACTGGTCACCGCTCGCCGGGCGCGAGGTGGTGATCCTGCCCGACCACGACGCGGCAGGCGACCAGTACGCCGAGCGCGTCGCGGAGCTCGCGAAGGCCGCGGGCGCAAAGCACGTCACGGTCGTGTGGCTCTCGTCGCTCTGGGCCGAGATGCCCGCGGGTGGCGACATGGCCGACTTCCTCGCTCACCGCGGCGGGGATACCGCAGCCGTGCGCAAGGAGCTCGAGCAGGCCCTCGCCGAACGCCGCACGGGCGCCGCCGAGGAGGACGAGGCCGCTCCCGCCGAGCGCAACCTCGACTGGGATCCGTTCCCCAGCCACATCCTGCCCGAAATCATGCGCCGCATGATCGAGGAAGGCTCGCGCTCGACCGTGTGCGACCCGTCCTTCATCGCGCTTCCCATGCTTGCGGTGCTCGGGGCGGCCATCGGCAACTCGCGCCGCGTGCAGATCAAGAGCAACTGGCGCGAGCCGTCCATCATCTGGACGGCGATCATCGGCGAGTCCGGAACCAGCAAGACGCCTGCGTTCAGCCTGGTCACCGAGCCCCTGCGCCAGCTGCAGGACGAGGCCTACGCCGAATACGACAAGGCGATCGAGCAGTACAAGGCCGAGGTCGCGATCTTCGACGTCGAGTACACGGCGTGGAAGAAGGCCGCGACGAAGAGCAAGGCCAACGCGGGCGACCCGCCCGTGGCCCCGCGCATGCCGCGCCCGAAGCGCTACCGCCTCGAGGACGCCACCACCGAGGCACTTGCACCCATCCTTCAGGCGAACCCGCGTGGCGTGCTGCTTGCCCGCGACGAGCTCAGCGGGTGGTTTGCGTCCTTCGACCGTCACTCGAAGAACGGCGTGTCGGGCGGCGACGCCGCGAACTGGCTGCAGTGCTTCAACGGCAACAGCATGTCGATCGACCGCAAGACCGGCATCCCGCCGACCATCTACGTGTCGCGCGCATCCGTCTCCCTGACGGGCGGCATCCAGCCCGCCGTGCTGAAGCGCATGCTTACGGCCGAGCACCGCGAGAGCGGCCTGGCGGCCCGCTTCGTGTTCGCCGCACCTCCGCCGTTCCAGAAGTTCTGGACCGAGACCGAGATGAGCCAGGAGCTGCTCGACAGCTACGCCGACCTCATCCGCAAGCTGCACTCGCTCGAGATGATTCCCGATCCGCGCGACATGAGCGAGGATCCGCGGCTCATCCCGCAGAACGTGCACCTGAGCCCCGAGGCCAAGCGCATCTGGGTCGAGTACTACAACCTGCACGGCGCAGAGCAGGTGCGCCTGCAGTCGGACCTGGCGGCCGCGTGGTCGAAGCTCGAGGGGTACACGCCGCGCTTTGCGCTCATCATCCACATGGTGCGCTGGGCCACGGGGGATCCGACGCTGAAGGACCCCTTCGTCATCGACGAGGTCAGCATGGCCACGGGCATCCAGCTCGCCAAATGGTTCAAGCACGAGGCGTGGCGGCTCTACGCGAAGCTCGGCGAGACCGGCCCCGCGCAGGCCGACCGCATGCTCCTCGACTGGATCGAGCGCCACGGCGGCAGCACCACGGTGCGCGAGCTGACCCACGGCGTGCGCTCGTACCGCGGCAACGCCGAGCAGGCGGCCGAGGACCTCGAGAAGCTGGTGCAGGCCGGGCGCCTGGTGGGCACCCACGTCGCACCGAGCCGCAAGGGCGGACGGCCGCGGTTCGAGTACCGGATCGCGCGCGTCGCCAAAACCCCGCTGCGGGGGCACGGCAGTGGCGGTTCCGGTACCGGTGACAGTGGGGACACCGACAGCAACGCGAATCCCGAGGACGACTGGGGGTCGCTGTGAGCCTGCTGCCGCGGTCGCTCGGCGCGCTGCTCGTCGAGGTTGGTGCGGCGGGTGTCGAGGTGTCCTCGCACCCGTCCGCACCGGACCGGCTGCGGCATCGGCCGCTGGAGTTGCCGTCGCACGTGGCGGTGCGGCTCGCGCACTACAAGCCCGACCTGCTGCGGCTGTTGCGGGCTGGCTTCGCGCCACCCGACCCGGAGTCGGCCTACGTGCTCGGTGAGCGGCTGGGCGTGGCGCAGGAGCTCGGCATGTCCACGGAGCCGGGTTCGCCGGGGTGGCTGGTGGCCGTGGGCGAGGCGATCGAGACAGCCTGGAAAGAGGCGCCGAATCAGGCGCAGAAAGAGGCTGGGAATCGGCCTTGATAGTGCGGCGGGGTTGAGGGAATGTGTGGATTGCGGGACGGTCCAGCAACAGGCGGAAATGCCTGCGGGCACAGGACTTGAGATCACGGGCAGCGGACGATGGCAAGCGTCTCACGAGACTCAAACGGCACCAAGCGCGTGTGCTTCACCGACGGCACCGGCAAGCGCCACGTGCTCCGCCTCGGGCGGGTGAACGTGCGGCAGGCCGAGGAGGTCCGGGTGCGCGTCGAGGCGCTGCTGGCGGCCCGGATGTACCGGCGCTCGCCCGACGTCGAGCTCCTCGGCTGGCTCAACGGCCTCGACGACCGCGTCCACCGCCGCTTCGCGAACAAGGGCCTCGTGCCCCACCGCGAGCGCGCCGCGGGGGCAACGCTCGAGTCACTGATCAAGCGCTTCCTCGACGCGAGCACCGTGAAGCCCGCCACGCTCGCCGCCTACAAGCAGACCACCGACAGCCTGCTCGAGGTCATTGGCCGTCGCACGCCGGTCACCGAGATCACGCCCGCCGACGCCGACCACTGGCGCAAGGCGATCTCCGAGAAGGGCGACCGGCGCAAGCCCCTTGCCGCGGCGACGATCGCGAAGCGCGTCCACGTGGCCAAGTGCATCTTCAGCCGCGCGCGGCGCTGGAAGCTCGTCCCCGAGAACCCCTTCGAGCACCTGCGCGCCGGGCCGCAGTCAAACCCCGACCGCGCCTT